>Ga0268262_10002834_pt1 | contig 19546 bp, 18 predicted proteins | sample TergutNc150P3_FD_190354 | JGI IMG/M metagenome (GOLD analysis project Ga0268262, IMG submission 190354) | Nasutitermes corniger P3 segment gut microbial community from laboratory colony in Florida, USA - Nc150 P3 (SPAdes) (version 2) | ecosystem: Host-associated > Arthropoda: Insects >...
TCATCGATTCGGTCATACCATTCGGCATACATACGATAGCGTTCGTTGCTACAACCAGTTATGCTCGCCATCTTCTCGTTGTGGAGAAGTTTGAGCGCCTTTGTAAGATGCGACAAAATCTCCTCTTTGCGCAGTTTTCTTCCCGTTTTGCGCTTGAATTCGTTGGATACTTTTACGTCTGGGTAATTCATTTTGCCGCTCTCCTTTTTTTAGCGTATTCTCTCATGTACGCGTTGTACTGTTCACGATGTTTTTCGCGCCAGCGTGCGTTATATACTCTCAGAATGTCGTTGTAATGTTCGCGACGATCTTCGGGGGAAAGTTTATAATATTCTTTTAACCGCGCTTTCCTGTCCGCTTCTTTTTGTGCCGCTTCTTTTTGTGCCGCTTCTTTTTGTGCCGCTTCTTTTTGTGCTGCTTCTTTTTGTGCTGCTTCTTTTTGTGCTGCTTCTTTTTTTTCAGCCGCTCTTTTAGCGACCGTGTCTCTGGCGTTCGACGCTATTGCATCCTGCACCTCTTTTATTCGGGCAAATTCTGCAAGTTCTTCCTGCGTGTAATCGACTTTGAAGCCGCACTCGCGCAAAAATTCCCATGTCTTATCGCTCATTTTCTTCCTCCCTGCTTAGAATTCATCTTTGCCTCCTGCCTTTTCGCGTTCGTCTTCATATTCAATAAATCTCGGTTTTTTTGTCGAGCGGTTTCTGCGCGCATGAACGCAGTAGTTGACCCGCTGGCATACCCCGCAGCATTTGGCGTAATTTAGTTTCGTTTCATTAGCCGCAATTTTAATTGCGGCGCAGAGGTGAAACTTCTTACAGTTAGCCGCGTCCAAGCAGACGTAATTTATACTGCTGTTTTTACTGCTTTTCAAAGTAGTTGGAACGTGTTCGTGCCGCCAGTTGCAGTATCTATCTTCAATTTTCTGAGGCATAATTATTGTTTTTGCCATTTTTACTCCTCGGGTTTATCCCGTTCAAGTTCCGGAAACATCGGAATGTATCCGTTGTTTTTTTTCTTCTTTTTCTTTTCTTCTTCCAAAATTGGCGATTCGTTCAATAAGCGGTTTATATTGGACTTAGTGGTTCTTAGCGCCATTGCAAGTTGTTTTTCGGTTTTACCGAACGAAAATTTGCGCAAATACTGTTTCATCAGGTCGCGCCGATAAGCCGAGCCGACGTATATGTCTACGCCGTGAAAACCCTCAAACAACTTATATGCCGCCTCAAAACCGATAATTTTTATCGCATCAGCAAAGTCCCTTTGTGAAAGTTTGTCGAGGTCTATTCCCGACTCGTTCAACTCTATAAGCCACTTTTCCATCGCCCCCCCCCGTTTATCCGATTACATAACCGGATGCCGCTTTAATCATATCCGGCGCAATTTCGCAGGAATTTACGCTCGCCATCCTGATACACACCCGAACCAATTTTTGCGCCCGACGCAAACTGCCGCCGGAAGCGGAAACAAACGCCGAAATACAGTTGTTCGATAAATTTGGAATCGCCGAATTGACTATGCTTTTAACATCTTCCACAATATCTGAACCGCCCGTTTTTTGATACATTCCGACACGTGAATACAACTGCTCGTATTTACTTCTGTCTCTGCCTTTGCCCTCGATATTCGCTTTCAAACGTTCCGTTCCGACTAAAACCAAACCGCAGCCGGTTTCGTCAAAAAGCGAGCGAAGCAAAGACAACGCCCGAAACGGCAAACGGTCTGCCTCATCAACGATAATCATTCGATTTTTGCGATTTAACGCGTTTTTAATCGCCGTAAAATAGCGGTGAATCGTGCCGCAGTCGCTTAACGAGAACTCTTTCGCCAAGTCCTCAAAAAACTCCTTCGCCGTAATTCCGTCGTTTGCCGAAATATAGACAACTCCGTGGTTGTTTTGCGCGTAATGCTTGCAAGCGGTGGTTTTACCTGTGCCTGCGCCGCCGCAAACAAGCCCGATGTCTCCATCGGCTCTGCAAACGTCCGCAACGTCTCTAACCTTGCGAACCGCCGACGTTTTAACGAATACGACGCTCGGAGTTTTACGCTCCTGCCTTTCGATGAACGCAAGCACTTCGGATTCTAATTTCGCGTTATCGCCCGTGTACTTACCAGCAAACCACTGCGACAACGCCGCCGCCGAATAGCCCGCGCCTTTTGCAAACGTGTTCGCAGACATTCCGCTTTTTTCGAGGTAATCCCTTACCTTCTCTATACTACCCATTTGTACCATCCTTCCCGGCTGTGCAGCCGTTTTTATAAGTCAATTCGTAGATTTCTTTTTCCGCGTTAATCGCGAAGTAGATTTTCGGCTCGGTCTGTTGCGCCCTGATTACCGCCATTTGATTGCTGTCGGGCGGTAAAACGCCTTGTAATTCCTGATGCAAAGCGACCTGTGCGTCCTGTGCGAAATGCGTGTTTGTATATTGTTTTTCGAACTCTTTTTCGCTGTGGTCTAAATTGCGAATTTCGGCTATGTAATTTGTGTAATTTTCTTGATATTTCAATAATGTTTCGGGACTTAAATCCTGACTTTTTGCTATTCTTTTAACTTCCGCGACCTTTTCTTTATGCTGTTTGTTGTTGCGGTTCGCCTCTTCTATCGCTTTTGATAAAATTTCGTACTCTTCCGGTGTTTGCGCGAACGCAGACGCTATCGTCTTTGCTTTCGCCGCGCAAACAAAGCGGTCGCTTTCGTCATAACACCAGGCGGTATTTCTTTCTTCCGGGTCTATGCGCAAATACACTTTTTGCCCTTCTTGAAGTTCGTAACTTTGATAGGACAAACCGTATCCGCCGTGGTTAATCTGGTGGCGGCTGACCGTGTACATTTTTGTCGAACGGGAGAGCAAAAGCGCAAGTTGCCTGTCGTCGTAATGCTTGAATTTTGCGGCGTCGTATTCGATATTCCAAAGATGCAAAGGCGATTTCCCGCTGCGTTCTCCGGTTTCAAACACCCGCTTGTTGTAAGTGTTGTCTATGTAATTTTCAAGCAATTTTTCAAAATCTTCAAGCGTCGGCATTTTGTCGTGATTTTGTCCTTTGTTTATGGTCTTGTCGGTCGATTCGGGAACGCGAAGTTTGTTAACTCCGGCGTAATAATCGAAAAAGAGTTTGTCAAATTCCCGATGGATTATCGAAAACATTCGCTCAATCGGCTTTCCGTCCGAATTGAACGGCAGGCAGAATCTCGTGTTTATTCCCATCGCCGTAAATACGCCTTCGATTACGTCCTTTTCTTTTTCGCTCAAATCTATTCCAAATCTATTACGACGGCGCATTTTACCGGAAGTGCCGAGTTCTTTGTTGGCGTACGGTTTGCCGTTATCGACGAGTAAATATTGCGGGCTTCCGAACGTCGAAACCGCTTTTTTGAGAGACAGCAAAACGTGGTCGGTATTTTGCGCCGCAGAATGCAGTTTGTAGCCGACGATTCTGTGCGTTTTGTAGTCCATCCAGGCGGTAAATTCCAAACGCATCGGTTTGTATCCTAATTGCTTGTCGGCGCTGTCCGGCGTTTCGCCGAACTCGTAAAATTTCGCCATAGGAACCTTTACCCAAACGTCGAATTTCATACAGTCGCCGACTAATACTTGATTTGGGTATAAATCGGCGGCGGTTTTGGACACAAAAGCCGCGTGGTTGCGTGTGTGAAAATCCTTGCCTTTGCGAACGCGCTCGAGCGCCTCTTTTCCGTAAGTTTTGTTGAGCCAATACACAAAAGCGGCTTCACATGGAAAATTTTCTTCGTTAAATCTTCCGCTTTCAATCGCTTTTCCGACGGTCAATTTGTAAGCCGTTTGAGCCGACAGACAATTGTCGTTCATTAAAAGCGAGGCGAAACATTCCAAATCGTCTTTTTCGATTTTTGTAATTCCAATCCTGCCCGTTCCTATTTTCTCAAAGTTTTCGATAAAATTTTGTATGCCGTCATCTCTTATTTTTTTAACTACTTTTTTGTATTGAATAATTGAAAGATAATGGTTTCCGCTTATGTTATGACTTTTGATAAGGCGCTGCAGTTGTTTATTGGACGCGCCCGCGTCTAAAACGCCCGCGTCCTGCGCTTTTTTTAGCAAAAGCAAAGTCGCCGATATTCGATTACGGACTTTCTCGGACAATTTGCTTATTCGCTCCGCCTGTTCCTCTGTTAAATCTAAATTTAAGTTCTCTTTAATCGGGATTAAACGCACTCGTTTAAGAGGTTTTTTTTCTGTTTTCTTAAATTTCGCCGGAATCCGCGTCTCAAAAAACCCAAACCACTCGGCGATTTCCAATTCGGAGTATTCTAATTGTATAAGGTGGTCACGGTAATACGCGGCCGGATTGCGCCCGCGGGAGAGAAGGCGAAAAACGTTAGATTTCGGCTCGCCGATAGTTTTGCAAAAACTTCTAACGCTCGCCATTATTCCCCCCCCCGCTTTTTTCAATCAAATCATCAATTTTCAAGCCGTGATTTTTAGCCAAATACACAACAACCGAAACGGGAGGCATCGTCCCGTATTTGTGATTGAACCACCTATTTACATTGTGTACCGACGTTTGAGTTATTCTTGATATTTCTACTTGTGAGATTTTTTTGTCGCGGCAAAACCGCAAAAGAGCCGACTTTATGTTGTAATCGTACGTTGTTTTCACACATACTCCTTTTGGTTAATAGTGTGTCTGTTTACATATACTAATATACATTAAAACATTAACGTTTTCACAAAAAATGTATAAAAAAGATTATTTTTCTTATTTTATGTATATTTTTATGTATATTATGGGTAGCAAAGAAAGGGTTTTATGGAATACAGCGATTTTAACCGTAGAGTTAAAAAGCGATTTGCCGAATTTTGTGTGATAAACAAAATATCGCAAAGAAAATTGTCGCGGATTATAGGTATATCGCCACAAAATATAGGTTCTTGGTTCAATATAGCGAAAGACACCATGCCAACTATTTACGCGCTGGGCTATCTTATGCGAGAGTATGGTTTAGACGCTAATTGGCTAATGTCTGAATCGGACGTCGTGGAAAACAAGTTTGAAACGCCAAAAATCCAAACGAACACTGCTGATTTGCATATGGTTGTAAGCGAGTTGGCTGAGCAAATAAAAGAATTAACAAGCGCAATCAAAGGTTGTGCTGATAGGGGAGCAGCTGTGGACAAAAAAAGGGAAACATTAAATGAAAATTGACGAGAAAAAGCGAGAAGAAATTCTCAAAAAACTAAGTCAAGGCGATTATTTTCAGAAAGGTTGTCTAATTTGTGGGCATAAAGGATGGGGGTTTAACGACACCGTATTTGAAATGAGAGAGTTTTGCGGCGGAGGATTAGTTGTCGGAAATATTCCAATTTATCCTGTAATATTGGTAAATTGTGATAATTGCGGATATACTCATTTTTTTAACGCAATTACACTCGGAGCTATTGAGTCGAACGCACAAAAAAAGGATTCTGGGAATGAGTGACAATATAGAGATTAAATCTACTTATGTTCTATGCAACAGAAAAAAAGAAACCGTATATCCTATTGATAAATCAGACTGGGAAGACATAAAAGATTTATTGGGGAAAACAACTCTTAAAGAAAAAATATATATTAGCGCGGCGAATATATGTTCAGGACTTTTTATATCATCTATGTTTTATTTGTTTACTTTATACATTACGGAAAATGTTAAAAATTGGATTATAATTACTTCTTGGGTAATATTATTCACATCATTATTTATAACTATTGTTTCCTTTTGGGTAGAACGTGAGCACAAAAGAATGGAAAAAACATCAATTTTTGTTATTACTGAAAGAATGAAAAAAATTGAAGGACGGCTTGAAAAAAACAAAGAATAGATTATAAGTGAAAATGTCCCGCTTTTTGTCCCACTTTTGGCAACACGTGTCCCGCTTTTTGTCCCACTTTTTTTGCGCACCCAAACCGCACACACAAGCGGAGTTTCGGGAGTTTTGAGCGAAAAATTTGTAAATTTGTATTTTTATGTCAAAAACGCTGAAATCCGCTTGTGTGTAGGAAATGCGAGGATTTTAATTTGTCTTATTGTTTTTTTTAATTTGTCTTATTGTTTTTTGGGATATACGGAACAATTTACAACGAAGGCAGTTTGTTTAAAAGCAAAGAAGATACCACTTTATTTACATATAACAGCGGCGTTTATGACGATGGAAAAAATCATTTTGACTTGGAAACGCCCGAAATACACGCAAGTTTTTGGAAGAGATTTAAATTACCGCCCACCAAAGAAGTGTATAACTACATTGCCGAACACCGCAATATGCTTTTTTCCGATACATACCGCCGCGAACTTGGCGCACAATATACCCCGAAAAAACTTGTAGAACTGCAATGGAAAATGCTCGCCAAACAGGGTATTTTCCCCGACAGCGACGTTGTTTGGCTCGATTTTGCCTGCGGCACCTGTAATCTGCTTGTAGATATTCCCGACAAAAGAAACTGTTTTGTTTCCACTTACGAAGCTGGCGATGTGAATATCTGCCGTACAAACGGCTTTCAAAATGTAATACAATACGACTTTCTGGACAAAAATCGTATGCCTGAGTTTTTGTATCGCGGCAGGCAAACAAATATAGTTGATATAATCAAAGATATTAAAAAACCTGTGGTTGTGGTAATGAACCCGCCTTATGAAGAAAACAAAGCGTTTATGTTTTTAGACAAAATTCAAAACCACATTAAAAATTTTACATGTTTTTGGTATTGTTCCGACAGCGACATAAAGAAAAAAGAGAAACGAACAGCGTGGTTTTTTCACAAATTCAAAGTATTGGATTGTGCGTTGGTTAATGCTGAAATATTTGGATTAAAACGGTGGGGATTACTTATGTCGGTACTAAAATACGGCGGCAAAACAAGTCCCGTTTTATCCGATTTCAAACTGCAAGTATGGGAAACCAAACAAAACGTTCGTACAAAAGAATGGGAACTGATAGATGCCCGCAATGGCAAGCCGCTGATATATAAAGAAAAAACAACTTATCTCGATTATGCAAAGAAAAATATCGTTGCCCAAAATACAGGTGGAAAAGAATTGCATAAAATGGGATACAAAGGCGGAGTTTTTTATCTTGACAATGAAAAACAAGATTTTTCAATAACAGAATCCAACCTTGAAACTGCGCTTGTTGCGGCAGGAACTGTTTGGAACAGTCATTCCGAATGGTATGACGACCCAATTTATTGTCCGCTTGACGACGAAGGAAACATAAAAGAATTTGACAAAGAAATGATTGCCGACAGTATTCTGTTGGCAATGTGTTACAAGTCGAACAAAGCAAAAAAGGGATTTTCTATTTTTACAGAAAAAGAATTGGAATTACCTGTTCACTCGCTCAAAGCTATGAAAAACGGACAAATGTTTTACGACTGGTTTGCGCCATACAAAGCAAACTTGTCGGAAGAAGGCATTGACCTGTACAACAAAATGCTTGAGGTTTATAAATATTACTTTCGATATTTTGGCATAAATGCAGATAAAAATGTTGGGTTAAATGAATTGAAACTTGCCATTATGCAACAAAAAGTAAATGCCACAGCAGAAAAACAGTGTTTTGACACTTCCATAACAGGAAACAACAACGGTTCGCGAATCGGCGCAGGTAGTAAATGGACTCCCAAAACAGCCGACCGATTACACAACACAACAGTTTTTGGCAAATACGACCACGCGCTCGTTGCACTTATGACCAAGCAATACGAACGATTTATTGACTATGGAATGATAGACGCAATGCCAAGTTGCGTAAGATAATAACGTCGAGATTAGCCGCCGTTACCGTTGCGTTCGCATATTCGCTTCCGCCGCCTTTTGTCTTTGGCGGAGTACGAAATAACTTTGTTTTTTTGTAAAAACGGTTAAAATCCGACGCTTTTATTCTCGTCGGTTTTTCGAACCGGATTTCCCCAGCCCAGTTTCATTCTTAACAAATCGAAATACGATTCCTGCGAAAACTGCACAAGATTATGCTTTTCGTCAAGGCAGGAAATTACAATTTCGTCTTCGGGGATAAGTTTTACGCTCTCTATCGCGTCAATTGAAAGCAAAATGTCGGGGTTTTTCTTATTTACCTTAATTTTCAGAAAGTTATGCGACGGAAGAATAATCGGGCGCTCGCTCAACGAATGCGGACAAATCGGCGTAACGATTATCACGTTCGTGTCGGGATAAACTATCGGACCTCCCGCCGCAAGCGAGTATGCGGTCGAGCCGCTCGGAGAAGCGATAATTACCCCGTCGGATATGTAGTCGGTAATGAAATCGTCGCCGTAACTTAACGAAAACGAAGAAAGTTTAGGAACGCTTAACCTGTTGAAATATACGTCATTTATGGCGTTATATTCGCCCAAAATTTTGCCGTCTCTATAATGTTTTACGTCCAAAACCGCACGGCGTACAATTCTATAATCTTCTTTAATAATTTTTTCTAACTTTTCTTCAAAATTGTCTGTTTCAATGTCCGCTAAAAAACCTATTTTTCCAAAGTTTATACCTATAAGCGGCTTCTTGCAGAACTTAACGATATGCGCCGCCGAAATAAACGTTCCGTCGCCGCCGACCGATACGACAACGTCCGCCGCCTCGACAAATTTTTCTACGGACTGCGCTCGCTCAAACTCATAAGGGGCGTCAGGATGCAAAACGACAGAGATTTTCTGTTCTTTGCACCAACATATCAATCTTTCGATAATTTTTTGAATATCGTGATTTTTTTTGAAAACGACTACGCCGAATTGTTTTATTTCCATATTTTCTACTCGCTTATGAAACTTAAAAGCATTTTTGTACAATCGACTATATCCGAAATTTTTACAAATTCTTCGTGAGTATGAACGTTCGCCATTCCACACGAAATTACGCTTGTGGGAATTCCTTTTTCGTTGAAAAAATTCGCGTCGCTGCCTCCGCCGCTTGAAATAATTTTTGGCGTTTTGCCGATTTTTTTCGCCGCGCCGCACAATTTTTGAATTAGCGGCGAGTTTTCGTCGAGTAAAAACCCGTCGTATTTTCTAATTATCTCAATTTGGGCGCGGTTTTCGTTGCGCTCGTTAAAGTCCTTTACGCAGTTTTCATAAACGGACGTTATTTTGTCCAATCCTTCTAATTCGCAGGCGCGAATTTCGCCGTTAATCTCTACCAAATCCGGCACGATGTTGTCCGCTATGCCCCCGCTTATTCGCGCGACGTTTGCCGAAGAGTCCGCCGACAGTTTGCCCGACGGCAATTCTCTTATCAACTGCGCCGCCAGCGCTATGGCGTTAATTCCGTTTTGCGGCTCTATGCCCGCGTGCGCCGATTTGCCGCTTACTTTTATCGTCCAACTGTCGTAAAACGGCGCGCCCTTCACAATCGTTCCTATTTCGCCGCCCGTGTCGATGACAATGCCGTATTTTGCGTCTTTTTGTGAAATTTCGCAGTATTTTGCGCCCAAAAGCCCTATTTCTTCGCAAACCGAAAAAACGACCAAAAGCGGCGGATGGTTTATTTTATTTTCTTTTAGAACGGTAAGCGCTTCGATAATCGCTGAAATTCCCGCTTTGTCGTCTGCGCCCAAAATCGAATTTCCGTCGCTTTTTACCACTCCGTTTTCCACGAGCGGTTTAATTTCGCCGCCGGCGGTTACGGTATCCAAGTGCGCGGAAAGTAAAATCGCGTCTTTTGATTTATCTCCGTCTATTTTGACAACCATATTTGAGCAGTTTCCGCCGAAATTTTTTGCGCAATCGTCAAATTCGACCGAATATCCCAATTCGTTAAAGATTTTTTCGATTTTTTTTGCGATTTCTTTTTCAAATTTGCTTTCGCTTTTTATTTTCACAAGCGACAAAAACAATTCAAGCAAACGCGTTTGGTTTATCATAGATAACTTTCCTTCATAATTTCGGATGCAAAAATAATATTTGGCAATGAAAACGATTTTTGTAAAAAACCCTTTTTTCATCAATTTTCACAAAAATAAAGAAAAAACCGCTAATTCGTTTTTCTAAAAATTATATTTACAGATGTGATTATTTTGTGGGATAAATGTTGTAATAACACGAATTTTGTAGAAAGGAGTGAGAGACGATGGGAAAAATTTCCCCGCTGATTTTGGCGATGACGGCGTGTTTGGCGCTTGTATCGTGTAAAAAAGAAAGCGGCTCGACGGTAACGACGCTGACTAATGCGTTAGCTCAGGCGTGGAACTACGTGGAGGAAAACAGCGCGGAAGACGCGGCGAAAGAGGCGGCGCTGGCAAAGCTGCCGAGAGGAAAAACCTTGTATCTTGTTGGGTTTCAATGGGGTGAGCCGCATTCGTTTAATCCTCTCAACGGGTATCCGGATTGGCCCAGCCGACCGGAATTTAATTTGATGTACGAACATTTGACCGAATATAATTCCATGACGGGCGAATTACAGCCGTCGATTGGAAGAATAGAGCGGGCAAATAAAGATTACGTTTCCGTTATTCTTAATCCTCTTGCAAAATGGAGCGACGGCAGACCTCTTACAGCCGACGACGTGTTATTTTCTTACAATCTCAATTTGACAAATTCCGATGCGCCTTGCTCTTATATTCAGGGATTCGTAAAAGAATTGACAGTCGATACGTTAAAAACTGTAATTAAAAACAAGTCGGGCGACTCAATTGGCGTAAAAACGGAAGAACGGGTATATTTGTGGGTCGATAAAGAGGATAGAAACAATCCGCTTTCGGTTTTAGACCAGACATCGACCGTGCCGATTTTGCCCAAGCATGTTTTTGAACCGCTTTTGCGAGCTGCGGGCGGAAGTATTTCCAGAGTCGCGGACGACCCGATGATGGGGGCTCAAATTATCAGCGGACCTTACAATCTTTATATGGCATCGAACGAAAAAATCGTGATAAGAAGAAGAGACGATTATTGGGGTAACGAAGCGTATCACGACGGAAAAGTCGCAGCGCCCGAATTTATAGTTCATGCTATTTACAAAGGGAACGAGCATGCGTCAGCCGCTCTGAAAAACGGCGAATTGGATATTTCTTCCAATTATACTCCTCGAATTTGGCTTAAAGAAAACGTTAAAACATGGTTTGACGCGGAGCCGTATTTTCTGCCCGGCTCAATTCCTATGTTTATAATCAACACAACCCGTCCTCCTCTTGACAACAAGCATTACAGAAGGGCGATGGCGTTTGCCATTGATTATGAAAAAATTAAAAAATTAGCGGTTTCGGGCTACACTACCGACGTTCAATCGGGATTGATTTTACCGTTTTCTGCGGAATCGACTTATTTCAGTCAGGAAGAAGTCGATAAATACGGGGCGACAAGATACGACCCCGAACGCGCAAAAGAAGAGTTAAAACTCGGCGGATTCAAACCGATATTCGACAAGAAAAAGAACAATTTGCTTTTTGTACTTTCCAATGCGAGACCGAATACCGACAAAAACGGAAGCGTGCTTAAAGACAAATTCGGAGACACGGTTTGGGTCGGCGACACTATGCCGACGGTGGGGATTATGTCGCCTTCGGGCTGGACTGATTTTGAATCGGTCGTTCGCATCGCTATTACTGGAATGCGCGCCGTCGGAATTGACGTAAGACCGAATTTCGTCGACGATACGCAGTATTGGCCCGCTCAAACGACTGGGAATTTTGATTTGTTTTTTGATACGCCGATAGCGATGCTGTCGAAATCGACTCCATGGTCGAGGTTTGAGGGCGTAATGAGCGCGAGAAACTGGAAACCGGTGGGACAGAAAATGTACGAAAATATAGGAAGGTGGAATGACCCTAATTCTGAAAACTTCATTCCGCAGATTGATTCTCTTCTTCATAAAATTCCTTTGATGGAAAGCGAAAGCGAGAAGAAAAAGGCATACACGCTTCTCAATCGCTATTTTATGGAAGAGCAGCCGACGCTTCCCGTTCTTTACAGACCGGAAGAATACTACGAGTTTTCTACGAAATATTGGACTAATTTTCCCACAGCGGCTAACCCATACGCTCCGCCGAGAATGCCGGTGGCGTCGGCTGGAACGCGGCTTCTTTGGGAAATCGTTTCGACAACGGGAGGTAATTGATATATGTTGAAGAATCATCCGACCATTAGGTTTGTGGTACAAAGGGGAATTTGGTATCTGTTGACGTTTTTTGTCGCCGTTACCATAAATTTCTTCCTGCCTCGTTTAGGCGCCGACCCTATTGACCTCATTATGAGCAAACAGAGAGGCGCGACAGGAAAACAGGCGGACGACAAGCGGACCGCTTATATGAAAGAGTTCGGCTTGGTAGAGCAGCAAAAAGTCGCTGCTACGGTAAACGGCGAGATTTTTGTTGACGGCAAAAATCGTCCGGTTTCGTTTGAAACGCTTCAAAAGAACGGACTCGTCGTCGGCGATACGCTTGCCGAGTTGTGGAATTCCACGTTTGAAATAACCGATTTTGCGGCGCTTCAAAACGCTCTCAGAAAATTGGACAAAGAAAAACGGCTTAATCTTCCCGCAGAAATTTCTTACGGGGACGAATGGGACGAAGAAGAAAACGCATCAGGCGAGAAAGATGAAAACGATTTGTCGCTTGACGATTTTGAGTCGCTTATGAAAGAAAAACTTTCCGCGTCCGATATTCTTTCGCTTCCGGGACTAAAAGTAAACAAAGGAACGAAAGTTTATTCCGCCGATGCCAAAGACCTTTCGGAAAAACTCGGCGGTTTTTCGCTTGTAAGCCAGTCGTATTTGGTTAAAGAGAAAGACGGTTCGTTAAATCTTTATCGGTTCAACGGAGAAAATCAAAAACCGAGATTTATCAAAGTAGAAAACGGCGGCGAGAGAGCGGAAGGCAGTATTCGCTATCTTATCGAAAGCGAAGTGCTTTATCAAAAAACTGCCTCAGAAACGAACGAATCGGTCATAAGTTCCGTAATTCCGATTCGCCGCTCGCTGTTTGGGCAGTATATTCAGTATATGTTGATGACTTTCCGCGGCGATTTGGGGACTTCGCTTGTTAAATATCCGCAAAAAGTCGGCGAAATCGTTTCCAACGCGGTTCCATGGACTTTGTCGCTTCAATTTCCGGCGATTGCTATCGGCTGGATAATCGGAAACATTTTGGGAGCGTTGGCGGCGTACAAGCGCGGCTGGTTCGACAAAATTTTGTTTCCGGGCGCACTGCTTATCGACTCAATTCCGATGTTTGCAATCGGTATGATTTTGGTGTATTTTCTTGCGGAAGGACTACACATATTTCCCGCAAGCGGCGGATACGCCATTGATGTCGTTCCGGGATTTACGTGGGCGTTCATATCGAGCGCGGCTTATTACTATATGCTTCCGTTTTTGTCGCTTTTCCCGATTTTTGCAAGCGGTCAGGCGACGGGTATGCGCACGATGGGGATTTATGAATTAGGAACCGGATATGTAAAATATGCCAAAACCTTAGGCGTTTCTGAAAACAGAATTTTGATGTACATTTTTAGAAACGCCATGCTTCCGCAATTAACGGGTTTGGCTCTTAATTTGGGGACGATGGTTGGCGGCGCGCTTATAACCGAAATGATATTTTCGTATCCGGGACTCGGTTCGGCGCTTCTTTCGGCTGCGCAGAATAACGACTACCCGTTGATACAGGGCGGCGCGTTGCTGGTGATGATAACAGTTCTTGTGGCGAATTTAACAGTGGATTTACTCATCGGTTTCTTTGACCCGAGAGTAAAAGCCGGATTGTCGGGGGTGTAAAGTATGAAATTACTTAAAAATTTGTTGAAAGAGCCGGCGTTTGTATTCGGCATAAGTTTGTTTTTTCTTACGATTCTGCTTGCGTTGCTGGGACCGTTGTTCGTTAAAATTGATACGAACTCGGAGTTTCTGCCTTACTTGGAACCGGGCAAAGACGGCTTACTTTTCGGGTCAGACCATTTGGGGCGCGATATGGTTTCAATGCTGATATGCGGACTTCAAAGTTCATTGTACGTGGGATTTTTCTCGGGAATTATCGCTACGACGCTTGGAACGTTCTTGGGTGTTTATGCAGGTTTCAAAGGAGGGCTTATCGACGACTTTATCAATATGGTGACTAATTTGTTTTTGGTTATTCCGTCGTTTGTCGTTCTGCTTTTGATTTCGGCATCTCTTGAAGAAGGTCGTTCGCTGCAACTTATCGCGATAATCATAGGGCTTACAATATGGCCCTGGACCGCCCGTTCCGTGCGTGCTGAAACGTCTTCGTTGAAGAGTTCGGAGCATATAAATTTGGCGAGGGTAAACGGAGCGAACACGTTTACGATTTTGACAAAACACATTTTGCCGTATTTGCTTTCGTATGTGTTTATGGTGTTTATCATTCAGGTAGCGTCGGGAATCCTTGAAGAAGCGTCGATAAGCATGCTTGGGCTTGGACCTTACGACAGCATTTCCTTGGGGATAATAATGAATGACGCGCAGAAAAACGAGGCGTTGGGAGACGGGGCTTGGTGGGCGTTTGTGCCGGCTACTTTCCTTATCACTTCTGTGGTACTCGCGCTTTACGCACTCAACACCTCGATGGAGGGTGTGTTTAACCCGGCATTACGGAAATAGGAGAAAAATATGCCAATATTTGAAGCAAAACATTTGTCTCTTCACTATCTTACCCGTTTCGGAGCGAAAATTCACGCGGCGGTCGATATATCTTTCGATTTGGAAGAAGGCGAAATTTTGGGCATCGCCGGTGAATCTGGCTGCGGTAAAACGACGCTTGTCAGCGGACTTTCGGGGTTGTTTATTCCTCCGCTGAATTACACTTCCGGCGAAATTTTAGTAAACGGAAAATCGCTTGTGGGCAGGACGGTGGAAGACATTCGCGAGAATATTCTTGCGCGTGAAATATCAATGATTCCGCAAGGGGCGTACAACGCGCTTAATCCGACGAGAAAAATCAAGGATTTGGCGATGGACGTTCTTATAAGCCACGAAAAAGGTAAAATCAGCAAAAAGGAAATGTATCAGAGAATACATAACCGTTTTGAACTTTTAGGGCTTGACACGGATAAAATACTCAATTCGTATGCGGTGCAGATGACTCCGGGCGAAAAACAGCGTTCGGTTATCGGGATTTCGACTTTGCTGAATCCCAAAATGGTGATTGCCGACGAGCCGACTTCCGCGCTTGACGTAACGACGCAAAAGCAGGTTATAGGAATGATTTTCGACCTGCTTGAAAAGAAAGTTTTCTCGACGATGATATTTATAACGCACGAATTGCCGCTTTTGAGGCACGTCGCCGACAAAATTGCGGTTATGTATGCCGGCGAAATTGTCGAAATGGGAAGAAGCGAGCAGTTGGTTTTCACTCCGAAGCATCCCTATACGCAGGCGCTTATGAGCGCTATGCTTTCGGCGGAAGAAGGCGCAAGAAAGCGCAAACCCGAAGCGATTGAGGGTGCGCCTCCAAGCCTTGCCGGAGAAATTATCGGTTGCCGTTTTGCGCCCAGATGCAAATATGCGACCGACGCGTGCAGAAAAAACAAGCAGGAAATTAAAATAGTTGACAATCGTCAAGTGAGGTGCGATTATGCCAAATAAAAACGCGATTTTTGAAGCCAAAAACCTTGTGAAAGAGTTTGGACACGGAAAAACGCACAACGTCGTGCTTAAAGGTTTGAATTTTGAGATAGACGACGGAGAAATCGTAACTATCGTCGGCGGTTCGGGTTGTGGAAAATCCGTTGTCGCAAAGTGTCTTTTGGGATTTTTGCAGCCGACGAAGGGCGAGTTGCTTTACAAGGGTAATAAAATTACCAACCAACGAGACCATTGGCAGACGGTTCAACCGATTTTTCAAGACCCGTTTTCCGCGTTCAATCAGTTTTTTTCGATTCGTTCGCAATTGGAGGATTCTTTTAAGGTTTTGTATAATCGTCCAAGCAGCGCGGAAATCAAGGACAAAGTGGATGCGGCGTTGCTTGCGGTAAACGTTCAGCCAAGCGAACTGAAAGAAAAGTTTCCGTTTGAGTTGTCTGGCGGACAAATGCAAAGAATGCTTTTGGCGAGAATTTTTGCGCTTAGACCGCAGGTTCTTATCGCCGACGAAGCGACTTCGATGGTCGATGCGTGCGTTCGCGCAAACATTCTTGATTATCTTATGAAACTCAAAAAAGAGTTGAATATGACAATCGTGTTTATCACGCACGATATCGGTTTGGCGTATTACGTTTCCGACAGAATTTTCGTTATGCACGACGGGGAAATCGTTGAACACGGTTCGCCGGACGACGTCGCGTTGCATCCGAAAAGTAAACATACAATTCAACTTCTTGAAGACATTCCCGACATTCACAAAGAGTGGATTGTCAGAAAGAGGGCGTAGGTCTTAATTGTTTTTTGTAAAAGGGCGGATTTTCTGCCCTTTTTTATACGTCTTGTATGATAAAACGTATGAAAAAATATGGATAAGTATCCAGATGTCCCCTAGTTTTATGAATTTAGTGCCTTAAAGTGCCAGAATATGCGTTTTTTCGGGAAATATTGTCGCTTATTTTACGCAAATAGTATGCTTTTACAAGAAAAATCAAAAAAATAAAGGGATTACCGAATTAAACACTTGGGATAATTTGCGATGCTTCCCTAACAAATCTTTTTCAAATCGTCGAGTATTTTTAACGCTTCGACGGGCGTTATGTTTTCTACGTTCGTTTCTTTTATTATTCGTATTGCGGGATGCTGAATTGCCGCCGTTTCAAAAATACTCGTTTGCACGGGCGCTTCAAAGGCGGTTTGAGATTTGAGCGTCGTGATTTTTTTGTCAAGTCCCTGCTTTTCTTCGCGACCTTCAAGCGTTTTTAGAATTTGGGACGCCCTTTCTATCACTTTTTGGGGAACTCCCGCCAACTGCGCGATTTTTATTCCGTAAGAGTGCGGACTTCCGCCCTGTGAGATTTTGCGCAGAAAGATAATGTTGCCGTTGTACTCTTTTACGGAAATATGTACGTTTTCCATTCGTTTGCAAATAGCGGCTAATTCCGTGAGTTCGTGATAATGCGTGGCAAAAAACGTACGCGTACTCGTCGGCGTGTTGTTGTGAAGATATTCCGCCGTCGCCCAGGCGATGCTTAACCCGTCGAAAGTCGAAGTACCGCGCCCTACCTCGTCGAGAAGCACCAAAGATTTTTCGCTTGCGTTGCTCAAAATGTTTGCCACCTCTATCATTTCCACCAAAAACGTCGATTGTCCTCTTGCAAGGCGGTCGGACGCTCCTATTCGCGTAAAAAATTTATCGACTATTCCGATTTGCGCACGTTTAGCCGGAACAAACGAACCGATTTGCGCCATCAGGGCAATCAGCGCGTTTTGCCGCAGGTAAGTCGATTTTCCCGCCATATTCGGACCGGTGATTATCAAAATTTGTTTTGCCGAAGTCAAATTCGTATCGTTTGGAACAAACTGCTCGTTAGTCATCGTTTCTACGACCGGATGTCTGCCGTCTGTTATCAGCATATCCGAATTATCGCTTAAAACCGGACGGCAGTAATTGTTTATCGACGCCAATTTTCCAAAATTGCAAAGCACGTCGAGAACGGCTATATTTTGCGCCGCTTCCTGAATTTTTTCGCAAAACGACGCGACGAAAGTCCGCAAATCGCAAAAAACTTTGTTTTCCAAAACGTCGATTCTTTCTTTTGCCCCGAGAACTAATTCCTCAAATTCTTTGAGTTTGGGCGTTATGTATCTTTCGCCGTTGGCTATGGTTTGTTTTCTTATGAAATAATTCGGTACTTTGCCCATTTGCGATTTGGACACCTCGAAAAAATATCCGAAAACGCCGTTAAACGCGACTTTAAGGTTTTCTATTCCCGTATTTTGCCGCTCTTCTTCCTGCAATTTGGCGATAAACGATTTTGCGTCCTGCTGTAAATTTCTCAGTTTGTCTAACTCCTCGTTTACCCCTTCGCAAATTAAATTTCCTTCGCCGGCGGAAAGCGGCGGGTTTTGCACTATTGTATCGCCGATTTTTTGGGCAAGTTCTTCAAATCCGTCTATTTTTTGCGAGATTTGTGAAATTAGAAGTAAAGGCGAGTCCTTTATCATAGAAATGATTTTTGGAAACAATAAAAGCGAATTTTTCAGGCAGTCCAATTCTTTCGGATTTACCCGCGTGAGCGAAACCCTGCCGATTATTCTTTCAAGGTCGGTTATTTGTTTTAGTATGGTTTCAAGCGGCGTACGGACTTGAATTTCTTTGCAAAAGTATTCTACCGCGTCCAAGCGACCGTTTATTTCCTGCCTGTCTGCAAGAGGATTTACAATCCAGCGTTTCAAAAGGCGCGAGCCGATAGCCGTAGAAGTGTTGTCCAAGACCGAAACCAAAGTTCCGCCCGTTTCGTCGGTATGGATAGGTTTTAGCAGTTCCAGATTTCTTATGGTCGCCGCGTCCAAGTAGGCGTTTTTTTCGCAAAAGTCGATTTTTATAGACGAAATATGTTTGCAGTCGTTTTTTTTGAGCCGCTTTACGTATTGCAGTAAAACCGCCGCCGAAATCACCGCCGGAATTTTTTGTTCAAGCCCTATCGAATTTATAGATACCGCGCCGAAATGTCTGCAAATTTCTTCTTCGCACGTCTTTTGCGAAAACAAATTTTGCGTCTCAAACGAAACGGGAACTTCGGGGAAAGCGCTTTTTATCAGCGTTAAAACACGGTTGTCTTTGTCGTCGGAAAGCAAAATTTCGTTCGGCTGAAACTGCGATATTTTTTGTGGAATCTCACTCGCTTGCGAAACGCTTACTATAAAATTACCTGTTGAAACGTCGCAAACGGCATAACCGATTTCGTTTTCGTATTCGCAGATACAAACGATGTTGTTGTCGGTTTTTTCGTCTAAAAAACTGTCGTCAACGCCTGTTCCCGAACTTATCACTTCTACAACGTCGCGCTTTACTACGCCTTTTGCGGTTTTGGGGTCTTCAATTTGCTCGCAGACGGCTACTCTGTATCCCGCTTTTACCAATTTGTGCGCGTATTTGTCTATGGCGTGGTATGGAAATCCGGCAAGCGGCGTGTCTTCTTTGCCGCCGTGGTTGCGTTTTGTGAGCGTCAATCCCAAAACTTTTGCGGCGACTTTCGCGTCGTCCTCAAACGTTTCGTAAAAATCGCCCATCCTGTAAAGCAGAACGGTATTCGGATATTCCGCCTTAATCCTGTAATACTGAGCCATCATCGGCGGCTCTTTTTTCGCGCTTGTTTGGCTGCTCATTTTGTAATTTCACCTCATATTTCGCATAAAAATAAAACAAATCCAAAAGTAAAAAATAAAAAATCTCGGCAAAGCGTTTACAAATTTATTATATTACTGCCGATGAAAAAAACATTTTGGAGGTTCTATATGAAAATGGGAAAAACACTTTTTACTTTTGGGGTTGTTCTACTCGTGGCTTTTTTGTTCGGTTGTGATTTGAATGAAAAAGATGAAAGAATTAAAGGTAATGGCAGTATAATAAGCCAAGAAAGAATGGCTGATAATTTTAATGCTGTTATACTTAATGGTGTTGGAAATGTAAATGTACATCTTTCTGAAAATTATAAAGTAGTA
>Ga0268262_10002835_pt1 | contig 19532 bp, 23 predicted proteins | sample TergutNc150P3_FD_190354 | JGI IMG/M metagenome (GOLD analysis project Ga0268262, IMG submission 190354) | Nasutitermes corniger P3 segment gut microbial community from laboratory colony in Florida, USA - Nc150 P3 (SPAdes) (version 2) | ecosystem: Host-associated > Arthropoda: Insects >...
TTTACACCATTAAAGACGTGCTTTAAAAAATGCGTAAAATGAAGGCCTTTGTCATTTTGGGATTATTGTTTGGAATGGGCGGGTTTATAGTTTGCGAGCCTAATCGATTTTCAAGCCCGTCAATAGCGGTGTCCTTAGTTTGGCTGTTGGTCGATTACGCAGTTTATTGCGTTATCGAAAGAGAGCTTTAACAGGCCGTTGGCCTGAAAAAAAATTTATGGAGGGAGTACATGAGAAAAATTTTAATTGTACTGCTGTTGATTTCGGCGTTAGTTTTTCCGGCCTTTGCCGGAATAGCGAATAACGCCGAAGGGAATTTTAAACCGGAGGTAACTATGGGATATTGCACCCGCGCAGATCTGGAAGCGGCCTACGGTGAGGACAGGATCGCCGGATGGAGCCGCTTGGATTCCATTGCGGTCGATCGGGCTATACGGAACGCCAGCGCGGAAATTGACGGCTATTTAATTTCCGGCGGCTATCCGGTTCCACTTTTAGGGCCGCCTGAAAATTTACGAAAGTATTGCATTGATATCGCAACGGCAAACCTAGTTATTAGCGCAGGGGTTCTTGAAAACGATCCCGGCGGCAAGGCTGTCTTAGATGAAGCTAAAAACGCCCGGCAATTTTTAACAAAAGTGGCGGAGGGAAAATTTAAGATACCAGGCTATGCAAATGACGATGAAGTATCACAGCCGCCCGGCGGGGTTTTGGTTTCAAGTATGCCGCAAATGAATTTCAAGGGGTACTAAATGGCCGGAGCTGGTATAGTCTACGCCGAATACGATAACGCCGAATTTCAGGCGATCCTCGATGCGCTTTCCAAGGCCGCAATGCCTGACATGAAAGCCATTGCGGATTTCGCGGGCGGCGAGCTTGCCTATATCAGCGAGAAAGCTTTTGAAAAAGAAAAAGACCCAGTCACAGAAAAAAACTGGGAGCCATTAAAAAGCCCCAATAAGAGCGGAAAAATTTTGCAGGGGAAACCCTATCACCTCAAACGCTCTTTGATTTGGGAATCGTTCCCTGACGGCTCGGTGGTCTTTGGGTCAAACGTAGAGTATGCCAGAGTACACCAGCAGGGAGGGCAAGCCGGAAGGGATTTGAAAGCAAATATTCCGGCGCGTCCTTATATGGGAGTAACAAAGGATTTCGACCGCCGCATTCTAAACGATCCGGCGGTTTTGAAACTTCTGGGGCTAGGGGCCTGACGTGATACGGGAAGCAAAAACCCTGCTTGAGGGAATCATAAAAAAAACTATGCCGGGCATCACCGTGGTCAAATCAGCCGCAGAAGAAACCCGCGAAATAATGGCGCGAAAATTTCCATTAGTAGCTTTGATCACAAACCCCGGCACATTCGATGACTCGGAAGCGCGGACAGTGCGGTATTTTGAAGGCAATCCAAAGCGATACTCGGAACGGTATGTTCGCGGGCATCGCAAATTGCCAATCCTGATCAGGTGCTGGGCTGACGGCGAAGAAAAAGCGGACGAGCTGTCCAGCAGTATCATTCCCGAAATACCAAGCCAATGGGAATATGACGGTTTTGGAAACCATGTGCGGATAGAAGCTGAAGAGCATTCCGATCACGCGAGCAGTACTAATAAAACATACGTTTCAGTAATTGTGGCGACATTTACCGGAACCGCCGCGCGGAAGCCAGTTGCCGTTCCATTCTTCGATAAAACGGAACTGGTTGACGGCGAAATTATCAACCAACAAGGTTAAGGAGGATGTATGTCCAACGAAAACGAAAAGGCGGGAAATAACCAAAACGATCCCGGCTTAAGCAATCAAAACATTCCTGCAAATCAGAATGTCCCGCCGGGCGACAGCAACGGTCAAAATGCTGATGAGAAGGCTGATCAAAAAGCTGGCCAGAAGAAAAATCAGAAAGAAGCAAAGCCGGAAACTGCAACGATCGAGGAACACAGGAAAAACCTGAACGTTTCCGCGCCTGTTTTTGCGGCTGTCATTCAGGCGAAAGGATGGGCAAGCGGAAAAAAAGTGCCTGTCGAGGTTTTTGAAAAAGCCGTCAAAGATTTTTTGGGCGCTCCTATGGACGGCGTGAGGGAAGATATCCTCGCAATCGAGGAGCATCAGAAAAAATTAAAAATTGACGCGCCTGTCCTTGAGGCTGTCATTAAGGCCAAAGGATGGAGGCTCAACAGCAAAGTGCCGGAAGAGGACTTAACAGAGGCCGTCAAAGAATATTTGGATGCCCATAAAAAAGGAGGCAAATAATGTTACCCGGAATAAAAAATGAAATTCTGGATTTCGCAATGGGCGTCCAAGGCGCACAGGCGGACGGACGGTTTGCCGCCATTGGGGTCGCCGAAAAATTTGGGCAGGGGATTCTCACGTTCAATGCCCCAGACCAAGTCGAAAAAAAGATCGGCGATGGGCCTTTGCGCGACCTCTTAGTCAGCTCCCTCTCCATTGCCAGAACTGCTGTGTCGGTAATTGCCATCGAGGGCAGTCTGCCCGGAACCGTATCGCCAGTGACAAATGGCGGGGAAAATGAAGGGACTGGATCGATTGTCGTTAGCGGAAAACCCCGAAACGAATACGACATTAGCGTTGCCATTGAAACTAGCGGAACCATCAACGAAGCAACGTTCCGTCTAACGGTAGATGCCTTGCCCGGCAAGCAGATCACCGTCCCTGACGGAGAGGCAAAATACGCGATCCCCGGAACCGGCCTTACGATCCAGTTTGTTCCCGGCCTAAGAGGTTTTGTTGAAGGCGACACCTTCAGCTTCAAAACCACGGAACCGCGAGCGACAAACGGCGATATCCTTGCCGCGATAAACGAAATCTTTGAAGCAAAACTTTCTATTGAGTTTATCGCAATCGCCGGAGTTTGCGCCGCGCCCCTGTGGGCCGCCCTTGCCATGAAAGCAAACGAGGCCGCCGAAATTTACCAGTATCTTTTCTTTGTGGCGCAGGCTCGTTACCTGAACAGCGGAGAGACATTGGATCAGTGGAAAAACGCGCTGTGCGGGGCGGAGCGCGGAAACACCGCTTCCACTCGTCTGCAAGTTTGCGCCGGATGGATCGAGGAAGCCGATGCCAACGGTCAGGTTGACGTGCGCGGGCTTATCGGGGTTTATTGCGGAAGCGTTGCCGCCCGGAAGGTGATGGACGGCCCGGATGCCGTAAAGTTCGGCGGCATATCTGCGGCAGTCAGCATAAAGCCTGACGGCCTGAATGACGGGCACATCGAAGATCTGAAAAACGCCGGATATGTAACGGTGCGGAAATATGTCGGACGGAAAGGAATATTCTTTACCTCCGGCCAGATGATGAGCGAGGAAGGCAGTGACTTTGATTTGGTGGAACGCCGCCGTGTCATGGACAAAGCCTGTCGCAACCTTTACATCGCACAGCTTCCGGCGGTCAACGATACAGTAAGGATCGGAAAAGACGGATCTCCTGAAGGCCTTGAAATGTTCTTGGCGTTGAGCCAGTCGCCTCTTGAGATCATGAAAACCAACAGGGAAATTTCTGACGGCTATGTGGTTATTCCGCCCGGGCAGAATATCCTCGCCGACAAAAAGCTCCGAACCAAAGTGCGGATCGTTCCGCTTGGCAAGATGAGCTTCATCGAAAACGAGATCGCCTACAAGAATCCGGCATTGGGGGTGCAGGAATGATTAACGGAATTATTTATGACTTTGAATCAATCAAAGCCTTATTGCCTACAGGCATGATCCTTACCCTTGAGAAAATAGATTACAAGGACAAGAAGGATGACGAAGTGATCACGGGAACAAACGGGCTTCCGATCGGCATTGGGCGCGGCGAATATTCAGGGACTTGCGATGCCGAATTTGGCCGCGCCGAATATGACGCGCTTGACGAATACGCTTCGGCGCATGGCGGCTTTTATAATATGCCGCCGATTCCAATTGTCGTCAGCTATGGCCATGCCGGGCAAGCGCCAGTCACCGACACTTTGCAAACCCATTTTATCGAGCGCAATTTTGGCGGTTCGAAAGGCGATAAAAACCTGAAGGTTCCGCTCAAGGGCCTTTTAACCGCGCCGCTTTTAACCAATGGCCGCCCGGCTTATGTCGCGGGCATTAATTAAGGAGAAGGACAATGAATATACCAAAAGAAAAAATTGAAGAGCTAAAGAAAGCTCACCCCGAGGGTATTTATGAAGGGGAAATGACTTTTACCGATTCGGAGGACAAATTCCACAAGGTAGAGTTTGTCTTTAGGGTTCCCCAAGTGGCTGATATTGAGAGCCATAATAAAAGCGCCCAGAAGAACCCAATTGTGGCAAACCTCAACCTCATCCAGTCTTTGATAGTTTACCCGGAGCCTGCTCCGGTTATCGATGCGATTAGGGAATATCCGATTGCATACGGACGGTTTGTTGACGAGGTGGTGGCTCCTTTTTTCGGGGGCAATACTACTTCAAGAAAAACGAAGATATAAACAGCCTTGCCCGGATTCGCCTGTTTGTCAGGCGGTTTCTGGGCGAGGACGTTTCATGTCTGGGCTTCGACAAGCTCATGGATAAATATGAGGAAGCCTGTGTCGTTCGGGAATTTGAAGTAGGCATCGTTTGCGATGCAATAGTAAAGGCATTCGGCGGTAATAAATGAATTTTACAAGTTCTATCACGCTGGCATTTAAAGACGCTTTCTCATCCGGTTTTAATGACGCTAAAGACAGCCTTGCCGGAATGAGGGGCGCTCTTGACGAGATCGGCGGGAACCAGTCAATGAACCGCCTAGCCGCTGACATGGCCATGATGACAAGCATGACCGACCCGATGCGTAAAGCGTTGTCTGAAGCGATGGATCAGCCGTCAAGGATTGCCGGATCGCTTGACACTTCATTCAGGAACATTCAAGTCGCCGCTGGCGCGACAAATGAAGAAATGGAAGTGATGCGGCGCGAGCTTCTTGCCATTGGAGGCCGGGCGGTTGCAGGGCCGGAAGCGGTCGCCAGCGCATTCTCCGAAGTGGCGGGAGGCATAGACGATGCTTCCAAGCGCATGGCGGTGATGAGCGCGGCGGTGTCGCTTGCGGAGGCGAATCAGACAGATCTGTCTAAGTCCACCAGCGCAATGATCAACGTAATGAACGCATGGAACCTTTCCGCAGATCAAGCCGCCATAGCCGCCGATGTTTTGACGCAGACATCTTTAATGGGCGTTGGACACCTTGAAGATTTTGCAGGGAGCATCAGCCATATATCCACCCTTGCCGCTGGCGCGGGAATCGGGCTTGACGAGCTTGGCGCATCGTTTGCCTACGTTACTACTAAAGGCTTGGATGCAGGGCAAGCTCAAAAACAGTTTAAAGGCATTATTTCCACCCTTTTAAGCCCTAGCGAAAACTTATCAAAGCTTTACGCTTCCCTGGGAATCGAATCCGGTCAGGCGATGCTCCAGCAATACGGTCTGGCGGAATCCCTTGTGATATTGAAGGACGCTTTGGGAGGCGATGAGCAAGCCTTTGGAAACCTCATAGGTTCGGCAGAAGCGGCGACCGTTGCCCTTGCATTGACAGAGGACGCTTATGTCAATTTTGCCGGTTCCTTTGCCGACGGCATGGGAAAAGTCACGGAAGCGGCTCGCGGCGTTCAGCTTGAATCCATCGAAGCGAAAATGGCGCGGCTGGATGCCGCATCCAGATCGCTTCAGGCGCAGGTCGGTCAGGACATCAACGGAATCAAGGGCTTTTTTATCGATATGAAATTCGGTTTCTTGTCGAATGTAGTAAGCCCGATTATGAGTTCCCCGGTAGGCGGCGCGATTTCTAAAATTACGGCTGTTACCGGTATGGCCGCGAAGACGATGCTCGACATGGGTTCCGGCGCTCTGAACGCCGCCGCGCAGATGACCACGCTTGCCGCCAACATATCGAATGCCGGAGGCATTGCAAAAATGTTTCAATCCGGCATAGGGCTTGCGGGAAGCAGCCTTAAAATTCTTGCAACGCCGCTTCGCGTTGTTGGCGGCGGCATTCTTAGTTTGGGAAAATCTATTATTGGGGCGTTACCCGCTATGGGCAGTTATATCGCGTCCATGTGGGCTTCTGTGGCTCCCACGCTTGCCGCGACATGGCCTATTCTGGCCATTATTGCCGGAGTTGCCCTCCTTGCCGGAGGCGTATACCTCCTTATTAAAAATTGGAGCAAAGTCGGCGCATTTTTTTCCGGGCTTTGGGGGAAAGTGACTGGGGCGTTTTCTACCGCATGGAACTGGATTAAAAACCTTATATCGGGAGCTTCGGATTGGATACTCGGCGCGGTTGCGATCTTTTTCCCCTTTATCGGAATCCCCGCGCTTATCATAAAACACTGGGATGCCATAAAAGGATTTTTCTCCGGGCTTTGGGACGGAGTCAAAGGCATGGCATCTAACGCATGGGAAGGCATGAAGGGCAAGGCTGGCCAGTGGTTCGATAACATGAAGCAGGGCTGGGCATTGTTTGGAAATGTCGCCGGGAAAGCGTGGGACGGAATAAAAGGCATAGCGTCCAGCGCATGGGACGGCATGAAAGGCATGGCTGGCCAGTGGTTCGATAACATGAAGCAGGACTGGGCATTGTTTGGAAATGTCGCCGGGAAAGCGTGGGACGGAATAAAGGGCATAGCGTCCGGCGCATTGGACGGAATAAAAGATGCTTGGGGGGGGATAAAACAATTTTTTGTAAATTTGTGGAACGATCCTAAAGCTACCATAACAGGATTTATCGATTGGGTCAGCGGCAAGCTGGAAGCATTCACGGCCCCATTCAAAGCAATCGGAAATGTCGTTAGCGGCGTGTTTAATGGGATCGGCGGATTTTTCAAAGGCATTGTTGGAGGCGGAAAGGAATCTGGAACCGCGCTCAACGATGCCTTTGCATCAGGCATTCAAAGCAACGCTTCCGCGCCCGGAACGGCTTTCGGAAATTCGTTGCAGACTGTCAGCCGCCAGATGCCACATTCAGACGCGCAGGAAGGGCCGCTTTCCACCCTCACAGCTTCAGGCCGCGCTTTGACCGACACTTTCGCTTCCGGCATGGATGGCTCTGTTATTGAACAAATGTCCTCTACTGTTTTTTCGCAGATATTGCCGGACGATTCGGATTTCAGAGAAAAAGCGTCCCTTGCCTTTTCCGCTGTAATGCCGCAGAGGGATGCAATTGAAATTTCAACCGGCGGCGAAGGCTCCTCAAAGAGCACGGGATCGCAAACCATCACCATTCAGAATTTGTATCTGCAAGCGGAAGAATGCGAAACCCTGTTTGACTTCGTGCGGATGATTATGCATTCGGTTAACCGTCCGGAGGGGGTTCCGGTATGATCCTTAGGCTTGATTCGGATGAGGGGATCGTCAAGATCGGATCGCCGCCTGTAGAAATACCGGGCATTATCGAATCAATAAAAATCAGCGATGCCCTGCTGATAGAAAACGCCGACATACAAGGACGCTCTGGCAAAGTAAAAGTTGTGCAAGGCTGGGGCGATGTCGCCATGCAAATCTCGCTGTCGCTGATCGACAATCCGGGCGCAAAAAAAACGCGGTGGGATTCGTTAAAAGAGATTGCCGGAATTTTCAAAAAAGTCGGTAGCAATGGAAAGCCGGAAGTGTACACGGTCAGCCATCCAATGATCGGCGCGTGGGGAACGAAGCAACTTCTTATCTCATCGCTCGAATCCACCGAATACAGGACGCGGAGAAAAATTGCCGTTGCAATCGAGTTTGTGGAACATGACAGCGCGGTTGGAATTATACAGGATCGGCAAAGCCCTGACGCTCCTGCGGATGCCGCGCAGAGCGCACCGGCTCCGCTGGTCTCCGATCAGCAAAGGAGAGGCCTGGGAAAACTGGAGGAACGCTATGCCCAACTTTAACAGAATTGAACACCCGATCCTTAGCGTTGAGATCGGCGGCGGATCACCTGACAGGCGGCCCTCCTCTTTTTCGCTGATCACCGATGAGGGTTTTCCTTCGGTTGTGGCTTGCCTCCAGTTTCCGGCTGACGAAACAAAAGGCGAAGCTGGTGATCCGGCGGTTGTGAACATGGCAGTGGGCGATGATGAGTATTTGCTATTCACAGGGGAAATTTATTCTGTCAGCGTAAGCGCGAAACACCGAATAATAGCCTTGACCGACAGCTATAAAAAGTTATGCGACACGCCTATCGTTGCCGCATACCGCAAAGAGCAAGCAAGCGTGATCCTTCAGGACACGCTGGACAGTTCGGGAATTGGCGAAACGTCCATCACCTGTCCGTCTGCTCTAATCCATCGGTTTTCGACAAAAGAAATCCCCGCGGAATATGTCATTAGACTGCTGATCAAAGCCCTTGAGGAGCATAGCCACATGGGGCTTCGGTTTTTCTTTGACGAAAAAGACAAATTCCATTTTGGCACGGATGCGGACACCGGAAAAAACGAAGGGGACGTTTTTGAATTTGAAACCGGCAAAAACATCCTTAAAAAAGGCGAAGGTTGGATCGAAGTGTTTCCCTTGCCGATCCGCCACACCCAAGAGGTCAAGGTCGATGGCGCGACGCTCGTCACGCGCAGAACACATCTGGAAGTTGCCGGAAAGAATTCGCGGCTCAAGCTCTGGCTCCGGGAGGCAAAGTGAAAACCGGAATTGATTTCCTGAAAAACCTTTTGAACGCGCTCTTGCCGAACCGCGCCGCGCCGGTACTGGCGCGGGTCATGAAGGTATACGAAGGCCCTGGGAAAAATAAATATTCCTGCGATGTGAAAGTTTTGACAGCAGGATCGCTTGAAGAAACCGATCAGGTAATCGCGGAGGTTTCTATAAACCCGATTTGGGCTGGCAATGCAAACAAGGGAATTTACGCGCCGCCGCCTGAAGGCGGAATTGTCATTATTGGGTTCTTGGAATGGAATGTCGCATATCCCTATGTCGCTGGCGTGTATTCAGATGAGTACACGGCGCAGAAATTTAAAAAAGGCCAATTGGTAATTACCGATGGGAAGGATTTGAGGATTGAATTTTCAGATGACGAAATACTCGTTCATGACACGCATAAATTTGAAATGCGCTTTGTGAAAGCAAAGCTCAATATTATTAATGCCGGAGGCTTGAAAGTTGAAATAGATTCGGATGCCCATGTTATCACGATTGATAACGGGCATGGTAACTATGCCGTAATATCCGATTCCGGTGTCGATGTCAAGGGCGCAGTAGTCAACGTCACTGGCTCGACAATTAATTTAAATTGAGGGGTTATAAGATGCCAGCAGTAGCGCGTTTGGGCGATCAGCACACCGGTATTTGCGATCATGGGCAAAGATGCTGTCCTCATAAAGTCTCTGGCAAAATAGCGTCCGCCAGCGGGAATGTGAATGCCAACGGCAAAGGCGCGGCGCGGCTGGGCGATAGCGTAGTCCACGATTGTCCGCATTGCGGGACTGGAGAAATATCATCGGCATCTGGAACGGTTATTGTCAATGGCAAAGGCACGGCGCGGCTGGGCGATTCGGTGACCTATCCCGGCGGCGGCGGAACGATTGTTTCCGCCAGCGGCGATGTATTTGCCGGAGGTTAAAAAATGGATTACGGAACTGATTTCAAATTAGTCAACGATGACATTGTTTTCACGCCGGACGGCGATGTCGAGTTAGTAAGCGGCCCCGCCTGTGTCGCGCAGGATATCGATCAGACGCTAAAGACCGCGAAGGGCCGTTTGTTTTGGGACAGGGAAGAGGGCAGTACCATGATGGATATGCTAAACGATTCTGCAAGCGATCCCGATGCGGTAATTGCGGAATTGGAGCGCGTTGCATTGAAAGATCAAAGGGTTAACCCGGAATCCGTGAATCCGTACCGGAAGGACTTGAAAACATACCGCCTTGAGTTCGCGCCGGTAAAATCCGTTGACACGCAAACGCTGGAATACGATCTGAAAGAAGGAAAAAAGAATGGCTGAAAAAACATGGATTAATAAAAGCGAAAAAGAAATCCGCGCCGATATTGTCGCCATTGCCAAAGAAGAAACAAAGCTCACCAACTTTAAAAACACAGGCGTTCTGCGATCCTTCGTAGAGGTGATCACTAAAATAGTAATTTTCATTTATGTGTCTGCCATAAACATGATTTATAAAAACGCTTCATTAAGCGGCGCAACCGGAATATTCCTTGCCTTTTGGGGTCTGATGCTTGGTGTTGTAAGAAAACAGGCAACCAAGGCAAAAGGAAATTTTACCGGGACTGCGTATGGCGATGGTTCAGTACCGGCGGGAACGTGGGCGGTTGTGCTGGGGACGGAACTGCGCTACAAGGTTCTGGAAAAAGTAAATTTCAAGGAAGGGGAAACATTCAGCTTTCCTATCGAGGCAGAATTTCCCGGCCTGTCGCATAACATCGGTTCCGGCACGGCGATCCGCCTGACTCGCGTGATTGACGGCCTTGAGTCGGTTTCCGTGGGAGAGGACTGGATCGTTTCCTATGGGCAGGAAACGGAAGAAGACGACAGGTATCGTGAACGGATAGAGGGCCGCTGGAAAAGCCAAATTCTAGGCGACATCAAAGAGGTTTACAAATCCTATGCGGAGGCGGTTGACGGCGTAAGGGCCGCGCATATTGTACGCGCCCCGCGCGGCCCCGGAAGTACCGATGTAATAATCGCGTCAGTTATCGGGCTTCCAAACGAGGAGCTAATCAATGCGGTCAAGGCCGCGCTCCATGACCATGAGCTTATGGCTTTTGACGTTCAGGTTTTCCCGCCGGAAGTTGAAAATGTAACGGTTGAAATCGAATACAGGGGGAACGCTTCCGAAGGCGCGGTTTCTAATATCGCTGAACAGTATGTATACGATCTCGGCATCGGCGGAAGGTTTGTTGTCAAGGATTTATACGCATTATTCGATCCGCTGAAGCAGAAAACAATCGAAATTGTTTCTCCGGGCAGGGACGTTCAGCCAAGCGAACGATCCGTTATTGTCGCCGCTATAAATGTGGTCAAGGTGGAATAATGTTTGAGTGGATAAAAAAACACCTTGACCCACCCGGCATAGAACGGAAAAACTGGCGTTCTCTTTTTAAATTCATTGGGCGCGTATTCGGGATAGTAAAAGATGACGCTATAAAGGCACACAACGCTTTCTTTCCGTACCTGTGCGATGAGGATAAACTTCGGCAACACGGCAAGTCATTAATGATTCCCGAACTGCCGTTTGACACCGAAAAAAATTACAGGGATCGGGTTGCCACTGCGTCTTTTTACTTAATGAGGGCTGGCGAGAGGGCATACATCCACGAACAGCTTCAGGCGCGTTTCGGCGACACTTATTTGCTTAAGGAAGAGTTCCTTCAGGTTTTTGTGAAAATCCCTGACATGAGCGAGGAAGAACGTGCTTGGGTCTTTAGCTTCCTCGATGGAATATTAGACCCTAACATTTCGCTGTCGGTCGCCGAGTGGTTTCATTTTATCGACACGTTGCTTATGGACGATGAATTCACCATGCGCGGTCGCATGAAGCACGTTGATGCGTTCGGCGAAGAGATAATGTGCAATGGGCGTTTTTATTGCGATCAGGGCAAAGAAACCCTTTGCGATGACACATGGCTTTGCGATGGCTCGGTAAAATGCGAACACTATTTTGCGATCATCGGAACCATATCCGATTACATTCTTGAGGAAGTTTGCGCTAACGGATTTTTGTGTGACGGCGGATACGAGTGTTCCGGTTACGGCGAAATTTATAGCCCGATCGTTGTAACGGAACCCATTTTATTGCGTGATTCCATCAACGAGGAATTTAATATCTCGATCCGCATGGAGCCTTTCGAGGATCAGATGCAGATGGACGCAATTTGCGACGGCACGTTCTTCTGTGACGGAAGCAACATGGATGCCATAGCGGACGGCCCCATGACGCTTCGCATTGTTAAGCCGCTTATTTGCGACGGCTCAAAGATGCCGTATGCCGAGGTGTGCGACGGCTCGTGGGTTTGCGATGGGACATATTCGGACTGTGACGGCCTGTACTATTCAGGCGATTTAATTTTAGGGGAGGAGATTTTATGAAAGTAACTTTTCGGGACACGATGCCGCCCATGCGTGGGTATTTCAACATGAGGGTTCTCAAGGCGGGAAAAATCATTGAGGAATATCGGGAGCATAACCAGATTGTGTCAGGGGCGCGGACGGCTGTCGCAATGCACCTCATGGGCGATTGCGAAGGAGGGCATATTGCCAAGATCGCATTCGGGACAAGCGGGAACGTAACGACCCCGGATTTTACGGAAATAACTGATCCGTACATAAAGCCTTTGCTTGGAGCGTCTTTGTTGTCTCCGACAAAAGTAGAGTTTAAGTGGAATTTGCGTACAGACGAAGCGAAAGGAAAAAAGATCATCGAGTTTGGTTTGTTATGCGAAAATGAAACGCTCTTTGCCCGAAAGGTGCGGACGGAAGGGGCAATACCAATGGATTCGGACATTTCCCTTGAAGGGGAATGGATAATTTCTTTATGAGTTTTTAGGAGGGTTTAAATGGCATTTTTAGAGTTGGTTAAAGCGTGGACTGACAGAATTTGGCGGGTGGAATTGACAACCCGCTGGGCTGGCGGCGAAGACGGAACCGCGAATATTCAGGCCAAGCAATTTGGGGGAAATCTTTTGTTTCTCAAAGATTTTGCGGACGAGGTTCTGGCGGCGCGTGACGGCGAAGAATCGCTTCTGGCCAGAATAAACAAAAGCGGCGTGGAGCCGATGAAAATTCTGGCTAAGTTTAATTGGACTGATATTTTGCCGGTTGCGGCTTCCACGGAGAATATCAACCTAACGACCGGCGGCCTCATGACGATGGACGGAATCCCTTTGGCTGTCGGAAATCCCGTCCTCGTGAAAAACCAGACCGACAGAAGGGAGAACGGTTTGTGGCAGGTGCAGACCGGCGCGTGGAACCGCTATCCCGGATATCAGGCCGCAGACCCTGACTGCCTGACGTATCTGCTAATCCAGATCGAGGATGGTGATGCCAACGGCGGGAAAGTTTTTTTCCTTGACAAAGACGTGTACACCATTGGCCAGAGCGAGCTTATATTTGAGGAGAGCATTTTCTCCTCGCGCCCCGCGCCCGGGAAGGTTTTGATTTTCGATCAGGAGGGCAATATCGGGGCCGGAATTGTAGGCGGAACGAATACATCCGAATTAAGTTCCGCTGTTGAGAAAGGTCGGAACTTGCTAGATGTTTTAAGGGTGAATACCATTGCAGAGGCGATGGCGGAAATCCGCCGCCGCTGTAATAACAGCGGAGAGATCGACAATTCAAGGATTCCCGATTTCAGGGGAATAGCGATCGGGGATTATATTGATCTGCCTTCGCTGAATGACGGCACGACAAATTTTACTTGGAATGCCGAATATAAAAACCTGCGTGTTCTGGTTTCCGGTTTCAATATTTACAAGGGCGCTGGTGACACCGAAAATACGGAAAACCATATTCTTTTTTCGTTCAGGAACTGCCCCACTACCCGCCAGATGCACACCTCGGACATAAACACAGGCGGCATGGCGGCAATGGCCTTGAAAACATATCTTGAAGGCGGGTTTGCTACCGGGTTGAGATCGGCCCTGGGCGGCGATTACTTATATCCGGTGCGCCGGTTGCTTTCAACATCGGATTCGAATTGGGCATGGGATGTAAACAACGTGTTCCTTCCGACAGAGTACGAGATATGGGGTGCGCCAGCATGGAGCGGAATGGAATACGAAAGCGGCTTCCAGTGCCAGTGGCCTATATTCCGCGAAACGGTCTACAAAGGCAAAAGGCACAACGGATCGCGTATGTGGTGGTGGACGGCTTCGCGCCGAAAAGGAACCGCTTACTTTTGCTATGTCCACACCAGTCTGTGTACGCACCACGGCCATGCTTCGTCTGCTGTGGGCGGGGTGGCCCCCGCATTCTGTGTGCGTTAGCACACGGACATCTGGATTCCCGCCCCCTTGTGGGGCGGTTAAAGAAAAGTTATGATACAGGGAAGCGGCTCGCGTCAGCGAGCCGCCGACATTATTCCGCCGCGAAGCGGCGCGAAATTAAAAATCGAAATTTTAGCTCTTTCGGGGTAAAGGATGGTTCTTAAAAACAAGCGGGGGCTGTCCAGCCTTGAGTTTTATCACAATGGCCGGAAACTGCGGAAGGAAATAACCAACTGGCTTCTGCGTGATTTCGGTGTGAAGGATAAAGTCAGGATTGAAAAACGCCCGGATGCGGAGCCGGAAAAAATAAGGGAAGAATATCCCGATTGGCTGATCGCCCACCTTCGGGAAAAAATACTTTTGATTACGCATAACATGATGATGAACATCACCGCCGCAAATAGCATCTATCCGATCACACATGACGAATTGGCTCTCCGGCGGCGTTATCAGACAGGCGCAATAATAAACTGCGAACAGCTAATTCAGGAAATTGAATACTGCGAGGATATCCTGCCTTTGGAAATAAAAAAATTTGAGCCGTATTTTGAAATGGTAAATTATGAGATTAAGCTGTTGAAGGGCTGGCGGAAAGCCAACAATAAAATCGCTGAAAAAATAAAGGAGTCTCATGGGGAAAAATAAAGGGCGTTTTTTGCGAGCATCTTCCGCTTACTTTTGCAATGTCAACAACAATCTGAATACGAACAACAACAATGCTTCGTCTGCTGTGGGCGGGGTGGCCCCCGATTCGGTGAAGGTAAACTAAGTGTAGGTTTATTAACCGATTTATCCTATCACAGAAGGAGAAAACGTCCTGCCACCATTTAATGGCGGTGAATTATCACTCTGATACGCCCGGGTGGACGCTTCTTGCATGGCGGCGGTGTGCGCGTCCCTGCCGTTTCATACCCGGCGGCGTTATGTAGCATGGCGGCGCGTGCCGCCGGGCCGATGCCGCATGGCAGAAAGCCCGGCGGATGCTATACAGGGTTTCAAAGGAGCGAATGTTGACAAGCGCGGAAAGGCGGCAATGCCGGTATGAGCGCCGGAAGGCAAGGCGCGGAGAAAAACGCAAACTGAAAATAGGCGGCATTGATAATTTCGATCTGGTCACCGACCTCGACAATCTGAACCTTGCTTACAAACAGGCAAGAAAGATCGTCCACTGGAAGGAATCCGTCCAAAGGTATGAAATGAACCGCTTCGCTAAAATTATCGAAACGCGAAGGAAGCTCATAGCCGGGGAAAACGTGCAAGAGGGCTTCATCAGGTTTGTAATTCAGGAACGTGGAAGGCGCAGGGACATAAGCGGAATTAAGATCGGCGAAAGGGTTCCGCAGAAAAACCTTTGCGATCGGGTTCTGGTTCCTATACTCACCAGACCGCTTATCCATGACAACGGCGCATCGCTTAAAGGCAAGGGCGTTATGTTTTCCGTTAGGCGGCTCATCGCGCATTTATCGCGGTATTACAGGCAAAACGGTTCTAATGAAGGTTATGCCCTAATGATTGATTTCAAGCGTTACTATGATAATGTAGACCACGACATTTTAATCGAAATGCTGAAAGAACAAATAAAAGACCGGCGCGTCATGGAGCTTACGGAAAATTTTATCAGGGTATTCGGTGACGGCAAGGGTCTCGGCCTTGGAAGCCAGGTCTCGCAGATCGCGGCCATTTATTATCCGAACAAACTTGATCACTTCATAAAAGAAAAACTGTGTGTGCGGTTTTATGGCCGCTACATGGACGATCTTTATTTGATACATAGGGATAAGCAGTTCCTGCAATATTGCCTTTTGGAAATTCAAAAGGTCTGCGAAACGCTTAAAATCACTGTCAACCTGAAAAAGACCCGGATTACAAAGCTGTCGGATGGCCTTATATTCCTCAAGGGGAAATATTCCCTGCTGGAGACCGGCAAGGTTCTCCGGATTCCCTGCCGCGATTCCCCGATCCGAATGAAACGAAAATTAAAGAAGTTTAAAAGCCTTTTAGAAGCCGGTAAAATGAGCATTACGGATATCAGGAACGCTTACCAGTCATGGCGCGGGGCTTTCACAAGCAGGTTTCAGGCGCATAGGAAGGTTTTGAAAATCGATGCTTTATATGACAGCCTGTTTTTATGAATATTTCCGTGAATATTTTGTGCTGTAAAAGCGGAATATTTTGACAAGCAAAATTACGAAAATAATTTATTAAAATATTTTATTAAAATATTTTTCTCAAATATTTTATTTGAAAATTTTCGTACCCCTAATTTATGCTCATCCTATCTTTATCAAGATGGAGGTCTATTATGGTGTTTTTAGCGATTAAGGACGGCGGTGTGGTTCACCATACCAGTCTGCAAGCTCTCAAGGACATGGACGGCATCGATGAACCGGATATGGAAATTCCCGATAGCCAATTTGAGGCCGCCGGATGCCTTGCCAGAGTGATTGACGGCGTTATTTTTCTTGGGAAAACCGAGGAGGAGATCACTGCCGATGAGAACAGGGCGAGGGTCGTTCTTCTGAAACAAAAATTAGCAGAGACGGATTACATTTCTGCCAAGATTGCCGAAGGCTCCGCGACAAAAGCACAGTATGCCGAAAGGATCGCGGAACGTCAGGCATGGCGCGAAGAAATTAATCGGTTAGAACCAAAGGGATAAACCGGCGTTGCCGGATAAATAAGAAGCGGGTAGAAGCCCGGCTGTCATTACCAGCCGGACGAGGCGAATGAGTTACCAGCCGCCCCCAGGCGAACCTGTACTACCCTACCGATGCACATCGGATAGTATTAGTATCGGCTGTTCTGTCATCAGGTTTAAGCCCGTAATACGGAGGTATGGCATGAGAACGCCATTATCCTATTATGGAGGCAAGCAGAATCTTGCCAAAGTCATTCTGGGGCTTATTCCGCCCCATCGGGTATATTGCGAACCCTTTCTCGGAGGGGCCGCGATATTTTTTGCTAAAGAGCCTTCGAAAGTTGAGGTCATCAACGATACAAACGGTGAGATAATCAACTTTTATGAGGTGTTAAAGCGCGATTTTACGGCCCTTGAAAAAGAGGTGGCTATAAGCCTCCACAGCCGGAAATTGCATAATCAAGCATGGGTAATCTATGAAAACCCTGAATTATTCGACCGGGTTAAAAGGGCATGGGCTCTTTGGATGCTGGCTAACTCTTCCTATGGCCATATACTTGATGGCGGGTTCGGTTATGATAAGAGTACAGGCGGGTCTACAAAAGCGTTGGCAAACAAGAGGCTCAATTTTACCGAGGACTATGCCATCCGGCTCCAGAACGCCCAAATAGAATGTTGTGATGCGCTAAAAATTATCAGAAGCAGGGACACGGCTGATACTTTTTTCTATTGCGACCCGCCCTATGTGGGAGCTGATCAAGGTCATTATGACGGTTACACCCAAGAGGATTTTGATGGCTTGCTGAACCTTTTAGCGACCATTAAGGGGAAATTCCTTTTAAGTTCATACCGTAACGAAAAACTGGATAAGTTTGTAAAGCGGAAGGGCTGGTATACTTTTCAGATGTCAATGGTATGCTCCATGTCCAATAAGACAAGCAACAATAGGACTAAGGTTGAGGTCTTTACGGCCAACTACCCCATTAAAAAAGCCCCGGATAAATAGGCTTGACGGCCTCTTTTTTGTCGCTTGGAAAGGGTTATAAAAAGCGTTAAATTCCCATTCTTAGTGCGAAATCGAGGCCGTAAAATTCCCATTCTTGGTGCAAAGAATTCCCATTTTCGGCGACACGTTACACCAGGGCCATCTCGGCAATCTCGTGGCCCGGGTATCCGTGAAGTTTCCCGTCTTCAGGTCCAATCAGGCGGTCTATACATTCCGCGTAACGTATAAGGGCGTCCAGAAATTTCCGTTTGCCTGTTGCCTCATAATAGGCAACCGCGCCCTCAAGAAGATGCCCGAAGCAGTATAGCTCATGATTATCCTTTAGGTTGGTAAAACGTTTATTAAGACCATTGATTATATAGTAGGTATTAAGATACCCGTCGTTTTGTTGTGCATTGCAGACAATTTCAACCGCCTCGTCCAATGTGTGTTCCAGCGCCTTATTGGGATGCCACACCAGGGAATAAGATGCCGCTTCTATCCACTTGGCAAAATCGCTGTCCTGAAATACACAACCGCCATGCCCTGTATCACGTGGCACTCCGTAATCAAGCTCGGGATGGGTCAGCTCGGCGGCAAGCTTGAAATTACGCATACAGTAACTGGGTTCAGCGCCGGGTATGCGGTCATTCAGCGCCTCCCACTGGTAAGGAATAACCCTGGTTCTTACGCGATCCATAAATGGGCCCCAAAAGCTATCTAAAACGACAATATCTTTAAGGTCTACAAATTCAGTGTGTTTTGAATTACCCATTGCATCCTCCGATATGGTTTATAATAACAGTCATTTATAACGCCGGGGATCAATGTTAATCACGGTTTTACCTGTCTGGATATCGCCAATTGGGCCTGCAATGCGGCTGTCACCGGATACCGGGTTAAGAAAATAATCCGTTTTTGTACCCGGATTGGCGTCATCTGCTTAGATGATAAATCGTTCTCTTTCATAAAAATTCATCTGACTTCAAGGGTAACAATAATTCTGTTCATAGTATAGCATCCTTGACGAAAGTATAAGAAAAAACATATCCTTTATAATGAAAAACGCAACTAATCCCATAATTAAAGGCGATGTACCTGATATTTCGATTATCCGTGTGGACGATGCTTATTATATGGTCAGCACAACAATGTATTTCTGTCCGGTAGCCCCCATAATGAAATCCTATGATCTTATTAATTGGAAAATTGTCAGTTATTGCGCTGATATTATTGATGATCTGCCCAATTTCAGACTGGAAACTGAAGACCAGGAAAGGATTGGCGATTATGGTCGGGGACAATGGGCAAGCAGTTTGCGTTACTATAACAATCGCTATTGGGTGCTATTTACAAATAACACCACCAATAAATCGTATTTGTACAGCGCCGCTAATGCGGAACAGGGGTGTTGGGAACGTTTGGTTTTTAGCCGCCGCTTCCATGATCCGTCAATATTCATGGATCACGACGCGGGCAAAATGTATATTTTTCACGGCTATTGCGACATTTGGCTTACAGAAATGGAAAATGATTTAAGCGGAGTAAAGTCAGGTGGAATAGATAAAGTAATACTTCCGGCACAGGATTTTATGGGCTGCAAAGGAGCGGAAGGTTCCCATGCTTATAAACTGAACGGTTTTTACTACCTGTTTCTTATAGCGTTTGAGTCGGGCAGAAGAGTTGAGCTGTGTTACAGGGCTTCCAGCCTTGACGGGCCATGGGAAGGCAAAAAAGTCCTGGATAAGGGATTGGGCGGCAGAACCGGCGGAGTTGCTCAGGGCGGCATTGTTGAAACTCCCGAAGGGGAATGGTACGGCTTCTTTTCCAGGATCGCGACGCTGTTGGCCGCGTCCCAGTACTAGGAGTCTGTCGGACTTAGGCTAAATTTTGCCAAATAAAAAAAGAATTCCCAGAAACAAAAAGGAATGATAAAATAAAAACATGAGCGAAAGATTTGTAAACATAGACAGGGAAACGCCGATGCT
>Ga0268262_10002836_pt1 | contig 19531 bp, 18 predicted proteins | sample TergutNc150P3_FD_190354 | JGI IMG/M metagenome (GOLD analysis project Ga0268262, IMG submission 190354) | Nasutitermes corniger P3 segment gut microbial community from laboratory colony in Florida, USA - Nc150 P3 (SPAdes) (version 2) | ecosystem: Host-associated > Arthropoda: Insects >...
TAAGTTGGGCAAACGCAGCTCCCGCGACCAGGGCGAACATTACCATGATCACAATACATTTTTTCAACATAATTCATTCCTCCTAAGGACTTTTTCCTCCCATACGGGAGTTGTTTTATAGGGACGTTTTTTTTAAGCAGGTTGAAGAAAAATGGAATTTGACCGTTTTTGGAGAAATGAGCTTCCTTTTTTTTTATCAGTTTTATAGGGGATTTGTATGATGACTGATTACATTTTTTTTACGCTTTTTTTGAGGTGGATTTTAGTTAAAAATTTTAGTATCTGCCGTTTTAATGTCAGATACTAAAAGATCATCCGTTAATTTCTTTATCGCTAAGCAAACCTTTTTTCTTCTGGTCTGCGATATAAATGACATACTGTTTGTCGGTAAGGGCAATGTGGCTTAGTATCCAGTCTCTAAGAATGCGTACAAATTGGTTGGGTACAAATTTTTTACCGTAATTATATTCCTTTACCGAATCAAGAATGTCCTTTATTAATGTCTCATGCATCTTCTTATGTTCTTGATAACCGGGATAATTAATCCGCTGCAGCATTTCCTGCTCGGCGCTAAAGTGGAAACGGACATAATCAACCATTCGCTCCATGGTCTCTTTGAATACCTCTCTAAGCGTTTCTTCTTCGCCCAGACAGGCATGAAAAAGTTCATTGGTAAGAGAAAAAAGCTCTTTATGCTGGCTGTCAACCAGATGAATACCTGTGGCATATTTCTCGTCCCAAACGACTACATCAAGATTATCATTTGTATTTATCATAATAAATTAAGTATATTTATGTTTTTTAAATTGATCAACACTGATTTTTAAATAATATTCTCTATGCCCTTGCCGAAACGCCATAATTTTGATAAAATAAAACAATGGTACAACCTGAAACTCTGCTGAAATATTCACTCTTTGGCGGACTGTTAAAAGAACAGGTAGAAGCCATCATTCCGCTTATGCAGGAAGAGAAATACAATCCTGATGAATTTATAATTACTGAGGGAAGCCCTAATGACAAAATATATTTCATAATTGAAGGGCGGGTATCTGTAAGCAAAAGAGATGTGGAATTGTCCCTCTTTAGCGAAGGCGAAGCTTTTGGGGAAATGGAAGTGCTTGATATTATGCCGGCTATTGCGTCAATTAAAACCACTTCGCCGGTTACGGTTATGTCGATATCCAATAAATCTTTGCGTGAAATTTACAAGATGGATGTCAAAGTCTTCGCCTTGATAATTATGAATCTTGCCAGGGATGTTTGCCGCCGTTTATGTAAAACAGATGAAAAACTTGCTTCATTACAGCCAATATTATTATAAGGAGATAATATGATTTTTAACCCTGAATACGAATGTATGGATGCACAAGCGCGAAAAAAACTTCAACTTGCAGCGCTTAAAAATCTTGTGGAATCTGTGTATTCAAAAGTGCCGTTTTACCGCGAAAAATTAATCGCGGCCGGAATTACATCTCGAGATATCCACAGTCTTGCGGATATTGAAAAATTACCCTTCACCTCGAAGGATGACTTGCGGATAAATTATCCCCACGGTCTTCGCGCCTGTCCTCAGGAAAGAATCGTGGAAGTCCACATGAGTTCCGGCACTACCGGAAAGCCTGTCGTCAATGAATACACTATCGAAGACATTGATATTTGGCGTGAGTCAATGGCCAGAACCCTGTCGGGAGCCGGCTGTACGCGCGATGACATTGTTCAGAACTGCTACGGTTACGGGCTTTTCACAGGCGGACCTGGAGCGCATTACGGCGCGCTTACTATCGGCGCTGAAGTCCTGCCCATGTCCAGCGGCAATACCGAGCGTCAGCTTATGGTTATGCGCGATTTTGGTTCGACCATGCTCACCTGCACTCCTTCTTATGCCCTCTACCTCGCCGAAGAAGCCGCCGAAGCCGGAATAGATCTTCGTAAACTGCCTATCAGTAAAGGCTGTTTTGGCGCGGAACCGTGGAGCGAAAATATGCGCATCCAAATCGAAGAACGTTTCAACATGAAAGCCTACGACATTTACGGTTTGACGGAAATTATCGGGCCGGGAGTTTCTTTTGAATGTGAAGCTCAGCAGGGACTTCATATCAACGAAGATTTTTTCTATCCGGAAATTATCGATCCAAACACGGGAAAAGCTCTGCCCGCCGGAGAAAAAGGCGAACTTGTCTTCACCACGATAACGAGAAAGGGAACTCCACTGTTGCGCTACCGCACAAGGGATATCACTTTCATAATTGAGGAACCCTGCTCATGCGGACGCACGACAAGGCGAATGCACCGTCTCTTTGGCAGAACGGACGACATGCTGATCATCCGCGGCGTAAACGTATTCCCAAGCCAGATCGAACAGGCTCTTATCGAAATCGAAGGAACAGAACCGCAGTACCTCATCATTGTCAACCGCGGCGACAGCCATCTTGACGAAGTGGAATTGCAAGTCGAAGTTAAGAAAGAACTTTTCAGCGATGAGACGCGCGGTCTTGAAAGCCTTCGCAATAGAATTGAACATGTGATGAAGAGCAAACTGCAAATCAGTTTGAAAGTAAAACTGGTTGAGCCGAAAACAATTGAACGTTCAATCGGAAAGGCAAAGAGAGTTATCGACAACCGTAAAATTTAATTTATAGTAAGGAGAAAAATTATCATGGGAATTAAACAAATATCTGTTTTTCTGGAAAACACAACGGGCAGATTAAGCGAGGTTACAAAAACTCTTGCCAACGCCGGAGTAAATCTTAGGGCAATCAGTATTGCCGACACCGCGGATTTTGGAATCTTACGCATTATTGCTGATAAGACCGATAAGGCGGTTGAAGCGCTGACGCAGGCGAGCTTTACCACGCGGCAGACCGATGTTGTAGCGGTAGAAATTGAAGACGTGCCGGGAAGCCTTGCCAAACTGATGGAACTGTTCCAGCAGTCGCAGGTGAATATCGAGTACCTTTACGCGTCGCTTGAGGGCCAGGTTGGAAAAGCCGTAGTTATTTTTAAGTTGAAAGATCACGACAAGGGACAGCAAATACTTAGCGCTAAAGGCTTTAAAATAGCGGAAAATTTTTAATGAAGATTTTGATGGTTTCCAGCGAGGCTGTTCCCTGGGCAAAAACAGGCGGCCTCGCGGATATGGTTTCCGCTCTCTCAATAAGCCTCGCAAAACTTGGACATGAAGTTAAAATCGTAATACCGCGCTACTATTCGATTGACCGCGGCAAGTTGAAACTTCTTCCCGGCGCAATGGGAACGCCAATGGGTTGCGGCATTCAAGAATGGAGCGCGGTTTATTACACCGATATGCCGGGAACAGGTAAAAAGAATCCTGTTAAAGTTTATTTTATTGATCATGAAATTTTCTTTGGAAGGGACGGCATTTACGGAAGTCATGCAGAAAGCGATTTTATGGATAACCCGCGCCGTTTTTCTTTTTTCTGCCGCGCAGTTTTTCAACTTTGCCGTAAAATTGAATGGTATCCCGACGTTCTTCACGCCCATGACTGGCCGGCGGCAATCGCGCCCGTCTATCTTAAGTTTGCCGAAAGAGTTCCGGGCGGCGATAAAGGTTTTAAGAAAACAATTTCTATTCTTACCATCCACAACCTTGGCTATCAGGGCATCTACGGCAAAGGCAATTATGACTATATGGGGCTTGGCTGGGATGTTTTTTACAACGCCGGTTTTGAAGACTGGAGTATGCTTAACATGCTTAAAGCCGGTCTTTACAGCGCGGACAAAATTAACACAGTTTCACCTAACTATGCCGAAGAGACAAAGACGCAGGCCGGCGGTTTCAGACTGGACGGAGTTTTACGTTACCGTAACGCCGACTATTGCGGGATATTAAACGGGATTGACACAAACGTATGGAATCCCGCTAAAGACAAACATATTCCCGAACCTTACTCTGTTAAAGATTTGGCAGGCAAGAAAAAAGCAAAAGAGGCCTTGCAAAGAGAATTTAATCTGCCTCCTGACCAAAACGTGCCCGTTATCGGAATGGTTACGCGCCTGACTGATCAAAAGGGAGTAGGAGATCTTTTCGGTCCCACATACGGCTCTGCATGGTCGATTTGCCGCGACTTGGAATTGCAAATGGTTCTGCTCGGCTCCGGCGAATACTGGTGCGAGAGTGAAATTTCAGGTCTTGCGTCGCGATTATCAAACTTCAAGGCAAAAATCGGCTATAGCGAAAAAATCAGCCATCTTATCGAAGCGGGTTCCGACTTTTTCCTGATGCCAAGCCGTTACGAGCCATGCGGTCTTAACCAGATGTATTCGCTTATTTACGGAACACTGCCGATTGTACGCAGAACAGGCGGTCTTGCTGATACTGTGGAAAATTTCGACGAAAAGGCAGGCACCGGCACCGGATTTATGTTTGATTACCTTAGCCCCTCTTCAATTTACGACACGGTTACCTGGGCAGTATGGACATGGTACAACAGAAAAAAAGAGATTAAAAAAATGCAGGAACGCGGCATGACGCAGGATTTTTCATGGGAACTTTCCGCGAAGAAGTACGTGGATTTGTACGAATCTGCATTTAAAACGCAGGGAATTAAGGCGCCGAAGGCGCTCGGCGCCTAAATTTTATTTTACCGGAAGGCGTCTTCGTTATTACAGCGCATCCCTGTTGATTGACATCTTCAAAATTATTTCGATATAAAATAATTTACCGTTTCGACCAATCACCATTGCGTTTGACATATATTCCAGCTTTGCGTCCATAATAATTATTGTAATTGTAATAAAAATTATAATAAGTATTATTATCAAAAGACGATCTACCTATAATAACATTTGCGCCGATAGTAACACTGATGATTTGATTTCCATTGAATGCCCCGTCCCCTACCGTAGTTACGCTGTTGGGAATGATAAGCGCGCTCAGTTTGTTTTCATTAAATGCCCTGGTTTCAATAGTGGTTACGCTTTCGGGTATAGTAATATCTGTAAGTTGTTTTTTTGAAAATGCTCCAGCCCCAATGACAATAATATTGTCAGGTATAGTAACATTTTCTTCGCTGCCAAAATAAAAGACGATCTGATTTTCATCTTTGTTCAGGAGATAAGGATCTCTGACTGTATATTCTGTATTATCCAAAGCGACAGAAAGGCTGGTTAACGGATTTCCCGCAAAGGCTTCTGCTCCAATAGAGGTTACGCTTTTAGGTATTGTAACACTTGTTAGTTCGTTATTAAAAAATGCCCCTTCTCCAATTTCAATTACACTGTCGGGTAAAATGATAGTATTAAGCTTGTTTTCCTGAAATGCCCAATTTCCAATAGAGGTTACGCTTTTTGGTATGTTAATGCTGGTCAGTTGGTTATCCCAAAATGCTTCTTCCCCGATTAATGTAATATTTTTGGGGATAGTAATTTTAGTAAGCTGGTTTTTATAAAATACTTTTGCTTCAATTGCAGTCAAACCTTTACCGATATTTACGTTATTAAGCTGATTGTTCGCAAATGCTTCTTTCCCTATCGTAATCACGCTATTAGGAATGGTAATATTTGTCAGCAAATTATCGGCAAATGCGCCATCTTCTATTGTTTTTATACTCCCAGGAATGGTAACGCTAATTAATCTTTTCCCTCTGAATACGTTTCTCCCTATTGCGGTAACAGGCTTTCCATGTAAACGCGAAGGAATGGTAATAGTTTGGTTTAAACCCAGGCTTAATTCCCCTAGTCTATTAAAGCTTGCCTCTACAATTTCTAATGATTTTCCGCCGTCCAAAGGTATTACCCGAAAATTTACTTCATTTAAATACTTCTGAATACAGGACGAGAAAGACAAAAGTGATACCAATAACAGTACAATCCCTAATTTTTTCAACATACAAACTCCTTTAATTAATATTATTCTAACCTATTATATTAATGTATGATAAGAAATTTTTCAACTATCTTCAAATATAAATCTACTACTTTAAAATCCCCAACCCCGTCATTGCCTTCTTAATAATCGCCTCACTGGACGCCTCAAGCTTGCCAAGAGGAAGGCGCGTAGGTCCTGCGGGAAGACCCGCCCATACAAGGGCTTGCTTAATCGGGACAGGATTTGTTTCGATAAAAGCCGCTTTCATAAAGGGAAGAATCTCGTAATGGATAGCGCGGGCTTTTTCAAAATTACCGTCAAGAGCGGCTTGCGTCATATTCTTTACCTTTGCGGGTAACAGGTTGGAGACGACCGAGATTACACCCTCACCGCCCATGCTTATTAAAGGAAGGGTCATGCTGTCGTCACCGGAAAGAACCCAGAATTTATCTTGACTGTCTTTGCGGGGCATTGCGATTTCCCTGATAACGTCTCCCATCTGATTTATGTCGCCGGAAGATTCCTTTACTCCGATTATGCCTGGGATCTTTGCAATCTCTTTCATGAGGGGAGTGGGGATATTTTTGCCGGTGCGGGAGGCGATATTGTAAACGATAATCGGTATGCCGGGTTTTGCGGCGGCTTCAAAATGGCGTAACATTCCGCTGTCGTTGGGTTTGTTGTAGTAGGGAGTTACCACAAGAGCCGCGTCTGCGCCGAATTTTTTTGCGCGCTCTACGTACTTTACCATGTGTTTTGTGTCGTTTGAACCGGCGCCTACGATTACTTTAATTTTACCGGCGGATTCTTTTACGGCAATCTCTATCAGCTTGTCTTCTTCCTCTTCGTCAAGAGTGGGATTTTCGCCTGTTGTTCCAAGGGGAACAATGCCGTCTATCCCTTCCGTTATCTGAAATTTGATAAGCCTGCGGAAACCTTCATAATCAATTTCCCCCGATTCCGTCATCGGCGTAACAAGCGCCGTATATGCTCCGCGAAAATCTGTCATAAATTCTCCTTAAATAAATCATTCATCATATCGTCAACTGTAAAAACCCCTTGCCGCTCTTCCGCTATAAGCCACTGTGCGGCAAGTACCGCGCCGGAGGCAAATCCTTCGCGGGTGCGTGCTCTGTGGGTTATTTCGATTGTATCCGCTTGGGAATCAAAAAACAAGCTGTGAGTGCCGGGTACGCTGCCCATCCGCAGGCTTGGAAAGTGAAACTCATCGGCTTCTGGCCTGTTGTTCATCGTCTCCCATACTATTCTCTTTTTCCTGCTGATTCTTGAAAGCACTCCTTCCGCTAAAATTTTTGCCGTTCCCGATGGGCTGTCTATTTTTTTGTTATGGTGAATTTCAAAACCGCCTGCATCGTATTCGGGAAAACTGTTTGCCAACTCCGCGGCATACCAGGCTATACGGTAAAAAATATTTACACCGATTGAAAAATTGGACGCCCAGATCATGGAAGTGTCCGCTTTATCAATCGCCTTGGTTACATTACTAAGGTGAACATGCCAGTCCGTAGTTCCTACCACTATGGGGATTCTTTTTTTTGCAAGAGCGAGGATATTTGCCGCCGCCGTATCAGGCTGGGTAAATTCAATCGCTACGTCAACGGAACTAAAGTCCGCATCCGCGATTAATTTTGAAATTTTTATTGCCGTTTGGGTATCTGCGGCATACGGGTCTACAATAACAGAAATTTTATGCCCTTTAGCAACAGCGGCTTGTTCTACCATTTTTCCCATTTTTCCATAACCAACTAATGCAATATTCATGCTTTCTCCTCCGCGCCGCCTGATGCTGAACTTTTTTGAGACTCAAAAAAATCCAGATGAAGGGACTTAACAACTTCCGCCGCTTCTGTTTCGTTTACAATAAAACTGATATTCACCTTGCTTGCGCCCTGAGAAATCATCTGCACGGATACGCCGATTAGCTGACATATTCTGAAAGCCCTTGCCAGTATTTCAGAAGAGCGCTTTACATTACCGATGATGGAAACTATCGCTTTTCCTGTTTTAATTTCCACGCCCGCGATTTTACTCAATTCTTTTTTCACTTCGGCTAAATCGTATGCGGTATCCAATGTAAGGGATACCGACACTTCGCTGGTGGCTACCATATCCACTGATACATTGTGCCTTGCAAAGATTGAAAAAACTTCTGCAAGGAAACCGTATTGACCTAACATTCTTGTAGAGACAATATCCACAAGCGTTACATTGTGTTTTGACGTGATTGCGCGGACAGGCGGTCCTTTTTTTGCCGCTGTTGACGCGCTTTCAATCCGTGTGCCGGGCGCATCAATGTTATACGAATTTTTTACAAGGACGGGAGTTCCCGTCTTCATGCACGGCTGCATTGCCCTTGGGTGGAGTACCTGCGCCCCAAAGTACGCAAGTTCCGACGCTTCATCGTAAGTGACAAATTGAACGGGCTTCGCGCCTTTTACAATCCTGGGATCCGCCGTTAGTATTCCGTCAACGTCTTTCCAAACCTGAACTTCTTCGGCTTTGCACGCCGCAGCGATCATTGTCGCCGAAAGATCCGATCCGCCGCGTCCAAGCGTCGTAATGCCGCCTTTCTCGTCTTTTGCGAGAAATCCCGTAACAACGGGAAGAACATTTCCCTTTATCTGCGGCAGAATTTTTTCGGGAATCAAATCCCAGCTTTCTTTAAGCAGTTCGGCGCGGGTATAATCGGAATTGGAAATAAATCCCATTTCCCACGCGTCAAAAGCCCTTGCGTTCATGCCGGAAGCTTTAAAAAAGGCGGCCGCAACCCGTACGGAAAGCCGCTCGCCAAATGAGACAAGATAATCTTTTGTTCTGGGAGTAAGTTCCCTGATTAGGGCAATTCCCGATAACAGGCGCGTAAGTTCGTCAAAAAGGCTTGCTACTTCTTTTTGAACGGGCAGTTTTAAATTTTTTATAGTTTCCTGGTGAAGTTTTTCTATGCGTTTAATATCGACCTTTCCTTCTTTTAACGCCAGACTTCCCGCTTCAAGAAGATGGTCAGTCGTATCTCCCATAGCAGATAACACAAGTACCGGTTGTTTTGTCATTTGTGTTTTTACTATGCTTGTAACATGGCGTATTCTTTCTGCGTTCGCCACGGAACTTCCGCCGAATTTCATTACTATCATTTCATTCTCCTGGTACGGACAAACAGTTTCCGTCCACCTTAGCCTGTATATAGTACTTTTATCGCAATTATACAAAAAAATGCAAATTGGGGCAATGGACTGTAAAACGCTATTCTGTTATTATTTCCCTATGATTGGCTTTTTAATTAAAAAAACGCTATACGATTTATGGGACAATATGATCAGGATTGTCGCGCTTAATTTGGGCTTTTTTGTCTGCACTGCAATTCCGCTTCTTCCCGTATTGCTTCCCAACATTTTCGGCCATAGCATATCGGTTATAGTACTAGCCGTTCTTGGAACCCTTATTTGCTCGGTATATCTTGCCACGGCAGCTTTTACAATAAAGTCGATTTCTGATTATGGGGTTTTTACTTTTAAGGATTTTTTCGCGAACCTTAAAACAGCGTGGCCTGCCGGTCTTGCCATGTTTGTGTTTTTATTTATTGTTTATATTGTATTATCAATTGTAATTCCGTTTTATGCCAGTATGGGTTCATTAATCGGTTTAGCTTTATCGGCATTGCTTATCTGGGTATTAGTATTCGCCTTTCTTTCCATTCAGTTTTATTTTGCCGTTTATGCCAGGCTCGGCGCGAAAATAATTAAATCATTTAGAAAGTGCATGTTAATTTCTCTGGACAATACCGGCATGTCAGTTTTTCTATTAATACACAATATTCTTGCTTTGTTGATTTCCGTTATATTTGTTTTTATGTTTCCCGGCCCCATAGGCGTTCTTCTTTATCTTGACGAAGCCCTCCGCCTGCGCTTGTTAAAATACGATTACCTGGAAGCCAACCCCGAAGCCAACCGCAAAAAAATCCCCTGGGACGCTCTGTTGATAGATGAACGCGAAAAAACCGGGAACCGCACACTGAAAAATTTTATCTTCCCCTGGAAAGATTAATTCGTTATTTTTTTACCACGAACCACACGAAGGAATGAAGAGATCTACCACGAACCACACGAACCAACACGAACCTAGAAAGCAACGAGATTTACTACAAATATGCGCGTAGTATAAAATAAGAGGATCAGGGGTTTTTGTCCGAAAGCCAGACGTGAACATCACGATAAGATTACGAACAAAAACCCCAAAAACCTCCGCTCCCGTCTAATTCAAATATATGTATTTCACGCGCATCTCTCTTGGTTCGTGGTGGTTCGTGTGGTTCGTGGTAAAATATTTAGTTATAGGCTACTCGCCGTGTAGTCTGACACCTATACAGCCTGCTACTGCGCGTTCCTGTCCGGGGATGCCATTGTGGATGGGAGTGTTTACTACTTTTACTTTGCCGTCCGCGAAACGCATTGCAAGCGCGGTTGAGCCGCCGCCGTCGAAGTTGAGTCCTTCCCATGAACCAAGACAACGCAGAAGTAACGCTGTTTCTTCCTCTGTTGCGCCGATGCTTCCCGCTCTCCTGCCGTCAATCACGACAAGATACAAATATTTGCCGTCTTGCGAAATCCCAGCCGCGCTTCGCGGGTGTCTCGCTTCTTTGTTATGCGCCATTTGCGAAGATTCGCCGTTGGTCAGTATTTGATGAAAGCCGCCCACGGCATTTTCAATATTTTCTATGGACTTAATTGCGGATTGATTGACAATAGCGGCTTTACCGTCTCTATAAAAAACAAGCGCGTCGTAATTTGGATTGGTGGGCGCAATAATCTTGCCGTTGGAAATAACAATCCCCACATTTTGAATGACTATCCCTTCCTTTGAAGAGACAATATCAAAAGGGACTGCGTTAATGCCGGCAAGAAGATTATTGTCGCGCACAAAACTGGAAACTTTTGTACTTAGAATTTGATTTTCGTTAGACGCGCCGCCCTTAACAACAATGTCAATCTCCTGCGCGTAAAGAGCGATTTTCAACGCCCAGAACTCAAGCGTAGGAGCGGAAATTTTTCCGTAACAATAATCAATCCCGTTAGCGAAAACCTGCCACTGCGGCAGAATATTTTCGACTGTTTTAAATAGGGAAGGGTACTCTCTTCTTGAACTAACAGGGGATATTGTTGAGCATGATGAAAAAGTAAATATTAGTGTTAAAGAAATAATTAACCACGAACCACACAAACGAGTACCTGCGGTACTATCACGAACTTTTACTTCATATCTTGTCGCCGTTCGTGTTGGTTTGTGTGTGTTCGTGGTAAAATTCTTCCTCTTTTGGTTCGTGGTAGAATTCTTCCTTTCTTGGTTCGTGGTAGAAATCTTGGGGAGAAAACTCTTAATACTCACCTTTACCCTTACGGTTTCTTTTTACCAACTTCCGGGCATTTGCTTTCTTTTTCCTGTTGAGGATTGTAGAAGGTTTTTCATAATACTCCCGCTTTTTGAATTCGCGGATGATGCCTTCTTTTTCTACCATACGCTTGAAACGTTTGATAGCTTTTTCCAGCATCTCGCTGTCATCAACTGTAATGTGCGCCAATTAAATCACCTCCTTCCCAAATCAGGTTTGCGAGGAACCTCTGGTTCTCTACCTTCAGTTCCCTATAACTAATTAAACAGTTTACTAATTAATGAATCTTTGTCAAGAAGAGGGCGTTCTGTCAAAATGTCAGGATCCGTGTTTTCCGTACTGACTCGAAGTTCCCAATGCAGATGGGGGCCCGTCGAAAAACCCGTGGAACCTGACAAAGCGACAATTTCTCCGGCTTCCACTATTGAATCTTCCTTAGCGATTACGCTGTCTAAATGGTAATACAAAGAATAGACTCCCGGCGCAAGCTCGATAATTACCGTGTTACCTGTAAGTATCCTCATTCTTGAAAATACGACTTTTCCCCTGCCGCAGGCGCGGACTTCCGTCCCTTTCGGTACTCCAAAATCTACTCCGTCGTGAATGGATGTTGTTTTTCTGCCGTCTGAATACTGATTAATTCTGCGTGTGCCATATAAACTGGTTCTTCTTGTCGATGTTACGGGAAGAACAAGTTTGCCCGGATTGTAAACTTCTTTTCCGGTAGTGGTTAAAATTTCCCAACGTTTTTCAGACTCCCTTGTTTTTTCAGGGGAAGGCTCACTGACTAATTTTGTAAGAGACGAATCGAGTGCAAGCGTTTCGGAAAGAAATTTTCTGGGTGTTAATGTAATTAAAATTTCAAAAACTGTGGCATCAGGATTGTTTAATTTTAAAACCACGGTTTGCGTGTTAACAGTGGAAGGGATGGTTATTATTGCCGCCGAAAAGCCGGGTTTGCCGTTCTCGGCAGGGACGGGAAAAAAGAGGGCTTTTGCCACCTGCTTATCGTTTACAAAAATAACAGCATCTTTTACATCGGCGTTTGTGCCGATTGATATCGGGTCTCCCGGACGCGGAGATTCAGGGACTAACGCATATTTTATCGGAGTTAAAACAACAGACGGAGATTCCGTGACCGGCGTATCTTTTATCTGGGCTGAAACAACAGACGGAGGTTCCGTGACCGGCGTATCTTTTATCTGGGCTGAAACAACAGGCTGTTTTCCGACGCAAGTTAAAAACAATAAACTGATAAATAAAAAACCTAATATGTGCTTTTTCATAAATAACTCCTATCCGCTTTTTTTCAAATCTAAAATCATTATTTGCGGCGTTTCGTTTCCTTTGTAATAATCGCGGGTAAGATTAAAAACAATGTCCACTTTGTCGTTAACGCCGAATTCCCTGTTTGTTACGCGATCTGCGCTTTGCCAGTAAAGCGCGGGCCATTTATATTTTCCCGCGTCAAGCGTCATTTTTACGTGTTTTGCGTCAGGTTTACCGATAAAATTAATATCCCTAACTGCTATTTTTTTTGTCATAAAAACAAGCTGGTCGTTTTCATTTCCGTAAGGTTCAAACCTGTCAACTAATTTTAACAGATCGGGAGAAAGATAATCAAGCGGCAGTTCCGCGTCAATTTGTAAAATTTCCTCGTCGGGCTGTTCATCAAACTCAATAGTATTTATCGCTTTTTTTAACCGCTCCATAAAAGTGTCCCAGTTTTTCATAACCATACTAAAGCCGCCCGCCGCCTGATGGCCTCCGCAGTCGATAAAAAGATTGCCGCATTGTTCAAACAAAATCTGCACATTATAACCTCGAGTTGATCGGATTGAACCTGTGCAGATTTCCTCTCCTACGGAAATTGCCATCGCGGGAACATTAAAAAGACGGGCAGCCCGCTGAGCCATCAGTCCTGTAACGCCTTTATTGATTTTTTCGCTGTGAACAAGAACAAACTTTTTTTCATATTCGTCAAAACTTTTAAACGCCATAGATTCAATAATCGCCCAGATTTCCTCTTCCATGTCTTTGCGTTTTTCGTTCATCGACGCTAATTCCCCGGCAAGACGTTCTCTTTTTAATAGATCTTTTTCAAAAAACAGAGCCGCCGCGGTCTCGGATTTTCCCATCCTGCGTGCGGCGTTAATACTGGGGCAAAGTTTCCATGAAATATCTTTTGTGTCAAAATGGCGGCCTGCAAGATCGAGTTTTTGAATAAGCTGGGAGAGGCCGGGGCGCGGTTTTTTCTCTAAAGCTTCAATTCCTCTTCGCACAATTATTCTGTTTTCATCTAACAGCGGCATAATATCCGCTATTGTTCCAAGCGCGGCAAGTTGAATGTCGAAGTTTTCTTTTTCCGCGTCTTGCGGATTTTTTTCTTTCAGCCGCGCATACGACGTGAAAAGATTCACAAAAACATCAAGCTCGCTTAATTCCTTATCGCTGTATTTTGCGATTTTTGAAAGCTCTTTTATCCTCAGCAAACTTGCGCCCGAAGTTTGAGGTATCTCTTTTCCAATCTGCTGGGAAATATCCATCATTCCGATTTCAACGCCTCTGCCAAAAAGTTTCGTAAATGTTTGTTTATGCAGTGCGGCGTCCCAGCAAAGAATATTCTGCCCCTCAAGAAAAGAAGGAAGGCGCGTCTCGCTGATTGAAATCATTCCCGGAACAATAGTTTCGATTAACGTATCAATAACGATAAGGTTTCGCGTCTTAGCGATTTCAATGACCCATGCGTCATTTACAGGCCTTGTATTTAACAGGCAGACTTGCTGACCGTAGAGTTCGCTTCTCTGCGCGAAACGAAGGGCGCACACCAGCTTAAACGCTACGCCGCAGCCCGCTAGATCTCTGAAAGGGTATGATGAGTTTTTTAATTTTGGATTAATGATGACAAGAGCTTCGGGGAGTTCTTCCTGCGGCTCATGATGATCCGTTACGATAACGTCGATAGAAAGTTCGTTTGCCCTTTTAATTTCTGAAAACCGCGAAATGCCGCAATCAACTGTGATTATTAAAGTGCCGTCTTGGGCGGCGAAATTTTCAACAGCGTCGAGCGAGAGCCCGTAAGATTCATCGCCTGTTGGGATGCGCCATGTAACGTCCATGCCGATACTTTCAAGGTATCCCGCAAGGAGGACGGTTCCTGTAATGCCGTCAACATCGCTGTCGCCGAAAACAAGGACTTTTTCGCCTTCTTCTTTCGCAGCCAGAATACGCTCTACAGCGTCTTCCATGCCGTCCATGGCAAAAGGGTTGCGAAGGGAGGTAATGTCATCTTCCAAAAAGTAGCGAATTGAATCGCCTGTAAAAAAACCGCGCCGCGCAAGTATCGAAGCGGTCAGCAGATCGCAGCCGTATTTTAAAGAAATTTCCTTTACCTGCTCCGGGGAAATATCCTTTTTGTCCCATTTCATCTGATTCCAAGATACAAGATATATGGGAAAATTACAATGGAATTTATTCTAAAAGACTACACACAAAGAGCACAAAGGTACAAAGATCACAAAGAATAGGGAAGAAGGGGTTTTTGTACGAAGTCTATATGCGAGTTTCACGATAAGATAACGGACATAAACCTCTGATCTTCCTTTGTGATCTTTGTTACTTCGTGATCTTGGTGTGAAATATTTCGAATAAAAGTTATACAGTACTAATCCTTTTTACCCAATCAGCGATTTGATTTTTTATTTTGTCACTCTTTGTTTTCGCAGGGTTGATAAAATCCGCTTCTTCGAGCAGTTCATTGTTGGGAAGCATGGCTTTTAATTTATCCAGGGCATCTCCTTTGCCTCCGGCGTGGCAGACAAAGAGGGCGATCTTTTTGCCCTTAATGCCCGCTTGGAAAATAAAGGTTTTTATTGGCGCCGCCGGAGAAGATGCCCAGACAGGCGCTCCGATGATTATTAAATCATAAGATGAAGGATCAAACGTATATGGTTTAAGCGGCGTATTGTAATGTGAGAACATTAGTCCGCAACACCAGAAAAACTTAAACAGTCCCGATCGTTTTTTTTCGCTGCTTGGATGTAACTGAATTACATCTGAATTTAACTTTTCTTTTATTTCTTCCGCCACGAAAGAACAGTTCCCATCAAGGGAATAAAATATTACCGCTGTTTTCATTGTTTTATGGTATATTAGATAATTTGATTTGTCAATATAACTGCAACTTTTGCTAAGCCTTATGTTTCTCTTTACAGTTAATTGTATCCATGCAATAATTTCATTAGAGGAAAAATTATGAGTACTGTTTTTGCTGAAATTACGTTAAAAAACGGAACTGATCTTGTTTTAGTCCAAAACGGGCATATTACCGAACAAAATGTTCGTTCAATCACCGTTAACGCTCTCGTTGATACCGGCGCATTGACACTTGTTATTAATGAAAAAATATGCAGTGAATTAGGGCTGTCAATCGTAGGTACCCGTACGGCTTTCCTTGCGGGAGGTATAGAAACTCCCTGCAATATTACAGAAACGGTTCACATTTACTGGAAAAACCGTGACGCCGCATGCCGCGCATGGGTTCTTCCTGGTGAAGAACATATCTTGCTCGGCGCTATCCCGCTTGAAGAAATGGATCTTGCGGTTGATCCTGTAAACCAAAAACTCTTTGGTATTCACGGCGATGAACCAATTGGGATGATATATTAAAATTATCTCACCAATTCCAGCTATTCAACTTTTTCCCAATCGCACCTGTTAAAATGGCAGTTACCAATGATTTTGCTTCATTAAAAGATTTATTGTCCATCGAATAACGGTGTACCTGCGCCGCCTCCAGCGAACTGACTGCGGATAGCCAACGGCGGCAGCCGGGATTAAGCTGTAATAGACTTTGTTGTTCTGCGGCGCAGGCGGCGCAAAAAACTGAGTCTTCACGTGCGTTGAAAAAAAGTGTGTTATTATCTGCGTCTTTGCCACAGGCGGCGCAGTTTTCCAAATGTGGCTGTATTCCCAAAAAGCCCGCCCATCGCCATAAAAAGTGAATCAGTAATCTTTCGCATAATTCCTCGTTTGCGCTTTCAAGCGTATCCAGCGTTTCCACCGCCATGTTTAAAGCACCACCCCATTCGCCGCCTCCGCCGTGAGATGAGAGTATGGTCTCCGCCACAGCGCCCGCTGACATGGTTCTTTCGTAGAGTTCCCTTAGTCCCGCTCTCCACGAATGAACGTCAAAATCACTGATTTTCGCGTAATCTTTTGATTTGTCACGGTAAATCCAAACCTGACCGGAATTATACGGCGCACAATGAGCGCGTAACTTACTCTTTGCTCCGCCGAACACAGTAGCTCTTATAATGCCTTCTTCAGCCGTGAGCAGAGTAACTTCGCTATTAGATTCCCCCGATGGCCGGTTCCTGAGAACTAACCCTGAGTATACCGCTGTTCGTGACATTGGTTTATTCTACCACGAACAAAGAATTTTTTACCACGAACCAAGAGATGAAGAATTCTTACCACGAACCACACGAACCAACACGAACCAAGAGAGATGTGCGTTAAATACAAATATTTGAATTAGACGGGAGCGGAGGTTTTGGGGGTTTTTGTTCGTAATCTTATCGTGATGTCCACATCTGGCTTTCGGACAAAAACCCCTGATCCCTCTATTTTATACTACGCGCATATTTGTAGTAAATCTCGTTGCTTTCTAGGTTCGTGCTGGTTCGTGTGGTTCGTGGTAGCTCTCTTCGTTCCTTTGTGTGGTTCGTGGTTAAAAAATCTTAAAGTTCCAGCGCGAAGACTTTGCTTCTACGGGTTTGATCGTAAATTTTGCGTTTTTTCTCAGGGAGGCTGTCCACGGAAGATTCTTTAAAGCCAAGCGATTCAAACCAGTCCTGTGATTGGGTGGTTAGCACAAAAACGCGCCGTAGGCCGCTTTTTTTGGCTTTTTCTATGAGGAAGCCGACAATTTTTCTGCCCAGCCCAAGATCGGTGTAATTTGGGTCTGTTGCTACGGCGGCAATTTCTCCCTGAGACTCGCCCCAGTCGTGAAGCGCTCCGCAGGCGCGGATTGAGCCGTCAATCTCTAAAACGGAATAATCGGTCTTTTTTTCCTGGATTTGCTCGGGATTCCGCCTGATTAGGATGCCTTTTTGCATAAAAGGTTCCATTAAACGTAAAATATCGGGCAGATCCTTGGAGTGTAACGGGCGAATAGAGTCGTATTCATCGGTATAGATCATCGTTCCTACACCCAGGTTCGAGTAAATTTCCTTCAAAACGGCGCCTTCTTCCCTTCCGTCGATTATATGCACCCTGTGAACGCCCGCCTGACTGGCTTTTAAGGCCAATTTAAGCTCACGCATGAATGAGGAGCCTGTATTTATAAGGTCTTCTGTTTCTTTTGGGGTGAGCCTTGTAATGTTCAATCCTTCGGAGGCTGTAATAATGAACAATTTGATTGCCCCAAGCGCTTTTGAAACAGCAAGGGCGATTTCATCGCTTGGCACGTTGTAGGGCTTGCCTGAAGGACTCCAGCCGATGCAGGGGAGAATCGGAACCATACCCAGTTCCAGTACCCTTGTAAGCGAATCTGCGTAGATTTTATCGACAACGCCTGTGTACTCGGCATCTATGCCGTTAATTACGCCCAGCCCTCTTGCCCGTACAAAGTTGCCGATTATCGCGTCAACCCTGCTGCCGGACAGGAATGTCATTATGCGGCTTGCTACGTGAAACGCAGCCATCTCAACATAAGAGATTCCTTCCGATGTTGTAACTCGGACAGGACTGTCCTGAGTCGATGCGTAGGATGAATTAATGTCATGCTGTTTTAACACCGCGTCGATGTTTTCTCTGACGCCGGGAACAATGATTACCTTAAAGCCAGTTTTTGACAGCAGGGCAAGATCTTTCACAAGACCCGGAAAACCGGAGTCTTCTGTTACGGGGTAATCAATTTTAAAAACCATTGTAGAGCCTTCGAACCTGTTTTGATAATGAAAAACTTCGCGTATCAGATCTACTTGGGATCCGGAAATATCATCCATGATGGTATTTTAATATGAATTAAAATATCTTTCTATAGTTTTATTTTGATTTTTAACACTAAAGCTATTTTTTTGGATTCCGATATTAGAAATGAAGTGGGAAAAGTCTCTAAAGATTTTACTTAAAGGTTTTTAAAGGCATTCCTTTCCTGGTTGAATAATGTGTCCGTCGGACCTCCTTTATTTATCCGGGTAACCTCACCCTTCCGGGAACGGTGGGTCGAGGGTTCTAGTTTTCCGGGAAGCAATTCCTCAGGAAAACGCAAATGGCACATGAATATTCGCATTTAGTGAATATTCACAAACTTGAAATGAGTTTTCCATTGGTGAAACTCGAGGTGAAACCGCAAAGCGGTTTCGCAGTACGGCATGGAAGCCGCGGCGCATAACCGTCAAAGACGGCGCGCCGGAAAAGCCAAAGGAGTGAGTATATGATAATCAATCACAACTTAAGTGCAATGTTAGCCGACAGGTCCCTCAAAGTTACCCAGGTGTTCCTGGATAAGAATATGGAAAAATTGTCGAGCGGACTTCGCATCAATCGCGCCGGTGATGACGCCTCCGGACTTGCAGTTTCGGAAAAAATGAGGTCGCAAATCCGCGGTTTGAATCAAGCGTCAACTAACGCCCAGAATGGTATTTCATTCATTCAAACAACGGAAGGTTATCTGCAGGAATCCCAGGACATCCTTCAGCGTCTGCGTGAACTTGCTGTACAGGCTGCGAACGGTATTTATACCGACGAAGACAGAATGTACATCCAGGTTGAAGTTTCAGCCCTTGTTGACGAAGTTGACAGAATCGCATCACACGCGCAGTTCAACGGGATGAACGTATTAACGGGACGTTTCGGCAGGCCAATCGGCGAAAACGTGGTTACAGCGTCTATGTGGCTTCACATTGGAGCTAACATGGATCAACGTGAACAAGTGTTTATCGGCACAATGACAACAAAGGGTCTTGGTATCCGCAATGTTGGTGACGATACTTTTATTTCACTGTCCAGCCCGGACAGTGCCAATCGTGCCATTGGAACTCTCGACCATGCGTTAAAGATCATCAGCAAACAAAGGGCTGATCTTGGCGCCTATCAGAACCGCCTTGAACACGCAGTACGCGGCTTAGACATTGGAGCTGAAAATATGCAAGCTTCTGAGTCTCGTATTCGTGACACAAACATGGCGAATGAGACGGTAACTTATACCAAGAACATGATTCTTACACAATCAGGCACCGCCATGCTGGCGCAGGCAAATCAAAGAGGTCAATCGGTTCTTTCTCTTCTGC
>Ga0268262_10002837_pt1 | contig 19530 bp, 20 predicted proteins | sample TergutNc150P3_FD_190354 | JGI IMG/M metagenome (GOLD analysis project Ga0268262, IMG submission 190354) | Nasutitermes corniger P3 segment gut microbial community from laboratory colony in Florida, USA - Nc150 P3 (SPAdes) (version 2) | ecosystem: Host-associated > Arthropoda: Insects >...
TTTCAAATTTAACTCCATACGTACTCCGGTAATTGTTCTTGCCGGAATTATTTCATTTCCCGTATGGTTTGATTTTTATCTTGAGGCATCAGCTTTGCTACGGTTCGATTTTACGTGAGGCATTGCGACGTCTTGACATTTATTCCTGCCTGATTTATGTTAATCATATCCGGCGCCGTACCCAAGTGGTAAGGGAGTGGTCTGCAAAACCATTATTCATCAGTTCGATTCTGATCGGCGCCTTTTATTATGGATGATTCACATTCATACTATATTATTCTGCTGGTTATATTGATCATCTTTCTGTGTTTTTCCGCGTTTTTCTCCGCGTCGGAGATGGCTTTTTCTTCACTTAACAGAATTAAACTGAAAAGCCTTGCGGAGAAAAATAAAAAAGCCCGCCTCGCCCTTAAACTGCTTGAAATATATGACAAAATTCTTTCTACAGTGCTTATCGGCAACAATATTGTCAATATCGCTTCATCGGCGCTGGCAACCGCGCTTTTTATCGGTATTTTAGGCAGCGTGGGAGTCGGCATCGCAACCGCCTTGATGACAATACTGATTTTGATTTTCTGTGAAATCTCGCCGAAAGTTTTGGCAAAAGAGTCGCCTGAAGTTACAGCCATAAGAACCGCGCCTGTATTGCGTTTTTTTATCTGGTTTTTTACTCCCTTGAATTTTCTTACAGCGGAATGGAAAAAATTCATCATGAAAATTTTTCCGGTAAAACAGGCGCGTTCAACTACGGAAGACGAGTTTTTAACATTTGTGGGAGAAGTCAGGCAGGAAGGCGGCATTAACATTCATGAAGAGCAGATGATTCGCCAGGTAATCGGGTTTGACGATCTTAAAGCATCGGAAATATACACGCCGCGCATGGATGTAAAAGCGATACCTGCCGAAAGTACAGTTGAAGAAATTGATCGTAAATTTATGGAAACCGGTTTTTCAAGGCTTCCGGTATTTAAGGATTCTGTTGACAATATTCTGGGGATTATCCATTTAAAGGATTTTTATCACGAGGTGATGAAAGGTTTTAAATCGCTTAAAGAAATAATCAAACCGGTAGTTTTTGTCGCAAAAACAATAAAAATAGGCAAACTCCTGCGGACATTGCAGGAAAAACAAACGCACATGGCGGTAGTCATTGATGAGTACGGCGGAACTCTGGGAATTATAACAATCGAAGACATTGTGGAAGAGTTGGTAGGTGAAATTTGGGACGAAAACGAGAAAATAATAGAACCGATAAAAAAATCAGGTAACGGCAGTTTCAGTGTAATGGGTAACGTGAATTTTTCCGATATGCTGGAATTTATAGATATAAAAGATAACGGTGAAATTGTATCAGAAGATGTTGAATCTTCAGATAAAGCCAAAGACGAGGCGTCAGACGAAGCGTATAAAAATGCGGCGGCTAAAGACGCAGTACCGGATACAACCATTACAAACTGGATCATGGAAAAACTCGGCAGGCTGCCGCGCGTAGGCGAAAAACTGACATGGCGTCATCTGACAATTATTGTAACAAGAGTACTGCGACACCGTGTTATGGAAGCCAATGTCAGCGCGCAAAAATAAATACACTGCCCGTAAACGCTAAGAAACTATTTTTTGCGCTTTGCGTGTTTCTTCGTAAAGCTCAACATACTTCTTGGCGGAAAGCTCCCATGAAAAATCCATCATCATCCCGCGTTTGCGCATTTTTTCGATGTCATTCTCCCTGTTGTACCACGCCCAAACCGCCCAGCCTACGGTATCGTAAATTGCCCTTGGACTCAGGTAGTCGAACATAAAACCGGTTCCGCTTCCCGTTTTCTCGTTAAAATTTTCCACCGTGTCAACAAGGCCGCCTGTGGCGCGCACAATGGGAAGAGTTCCGTAAACGAGCGAGTACATCTGGTTCAGGCCGCATGGCTCGTAACGGCTCGGCATCAGGAAAAAGTCCGAACCCGCTTCGATAAGGTGGCTGATTTTTTCGCTGTATCCGATTCTGGCTTTAAAGTTGGATAGGCGGGAACTCAGTCCGGAAATCTCATTTTCACACCACGCTTCCCCCGATCCCAGAAGCACCATTTGTATATCCATGTCCCTGCATATAGACCACGCGCTGCCGTAAGTAGGCCCGAAAAGATCGCCTACTCCCTTTTGATCCGTAAGGCGCGTTACCATGCCTATTACCGGAACTTTGGAATTGCGCGGAAGGTTAAATTCTTTTTGTAGGGCTTCTTTCGCCTTTGCCTTGCCTTCCATATTTTTTACCGAGTAGGGTTCCGGGATATACGTGTCTTTTTCGGGATTCCACACGTTGTTGTCAATCCCGTTCAGGATGCCGGAATAGTCGGCGCTGCGGTAACGAAGCACTCCGTCAAGCCTGAAACCGTGAGCCTGCGTTTTTGTTTCCTCGGCGTAGTTAGGTGAAACCGTGTTCAGCTTGTCGCAGCTGTAAAGTCCGGCTTTCAGCATATTCAACATATTCCAGTCTTCAAATCCGGCATTGTAAAAAACATCCCACCCAAGTCCCGCATAATCAAAATTGTCTTTATGGTAAATTCCCTGATACCCAAGGTTGTGAATTGTCATTATTGAAATCGTATTCTCAAAACCGCTCGCGATTCCCTTGATCCTCTCGGCGAATTTCAGATAAACGGGCGCAACCGCCGCGGGCCAGTCATGGGCGTGAAGCACATCGGGAAACCATTTTATCTTGCGGCAAAGCTGAAAGGACGCGCGGCAGAAAAACATAAACCGCCTTGAGTTATCCGCAAAATCGGTTTCCGTAGGGCTGCCGTAAATACCGTCTCTGCCAAAAAAGATTTCATGATCGATAAAATAAACTTTTACGGGATTCTTCTTCGTAGTCCCCGGCATATCTGTAGTGTAAACTGCGCTCCATTCCTCAACGCCGCCGCCCATAGGCGTACCCATTGCGTCAGGAAGCAGTTTTAAACTGCCGCGGTCAATGGAATAATATCTGGGTATGACGATTCTTACATCATGACCCAGTTTTGCAAGATTTATTGAAAGAGCGGACACCATGTCGGCAAGACCGCCTGTCTTTGCCCACGGAACAGCTTCGCTTGATACCATTAAAATTTTCACTGAGTTACTCCCTTTAAACTAAATTCTGTTAAAATGTTCCCGCAATCCTATAGCCATTGTCGTTTAATATCTTCTGGCCTTCCTCATGATCTTCAAGTTTAAAAATAACAACCGCTTTTCCGGCCTGACCTTCAAGCGAAGCGTAAAGATACTCGATATTTATGTTGGAATTCCTGAACAGTTCCATTAATTTCGCGAGACTTCCGGGCACGTCTTCAATTTCAACCGCTACCACATCGGTCTGCCGCGTCGTAAAACCGGCTTCACCTAACGCTTCAACCGCTTTGTCGGTTTTATCTACAATAAGGCGCAGGATTCCGAAATCCGCCGTGTCGGCTATACTTATCGCCCGCAGATTGATCCCTGCGTTTGCAAGGGTTTTTGTAACTTCGCTGAGCCTGCCTGTGGTATTTTCCAGAAAAACAGATATTTGTTTAATTCCCATAAATCCCCTCTCCTTATTCTATACTTAAAATTTCCTGTTGTCGATAACTCTTTTTGCTTTTCCGATTGAACGCTCAATGGTTTTGGGTTCTACCAGTTTCACCTTCAAGCTGATTTGCAGCTTGCTCTTCATTATATGTTCGATACGGTTACGCAGAGTTTCAAGGCCTCGGGTTTCATCGCTGAACAGTTCTTTTTTCACCTCTACCTGCAATTCCACTTCGTCCAGATGACTCTCGCCCCGGTTGACAATGATAAGGTACTGCGGCTCTGTTCCCTCGATCTCAATAAGAGCCTGTTCAATTTGGCTTGGGAAGACATTTACGCCGCGTATAATGAGCATATCGTCGGTGCGGCCGAACAGGCGGTTCATACGCACAGTGGTTCGTCCGCATGAACAGGGCTCGGAAATAAAGCTGGTAATGTCGCGCGTCCTGTAACGAAGGAGCGGCGTCCCCTCTCTGGTAATCGTTGTAAAGACCAGTTCGCCTTTTTCACCGGTGGGTAAAACCTTCCCCGTTGCCGGATCGATAATTTCCGGATAGAAAAAATCCTCGTTTACATGAAGCCCGTGCTGTACTTCACATTCAAAAGCCACTCCCGGCCCGATAATTTCAGTAAGGCCGTAAATGTCGTAGGCTTTCATGTTGTACCGTTCCTCAATTTCGCCGCGCATGTTTTCGCTCCAGGGTTCCGCGCCGAAACATCCCTTGCTTATGGGCAGCGATTTCAGGTTAATACCCGCCTCCATGGCTTCTTCCGCAAGGTAGAGGGCATAAGAGGGAGTGCATGTAAGCAAAGTCGAGCCGAAATCACGCAGAACCATAAGCTGGCGTTCAGTGTTTCCGCTGGACATCGGAAGAACTTCCGCGCCGACCAGCAGAGAGCCGTAATGAACTCCGGCTCCGCCCGTAAAGAGCCCGTAACCGTAACAATTTTGAACTATATCATCCTGTGTGCATCCCGCGGCGGCAAGGGTTCTTGCCATTGACTGCCGCCAAATATCAATATCCTTGATCGTGTATTCGTTCACAACAGGTTTTCCGGTAGTGCCGGAACTCATGTGGACTTCTACGATTCTTTCCTGCGGACAGGCGCGTAAACCGTGCGGATAATTTTCACGCAAATCGTCTTTGGTTGTAAACGGCAATTTTTCTATGTCGATGATACTGTGAATATCCCTCGGCATTATTCCGGCTTCTTCCATTTTTTTACGGTAAAAAGGCACTCGTGAATATAGAGTTTCCGTAAGGTTTTTCAAAGCGGCAAGTTGGAGTTTCTTGCGCGCTTGACCGTCCATACATTCGTATTCAGGATTAAAAATCATGGTTTTCCTCTTGTTAAACAAAAATCGGCATAGATGATGATTCTGCCAGCGTTTCATCCATCTTGCGAAGCCTTCGGGAAAGGTCCCGGGCGAGGTTCATTATTATTAAAGAAAATATCTTTGGGTCCAATTTATATATTTCCCTTAAAGTTCTGTTTGAGATAGACATTACCTTAACAGGCGATAACGATCTTATTGAGGCGACAGCCGGTTTTACATCAAGCACTTCCATTTCGCCGAAAGCCTCTCCTTCGCCGAAATGGGTAAGCAGATATTCCTTTTTACTCACAGCCACCTGCCCCTCAATAAGGAAGAAAATTTTATCGTTTGGTTTTCCTTCGGTAATAACCAGTTCATCCGGACCGTAGTTCTCCTGCTCCAGCAGCGGAAGGATTTTATTTACCTGCTCTTCATCAAGCCCGCCGAAGAGAGAGTATTTCTGAAGCGTCTTAGGCTCCACCATAATAAAATTGTAACAGAGATTCGCGGTTTTTATCAAGAGTTATGTGTTTTGTTTACCATTGAATTTGTACTTTATCCTTGTCAATTCCGAACAGCGGCGGTAAAATTATCCTAATGAGCCGCAGGTTCGCCGCCGGTTTAACCAGCTTATACGCTGTATTGTTATGAATCATTATCAGTTATTCAAGTCCGGGAAAATGCATATCTGGGACGTAAAAAGCGATAATAAGGTATATAATGAAGTAGAATCACATTACCACAAGGAATGTGAAATTCTCTACGTGGTAAACGGAGGGCTCGATTTTTTCATTAAGGGCAGTATGTATCATGTTGTTTCTGACAGCCTGCTTTTAATACCGTCCAATCTTACCCACGAGAGGATATACCCTTTAGGGAAAACCAGCCACAGGATAAGCATACATTTTCTGCCTGAAATGTTAAGCAAGACCGAACGGGATTTTTTTCAGAATCTATTTACAAAACCGCTTTATTTTCTGGATGTGTCACGGCATGATTTGAATTTTTTTATCAGAGCCGTTACCGAATGTAAATTAATGGAAACGCCTTTGCAAGAAATTGCGGTAAAGCTCAGGTTAAAAGCCTTAATTTCGCAAATACAGTATTTAAGTTCAACAAAAGCCGTTAAACCGGTTGTTCTGGATGAAAGAATTACAAAAGTATTAACATATCTTGAAAAAAATTTTAATAAAGATATTTCCCTGGACGATTTGGCGGACAGGTTTTTTATTACCAAAAACCACCTGAATTTCCTTTTCCATAAAATGGTAGGCATGCCTATCAAAAAATACATTATCGCAAAACGTCTTGGATTTGCTCGGCAGAAAATACTGGCCGGAGAGAGCATCACACAGGTTGCGTATCACATGGGATTCCATGATTACGCTACATTCTACCGCGCGTATAAATTATTCTACGGTCTTTCGCCGTCTGAACAGTTAACGGAAGGCGTTAATAACTAAGTTACAAAAACAGCCGGATAAAATCGTGTTTTTTGTAATGTTATTCATTTTATTTGTAATTTTAACCTCTGACTACAGCGTTTACAATATGGACCGTAAAGAAAAAAATATTTACGGGGGAGATTTTATGAAAAAAATTGGATTGATTCTAATTATCTTGACGGCGGCTCTTGCGTTGGCATTTATAAGCTGTAAAAAAGAACCTGCAAAGCCCGCCCAGATTATTGTGGAAATTTTTGACAGAGGCACGGACGGCGGAAGATCGCTGGCTTATGACAATGCGTGGACGGACTGGGTTAAGGAAAAAGTGAAAAAAGACCTTAACATTGAGGTTACTTTCATGCCCGTCGGACGCTGGTCGGAAGAAACCGATATTGTTAACCTGATGGCTTCAGCCAGCGCTCCCGATCTCTGTTATACCTACAGTACTGCGATGGTTAATACTTTCAGGGATCAGGGCGGCATCATAGACCTTGCGCCGTATGTTGAAAAAATCTTACCGGATATGAAAAAACTTCTTGGCGCTGACCCGGCTCTTCAGGGGAAAGATTTTATATACAGGAACTTGCAGCAGGACGGCAAGATGTACAGCATTCCCAGCTACCGTGTAGCTTTAGCCATAAGGAATATTTTTATCCGCAAAGACTGGCTCGACAAGCTCGGTCTGCCGCTGCCCGCAAATATGGAGCAGTTCCATAACGCTCTTATCGCTTTCCGTGACAGAGACCCCGGGAATGTAGGCAGATCAAGGGTAATTCCTTTAGCCACAGACGCCGGAGCCCGCTGGCGTCTTGCGGATTTTGTAAATAACTATTTACCTGCAAATATGAGCGATAGGGACAGGTATGTATACAACGCCAATTTGGGAAACCGCAGGATTTCTCACCCGGGAATAAAAGAAGGCGTACGCGTAATGAACCAGTGGTTCAGCGAAGGACTAATTTACCGCGATTTCCCCGTTATGCGCAATGCAGATGATATACTGAACATAATTAAAAGCGGCGTTGTCGGCGCTTTTTCCGGCAACTGGGACGAGCCTTACAGAACAGATTATAAGATTTTAGAGGAACTCCGCCGTAATGTACCCGGCGCCGACTTTGTGCCTTTGGATATTACCAATAACAAAGAAATATATGACAAAGTCGGACTCCAGATATTTATACCCGCTTTTTCAAAGAACAGAGATGCGGCCTTAAAGTATCTGAATTGGCTCTCCATTCCTGAAAATTTTCAATTTCTCCAGAGAGGACAGGAAGGCGTAAACCATACGCTTGTAGACGGAATTCCGCGAATGATGACCCGTCCCGCGGGTGATCCCTGGTTCCAGAATTCCACGCAGAATATTGACATTACCATGCCCATGAACGGTTTGGAAATGGGAAGCGAGGAATTGAACGCGCGCGTTTTGGCGTTATCCTACGGAGGATACGCGCCGGAAATTATTGTTAACGCATATCAAACATCCGTCAGAAATGGACGCGCCTCTGTAGTAGTTCCCGGCGTTATTACTACACAGGACGGCATATACGGCCAGATAATAAATGATAAAGCCGATGCCCTTATCGCACAGGCAATTACGGCAAGACCCGCTGACTTTGATCGTGTCTGGGATACCGGTTTAGCGGACTGGATGTCGTCAGGCGGACAGGCGGTACAGGATGAGAGAGCGGCTATTGCCGGTACTGTTTGGAAGTAGCGATATTACGATACAGCTTCATAACTTTGAAGCTGTCCGTACTTTAACGTAGAATTTTGCTTTGTTCGTTATAGTCAGGGTTAACGAACAAGGCAGCTCCCCCGCGCAGCTTGACCTCCATCAAGCTTCGCGGGGAGCTCTATATAAACCGATGGTAAATGGATGGGAAAAGACAAAAGGGGAATAACTCATGTTACGCAAACAAATACTATCAATATTTATAGAAAAAAGAGAGCAAGGCGCAATATGGAGGAAAATAGACCTTCTTCAAGATTTATTTTTTGCGCCTGCGAACCTACGGTTCGAACCATGCTCTCTTATGTAAAAATATATTATCAATGGGAAAAAATTACCGAACATATTTAAACATTTTAAAGAAAATAAGAAAAATTTATATTTTAATTTGTTTTTCCATATAGTACTGTCTGTAATGGTTTAAGTCCGCATTTCTCATACAGAAATATTCCTTTTGTATTATTTATTGATGTAAGAACTGTATAAAAATCTATATTTTTTTGTTTGAAATATTCTATTGCTTTCATAACAAGTTTTTTTCCAATACCATTTTGTCTAAAATCTTTATTGACCATCAATCCGGAAATATCTCCTATTTTTTTAACCGTCCAATAATTAGGCTGATCTATACAATACAATGTAATATATCCAATGATTTTTTTCCCATTTAATGCAATATATGCAATTTTTCTGTCATTTCCAATAAAACTGTTAAAATAATTTCTTATATCTAAATCATTTATCACATCAATTTTAAATAATTCATGATAATTCTCATACTCATAAAAGAACTCTCTTGATAATTCTAACAGCTCAATAAAATTATCATTTGAATCCAATTCTTTTATCAATATTTTTGCTTCCATGTTCTTCCTCCGCAAAACTAAACCGGCTTTTATCAATATTAATTATTTAACCTATATTAATGATTCGGCGATAATAATGAAGAATATTAACAATAATTACTACCCCTTAACCGCTCCAGCCATTATACCCTTAATCAGCTTATCCTGCCCGATAATGTAAAGTACAATTAACGGTAATGAGGAAAGCGCAAGCAACGCCATAATAATCGGGATATTTATGGCGTACTGCCCTTGATATTCCCAAATTGCCAAAGGAAGAGTGCGTACTTTTTGTGTCTGTAAAAGCAGCATGGCAAATAAAAAATCATTCCATATCATTACGCCATTATAAATGGCTAACGGCACAAGTCCTGATTTTGAAAGAGGTAATATGATCATAAAGAACGAAGAAAATTTTCCGTAACCGTCCATTTCCGCCGCTTCTTCCATTTCCTTTGAAATACCTCTCATAAATGTGGTCAGAATAAAAACAGACATTGGAAGATTAAACGCTATGCTTGGACCGATAAGCGCGTATACTTTGTCGTACAGATTAAGACGAATAGACATGGTGAAAACCGGAATGAGAGTAATATGTATAGGAATAGACATGGCGGCAACAATAGCGCCTAATATAAACCGGTTCGGCCTGAACTTCATTCGTGAAAGAGGATATGCCGCACAGGCGCTGATAAAAAGCAATAAAACCAAAGAAATTGAAAGAACAATTAAACTGTTATAAAAATATCTTAAAAACCCGCCCTTAAGAACAGAAATATAATTTTCAAAATACAATCTTTTAGGTAAATCAAAAAGACTGGAGGTAATGAATTCGCCCTGAGTCTTAAAAGACGATAAAATTTGAAATACAAAAGGAGCTCCCGCAATGATTAACCAGATGACTGCAAGGCCTTTAACAAATATCCAGAGAATGGAATGTTTATTTCTCTCAGAAACGCCGAAATTTTTAGTTGACATTTAAAACTCCGTTTTTTTATTTAATAAGGTTATAACAGCAAAAGCAATCAATGTAATAAGAATAAACATACCGGAAGCAATTGCAGCTCCATAACCCATATTTAATCTGATAAAGGAAAATTTATACATATAAGTCGCCATGAGTTCCGTTGCCACTCCGGGACCGCCTCCGGTCATTACAAAAACAAGATCAAAATATTTAAGAGAACCTATAATGGAAAGGATCATTCCTGAAATTATTGAAGGTTTTAATAAGGGCAAAGAAATATTCCAAAAATACTGAGCTTTTGTCGCTCCGTCTATGCTGGCGGCTTCAATATACTCAGTAGGAATATCTTTATAAGCAGCCAGATAAAGAACCATATAAAAGGGTGTGTATTGCCAGCATATAACGCTGATTACCGTATAAAGAGCAAATTTTTGACTCCCAAGTAAATCTACCGGGCCGCCGCCGGTTAGTTTGGATAACAATGCGATAATGCCGTTATTGGCGTCCAGAGTATATCTAAAGAGTACGCCTATTACAACAGAAGATAAAAGATACGGAAGAAACCAAATTATTTTATAAATCGCTCCTTCTTTGTCACTTAAATCAAGGAAAGTAGCCAGAAGCAGTGAAAGCGGAATTTCAATTATTAAGGAAATAAACATTATTTTCAGGTTATTGCTGAATGCTTTCCAGAAATTTACATCTTTAACCAAATTAATCCAATTTGTAAGTCCGATAAAAGTACGTTTATTCCCCATGCCGGTCCATTGCATGGTACTGGCGATAAAAGTATCAATAATCGGGTAAACAATATAAACAAAAAGAAAAATAACGGCTGGCAGCAAAAAAATTGTCGCCGTTATATTCACTACGCGTTTTTGCGTGGTTTTAAGTGAAACAATTCTACTGCCAGTCATATTGTACCTCTCTTAGCGCTTTTTCAGATAGGCTGCCTGAGCATCCTGTAACTGTTGAGCCGCGTTCCTGGGTTCCAGGGTAAGGCCGAACAATTCCTGACTTGTAACCAAATGGACCTGCGCGGCATCCGCGGACAAAGATTGATCATACCAAAGCTGAACGTCCGGAGCTTGTTGAATTATATTAAAGAGTTCAGCCAGCATCGGGTCTGTAAATTTTACGTCCTTTACAGGAGGAAGCCTTCCGTCGGCAAGGTAATCGGCGACAGCTTCATCATCAATAAGATGGGTAAGGAGTTCAAAAGCCTTTTCCGGATTTTTTGAAGTTGAACTTATATGGTAGAAATTATCACCGAATGTACCTACTAAGGTATCGGGATTCCCTATGCCCTGCTCTTCCCTGGGAAATTTGAACATACCCATTTTGGAAAAGAATTCGGGGCTTTCACCCTGCGCCTGGGAAACAAACCAGCTTCCCATGATCAACATCGCAGTTTCACCTCTGTACATCGGACCACGAGCCTGCCCGGAATCCCAATCAAGACCGTTAAAGCCGGGAAGGAAATATCCCTTTTTTACCCATTCCTGAATTTTTTCTCCGGCATAAACAAATGCGGGGTCTGTAAAAGAACCGGAACCGTCTACAGCGTTATTAAAAGGCTGAACGCCGCCCTTCCGCGTCGCCAGATACATAAAGTACATGGAACCGGTCCATTGTGTCTTATTTGCCAGACTGAACGGAGTTATGCCGTTTGCTTTGAGCGTATCGCATACGGTTTCCAGTTCACGAATCGTTGCGGGTACCTGCAAGTTGTATTTTGCGAAGATTTCCTTATTGTAAAATACCATAGCCGCGGCCATATTCATTGCGGGAAGCCCCCAAATTTTCCCCTGATACCGGGCCTGAGCAATCGCGCCGTCTAAAATTCTATCCTTGTAATTATTGGCATCCATGAAAGAAGTAAGGTCAATAATTGTATTATTTTTTACATATTCAAACATGGGGCCTCCGGACCAGGAAAAGAAACAATCAGGCAATCTTCCTGACGCCGCCGCTACCGCCAGTCTTTGTTTATAAACATCGTTGGCGACAACAACAATGTTTACCTTAAAAGAGGGATTATCTTTCTTGAATCTTCCAACCGCCCGTTCAATAATTCCGGGTCCTTCTCCGGTATTCTGGACATGCCAAATTTCCAGAGTGTTTTCATCGCCTTTCCACTCACTCTTACTGCAGCCGGTAATAGTTAAACCAATGGCTGCCAATAAAAGCAGATACGTTAAATAAAATTTTCTCATTTTTTTCCTCCTGAGATTTATTTAGTGTCTATCCACAAAGTCGGTTACTTTGCGGACAAAATCTGTTTGATATTGAGTTGGATTTTTTCATTTTTTTCTCCTTTTTCTCAAATTTATTCAAAATTATTTTTTAATGCCTAACATTTTTAAACATACCGACCTTTCTCTTACAGGAGTAACCATTCCAATTCATGTTCATTCCGATAAAAAATATATCGGAAGCGTACGCGTATTTATATCAACTTTTGGGTTGATTGAAGGTTGAGCGAAGGTTGAATTAAGGTTGATTCTTAGGCATTTAGGGAGTAGCCATGAAAAAGCAGCGAGAGGGCGGCAATACTGGATACGCCTGTAATTTGATAAATATGAATTAAATGGGTTTTTACCGTACTGACTGAAATATTAAGCACTGCGGAGATTTGTTTATGTCTGACATTACCCGCCAGTATTGCTTCTATAACTTCCAGTTCGCGCTTGCTTAAAAATTGAATAAATTGCGCGTATTTATCACTTTTTTCAACTTTCAATGACAATGGGCTTTCAATTACATTTAATTCGGTTGTCAGATCATCTTTAGTCACCAGAGTATACAGATAAAATAAAAACAGAATTATTAACAAAAAAAGCGTACTTGCGAAAGCGAAAATTAAAAAAGAGGAAATTAAAAAAGAAATAGGCATTACATTTACTATATCCTCATACAATGCAAAAATTACCAGAGGAAAAATAACGAACAATAGGTTGAAGATCACATAAAGCATAAGTGGCGGCTTTAATTTAGTTTCACGCAGCCGGCGCGCGGCAAAAAAGCAGCAGACTGCAATGACAACACCGGTTAAAAAAATACCACAGTAATATATATTAGGATTATTCCGGAGAAGTTCCACATAACCTGACGATCTTATAAAAGTTGAAACTACAATCATTATAAAATGGGTCATAGACAATTGAGATAAATTTATGATACTAAAAGCAAATGAAGCTGAAATAAGCGCCCTTAAACGGTTTTTACCTAACAGAACGGGGAAAAGAAGGTAAAGCGCCATATGAATAAGAGTAATATCAATTAATGTAGGGGAATTAACCTGCTCAAACATAAAGAATCTCTGCCATAACAGGGAAAGAGGACGGCCAAGTATAACCACCGCTAAAAGAGCGACAGACCGCCAAAGAGAATCGGGTTTATTTAGCTTATAAAAAAGATGGTAAAACCCTATAGAGCTGACTAATCCAAGTAAAAAGCTTAAAATTTTTTAACTCCTTTTTTACAATATATTCGGATGTATATAAAAACACGTTTTTTATCATAATAAAATCAATTTTTTTGGTCAATTAACCTCATTTATATTATAATGATAAAAAATGTTAATTTTTATCCGCCTAATCTGTTATCATTTGAAATATATTAATACAATATTGGAAAAGGTATTTTTATGAACATTGAAAATTAATTGGAAATGATTTTAGTGGCGTTATTTCCATAAGAAAAGGCGGCAAAACATTGATACAAAATTCTTATTGGTACGCGGATATAAATAACAGGAGTATTTTATAATGAATGTTTTCAAAAGTGAAACCGCGAAAAACCGTGTCATGTATACATATAACCAACTGCTTGATATGTGGAATGTTGATAAAATTGAAAAAGAAATAGCCACAACGTATGGAACAACTCATGTGATAATATGCGGAGATGAAAGCAACCCGCCGCTTGTGCTATTTCATGGTGTAGGCGACAATTCGGCCCTTATGTGGATTTATAATGCAAAAACACTCTCCAGTCATTTTAGGCTTTACGCTATTGATACAATCGGCGGACCTGGAAAAAGCTGCCCGAATAAAAACTATAATAAAAATTTTGATGACGTTAGGTGGATTGATGAAGTTTTGGAAAAATTAACGCTTGATAAAATATATATGGCGGGAGTATCTAATGGAGCTTATCTAACACAGTATTATGGGATTCATCGGCCTGAACGAGTAATGAAAATAGTCTGTATGGCCGGTACGGTTCCCGTTAAAAATCATGAAAGAAAATCAGACCTTATGAAAACCATGATGAAGATTTTCCTGCCGGAAGCGTTGTTTCCGACAAAAAACAATACAATGAAACTCTTGTGTAAACTGTGCGGAAAAAACATTGCCGCATTTACTGAAAATGCCATTATTATGGAACATTATCAATATTTGCTAAAAGGCTTTAACAATATGGCAATGCGTTATCACAAAATAATAAGCTTTAACGATGAACAAATTAACTCCATACGCGAAAAAACACTGTATTTAACCGGCGAAGACGATCCTTTTGCAAAATCGGGCGGCAAAGACGCTCTTTTGAAGAACAGAATGAACGTAAAATTTTTCCCAGAAGTCGGACATGGAATTAATCATGAAATTGCGGATGAAATAAATCGGATTCTTATTGAATATTTTAAATAATAATCTCCAAAAATATTTATTAATGGTTAAAAATGTTATGTCCATGACATAAAAACTCAGTTTTTTTCAAATTTTTCTTGAAAATGATAAAAAATGTTATGTATTCATTTTTTGAATACAGTATATTTTATTAATATTTAAGGAGAAAACTATGGGTATAAAAAGAAGCGACATAAACGAGTAATGGGCGCATTCCGGTATAGTTGAAGCCGGAGACTTCGCTTTTATAAGTTATTGTGTCGGTAATATAGGTCAGCCCATTGAAGATCAAATAAATGGAGCAATTGACCATTTGAAAAACAGGCTTGAATCAATAGGCTTAACATTAAAGTCAGTCGTTAAACTGGATTGTTTATTTAGGGACGTATGGAATATACCCCCTATGACAATGGCTTCAATAAATTGTATAGGTGGTGCGCCGGAAACTGATACAGCAAAAATAATAGATAAGTTTGTTAAAAATTGTAATCTGGCAGAAATTAAGCCTGATTATCGTCATTTTTGTTTTGATCATCCTCAAGGCAAATTATCTGACGGAAACGATCACGGTTTTGAGCGTTGGGTATCTATACCTGATGATATAAGCATTAATGATCCGATGAATTGCATTAACTTATCTATAGAACCTGTTGATGAAGAAGCCATGCAACTTGATTTATTAATGCCCATAAAAGAGAAAAAAAATGTATGAAAGAATGTTAAATAAAGAAATTGTCCCAACAGAGGAAAACATAAGAAAACATATAGGGGTAAAAGCCTTTGAAAATATGAATAAAATAAAAAGTGCAATGGAAAAGAAACAAAAAATAAATATGGAATTACGTTTTCCCTATGGGAATAAATATGGGTGGGGATATAGAATTAGTGATGAAAAAAGTAAATACCTTTTTGATATATTCTTTGAGAAAGGGAGTATAAATATTATGTTAAAAACTGTAATAAAAAAGGACAAGGAGATAGAAATATATAATAAATTATCCGAAGAAGGAAAAAAATATTGGGAAAATAGATACCCATGTGGAAACGGAGGCTGGATACATTATAGAGTAATAAATAAAAAACATTTAAAGGATATAGAATTATTTTTATGCATAAAAACAAAACAAGAAATAAAAATAAGGTAAAAGACGGAATAATAAAATGAATATTAATCTTATAAAAGCGACAATTGAAGACGCAAATGAAATTCATCAAATGCAAATAAAATCATTTAAGGAATTACTGGATAAATATCAGGATTATGATATAAGCCCAGGAAATGAACCTATTTGATGTTTGTTGGAAAATATAGTATAAAGTGGATAGGGAGATTTTTTGGAAAAGCCAGTGACCACACTATTTATGCTCATGTCCGTTGATGGAAAAATATCTACTGGAAATATTGAAGATAGAGATGTAGATAAGGATTTTCCAAGAATTATGGGAATAAAAGATGGTTTAAAACAATATTATGACATAGAAAAAACTACTGATCTCTTTTCAATGAATAGTGGAAGGGTAATGGAAAAAGTTGGCTCAAATATTGAAAAAGAAAATATTTCCAAAATCGACGTAAGTTTTATAATTATAGACAATAAACCTCATCTGAATAAAACAAGTGTTGAATATTTTATAAAATTGTCAAAAATATTTTATCTTGTTACAAACAATAAAAATCATCCTGCATTTCAATATAAAGACAATGAAAATTTGTGTATAATTTATTATGAAAATTTGATTGATTTTGTGGATTTATTTGATCAATTAAAAAATAAACATGGCATAAAATCAATGACAATTCAAACAGGAGGGACATTAAATTCAATTTTATTAAGAGAAAAATTGATAGATAAATTGTCAATAGTTATAGCGCCCGCATTAATTGGTGGAAAAGACACTTCTACATTAATTGATGGAGAGTCATTACAAACATTCGATGACTTAAAAAAAATAAAAGCATTAAAATTAATTGAAAATAAAACATTGAATGATTCATATATAAACTTAAAATATGAAATAATAAATGATACGAAAATAGAATAAAAACAATGGGTACGTCGCATAAAAGTAGTTATGCGAAATGTGGGCTAAATTGATTTCGGGAATATATTTACAAAATAATATCATTTTTGTATTATAACATTATAGGAGTATGTCAAATGAACGTTTTAGGAATTTCTGGAACACCTAGAAAAGGAGGTAATTCTGAAATACTTTTAGAGGCTTCTTTAGAACCATTTTATAACAAAAAATGGAATGTGACAAAACTATTTCTTTCGAATATTAACGTTAATCATTGTATTGGATGTGATATTTGTATAGAGAAAGGGTATTGTAATATAAATGATGACATGGAAAAAATATATACCGCTTACAAAGAATTTGATGCAATAATAATATCATCACCGTCTTACTACAGGAATGTTCCTGCACAATTAAAAGCTGTATTTGATAGGACATATGCAGTAAAAAATAAAAAAGTATTTAAGGGAAAATTAGGCGGAGCAATAGCTGTAGGGCGTGGTTCAAGTGGAGGGCAATCAATAGTATTAAATATAATCTATAATTTTTTCTTATCATGTGGAATCTTATGTGTTCCTGGAGAATTAAATGGAGTACATGCTGTTGCAGATAAAATTGGTGAAATAAGGAACCAACCAAAGAGAATAAACCAGGCAAAGATATTAGGAGAAAATATTATTGAATATATAGAATATAGGAAAAAAGGTGTGGAATAAAATAATAAAGTACGCCCACACTTCGCATAAAGGTAGTTATGTGAAATTTGGTCTGGAATTTATCGAAAAATATATAAAAAGGATATGCTTGACAAATTATATTATTTGTGGTTATCTTTTTACAGAAAGGTAATATTATGATTGAAATAAAGTATCCAAATATTAAATTTAGGGAATATATTAATTTTATCTCGGAATATTGTAAAAATAATAATTTGACATTAATATTAAAAGGTTCATTGGCTGTTAATAAAGCCTGTGAATATTCTGATATTGATTTAGTTCTTTTGGGAAAATTAGATAAAAACAGTATTTACGAAATAGTATATAATTACAATAATCCTTTATTATTAAATATATCAACAAACCCAAAAGGAATGTTAATTGTTTCATATGAAAATAATATTTCAATTGATATGGATATAAGAAAAACGATAATTGAAAAAGACATTATTCCTGAAAATAAAATTTTAGTAAACAATGGAATTAATTTGAGTAAATCAATAATTAGGTATAAATTAAATATATCAGATTATCGTAACAATTATTCAAATGAATTATATGAAATACTTAAATTAATTATTAAGGGGACGAATAAATATTTGTCAAATAATAAAACAATAGCAAATGATTTTTTAGTAGAAATTAAGGAAAAATATAAAAAGTATTTTGGAACAGAAGAATTAAATTTTAATAATGAATATAGACATGATGTTCAAATAATTTATAATGATATTTTAGGAAAAAATGATATTGATAAAACAAAACAAACATATTTTAATAAATTATTAGGAGTAAAAATATAAAAAAGTACGCCCACACTTCGCATAAAGGTAGTTATGTGTAAATTAGGCTTGATATTGTTTGAGGTATATTTAAATAATAAATAGGAGAAAAAGAATATGTATGCAAAAGAAATGTCAGGAAAACCAATAGCTGAAAAAATATTGGAAGAAGTTAAAAAAGAAGCGGAATACCTGAAAGTAAAGAATAGAAATCCCGGTCTTGGTACTATATTGGTTGGAAATGATCCAAATTGCTCTCACTATGTAGATAATAAGCATAAAGCATGTAAAACGGTTGGTATAGATTCATTTAATATAACTGTACCTGAATCATCAACTCAATCTGAATTGCTAAAAGCAGTCGATGATTTCAATAATAATCCTTTAGTTGACGCTTTTATGATTCAAAGCCCAGTTCCTAAGCATTTTGATTTCAATGAGGCTGTAAAAAGAATTAATCCAAAAAAAGACGCCGATGGTTTACATCCATATAATTTAGGCAAATTATTTCTACAGGAAAATGGACTATTACCTTGTACTCCCGCTGGCATTATGGAAATGTTAAAATATTACAATATTTCAATTAAAGGTAAGCATGTTGTAATTGTTGGGCGTGGTCCTACATTAGGAAGACCACTGTCATTAATGCTTTCTATGAAAAATGAAAATGCAGATGCGGCTGTAACAGTTTTACATTCTGGAATAAAAAATATAGAATATTATACAAAATTGGCAGACGTGGTAGTATGTGGTATAGGAATACCAAGTTTTATAAATAAAAATATGGTTAAGAAAGGTTGTGTTGCAATTAGTGGTGGAATTACATGGGAAGGGAAAAAATTGTTGCCAGATATAGATGAAGATGTAGGATTAGTGGCAGAATGGAAAACTACAAGATTAGGCGGAGTAGGTGTAATTACAGTTGCAATGCTGTTGAAAAATACAATTGAAGCAGCAAAGGGAATAATTAATTAGAAAACAAGACCAAACTTCGCATAAATGCAGTTAGGCGACATTTACTCTAAAATTGGTTTGGAATATTATATAGAGAATAATATAAAGAAATAGTTGACAAAAGAATAATGTTATATATGATGGTTACTTATGGAGGAATTATGATTGAAAAATTAGCATTTTCACTTGGACGAAATGATGAAGAACCTAATATAGAATTAGCAAACGAATTGGTTAAAACAAAAAATAAAAAAAGTATAAAAGAAATCGTTGACGGATTAAATAATCCTAAGGAACAAATTTCAAATGATTGTATAAAAGTTTTGTATGAAATTGCTTCAATATCGCCCGAACTTGTTTCAGAATATGCCGAAAGTTTTATTCAATTATTGAAATCAAGGAATAATAGGCTTGTATGGGGTTCAATGACGGCATTAGCAAAAATTGTGTTTCTTAATCCTGATGAAATATATAAAAATTTGGACATTATTGTAAAAGCCTATGAGAAAGGCAGTGTAATTACTGTTGATAATAGCATAAGTGTTTTTGCAGAATTGATAAAGGCTAATAAGAAATAT
>Ga0268262_10002838_pt1 | contig 19522 bp, 19 predicted proteins | sample TergutNc150P3_FD_190354 | JGI IMG/M metagenome (GOLD analysis project Ga0268262, IMG submission 190354) | Nasutitermes corniger P3 segment gut microbial community from laboratory colony in Florida, USA - Nc150 P3 (SPAdes) (version 2) | ecosystem: Host-associated > Arthropoda: Insects >...
CACGCGTTACTCACCCGTCCGCCGCTCGCCTAGGCATTGCTGCCCTGCTCGCTCGACTTGCATGCATCAGACACGCCACCAGCGTTCGTTCTGAGCCAGGATCAAACTCTTCATAAGTTTGCTGACTTTAAAATCAATTGTTTTTGCCTCGCTATTAGCGAGAGCATCTGGTTCGTTCCGCCATTCGGCGGATTCTTTTCTGAATTTTCAAACTGCTATTTGTTTCTGAGAACAAATATATGGGAGAATAAATTTAGAAAAAAAAACGGGATTTGTCAAGGGAATAGGCTAAATTTTACCTAAAATTCCAAAAAAAGCGGTTCCGTTCATAGAACAGAACCGAAATTAGCGATAAAAACGCATTAATCTTTGAGGCAACGAACTGAGTACAAGATGTTCTTAGTGTAGTTGGGATTGATGATTTCATCGTTTAAGCTACTCATAACCCTACTGTGGGCAGTGAGAATGTTGCTCTCCGTAGCACTCCACCAACTGCCACCAATGCCAATGAGGGTGCAAGTGCTACCTGAACAGCCACCACCCGGCAGAGCTGCAAAGCCGAAAGCATCTGTACCGCTCCAAGTTCTCGCTTTCAACGGTCTTGAGGAACCATCGACAAAATCCGCTAATTCCTCCCATTCGTCATCGCTTGGTATATGCCAACCTTGGGGGCAAATACCCCTATGCTTATCTTCTATTTGCGAATCACAGGATTTGGTGTTGCACTCAGGCAATGCCATTGCCGTTGACCAATCATATAACCTGCCATAAATCTCGCAGTTTGCAGATTTATTTTCATAGCATACGCTACCAGTGGCATTGTAATTCAGATTACGCTTTAACCAGGTTTGGTCTCCAATTACAACAGTCTCGTAAGTTTCACCACCATAATTTACCCCAGAACCTCTGCTACTTGACGATGCTGCTCCTGCACTGGAACTGCTGGTACACACCCTACAGTAACAGGTTGCTGTAACATTAGAGCAATAAAATTCGCCAGTACATTGTTCAGAAAGAACATTAGCTACAACAGAACAATTGCCAGATATTGAGCTAGAACTGCTGAGACTATTGGAACTGCTGCTAGGCCTTGAACTTGACGAAGGCACTGCCGCAGAGCTAGAGATTGGAACATACGGAACTGGTTCACCGTCTTGTATTCTAATATAGCCTATGAGTTTTTTTGTCCCAGTAGTGCGAGCGGCAAATTGACCGTTCTGGGTGTCAGAGAATTCATAAGGCTCTCCATCGATATAAGCCAAAACCTGATATGCCGTAGGTGTTGATACGCAATTACTGTACGGATTAACTTCAATTTTATAATCCCCATCAGCAAGCGTTCCAGTGAAAAATATGTTTTCGTTTCTTATGTCTCTGGAACCAGGGCAACCCACATTCGCATCCAAATCCATCGTACCGTTCCTTTCTGTTTTATGGCCAAAATAAATACTTGTTCCCCAAGGAGGCGTAACCCACAAATCCAAGTCCACCACGGTGTTCCAAGACAAAGAAATCTGCAAAGAGCCTGTGCCAACCCTAACGGTTTCCACGCTTCTTGGAACTTGAGGAGAATAGTTTCTACTACCTTCAAGACCGCTGAAAGTCATTTGCGTTAGCCCAGATTGTCCCTCTCGCCCCGTTTGAAATAGACTTTGTGAGAGCTGCAAAGGCACGTTATATATATAAATGCCGCTAGTGTAAGAAACCAAATATATCTCCAATATATTCACAATATAATAACCAGAACTGCCAGCAAACTGAACATATAGCCTGCTCAGTTGTCTGCTGCTTGTGACGGTTAGTATAATTGAGCCGCCGGAAATTATGTAATTGTTCATCTCCACGCTAAAAGTTTCTCCCCTTTCCCAGTTAGGTGCTGGGAGGGCACCAGTTTGATAACTCGCATTTTCCATTAAATCACCACTGTCATTGCTAAAACTAATATCGCCAATGTTATTAAAAAGGCTTCCATTGCTTGAACTTCTACCACCGATTGAACTGCTAGACCTGTTCAGCAAGATTGAACTGCTAGACCTATTCAGCAAGATTGAACTGCTAGAGCCACTCAGCAAGATTGAGCTACTACTTGAACTTCTAAGCACGCTATTACTGTTGGAACTGTGCTGTACATTGCCATAAGGACAGCCGAGCAAATCTTTTGTGCAAGTGTTTTCGCTGTCCCCTTCTTCGTTAGAAGAGCAGGAATATGTTAATGCTAAGGCAAGCGCAAAGGCTGCCATGATTGCGATTTTTTTAACGCTTTTCATTGTTTATCCTCCCATTTTAATTCTTTATGCAACGAACGCTAAACAGGAATTTCTTGCCCTGGCTATCCCATCCTACAATCTTGCTATTGTTATTTATATACACGTTTACGGCAGAAGAGGCATCGGTTTCCGTTGCGCTCCACCATACGCCGCTAACTCCATCGGCATTGTATTTGCTAGACAAGCCATAGCCGCCCGGCAAAGCTGCGAAGCCATAATCATCCGTGCCATTGCCTTTCTTTTCCCAACCGCTTGCAGCCTTCAATTTCTCGCCGTTTGAATTGCCAGCATTGCTTAGCAGGATTAGCCAATCATTTTCGGTTGGCAGTTCCCATCCCGAAGGGCATACCGTTTGCGCAGTTTCGTAGTCGTACAGCCTTCCATATTTATCGCAGTTTTCGTATTTCTTGTTGTAGCATACCCCAACGCTATTTTTATCGCCTCTATAATCCAAATTCTCTGCCATCCAAATTTGAGAGCCTACAGTCACGTATCTGTACACTTTACTGTCTCGCGTATCTTCAAATATATTGCTGCTACTACTGCTACCACCTTTTTTGCTGCTGCTACTGCTCTTGTTCACGCTACCATTATGGTATCCTCTCACGCAGCGAATGGAAAACAATTTTGACTTATCATCGGCAAGCCTGCTCACAAAGTCCGCATCGTAATCCATTCTCCTTACGAAAGCTTTTTTTGGATTGCTTTCCGTAATGCTCCACCAAGCACCGCTCTTGTTTATAAGGTCAGAGAAGTAAATGAAACCGCTGGAACTGCTGGAATTGCTTGCGGAACTATAATAAGCATAGCCGCCCGGCAAAGCTGCGAAACCGTAATCATTCGTACCGCCTCCCCTATTATCCCAGAGTTTTGAATCTATCTTGAGTTTGGCAGCAGACTTTGACAAACCACCCACAGCATTTATAAGAGTATTCCATTCCCCATCAGTTGGAATATGCCAACCCTTTGGGCATATTCCCTTTACGGGCTCAAAATCATTTTCATATTCATCATCGTTATAATATCTAGTTTCATTGTATGCAGATGATATGCCCATTGCTGTTGCCCAGTCATAAAGCTGCCCGTATTTATTGCAGTTAGTTGGCAAGTCATTGTAGCACCTGCCTACATCGTATCTAAGATTTTCGGCCATCCATTCTTGGTTGCCTATAACCACGGTATTATACGTATCATAGCTACGTTCATCGACTATCTTGCCAACTTCAAGTTCGACTACATCGCTTGAAGAGCAAGAAACTGTGAATGCCATAGCAAAAGCAAGGATTGCCATGAGTGCGATTTTTTTTGAGCTTTTCATTGTTTGTTCTCCTATTCCTTAAAACCTGTAGCCAAAAGACAGGCTAAGGCCCGGACCGCCAATTAGCCCAATGCTTTCAATGAGTTCCATTTTCTCATCTATGTTTTTCACATTTTTGCTATACTTTCTGCCAGTTTCTTTCATAATTTGCTCCACAAGGGAAGAACTGCCGAGGCGCATAGCATAGCAGAAATTTAATGCGGGTTCAAAAACAAAGCCACCATTTTTGCCAAAACTCACTCTCCAGCCAAATTTAAATCCAGGTTTGAAAAAACCTTGCGAAGCTTTGAACTTAATGGACTCCAATTCCATTGTGCCGAAATCGCTTTCAATAAGGTCTTCACCTTTGAAAGACATCGATACGTCAGTGTATCCAAGCACCAAATCCAAAAAGAATACTCCGTCAAAGGTATAGGTACGCAAATGCCCTTCCGCAGAAAGCAAAGATATATCCCCTTCCAGCTTGCTATTGAGACCTACCTCTAATATGTCTATGCTTTTGGTAACTTTAGAATTCATAGAAGCTCCCATATCAAGGTAGGCAAATTTTGCAGCAAAACTCATCCTCTGAAATGGCTGGTATTCATATTGAAAAGCAAAACCCAAACCGCTTAAATCGGTATTAACGCTAACGTTAACGTCATCCATATCTTTAAATTTAAAGTCTTCAAGCATACTATCAAAAAATTTTTTCCCTACTTTGCCAATAACTATACCCGTGACAGTTGTCATAACATCAACGGTGATGGTGTGTCTGGCAGGCTGTTCTGTTTGCGCTTGTTGCTCCGGCTGAGGTTGAGGCTGCTGAACTTGCGGTTCTGGTTGCACAGACGGCTGTTCTGCCTTTGGCTGTGGCTCTAGTTGTGGTTGCTGAACTTGCGGCTCTGGTGGCGGTTGAACTTGTGGTTCCGGTTGTGGCACAGGGTGTTCGGGCTGTTCTTGCTGTGGCACCTCTTGTGTTTCTGGCACTGCCGGAGCTAGCACTGGTTCCGGTTCTTTATCTTGTATAATCAGTTCAACCCTGCGGTTTTTCGCCTTGCCTTCTTTTGTACTGTTATCCGCTATGGGTTTTGTAAGCCCATATCCCCTTGAGCTTAGGCGTTCTTGAGAAACTCCTCTATCCACAAGGTATTTCATAACTGCGTAGGCTCTGTCTGCGCTTAGTTTATGATTGCTCGCCTCGTTGCCCACATTATCTGTATGTCCTTCAACAATAACGTTGGCATCTGTTATAAGACTTTTGAGCAGAGCGGCAATTTCTGCCAAATTTTCCCTCAATTCCGGTTTTAAGTCTGCCTTTCCAGATTCAAACAAAATATCGCTCAAAGAGAGGATTGTGCCTCTGGCATCTCTGTAAACGTTTATGGCTTTGCTATTAAGGGCTTCCAGTTTTTTCTGCGCTTCCATTCTTTGAATTTCTGCCAGCGAATCTTTTTCGGATTTCTTAGGTGGTTCCGGTTCTGGCTGCACAACTGGCTGTGGCTCCGGTGGAGGTGGTTCCGGTTGCACAACTGGCTGTGGCTCTGGTGGTGGCGGTTCGGGTTGCGCAACTGGCTGTGGCGGCGGCGGGGGTTCAGGCTGTTTCTCTTCTTTTGGTGCTTGCCCAAAGCTGTACCCTAGGTTTATGCCAAAAGTTCGGTTGCTCCCTCCAACCTGCACCGCATTGTATGCCATATCTTTCAATCCAAGGTCATAGCTTAATCCAATGTAATAACTCTTGTATTCAATACCAGCTCCAAAACCAAGCCCAGCATCAAATCTGCCCAGCCTCTCCCTTTGAACATTATTGTCAAAAATGTCTATTTCACCCTTAGTTTTCTCGTCAAAACCATTCCATTCGTAGGTTTTTGTCCCAGACAAGCCTAAAGCAAAATACGGGCCTGCATTTAGCGCAACTGCAAGATTTTCGCTCACCGGGATTTTCAGCAGAGCCATTAGCGGCAATTCCAAATAATATAAACTCCAAGTAGCTTCCTCGCTTAAATTGAAAGGCTTATTATATTCATCATAGCCTTTTTTGCTGTAATTATAGTTATTCCCCTTTGTTATGAACATAAGTCCGGGCTGAAAATAAAATGCGTTTGTGCCAATATTCATTATGCCAATATCAAAGGCTACGCCTAATTGAAAGCCGAAAACGCTACTGTAATCATCATTACCCTTAACCTTGTCGTTGGTTATGGAACTGAAATTGATGCCAGTTTTGAGATTAGGCTGTACCCCTTGCTGTGTCGATGGTTGTTGAGCAAAAGCCATAATGGCAGTGAAAATGAAAAAAAACGAGAATTTTTTCATAGAGTCCTCTTCTTAATTTCAAATGGAGAAATTGAATAATATAGCTCAGAGTGTGTGTATAGGGGGGGGGGGGGGGGGGGGGGGGGGGGGGGGGGGGCAATGAAAACCTCTAACGCAAACTCTTGCGAAGAATACTTTTTTATATCTTGCAATGCAAGATATAGCGAAGGATGTTTAGAGGGGCAAAAACACATATTATTAAATATAGAAAAAGTAAGAAATTTTGTCAAGGGGGAAAATTCAATCTTTTTTTTTTCTATTTTAAGCCTAATGATAAACCAAACCACGAAATTAAGGCTAGCAAAACTGCAAAAGCAGTTTAGTATGCTTTCCAAGGGCAAAGAGAAGGTTTTGCGAGAAATTTTTTTGGCAGAAATACCAGAATCCGTCTATAACTCAAATGCAATAGAAAATTCAACTCTTTCTCTTGAAAACACCGAGAAAATTCTTTTGCAAAATTCCGTTCCAAAGGAATTGAATATTCGCGAAGTTTATGAAGCAAAAAATTTAGCAAAAGTTATGGAAATGCTACTGGGAAAAAAACAAAAATTAAGCGTAGATTTGATTTTGCATCTGCATAAAATTCTATTGAGCGGCATTGACGATTCCATTGCTGGCAGGTTTCGCAGAGGCAAGGAATGGGTGAGAATTGGCAACCATATTGGAGCAAATCCAGATTTTATTCATAGCCTGATGAGCAAGCTTGTAAAAGAATATAACAAGGAAAATGATATTTATTTTTTAGACAAAATCGCGCATTTCCACGCTGAATTTGAGACCATTCATCCTTTTTGCGATGGCAATGGGAGAATAGGCAGAGTGCTAATAAATCAGCAACTTATGGCTTTGAATTTGCCGCCGATTATTGTTCCTAACAAAGGCAAGAAAGCTGACTATTATCCGCTGTTTGATAAATACGTTTCAACTTTTAAATACGATGGTTTCACAAAAAATTTCACCTTGCTCTTACTGGAATCCCTGCACAAAAGGATTGCCATTTTAACCAGCAAACGCATTATTCCGCTAAACTTATGGGCAAAACAGCACAACATAAGCGGCAACTCCGCCGCAAACAAAGCCAAAAGGCAAACCATACCCGCTTTCAGAATGCGTGAAAAATGGATGATTTCGGGGGATTTTCACGTAAAGTAAATTCAAGAGCTTCGTAGCGAGGGTGGTGTAGTACTTAGCATTTTTGACAAAGTTTTAGGATGATTTGCAACATAATCCAATATGCCAGACATTACCTTCACGTAATTCTTATTAAAAGACTTAAAAATGGAAATATTTTCTTTGCTTATAGGTAAAGTAACCGTTGTTTTGATATTTCTTTTTTTCTTTGCAAGTTCGTTGAATTCCGCAATAGCATCGTCAGAAGATTTTGGAGAATCTTCATTATATATAATTGGATAGGAAGAAGCAAGCTCTACTTCTGCCAATTGTTTTCTAGTTGGTTTTTGCCCAATCAGAACTTTTGTTGTTACCAATGCCATAATAGCTACTCCTTTCTTTTTTGTTTGCTAGACGAGCCGAAATTAACCTAATATTTTCATCTCGTTCAGTATAAACAACAAACAGCACCTTACCTACTAAGCCAAGCGTTTGCCAACGAGTTTCCTTAGAACTATTGCTTAACGAATTATCAAGCCGTTCTATACGGTTAGGGTCAGCAAAAACCAATCTAGCAGTTTCAAAACTTATATGATGAATCCTACGATTAATAGCATTTTTATTTTCATCCCATTCAACTATAAGTTCTGCCATTTATATTAATGTAGAAATTTTCAACTCTCACAAATTCACCCCCACATTCAAGCCAAAAGGCAAACCATACCCGCTTTCAGAATGCGTGAAAAATGGATGATTTCTGGGGATTTTCACGGTGTGGGGTTAGAGCTTGCATAGCAGGCTCATTTATTTGACATTCTTAAAATTTTTTACTATATTATGGATAGAGGCTTTGGCTTTTTCAACCACTTCTGCGGAATTGGACCGCAGTTGGCTTGCAAAAGCAAAAGCCTTTTCTTTATTGACATATAGCAATAATCCGTTATCATACCAATATAAAATAGCATCCAATAGATACCCTTTATACAAACTCTACTTTTGTAGGTTTATTGAATTTAAAACGCATTTTCTTAACAACAGGAATTTCAACCGCATCATTTTCATAATCATTATGAAGCATATTCCCTTTAACTATTTTCCTGCCAAGCCTTAGCGTTCCCCTAGCCCGCTTTACTTCTGTTGCCGTCAATGTTTCTATTTCTGCTGTTGCTGTTGCCATATTGTACCTCTCTTTAAAAAATGTAGAAAATTCAAAAACAACCATATTAAATTACACATCACAAATTCACCCCCACATTCAAGCCAAACGTGCGGTTGTAAAATTTATAGTCTTGTTTGTTGCTCATATCGGCAAAGCCATAATCGTAAAACGTACCTATGTAAAACTTCCCTATATCAAAGCCTATACCAGTGTTTAAGCCAATGTCGAAGCCTTTTCTAAAATAATTATAACCACCACTCCAGTCACCCAGACATAAGCCAAAATACGGACCAGCGTTAAGCCTTAGCACAGAAAATTTGAGCGATAGCAACAAAGGAAGTTCAAGGAAATGGGCAGATACTTCTTTCCCTCCCTTCAGGATATACATAAGACCAGGTTGGATATGGAACAAATCACTTGCTACAATGTCAAGTACAAAACCAAACTGCATTCCGAAAGAATCGTAGATATCACAACTGAATGATAGTGATGCACAAGTGTGCGAAAGGTTGAGACCCACTATGAAACCAAATGACGATAATTTGGATGAATAAAGCGACAACAAGCTTGGTTGTGTTTTTCTATCGCTTGGATACTCATAAGGTTCAGTCGTCTGTGTCGTATGCTCTTGGGCTGCCACTAGTGGGGCGGTTTCCTGTTGCGGGGCGGCAAACACAGCAGCAGGCGGAGCGGTACTTGAACCGCTCGGTGTACTAAGAAGCTTTTTGAACAAATCTGGGGCTTTTTCGTCAATTAATGTTAACAAGCCGTAAATATCCTTTGAATAACCAGTGAACGAACCCACTAAAGTTCCATTTTTGGTATCGTAGAGTTCAGTCCTTATGGTTAAATCTTTGCCAAATCTCCCTATCCTTGCCTGCGACACATAGTCCGCGCTCACTTTCCTACCCAACTCCACAAGGCAGCTTGATTCATTGCACACTTTTACCAGCCTTTCATGCGAACCAAAAAAAGCAACTATGCTTTCAGTGGTCATCACACCATATTGCGACTTAGGCAAAACATTGCTCGCTGTCTCGCGCAACTTATCTGTTAAATAAATCAACTCAAGAACTTTAATAGGCGGCTCGCCATCGTCCAAGGTGTTGATTACAGCCACCCTCTGCTGCTGCCCGTGAGCAGCAATGGCGAGGAATAGCAAAATGAAAAAGAGGGGCATTCTGGGAATGTAGAAATTTTCTATTTTCCATAGCAAACCTATGTTCAAGCGACTGCCATATCTTATATCAGAAGCGTTTAGAGGGCTTTCAAGGCACCGCCTTGTGATAATCCCTTCGCTTGCCACCACGTTTTTGTGTTCGTTTTTGCTTATAGCTAGCATGAACGCTTTGAGTTTTGCTGTGCAACTTTCTGCGCAGTCTGCTTCTCTTTATAGAATAGAAGCCTTCTTTTTGAATACTCCAAAGCAAGAGGAGGCAGATTCAATTCAAAAAATAGTTGCGGCTTATGAAAGCGTTAGTTCTCTTATTTATATCCCAAACGAACAAGCACTGGATGAATTTAAAAAGAGTTTTCCCGAAGATATGCTCTACCTTGTGGAGGGAAATCCGCTGCCGGCTTCGTTGCGCATTCAGATAAGGGCAAGTGCGCAAACTATTGAAACTATTGAAAAAATATCTTCTAAACTGCTCGCTATGCCCGAAATTTCCGTTGTTCAATCTCCAACGGAATGGATTAAGAGATGGGAAAGTTTCAAGTGGCATTTTTTTGCAATCCCTGCGGGAATTGCGGCACTTATGCTGACCATTTTGTGGTTGATAATGTGGAATGCCATGCGGCTCACTTTAATTTCCAGAAAAGAACTGGTGAACAATATAAAGTATTCGGGTGGAACGGAGTTTTTTATACAATTCCCATTTGTGCTGGAAGGCTTGCTGCAAGGGCTTATGGGTGCAGGGCTTGCCGCTATTCTGTTTGAGTTTGCAGAAAAAACAATTATAGATTATTTCCCAATATTTTCGGAATTCACGCAAAAAAATCTGAACGCAAGCCTTTTTGTTTTGCTATTTGTGGCAGCTTCCGAAGCTGTAGTTAGCTACCTCACCGTTCGCAAATTTTTAGTTAGAGGGATATAGGCAAGTGGCTTGCGGCAAATGGCTAGTGGCTAGTGGTTTAGTTCTGCTAACATTGCAGGCTTTTGCTGCACCGGCAAGTTCTGTGGACAAGCAGCTCAAAAGCAATGCGGCGGCTCTAAAGAAAAATCAAGAGGAGATACAAAAAGCAGAGACAAAGGTTAGGGAACTTGAAAATAAGGAGAGCGGGGTTTTAAAAACCATAGCCGAGATAGATTATGGATTAACGCAAACAAGGGAGCAGTTATATGTTCTGCAAAAAAAAGAAAGTTCGCTTAAAACCGCAATAAAAAATATAGAAGACGAAATAACCCATTTGCAAGAAAATTTAGACACGCAAAAAAAAGCCATAGCTGCAAGGATAAGAGATTTGTATATACACGGCAAAAGAGAAGAATGGGAACTTTTATTCAACCTTTTAAAAGAACACGAAAACCCAGAGCGCAAGCTCTATTGGGTGCAAAGGCTTTTGGAAAGCGACAAAACTACCATTGAAAACTACCTTGCATCTATAGAAAAGCAACGGGAAAAAAGAGAGCAGCTTGGAACTAAGCAAAAAGAAATGGCCGAACTTCACGAGAACAAATCTAAAGAAGAGAACAAATACCAAAACCAGTTGCTGTTTCAAACTGAGGTTTTAACCAAGGTGAAAAAAGACAAAACAACCCAGCAAAGAGTTATTGAAGAATACAAGCAAAACCAGCAAACATTAACTACTCTAATCGCAACCCTTGAAAAAAAACGCCAAGCAGAGCTTAAAAGGCAGGCAGAGTTGCAGGCGCAGTCGCCTGCTGCAGCAAAGAAGAAAATTGAAAACGAGGTTCCCATTGCGGTGGGGCCAAAATGTACCCCGCTAAGCGGGGAAATAATAAGCCACTATGGATATCACGAAAATAAAGACCTCGGCATAAGGCTTGAGCACAAGGGTACTGAAATCAGAGGGCAAAAAGGAGATGTGATTAAAGCAGCAGCCGCAGGCACGGTTGTAATGACGGGAAATATTCCTGGGCACGGACCTTCCGTGATTCTTGACCATAATGGTTCCTATTACAGCGTTTATGGGCATTTGGGGAGCATAAAGGTTAAAGAGGGTGAAAAAGTTAAAAATTGCCAAGAAATAGGCTCAGTTGGCAATGCGGAATCCACAAATGGCTATAAACTTTATTTCCAAGTTTATAAAATTTCCTCAAAAAGTGCCAAAGGGCAAACACAAGATCCTATTCTTTGGCTTAAAAATTAACCTTTTTTTCAAAAATTTATATATATTAAGTAGAATGGACAATATTCCCGTTACAAAAGAAACTTACGATTTGCTCACGCAAGAGCTGGAAAACTTGAAAAAAGTTGAAAGACCTCGTATTTTGCAAGAAATTGCCGAAGCTAGGGCCCAAGGCGATTTGAGTGAAAATTTTGAATACCACTCTGCCAAAGACCAGCAGGGCAAAATTGAATCCAGAATACAATTTTTGGAAGACAGGGTTGCCAGAGCGGTTATAATTGAGCACGATACCGCAGGTGCCGCCCGCATTCTGTTTGGCGCAACCGTAAAAGTAAGGGACCTGTCGCTTGGCAAGGAATATGAATACACTTTGGTATCCCCAGAGGGCTCAGATCCCGTAAATGGCAAAATAAGTTCTGTTAGCCCCATTGGAAAAGCCCTGATTGGTAAAACAAGAGGCGATAAAGTTGAGGTTCAAACCCCAAAAAAAGTGATAAAATTGGAAATTTTAGACTATAAATAGCAACAAAAGGAAAAATTTTTATATATTTATATATGGAGTATATATGAACCTTAAATTTAAGCTTTTTACGGCATTTTTCTTGTTGCTCACAGCCTCTGTATGGGCAGGCAAGTGGACAATAGACGGTTTCGACGACTCTCCAGACCCTGGAGATCCAGATAAGTATATAGACGGGGACTTAAATCCTGTTACGCCTGGGCAAGTTAGCCAGCAGAGCAATACCTTGTATGTAAGGCAAAAATTTGAAGATACATTTGGAGACGAAGGTGCCACATATCAAATTTTCAAGGGTCGCCCAACGGCAGAGGCTAAAAGTCTTGGCAAAATAAGCGTAGATGGCATTCCTTACGGAACCCTTCTTAAAATGAAACTATTTTACAAAAGAAATGCCACCGGCGATGACGATTTGGAAACAGTGTATTTTGATGGAAAAGACATACTTGTTGAAGGAAGCGACCCTGTTTACATAAATTTAAACGGCAAAATGGAAGAGCTAAAACCCGTGGTGCTAATGGACTTTAAAGTATCCTTAACATCTGATCCTGCTGGGGCAACTGTGACGATTGGCGGCGCAAACAAGGGTTCCACGCCACTCACATTTAATCTCTCTTCCCAAAAAACCGTAACTGCGATTATAACTAAAGATGGTTACTACACTGTGGTTAAGCCAATCACACCATCAAACAAGCAAATGGTGCAAGAAGGCGTTTCGCTAATCTCAAGAAAATCTTTGGATAATCCCGCAACAGCCTACAAAGCTAAATTGCAATCGGCAAAGTCAGATAAAAATGCAATTAAAAACCTTCGTGCCGATGTTAAGAAAACATTGGATAATTACAATTCAGACAGCAAAAAAGCCATAGAAACGCTTATGTCTAAATACCCTCAGAATCCGTCAAAAGCCTCTGAAGAAAGCTCAAACGATTACTCTGCCCGCCAAACCACATGGAGTAATACGCAAGCCAAAGAAAGGGAAATCTTAAATAAAGAATCTCTAGGTATTTTCAACGAACTCAAAGATCTATTAGCAGAAATAGATGGCGTTATCAAAGACTTGGATGCCCCCGTTGCTGCTGCACCTAAAAAACAACCGCCTCCTCCACCTGTAAAAGACGATGATGACGATGATGATGCCGAATACGATGAAGACGAGGATGAAGAAGAAGTTGGAAAAGGAGTTGCCGCTCAGGAAAAATACGATTATTCCAAGTATGGGGCTACTGGCAATGCAACGCAAATATTTGGAAATACCGATGAATATCTGTTCTGGACAGGCATGGCATTCCTCGCTGGCGCAGTTAGCACTGGTGTTGTAGGCATTTTGCAGACAATGAAATGGAAAGAAGCAAAAGAAGCCGTAGATGACACAGAGAAAGAAAGAAAGAGGATAAAAGATGAAATAATTGTGGCGGCTGAGAAGGTTTGTGAAGGAGATGGAGATAAGAAATCGGAGTGTATAAGTAGAGCTATCCTCTATGCAGAGGGTAGAAATCCATATGACGGCAGACCAGATAATACAGTAACCGAAGGTAATGCAGTTGAAAAGGGTATGCCGCTTTGGATTATTGACCAACATTTGAATCACAACAAAACAGTCGCCGATAGCTATCAAAGAGGTTGGATTATTTTCTATAGTGCGGCTGCGGTTTCTTTAGGTATAAGCATAACACTATTCGCATGGTGAGTGCTAGAATTTCGGTAAATAAAATTTTGTGCGAAACCCTCATCGGGATTTATCCCGATGAGCTCTATGAAAAACAAATGGTAGAGTTTGGGTTTTCTTTTGAATATGATTGCAAACAGGCAATCTCTGCCGACTCAATAGACGAAGCTGTTGATTATGCCGTTTTAACGGAAGATTTAAAAACATTCGTTTTTAGCGGCAAATTTAATCTTTTAGAAACCTTAACCGCCAATATCGCAGAGAAAATTTTGGCATTTTCACCAAAAATAACATCTGCAAAAGTCTATTGCACAAAGTTGAATGACTTGCGTCCAATGGCGGAAATTGAATGGAAAAAATAAATGTTGGCGATTCTGGATATCCAGAAGTTCTAGCTAGGTCTAGATATGCTTTGCCTATTTGGTTTAAAGGGCAGGCATTTGAGGGTAATGAATTTTGCCTTGCGGTGGTAGGTACCAGAAGCCCCAGTGGTTTGGCTGCAAGCACTGTTAAATCTCTGATAAAAACATTGAAAAATTACAATGTTCGCATTATCAGCGGACTTGCCCAAGGCATAGATTCGCTTTGCCACACTGCCGCGATAGAAAACAATTTGCCAACCACCGCAGTTATAGCTCAAGGCTTGGATATGCCCCTGCAAGGCAGCCAGCAAATTTTGGCAGAAAAAATTTTAGAATGCGGCGGAAATATAATCACCCCTTTTTCTCCTGGCTCACAGGCTTATCAGGGATATTTTGTAAAAAGAAACACTATAATATCTGGAATGTCAAGTGCCACAATAATTGTGGAAAGCAGAATAAAGGGCGGAGCTATGCACACAGCAAATTTTTGCCTAAAAGAAAACAAGCCTTTGTTTGCGTTACCAGGTTCTCCCATGAATCCAACTTCGGAAGGCTGCAACTGGCTTATTTACCAAAAACAAGCGCAAATTATTTGGAGCATAAATAGCTTTCCAGAAATACTGGGCTTAAATTCGCTGTTTCCTTTATCTGAACCACAAAATTTACCAGATAAATTCCCAAATTGGGCTACGAAAGGAACTGTTTTGGAAATAGGCGATATTTGCGAGCAGAGCGGCAAGCCTGTGAACGAAATTCTAGTTATGCTAACAGAAATGGAAATTGATGGTAAATGCAAGGTTAATGGACAAAACGTAATATTTTTCTAAACGCTCTCTTGTCAATCCTCATTAATGTTTTTTTGGTAAAAATAGAGAATTCTATATTGTGAATATGCGTAAAATGCTTTTTCTATCTTTGTTGCTTTTGTTGTCTTGCGATAAAGATGATAAACTGCGTTTGGCAATAGAAGATTCGCCTAATGCAGATTGCCTAAAAAGTATTTTTGCAAAAATAACAAACATTTCTAGAAAGGCAGGATATTCACACGTCATTTACGAACATAAAGGCGATATTAGCAACACTGACAAAGCCAGGAATCTGCTTAACTCATTATATCACAGTTACAATATGTTTGATGATACGACTTGGTACGAAGAGAAAAAAAAAGAAGAAAGTTCAAGATATTTTGATTCATATATGGCTAATCTGCTGTCTTTGGAAAAGGGTCATTTAGGCTGGGATTTTGTATATAATTTCCAAGGTAAGTTAAAACGTAAAACTGGCATTGATTTTGAAACCAAATCTACCGAGCCAATTCAAATTATCGCAAAAATAATAGAATTCAAAAATTTTCATAAATTAGAAACTTACAAAGTTATAGGTGAAGTTTTATTCAGCTTTGTAGAAGAAAAAGGAACCTTGAAAATTTCTGATGTGGAAACAAAAGGGGCTTCATTGAGGAAAACGCTGTCTCCACCCAAAGGAGAGGCCAAATGAACAAAACCGCCACACTCCTTCTCCTCTGCACTGCCCTCTTTGCCCAGCAAAAAGGCACCCTCACCGACACGCGAGACGGCAAAACATACAAAAATCGGCGAGCAGGTTTGGATGGCGGAGAATTTGAATTATGAGGCAGAAGGGAGTAGATGTTATGGAGAAGTTAATCCAGTCCTTGATAGTAGCCAACGTTTCATTACATTATCAAAGGCAGAAATACAAGCTAACTGTACAAAGTACGGAAGGTTGTATAATTGGGAAACAGCTATGAAGTCTTGCCCGAGTGGTTGGCATTTGCCTAGCAAGGCGGAGTGGGGTATATTGATGACAGTAGTTGGTGGCAATGCAATAGCAGGCAAATGCCTTAAAGCAGTTAGTGGATGGGTTAGTAGAAGTAACTACAATGGCAACGGAGAAGACAAGTATGGTTTTTCCGCTCTGCCAAGTGGCAGCATCTCTATCAGTATCAACAATATTAAAGATAGCTTAACTTACTTTGTAGGTTTCTTTGGCTGGTGGTGGAGTACCAACGAGAATACTACTGACTTAGCCTGCACCCTGACTATGAGTTTCAACGACGATATCGCTAGATACAGAGACGACTCTAAGAACACTTTGTACAGTGTCCGTTGCCTGCAAAACGCCACCCCACCCAAAGGAGAGACCAAATGAACAAGACCGCACTCCTCCTCATCCTCTGCACCGCCCTCTTTGCCCAGCAAAAAGGCACCCTCACCGATACGCGAGACGGCAAAACATACAAAACCGTAAAAATAGGCGAGCAGGTTTGGATGGCGGAGAATTTGAATTTTGCGGCGAAAGGGAGTAGATGTTATGGTGAAAATGGTAGAACCGATAATAGAAAAATAAGCGAATACGTCAATTTATCAAAAGCTGAAGCACAAGCTAATTGCGTAAAGTACGGCCGTCTTTATGACTGGAAAACGGCTATGAAGGTTTGCCCCAAAGGTTGGAATTTGCCGTCTCGCGAGGAATGGGATATTTTGTTCAGATACGCAGACACCACAAGTTATACGGATGATGATCCGGATAACTTTTATAATAATAAAATTGTAGGCAAATTTTTGAAGGCTGAAAGTGGTTGGGTTCGCTATGATGATGAATTATGCAACGGCGAGGACAAGTATGGTTTTTCTGCAATGCCAGGCGGTGAGGGCAGTTCGGGAAGTTGTGGAGACTATTTCCACGACGTTGGCTACTACGGTCACTGGTGGAGTTCCTCAGAGTACTACCCTAGCCTCTACATCAGCTACGATTATTTGAACTACGACTACAACGATGTAGTCAGCGGCAACTGCATTCCTGAAAAAGACCTGTATAGTGTCCGTTGCTTGCAGACTAACACCCAACAGAAAACTACGCCCCCTGCCTGCCCCCCGCCCGTTAATGCCCAGCAAAAAGGCACATTCACCGATACACGAGACGGCAAAGTCTATAAAACCACAAAAATCGGCGAGCAAGTTTGGATGGCGGAGAATTTGAATTATGAGGCAGATAGTTCTAAATGTTTTGGAGAAGGTGGTAAAGTCTATAACCCGAAAACTAAAAAGGATGAAACATTATCAAACGCTGAAATACAAGCTAGATGCAAAAAATACGGCAGGATGTATAATTGGGAAACGGCTTTGAAGGTTTGTCCAGATGGTTGGCATTTACCTAACAATGCGGAATGGGACAAGTTGTATCGTTATGCGGACTGCACAAACGGTACGGAAAGACCATATAGAAGCAAAACGGCAGGTAAATTTTTGAAGGCTACGAGTGGCTGGAATCGCGAAGATGGAAAATCAGGCAATGGCGAGGACAAGTATGGTTTTTCGGCTCTGCCGGCTGGCTTAGGTAATTCGTCTGGTAGTTTCTCCGATTTTGACGGCTTTTGGTGGTCTTCTAGCGAGTTCGCTTACTATCGGAGAATTTCGCAACACGAAGACGCAGGCTGGGATAACGGCGGTCAGTACCAATCGCTAAGTGTCCGCTGTGTGCAAAACGCCCCCGCCCCACCCGAAGGAGATGCCAAGTGAAAAATAAGCACCCTCACCGATGTGCGAGACGTTTTTCATAGTAAATTAATCTAAATCCTCTAGCTCATCTGAAGGATTTGTATTGCTACCAGTAGAGCAACCACCTTTTTGTCCGGGGCAAGGCGGATAGCTTCCTCCACACGCAAACCTAGAGCTAATAATTGCACAATAGAGTAGATGTCCATAAGGCTTAGATATCCCTTCTTGAAATTCTTTCCAATATTGTTTCCGAGTTTCTTCAACTTCATAAGCATCCCAATATTCTTGATTGCTCCAAGCCCGCCACAAAATATTCTCACAATCCGTACCTTTAATAAACTCTGCCGTGAATTTGCCGCAACAACATTTAGTATGATTTTTAACAAATATTTGCATTGGGCTTTGCCCATATACAGCAAATGTTAGAAATAATAAAAATAGAGGGATTTTAGAATACATAAGGAGAATATATAAAATTCTATCTTACAATAAATGAACAAAACCGCCGCCCTCCTCCTCCTCTGCACCGCTCTCTTTGCCCAGCAAAAAGGCACATTCACCGACACGCGAGACGGCAAAATATATAAAACCGTGAAAATCGGTGAGCAGGTTTGGATGGCGGAGAATTTGAATTATGAGGCGAGCGGTTCTAAATGCTACGAAGACAGGTACTATCCTAACAAAGCCGCTAACTGCGAAAAATACGGAAAGTTGTATAGTTGGGAAACGGCTATGAAGGCTTGTCCGAGTGGTTGGCATTTGCCTAGCAATGAGGAATGGGGAGTATTGACGGCAGCGGCTGGCGGTGATACGATAGCAGGCAAGTACCTTAAAGCTGTTAGTGGCTGGAAACATAATCGCAACGAGGATAAGTTCGGCTTTTCGGCTCTGCCTGGCGGTTCCGTAGTTAATTCCGTTGGACGTTTCGGCACTGCTGGCGAAAATGGCGTATGGTGGAGTTCCTCTGAGTCTGAGTACGATAGCGACGATGCCTACAGATTGTATATGAGCAACAGAAGCAGTAGAATATATTACAACGGTGATGTAACTAAAGACATATTTTACAGCAGTGTCCGTTGTCTGCAAGGACTAGCACCCAAAACAAAGGAAAAGCCAAAAGCCCCGAATGTACAGCAAAAAGGCATATTAGGCACCTTCACCGACACGCGAGACGGCAAAATATACAAGACCACAAAAATCGGTGAGCAGGTTTGGTTTGCGGAGAATTTAAGCTATAACGCAAGCAGTTCTAAATGCTATGATAACAAACCTGAGAACTGCGAGAAATACGGAAGATTATATAATTGGGAAACGGCTATGAAGGCTTGTCCTGGTGGTTGGCATTTGCCTAGCAGGGCGGAATGGGAGGTATTAACGGCAGCGGTTGGCGGTAAAAAAATAGAAGGCAAGTATCTTAAAGCTGTTAGCGGTTGGAATGATTACAAAGAAAAGTCTGGCAATGGCGAGGACAAGTATAGCTTTTCCGCCCTGCCTGGCGGCTACTGCTCTGGCGATGGTAATTTCTACGAAGTCGGCGAACAGGGCAACTGGTGGATTTCCTCCGGCGATGGCAGCATCGCCAAAGTCAGGTTCATAGACTACTTCTCCGAGAACGCGAGCTACAACAACTACGATAAAGGCAACTTCCTAAGTGTCCGTTGCCTGCAAAACACCCCCGCCCCACCCAAAGGAAGTGCAAAATGAACGAAACCGCTACACTCCTCCTCCTCTGCACCGCCATCTTTGCACAGCAAAAAGGCACACTCACCGACACGCGAGACGGCAAAGCAAAAGCACCTTATGAAGCAACTTGGATGAAATTAACTAAAGTTGGCGATAGCTATGTGGTATACAATTATCCTAGTTTATGGCCTGATGCTGTCGCTGGAACAAAAAGCCCTGAGATAGTTAAAATACAAGGAAATCAAATGACTTGGATAACATATAGTGATGATATCTTTACTTGTTCATTAAAAAAAGTAGAGAAAAAAGATA
>Ga0268262_10002839_pt1 | contig 19517 bp, 7 predicted proteins | sample TergutNc150P3_FD_190354 | JGI IMG/M metagenome (GOLD analysis project Ga0268262, IMG submission 190354) | Nasutitermes corniger P3 segment gut microbial community from laboratory colony in Florida, USA - Nc150 P3 (SPAdes) (version 2) | ecosystem: Host-associated > Arthropoda: Insects > Digestive...
TGGGGGGTATAGTGTATTCGGGCGAATATTATTCTTTTAATTATGAAAGATAGTATGTGTCCGAGGGGCGAATGAAAAACAAAAGCCGAATCGCGAAAATAAGAATGTTTGCCGTGGCGTCATTGTTGTGCGTGGGTGTTGTTTTTGGTGCGATTTTGACGGCAAACAAACCCATTAAACAATGGCAAGAACAATCAATTGAAAAAGAAATCGTTAATGCGGCTTTGACGGACGTAACCGCCGATGATTTGTGGGGCGAGACTTTGGTTTATAGCACGGCAACAAGCGGATATTCGGCTACATATACTTTGGAGCAGGGCTATGTTTATTTTTTCGATATTTATGGCGCGAGAGGTGGTAAAGGCGGGGCGCAAAGTACTGACGGTTATTTTGGCGGACGCGTATATGGATATTATGATATGCGTTGGACGCCGAACATGGTCGTTACTTGCGAAACTGGGCGGGCTGGTGGTGGCGGTAATGCCGGCGGAGCAAGCATAAGCAGTTATCCTTCTCGAAGCGGCGGTGGCGGTGGCGCGGGCGCGGCGGCGGGTGTTGGTGGTTCTACCGGTAGCACGAACAGTTATTCAAGCGGAACATATGAAACGACGTACATAAGTGGTGGTGGCGGTGGCGGTGGCGGCGGTAGTAGTGGAATAAAGGACAACGCAAAAAATGTATGGATTGCTACCGCAATTGGTGGTAGCGGTACGGGAGGTGGTAGTGTTTCAAGTGGCGGTCGCAGTGCGTATGGCGGCGGCGGTGGTGCCGGTGGCGGAAGTAACAATAACACGGACCTTGAAAGTTTGACCGGCGGAAGCACAAAATATGCGGGGACGAGCATTGACCCCGGGTGGGCAAGCAATTCGACATATTTGCGTGCGGGTAAGATTGAAATAAAACGATACACGGCGGATTTAAGAAAGCCGTTGACGGATAAGATTGCCGAAGCGGCAACGTATTTGGAAAGTGATTGGTCATTTTGGTCATGGGGGCCGTTTGTAAAAGCAAAAGCAGATGCAACAAAAGAATGGGCAGATGTTCAAGATGCTTACTATAATGATATAATTACAATCGGGACGGTTACGAATACTTCGCCGTCGTCATATCGTGGGCGAATTGCGAAGGCGACAACGGATTTGGACAATGCTATAAAAGCGTTGAAAGGTGACCCGACGGAATTGTATAAAACTTATTTGGAACTTTGGAACAAATATTCCCAATATGCGGATTATTATGGAAATTGGTCAACATTAAATACCCAATTTTTAAAAGCAAATGATTATTTGGAAGACACAACCGGCACAATTATAACCAATTTGAAAAACGGAACAGTTCCGGATATGCCCGTTGGTTTGCTTCCCGCGCAACAATTTACAAAGGCGCAATATACTCAAATGGTTAGTGATTTAAAAAGTGCGGCGGCGGGCTTGACAATTACAAAAGTTGCTTTGCAGACGGCGGTGAATAATGCGGAAGCGTTGAAGCGGGCTTATTGGGTGGATGGAAGAAGGGGAAACGGCGCGCCGAGTTGGGAAACGCAACCGAATACTTTGGTTTGGTTGGATAAAAAGTTGGATAATGCGCGACTTTCTTTGTTTAATGCGACGCCTACCGTGCAAGAAATAAAAAGGTCTACGGAAGAATTGATTGATGCAATAAATAGGTTACGATATATTTTGACCCCAATGGAAACGGCGATTTTGCGCGCAAAGGTTTATGCAGGGATTTTGCAATTGCCAAATGGATTTGTATTGGCAGACGTTGAAAATGGGAACTTGACGGCGGCCAGTTTTGTAACTTCGGCATTTGAAGCAAGCATTAACGCATCAAGCGGTTATCCGTTGATTGACAATACAACGGTTTTAAGCAAAATGACTCAAACAACGCGAGACAATTTCATTGCCGCAATGAATGATGCTTTGGAAACTTATATATTGGCTAAATACAGAACTTCGCCAGCAACGGAAGACATTACAAATGCAAATTGGGATGCGAAACAAAATATGTTAAATAGCCGATTGATGCAATTGGCTTTTGAAACAACTACTTTGAAAGGCTTGTATAATGTTGCGATTGCAAAAGATAAAAAATATTACACGCCGTCAACTTTTAACGATTTGGTTGTGGCAACCCAAGCCGCCGCGCTTTATGTAAATGCGGGAAGTGTGCAACCAAGCACATTTATTTCAATGGCGAATCAAATTGGCGCGGTTACGGCAACTCTTGAAACCGCAATCAATAGTTTGGAATTCAACTTTGACCAACTTGGATTTATGGATAACCCCGGTCAATTATATAGTAGCGTTGCACCGGGCGCGGGCGAATCGTGGCTTTTTACAAAAGATAAGGAAGTCAACGGTTACAACGCATACCAAAACGAAACAATGGAATTGATTAAACTTTACAACTTGGCGAAAAACTTGTTGTGGATTGGTGGCGTAAGTAATGACGGACCTTTGTTGACGGCAATTGGTCAAGTAAACACACTTTTTAATAATTCAGCGGTCAATTTGCATGACGAATATGACAATGAAACCGCGTTAAGCGAGGGCAGAACAGGTATCAATAAATCATTGATTGATGGCACTTTTAAATGGTTTTATGACCAAGCCACAGGTATAGATATCAATAGCGCATTTTTGAATATGTTGATTAAGCAAGGACAAGCATTTGAAAAGATATATTATGCTTCCGATTGTTATGATACCTTGCAATCTTTTGTGCGAAAGACCGCAAGCGGAAATCAATCGCTTGGTTTGGCGGTTTTGGTTTACAATGAAACTTTGGTTTTTATTAACGAAGTAAAAGCCGGTCAAGGAACACACATTACCGCTACGGAAATGTTTGATAAAATATCAAAAGCCATTGACGGCGGAACAAGTGCGGGTGTGAATTATGGAATTGGTTTGCAAAAAGCAATAAGTTATATGCGCGTTGATGTTACAAGATTTCGTGACTATTGGTTAAGAAGCGACAACAACGGATATGGTTTTACCGAAGATGTAAACAGTGGGCTTTTTAGAGTAAATGAAAGTAATTTCGTGGACATAAGCACATATACGGCGTTGATTGCCGATGTTGTTACAAAAGGATTCCACCAAAAAACCGACCTCGGCGAGTTCCCAAACAAAACCGACCTTGTCATTATTAACAATAAAAACAATATTTATCTTCCATTATTAAAAGATTTGGAAGCAACATATTGGGCATTGCAACCGAACAGAAGCCCACTTATGGCGGCGATTGCCGATGCCGAAGCGATTTTAAATATTGCAAGTTATTCCATGAAGGGCACAATTTATCAATACAGTATCTATTCAACGGTAAGTTATTCCACGCTCCGAAGTGCAATTACCGCCGCGAGAGCAAGTTATTTGAAGACGACCGTGGGCTTGGTTGAAATCCGACAACAAATTGCGTCGCTTAAAAACGCGCGTGACACTTTGGTTGTTGTTACAAATACATTGGATAATTTGAAGGCGCAAGCATTGGACGCACTTGGCGGTGGCACAGAGAAGGCGCCGCGTTATAACAAAACAAATTATGATTTGTTAATGAATGCGAGTGCGGTTAAATATTCCGAAACAACATTGAACAATTTGTATGACACATATATGGCTATTGTCAATTCGCCGATTGGTTTGGGTGTGGATTCGGGCAATTTAATGATTACACAAGTTACACAATTGGCGGCGTCAATTTCACAACTTGGTGTTTCGGTTCAAGTTATTGAATTGTTGTTGCAAAAGGCAAATCAATTGATTGAGGGCGGGCACGCGAACAAGTTTGAATCGAACTCTTGGCAATTTTTCACTTCCGAATATAACCGAGTTCGAAACACGGTCAACGCGGGAAGCATTTCGACAACTACGGAAGTTACAAATCTTTACAATACGTTAAGCAATGCGATTATGGGGTTGGAGTTTTCTTTCTCGGTTTTGAATGACGCAATTACGGCATCGGATACTTACACGAAATATAAAAACTTTATCACAACGGAAACTTATTCGGAATTTGAAACAACATTGGCGACCGCGAAAGGGTTGAAAAACATTACATTCCCGCCGAATGAAACCGCGGGGCAAATGATTGATGAATATTTGCTTGCGTTTGGTCCATTGACAACAATTTTGAATAAATTGAACACATTGCCGGGCGATTTTAAAACCAGCAACGCATTTTTGAACGGAAGAATTGACACAATATTGGGTGAACTTGAAATACCCGACCGCCAATCAATTCCGCCAACCAATCCAAGATACACGGGCGCAAGTTGGACGGCGTTCAATACGCGCATTAACGATTCAATCAATCGGGTAGGGTTGTCAAATCAACCTTATAATGCTTTGTACAATTCATGGGATTTGTTGGAAAAATCTTATGCTTTGCTTTCCGTGAATAAAAATGATTTGGGCACATTGATTGCTACTTATGCCGGCAAAGCACAAGGTGATTATCCGAACACGGCGCCCGAACACGCATGGAACAATTTCCAAGACGCAATTGCCGCCGCCCAAGTTGTTTACGACAAGCCCGACGGCGAAGTGACATATACCCAAGTTCAAGCCGCGATGAATACTTTGCGTAAGGCATTGAATACTTTGGAATTGGCAAAGTTGCAAATGATTATTGACGGCGGAAAGAAATACCAAAAATGGTCAAATTATTACACGCCGGAAACTTATTCTGCGCTTACGTCTGCGATTTCGGCGGCACAAATTGTGCATGACGATATTGCGAACAAATTGCCGGAAAACATTAACAATATTTATGCCGCGCAACAAAGTGTGAAAAATGCATTGCCTCCTGCGCTTATGTTTAAAAATACCGCTTTGACGGATTTGCTTGTATTGGCGAACGGATATTGGACACAAAAAGACGTTTACACGTCGGAATCATTGGGTGTTTTGAAAAATGCGATTGATTATGGAACGGGCAAAGAAAATCTTGCGACGGATAATGCTTCTTATATAAAAGCCTGTAACGATTTGATTTCCGCAATTAACGGATTGGTTTCTTTGGATTCATTGGCATCGCTTTTGCAAGAGCGAATTGACGAGTTTGACGAATTTGGTAGAGAAGATTACACAGTTGTAAGTTATTTGGAATACAAACGCGTTGTTGAATTGCATGGAGCCAAACTTGATGACCAAACGGGCAATGCCGTCGCCGGTGTTACAACGGATAATTTGATTGACGCTATTCGTGAAATTGAAGCCGCACGCGACGCGCTTATAAGTGTTGTGGCTTTGCGTGAAAAAGTTGAAGAGGTTTATAATTTGATAAATGACGGTTTGGAAGTCGGCATTGACGACGTGCCAATTTGGCATATTGACAAATCAAATTACACACAAGCAAGTTACAACAGTGTCATGACGCAAATAAGTCCGGAAAGAAATTGGGAATGGTTGGGAACTTCATCGGTGCAAACTGTGCTTTATTATGGCGGAATAGACGAAACAATTCAAATCCGTATTGCTAATCTTGATTCATTGCAAAACACGCTTGTGAACTTTTCGGAATTGAAAAAGTTTATGCAAGATTTAAACGGCGCTTGCACTTCGTATAGTTATATTTCAACATTCAAAGACATTGGCGCTTGGCAAGTTTCTGCCGCAAGCGCAATTGCCCCATGGAAACACACATTTGAAAATTCGACTGTCGCCTCGGTTAATATTATTTCCGAAACCGCATCAGATTTTTATAATACTTATGTCAGAGGTTATGTTTCGAACAACGAAATATTTGGGCCAGACGCGGCAACCATAAATGATTTTATTCGACGATTAAGAAATCAACTTGGTATCAATCCGCTTAATCCAACTTTCCCCGGCGTTTTGGTAAGCACAGAGAAATTGCGAAATCTTATAAAAGATTATGTTGATATTAACAATAGTGATTTAACCGTCAATCCAAAGTCCACATATGATGTTGAAACAAATAAACACGAATTCCGATTTACCCAAGCAAGTTTGGAAAATCTTGTTACGCAATTGCACCTTGTCGATAAAGGCACAGACGTCAAGGACAGACTTTTTTATAAAGGCACATATATGGACCTTTACGGCACGAATGACGCAAGTGGTGTTGGCGGGGTATATGGAAAAATTGCAACGGCAATAAATCAATTGGTTGATTTGAAAGAATTGCGTGACCTTGTTTCGGCTTTAAATGTGCAAAATAAAAATGATTACACAGAAATAACATGGCTTGCTTATAATGCGGCGGCGTCGGCGTTTAATGATGCCAATTATTACGGGCAAGGCGCAAATCAAGGCATCAAAGACAAAGGCACGAAAGAAGACGTTGCGGCACTTATTGCGGCAATCAAAGACACAAAAGATAAATTGATTAGCGTGAATTACACTTATAACTATATGGAGGTTGTGGACGGTAATAACGTAAATAAATCAAAAGATTTCAACCTTAATAACATGGTTAAATCCGATTCCGATACACCTGACATAGACATTCAAGGCGCGTTTAATGGCGATGCAAATGGCGAGGCAAGTAATCCAATTATCGACGGAAAAATTCAATACACGACGCACAGTTACGCCGTATTTGCCGAGGCATTCAAAACGGCAAGAGACACGGCAAAAAATGGAAATCTTCGCAGCGAAGTAATTGCCGCAATTATCAATTTGTTTACCGCTTTCGTTGGACTTGAAGAATATAAAGACCCAAATGATTATTTGGTTTTGGAAAGTAAAATCAAGGAATTGTCGCCGCTTCTTTCCAAAGGTGACCAATATTATCCGGAAAACTTTACCGATTTCAGCGACGCAATGAAAGCCGGAAGCGACCTTTTGGAAAGTTTAAAAGAAATTGTTCAAGTAATTCAAGATGGCAAACCGGTTTGGCTTGATGACAACGGTGCCGACACATTTATCGACACGGGTCGCCCGAAACCTACGCTTGATGAAAATGAAGAGCCGTTAAAACGATACAAGAGTCCGCTCTCGGAAGAAGAAGTTGCCCAAATCGGCGTCGCATACAACAATCTTATGAGCAAATATTATGCTTTGCGCATTAAAAAAGACGATTTGATTGCATTGTATAATATTGTTTCCACATGGGCAGATTCCGATTTCTTTGACAAAACCAAACCCGACACAGACGCAGCGTGGGCGGCATTTAAAACCGCCGTCGCCACCGCAAACGACGCAATCAATAACGCGCGTTTGACATTTGACGCTTATGAAGACGCAATGGCAAATCTTGTTGGAAGCAATAAAAAAATTGGAACAATGATAAATTTGAAATTCAATTTTGCCGGATTGAAAAAACTTGTTGACGAAGCAAACAATGTATTGTCACCAAAAAACAAAGGCATATTTGGAAATGATGAAAAGTTCTTTGAAGATTTGACCGAGGCAAGAAGCATGGCGAACAATCTTTTAATTCAAACCGGCGGGCTTTATATTCTTGATGTGAATGTGAATAATTACATAAGATTCAGCGAGCGTTGGACCAATTTGGAAACACTTATTGGGCAATTGCGTGTTGAACCCGACGCGGTAAGAATCTTGATTGAATATATCAATGAAAAATATGATACTTATTTCGGGCGCAACGCAGATGGTGAAAAAGATTACCGAATCAATAACAATTGGACGGTTTTGGATTTCAACGAGTTCAAAAAGTTTTACGATTACGGCAGAAAAATTATTGACCCCGGTTATATCAATCCCGCCACAAACAAACCGCTTGAATACACCGAATATTATTATGTTTGGAATGGTTTGACCGAAGCAATGAACAAAAATGACGAACGCATTGCCGAGAAAAAAATTGAAGATTTGCAAGAATATATTGATAATACTGTCGACAAATACGATGAGAAATATTACAACGCCTTGCGTTACAATGACCTTAAACGGGTTTTAACCAATGCAAATAATTTAATTGTCCGTGCCCAAGGCGACACAGAGGACATTGGCGATATGGATTTTGGTATCATGTACGCGCTTATTGAATACATTGAAAAATCTTTGATTCCGGAAGACAATGGTTATGGCAAAGACCAAAAAGAACTTGATTACAATTTGTATGTGTTTTCAAAAGAGGCGGGAAAAGTTCCCACCCCCGGTACAAATGTTGCCGGTCCAAATGGTCAAATTGATTGGGGAAGTCCAGACGGCGACACGTTCGGAAGATACGCAACTTTGGTTGACAACCTTACCAAAGTTGGTAAAAATGTCAAATTGTCAACCGACCCCGCGGACTCTAAAAAAACGGGAACAATCGCAGAATATCAAGATGCTATCAAAACGTTCAAAGACGCGGTCAAGGCTTTATTGGCTACAAGCAAAAATTATGACGACACGGGCTGGATTACTTACGGCACAAAAAGAGTTAATGAACAATCAAACCCAGATTGGATACAAGAAGATTATGACAAAGCCGTTGAAGAAGGTTATGAATACGAAGTGCCCGAAACCATTTTTGATTTGGAAACGGATTATGATGTAATTGTTAAAGACGACACGGCAAAGAATCTTGCGGAATATGTAAAATCCCCATTGTATGAAATTAAAAAGTTTGCACGCGAACACGTAATTGTGCCGTTCTTTGACCCAAATGATAAAAGTTGCGTGCCGGAATGTAAGGAAAATGCAATTCAAAAAGCCGTTGTTGACGATATGATTTTCCTTTTCAACAAAAAGAAATACGAACCAATCAAATCGCCAAACCCAATTACTTTGCCAAATGGCACAACACAAGCCGACCCAAATGTGCATGATTTGGAAACACAAATTATTGCAAGTGTAAATCTCTTTTATCGAAATGTAATAAAATTGATTTTAATTCCGAAAGGTGACGCAGAAATAAGCGCAAAAGGCGGACGCGACAACATTACGCCAACAACCTTGAAAGCATATGATGAAGAGTTGCAATTCGCTTTGCACGTTTATAATGACTTTGCCGATTTTGAATTCAAAACATATTATTTGGCAATTGAAGAAGCCCAACACAGGTTCTCTATGGCTATTGCGGGGCTAAAACAAAAGGCTGACAAAACCGCACTTGAAGCCGCCATTAAAAACGCATACGCCCGTGTTGAAGAATTGGGTGAAATGAACATAATTCCCGCAACATATGAAAAATTGGTCAACGCACTTATCCGCGCAGAGCAAGTCTTTGCTGACGGTGATGCAACCCAAGAAGAAGTTGCCGAAGCAACGGCGGAATTGAACCGATGTGTTGCCGATTTGCTCTTGATTGCGCCTTCGCAAAGCATTTCAATGGGTCTTATCATAATTATTTGTTCAATCTGTGGCGCCGTTGTGTTGTGCTTCTTCTTGGCATTTATCAATCACAAATTGAAACTTAAACGCATGAAATTGTATTTGCGCGCAAAAGAAGAATCCGACAAAGCATTAAGCGATGCGTCGAACAAAGTTGTCGCCGCGGGCATTGCGAATAAATTGCACAAAGCCGACATGGGTGATACCGAACAATATCAAACAACCGTGAGCGCGGTTGGTGACGCAAACAAAGCCGTTGACGAGGCCGTCAAAAAAGTGCAAGAAGCCAAAGCGATGAAAAAGAAATTCCATGTTGATGAAAAGAAATTGAAGAAGTTAAAAGAAAAAGAAGAGAAACTTGCACAAAAGAAAGGCAAGAAGAAGGAGGGAAACAACGATGCTAAAAATTGAAAACCTTATAAAGGTCTATCCGGAAAAAACGCCGGTGGTTGCGCTTAACCGCATAAGTTTGGAATTTCCAAACTCCGGTTTTGTGTCCATTATTGGTCCAACGGGTTGCGGCAAAACAACGCTTTTAAACATTATCGGCGGGCTTGACAATTATGACGAAGGCGACCTTATTATAAACGGCGTCCACACAAAAGATTTCAAATCCGCCGATTGGGACGCGTACCGAAGCAAACATATCGGATTTGTTTTTCAAACAGGGAACCTGATAAAGCATTTAAGCATTCGTGAAAACATTGCTTTGCCACAAAAACTTAACGGAAGTCACAGTCACGCCCGCGTCAACGAATTGATTTCCCAATTCGGGCTTGAAAAACATCTTGACAAACCCGTCACGCGTTTAAGCGGTGGCGAAAAGCAACTTGTCGGCATCGCGCGCGCACTTGTAAATAACCCCGAAATTATTTTGGCGGACGAAGTTACCGCATCGCTTGACCCCGTTTCCGCCGCCGAGGTTATGAAAAAATTGCAAGAGATTTCCCAAAACCGCCTTGTAATTATGATTACCCACAATGAAACTTTGGCAAAAACATACAGCGACCGACTTATACAAATTGAAAAAGGCATGGTCAAAAGCGACAAATTGTTGCGTCCCGAAATTGCGCAAAAAAAAGTAATTGAATCGAAACCTACTCGCGCGCACACCATGGGAATTATGCCGACTGTGCGTTTTGCAATGGGAAATCTTTTTTCGAAAAAGTTCCGCACAATTGTGGAAACCATTGCCGTGTCAATGGGTATTTTGGCGCTCTCACTTATTCTGGCGCTCTCAAACGGATTTGACAAATACATTGACGGTGCGCGTCGCGAAAACGTCAACGTGCCAATCGTTATAACCGGCACAACGGAAAGCGGTATTGTAAGTCCGCTTTTCCAAGGTGAAATTACCAACAAAGAGGGCACCGCGCACCTTAAAGCCGATTGGTATTCCGCCGTTTCGTTCAACCGCGCACTTGATTTTAATCTTTTGGTGCACGATGAATCGCCAATGTTAAACAATATTTTTTGTAACGGTATTCATTCCGTAAGTGGCAAAAAATTAAACTTCCAAGAAATCATTGATGTTGAAATGTTAAAAGAACATTATGATGCAATTACCGGCACGTTCCCCGAAACACACAACCAAATTGCCATTGTTGCAAATGATGACGGCTCGGTCGATATGAATTTGTTGGAATGTTTTGGCGTGACTTTTGAAGTTACTGAAACTTTGGACGATTTATATGCCAAAATATTAAAAGACAATACAAACCAACCGCGCGAGTTCCGATGGGTTCCAAATGACAAACATTATTATTTCAATTCCACATTAAACAGATTCCAAGTGGCGAAATATGATGACTATGGCGATTCTATTAAAATAATCTATGATGATTTAGAGCCAAACCATATCACCGTTTCGGGTATCATAAAACCAAAAAGTTCAACAAGCATTCGCGTTTTAAACCCCGGTTATGTTTACAACAACACATTGACCAAATACATTGTTGACGGTCCGGATGACGTTCAATTCAGCGGCAGCAAGTATAGCCAAATTGTCACGCGCCAATTGGAAAACCATGAACGAAACGTATTTACCGGTTTAACACAAACAAAAGAACAACGTGAAGCGTTCCTTGCAAAAATTGGCGCAAACTATGGTTCAACACAAATAAAAATCTTCCCACGCGACCTTAACGGTGCGGAAGAAATCCGCGCTTTCATCGACGATTTTAACAAAAGAGCAGGGGTAGAACCCGTCGAATATCTTGACTCTTTGGCGGAAACGATTCGTGCCGTCAATGGAATCTCTACCGTCTTGTTGGCTTCGGCGTTCGGAACAATTGTCGTTTCCGCACTCTTGTTGGCTCTTATAACTTATATTGGCGTCATGGAAAGAATGCGTGAAATCGCAATCATGCGTTCATTGGGCGCCCGCAAGCGTAGCATTTCCGCCATGATAATTTTGGAAACCGTTACAATTGGTATTTGCGCGGGCTTGATTGGTTCCTTACTTGGGGTGTTGATGCTTGTGCCGTTTAACGCCGTTATTGGCTCTATAATCGGTGTCTCGGGCATTTCGAAAATAGCGGTTTGGCACCCAATTGCGCTTGTGATTTCCGCCGCAATTGTCACAATGGTTGCGGGATTGGTTCCGGCAATTCGTGCCGCAAAAACCGACCCAGCAAAAGTTTTACGCCAAGATTTTTAAGGGTGGAAAATGCAACTTAAACGTGTAATTTCGGACGCAAAAGCATATATAAAAGCGCACAAAACCGGCAGTCTTGTTGTCGGTTTTGGTGTTTTCTCGGTGCTTTTTTATTTGCTTCCGTATATTATTTTTGGCAAAGACGCCTATGTAATGATATTTGAAAACATTGATTCCGAAATGGTTCACACAATTTTTTTTACCGAACATTTTTTTGATTGGGGCGGCACAGTTCCCGAAATGATGAATGTTCGGGTAATGGCTTTAAACACTTTTTCACTTTTCCAATTGCCCTTGTATGCGATTTTTGGTTCGTTCGGCGGATATATTATCAATGATTTCATAGTTCGCCTGACCGCCTATTTTGGTATGTTTTTGTGTATAAATCTTTTGTTGCGCGGTCGATACGTCCCAATCTCAATTCTTGTTTCCGTTTTGTTTGCTTACTTGCCTGTGTTTACTGTCTATGGTTTGACTGCGGTTGGTATTCCAATTTTGTGTTGGGCTCTTTTTAACATTTATAAAAAGAAACGCCTTTTGCAATCTTATTTGTTGGTTGCTTTTTACGCAATTTCTTCGTCGTTTATTTTGGTTGCGTGCTATGTTGTTGTCGCCCTCGCTATTATGTGCATTTTCTTTTTATGCACGCGCGGCAAAACCCAAAAGCATTTCTATTTCGCATCACTTATGTTGATTGTTCTTGTCTTGCTTGGAAACATTAAAATGCTTGCCCTATTTGCAAGCAACTATCAATCCCACCGCCAAATTTGGGGCACGCAATTCGGTGGCTTTTTCCCTGAAAGACTTTTTACACAACTTGGCGAATCTTTTCAAGTCTTCTTTGTCTCGCGCCCACACATAGGAAGTTTCCACACATTCATAGCAATTGTTTCGTTAATAGCCGTGGCTTTGGGCGGGGCAATGTGGTATTTTAAACGGCGTAATTACAAAAGTTTGCGCGAATATAAAATCTTGCTTTTTGGGGTTTTGACAAATTACATTGTTGCGCTGACTTACGCAATCGGAAATTATTTTTGGTCGATTTCATTTTTAAGCATTTTCAATATGCAAGGTTTCATGATGAACCGCGTCGATTTTTTGTTTTTAACTACTTGGTATGTGACATTTGGAATCGCTCTTGTTATTTTGTTCGAATTCGCTCGCTCTGTTAAACTTGGAAACATTGTCGCATGGGCGTCGGTTTCTTGCATAGTTTTATCCGCAATCGTTTTTGTTAATGTCCCGCGCTACTATTACGGAAAAAACAACATCTATGGCGAGCGTTACGAGAACTACTTCTTTGCAAATTATGCAAAACTTTTTACGGGGCGGGAAAATAAATACAATCCGTCTTGGCGCCAATTTTTCGACACAGACCTCTTTGACGACATCGCCGCCGATATCGGTCGCAATAAAAGCGATTACCGCACTATTTGTTTGGGTGTTTTTCCCGATGTGTTAAGTTACAATCGCTTTCACACGCTTGACGGGCATATGCAAATCTATTCTTATGATTACTACCGCCGATTCGGGCGCGTGATTTACCCCGAATTAAGCAAAGACGAAAGCAATAAACTTTTCGCTTGGAACAAATGGGGCAATCAATGCTATGTTATTTCAAACGAATTGCATAGCATTCGCGGACTTGATTTTGTCATTCCAAAAGATAACAACATTCAAATCAAAAACTTTGACATAAGCCTGTTTTATCTTTCCGAACTTTCCGAAGGCAAAGACGTTTATTTGTTTTCCGCCGTTGAAATTGCCGACCCCGCCTACGCACACTTTTATGTTGGTTATTACACCCACCCAAAAAGTTGGTGGGGAATATATTTGTACAAAGTCATTGGGGCTTGACACGCGTGCGACAATCATGTAATATACATTATCACGGCCGAGTGGTGGAATGGCAGACGCGACGGACTCAAAATCCGTTGTTGGCAACAACGTGTGGGTTCAAGTCCCACCTCGGCCACCAAAATTTTGTTTACATGGGGACGACAATGCCACCGATTATGCCGATAATCGGGCGCGTCAAGTAGTGGCGTTCATTGTGTGGCAATCGCAATTCGATTGTGCTTGTGTCTTCATAGTATTTAATAACCGCGATGGGTTTGCCGTCCGTCATAAGGCCGGTTAGATATTGTCCCGATTTGCAAACGCCCTTGTAAATTGTCGGTTTGTTGTAGCCGTTTTCGGTGCGCGTGATAATATGTAATTCAAATGTCGCGTCGGCGTAAATGCGCAAACCGATTGCGGAAACACCTATTGCGTTGCCGGTAATCAATCGCCAACTTCCGACAAACGCAGGGGCAGAAATGGTTGTGTCCAAGCCGTTTAATGGCGTATAAGCGTCCGCGGATATTGTTTCAGTTCCGGGCGTTTCGTTTTCGATTGTTTCGATTTCGGTTTGTGCTTGCTCCTGTGTCTCGGTTTCGGTTTGCGTGTCGGTTGTGTCTTGTGGCGTTTCATGCGCATTGGTTTCAATTTCAATTTGTTCTTGCGTCAAAGGTTCGTCCGTTTCAATCGCGGTTTGTTCGGGTGTGGCGGTAATTATTTCGTCTTGTGTTGGTTCTTGTTTGGTTTTGTGTTGTCGCGTTTGATTTTACAACGAAAATAATTGGCAAATTGCGTTCGAGAGGCGTTCGAAAATGTTTGGACATTCACAACAACAATCATCGTGGCAATCGTCGTAGCAACAACATTCTTCGGGCTCGGGTATTTCCGGCTCGGGCTCAATTGGCTCGGGCTCTTGCGGAATGAATGGCTCGGGCGTGGGTGGTGTTGGTGGTTCGGGTTCGATTGGGTCGGGCGTTAAAGGGTCTGGCTCGATTGGGTCGGGTTCTTGGGGCGTCGGCGGCGGAATAGCGATAATTGTTACGGGAGTTTCATTGGTTGTGGTTTCGTATCTGGACGGGATTCCGCCTTGGACGGGCGTGTACATATAATTGATTCGAGCAATGTTGATTGTTGGGTTTGGTGTTGGGACGAAAATTGCGCGCGCCAAAAACTCTACAAACAAACTTTCACCCGATTGCACATTTGGTACGGTGAAACCAACATTAGGGTTTGCGCCGAGCATTTGATTGCCGTTTACGCGCACAGAGTTAGGCACAAATTCAAGCCCGTCCGGAATTGGGTCGATAAAGAATACATTTTCCATTTGGCTCTCGCCCGTGTTTTCAAGCGTTACGCGAAATGTTATTAAATCATTGACCCTTGCCGAGTTCGGTGTTGCGGTTTTTATTGCGGGGAAAACGGGAACTTGAACCGCATATAACGCAATGTCGTCAATCAAATAATCGTTTCCGATTGCCGCCGGACCCATGCTTATGAATTGCACAGTTACGGCGGTGTTGTTGCCTGAATTGAAAACTGTGCCGATTTCGTGCCATTCGGGGAAGTCGCTCTTGTTTGGAATAATGTTTCCAAGCGTTGCGTTGTATAACATATTTCCGCCGCTTCCCAAAATGTTTACGGCGAAAGCCACATTCGCAAAGTTTAAATTAGTTGTGCAAAGGTTTAAAATCCAAGCGCTGAAAAGATAATAAGTTTCCGGACGCACAGTAACGGTTGTTGACAAAATTATTGCGCCGGGGTTGTATCCGTTGACTACAAGCATTCTGCCCATTTCGTTTCCCGTTGTGTGGTCTGCGACATTCCACCAATTTCCCAAAGAGTTTTCGCGTCCATAGTTTAAAATGTTTTGGATTGTGTATTGTCCGTCGTCCGGGGAAGTGTAGGAAAGATTTATGCTTGGAGTTACAAGCATGAAATCCGAACCGACGTTTGAATATGGGCTTGGATATGCGCCCGTATTTGCATCTGTTCCCGCGGGCAAAGTTCCAAATGTTCCGTTGTCGAAATCCGTTATCAAATTAACGTCGTCAATTACTACGTTTGCGTCGGTGATTTCTTGAATAGGCATATAGGCGACGGGCGCATTTAGAAAATCAATTCCGATTAGATTTGCGCCGTTGACGGACAATTTCCATGTGTTTGGAATTGTGTTGTCCAAATCTGTTGCGCCGTAGGGCGGATTTACAACAAATCCAATCGGCGGAACAGTCCCGCCGTTTATAATTGCGGAAACGGTTGCGGTTGAAAAATCGCCTGTGCCAATCGCGGTAGCGGGGAAGCCATATTTTTCAACGACTTGGTAATTGCCTTCGGGTACATTTATAAACGAATAAGTGCCGTCGCTTGCGGTTAAAACCGAAGCGGTTAAATTGTTGTCTGTGTCTTGTAAAACTATTGAGACGCCCGAAATGCCCGTAAGCGCGTTCGACATCGCCGCGGAACGTGTTCTATCAAAGGCCAGTCGGCCTGAAATTCTTGCCATGTTTATCTCCTCTTTTGTGTGTGTTGTTACACCTAATTCACTCTATGCGAATTATATTGACATTTGTGCCACATTTGGCGTATGGTATTATACATGATTTCAAAATTTAATTTTTCAAAAGAAGTTGCGGAAGTTTTATCGACGGCAAAGGGTATCATTATTCCCAAAACCAAACAAGAGATTTTGGATTTGGTTTTTGGCGCACCCAAAGCGAACGAGTTCAATGTCTCTTATGAAGTCAACGGCAAAAACATTGTTGAAGCATCGGTTGTGCGTTGCAAAAATGCCGTGGTTGTTAATATGCCGGAAGACAGTATGCGAAAGCGTGACCCCGATTGTTTGGTTGTTGCGGATAAATTGCCGACCGACAAGCCACGCTTTTCCGATGTTTGGGGCATGGATTTTTCAAAGGTTCGGCATGAGACTTTTGAATGGCTTAAAAGTCAAGAATTGATTGTTTTACCTTATATGGCGGGCGGCGAGAAATATGGCTATCCGTCGGTAATGATTGCTCCGCGGAATGCTGCGTTTTTCGCTTATGCGACGGCAACATTGCAAAAGTTTGTGAACATTGACGAATACAAAGGCAAGTTCACGCCGCGAAGCGTAATTTTCGTAGCGCCGCCATTCCGCCACACGCATTTCAAAGGGAAGCAATGCGTGGTTTGCAACCGCATGAACGATATGTTTGAATTGTTTTCTTATAATTTATATCCCGGTCCAAGCGCAAAAAAAGGCGTGTACAGTTTTTTAATTGATATTGGCGAGCGCGAAGGTTGGGTGACGGCGCACGCAAGCGCGGTCAAAGTGATTACGCCATACGATAATGAATTGGTTATAATGCACGAGGGTGCAAGCGGTGGCGGGAAGAGTGAATTAAGCGAAAACATTCATCGCGATGCGGACGGAAGGATTGTGGTTGGGCAAAATCTTGAAACTATGGAAAAGTTTTACATTGATTTGCATGAAACTTGTCAAGTCTTGCCCGCGATTGACGACATGGCAATTTGCAATAACCGAATCCAAAACCAAAGTTCAAAACTTGTTGTTGCGGACGGGGAAGACGGTTGGTTTTTCCGCGTCGATAATATTAAACAATATGGCACTCAACCGGCTTTGGAAAAACTTTGCATTCACACAAAAGACCCATTAGTGTTTTTAAATATTCAAGGCAAAGTTGGCACAACTTCGTTGATTTGGGAACACACATTGGATTCAAACGGGCAACCTTGTTCCAATCCGCGCGTGATTTTACCGCGCGAAATGGTTGAAAACATTATTAGCGAGCCTTTGGAAGTTGACGTCCGAAGTTTTGGCGTGCGAATGCCGCCGTGTTCAAAAGCCAAACCCGATTACGGAATCATGGGAATGTTGCACGTTATTCCGCCCGCACTTGCGTGGCTTTGGCGTCTTGTTGCTCCGCGCGGTTACAATAATCCAAGCATCACAACAAGCAATAAAATCCAAAGCGAAGGCGTAGGAAGTTATTGGCCGTTTGCGACGGGTAAAAAAGTGCGTCAAGCGAATCTTTTGCTTGCCCAAATCTTGAACTCGCCACGCACACGTTACGTTTTAATTCCAAACCAACATATCGGATTTTACCGTGTTGGCTTTATGCCCGAATGGCTTTCCCGCGAATACATTGCGCGCCGTGGCGGAATCCGTTTTAAACCCGAACAACTTGTCCCCGCACGATGCCCGCTTTTGGGATTTTGTTTGGACAGCATGAAAATTGACGGGCAATTTATCCGTCGTGCTTTTTTGCGACCCGAAACCCAAGTGGAAGTTGGACTTGACGGATATGACAAGGGCGCGAAAATCTTGACGGACTTTTTTAAATCCGAATTAAAACAATTTTTGACATCAGAACTTGACCCATTGGGCAAAAAAATTATTGAATGCTTTTTGAATGACGGGGTATTGGATGACTTTATGGGGCTTATCCCCATGAAATATTAAGGGGGACAAATGACATTAAGTAAACGCGCAAGCCAAATAACACCAAGCGTCGTATTCGGGATTTTGCAAAAGGCCGAAGAAATGAACGCGCGGGGCGAAAACGTAATCAATTTCAGCGTGGGCGAACCCGATTTCAAAACACCCGATTATGTGATTTCCGCGGCGAAAAAAGCGCTTGACGAAGGACGCACACGTTACACCGCAACGGGCGGAATTGAAAAACTTCGCCAAGCCATTTGTGACAAATTGAAACGCGACAATGGGTTGATTTATTCAAGCGCCCAAATTGTTGTAAGCAACGGTTGCAAACAAAGTCTTTATAACGCCTTGTCTTGTCTTGTTGACCCCGCCGACGAAGTGATTTTGTTTGCGCCCTATTGGATGACTTATCCGGAACAAATCAAATTGTGCAACGGCAAAACAAAAATCGTCAAAGAGTTTTCGGCAAAAGCATTAGAAGCCGCAATTACACCCAAAACCAAAGTTGTTTTAATCAACAGTCCAAACAATCCGTCGGGTGCGGTTTACACACAACAACAAATTGAAGAAGTTGCAAAAGTCCTTGAAAAACACCCGAAAATCTTTATTATAAGTGACGAAATCTATGAAAAACTTATCTACAACGGCACAAAACATTATTCAATTGCAAATTATAATAAAGCCATTTTTGACCGCACAATTGTCATAAATGGTTTAAGCAAAGCCTATGCAATGACGGGTTGGCGCGTCGGTTACACGGCAAGCAGTCTTGAAATTGCCAAAGCGTTCAACGGATTTCAAAGCCACACAACGCAAAATGTAAACACGCCCGCGCAATATGCGGCGGCGGAAGCACTCTCGAACCTGCGTGGCGACGAAACAATTTCAAAAATGGTTGCCGAGTTCAAAAAGCGTGCCGAATATATGACTTCGCGACTTGCAAAAATGCCAAACATAAAATACACAACTCCCCAAGGTGCGTTTTACGTTTTGATTGACGTGACAAAGTTCGGTTCGGCAATTGATGTTGCCAATAAACTTTTAACCGAATACAAAATTGCCGTAACGCCCGCCGATTTGTTTGGCGCAAAGGGCTTTATTCGTTTAAGTTACGCACTTGCTATGCGCGAAATTGAACTTGGGCTTGACCGTTTGGAAAAGTTTTTGAATGCGTAAACTCTTGCAAATTTAAATTCCTTTGTGATATACTATGTTCATGCACAAACGAAAAATTGTCGGGGCAACCATATTGACTTTGGCGGTTTTATTCGCATCTGTCTCGCCATTTTTATTCAAAAAAACTGACGCTTCTACCCCCCCCCCCCCC
>Ga0268262_10002840_pt1 | contig 19517 bp, 17 predicted proteins | sample TergutNc150P3_FD_190354 | JGI IMG/M metagenome (GOLD analysis project Ga0268262, IMG submission 190354) | Nasutitermes corniger P3 segment gut microbial community from laboratory colony in Florida, USA - Nc150 P3 (SPAdes) (version 2) | ecosystem: Host-associated > Arthropoda: Insects >...
ATAGCCATGGCAAGCGAGATACTAAAGAACATAAGCAAAGACGAGATAGAACGCGCCCGTCTTATGAGTGAATACAAATATCAGCTTGATACCCAAAGTAAGTTAGTTACTGCAAAGCGTCAAGGAATACAGGAAGGCAAGAAAGAAGCCCAAAACTATATATTAAACCTTATAGAGCAAGGATTGAGTCGGGAAGAGATAAAAAAGAAAATAGAAGAAGATAGATGTAAGGAATAAATCAAAATATATTGTCAGAAACTTTTATTAAAATGTAACTTAAGTCATGAAAACAAAAACCGTAATATTAATAATTCCTGTAATAATAATCTCTATCTTTTCGCCCCTCCATGCTTCGTCGGCGCAGAGCGCTTTTCTTTCGGGCGGGAGCGCATATTATACGGGGAGGGCAGGCGCAGGAGTATCATCTTACGGCGAGGACCTTTCGCCTGTTAATCCTGCATCAATGGCGCTTGTAGAGAGATTTACTGTCAGTCTGAATTATAGTTCCCTTAACGGCAGCTTTATTTATCCCTATTTAATGTCGGCTTACCCTACGGTTTACGGCGTTGCCCTTCTTGGATTTGGATACTTCTCTATAGACGGGAATACCGAACAGAGCGGGTATATGTTTTCGCTTGGCATGTCAAAGGAAATCACTTCAAAAATTTTATTCGGGCTGTCTTTCGATGGAATGTACTTAGATTATCTCAAAAAGGATTATTATTTTGGGATTAAACCCGGGATTATATATAAGTTCGATTACAGCGCTTCTATGAAAAACGGCTTTGGATTTTTTAATCCTGCAATAGGGCTTACATCAACTATCGGATACGGTACGGGAAAGGATGCCGACCTAAACTCCGTTACTTTAGGCTATAACTTCGGTTTTTATCAAAGCAGGAATTATAATATTGTATTTTACAATGACTTGTCTGTAATTGAAAAATATAAAAAGTATCCGTTTAAATTCGGATTAGAGGCTCGGATTTATAATTCATATTATTTAAGAGCAGGCGCTGTTGTACCTGCCGGCTATGAGTTTATGACAATTACAGGCGGCGCAGGGTATAAGTTTTCAAGAGAGACATACGCTGCGTTTATTAATTATGCTGCAGCTTATTCAAAAGAACAGGGCGTAAGTCATTTTATAGGCGTAACATTTGAATATGGAGCTTTAGATAATGAATCTCCCCTTACATCAATAATTCCCGACTACACATATATCTCTCCAAACTATGACGGCGTACAGGATTATACCATATTTAATATATCGGTCAGAGATAAAAGCAGGATTGCAGGATGGAGATTACAAATATTTGACGCCAATAATAAAATTGTAAAAGAATTTAAAATGAGCGACAGGGAGATTGAAGATAGCATTACTGTTTCTGCATTTTTTAAAAGACTCTTTAGCAGAAATGAATCCTTAGTTGTTCCCGAAAAGATATTATGGGACGGATTTGATAATTCGGGAGGAGAGCTTGCCGACGGCGGATATAAGTACTCTTTCTCTGCATGGGATGCAAGAGATAATATTGCGCCTGTAAAATCCGGAATTATAACTATTATCAATACGCCGCCTGTGGTAAATGTTAAAACAGATTCATTGATATTCTCGCCGAAAGGTGATAGAAAAGATAAACTTGTAATTAACCAGAATATAAAATCATCGCCTGATGATAAATGGAAGGGTGAGATAAAAAATTCAAAAGGCGAAGTAGTCGCTTTATATGAATGGAGCGGGGCATCTGTACCGAGTAAATTTATATGGGATGGTTTGGATTCTTCGGGGAATGCTTTTCCCGACGGATTATACTACTATTCAATATCTGCAGCAGATAAGGCGGGGAACAGGGCATCAGCCGAAGTTCGTGAAATCATTTTAACAAATGAAAAGGCAATTGCGGATATAAGATTTGAAAATGAATATGTGTCATATATAAGAGATAATAAACCTAAGGTAAGATTTTTTTTAGACCTTTCATCTGCAAAGTGGCTGGAGAAGTGGGAAGTTGCAATATCAGATAAGAATGATAAAAAGGTAACAGGCAGAATAAGCGGCGAGGGAGTGCCTCCTGCATATATTGATTGGGATTGTCAAGATACTAACGGCAGACTGCTTGATGACGGAATTTATAATGTACGATTATCCGCACTTTATTCAAGCGGGAATAATCCCGTATCATTTCCAAAGAGAATAATCTTTGACAGCACAAAACCTGCGTTAAGCATATCCCATGAACCGAAGCTCTTCTCTCCTGACGGCGACGGAGAAAACGATTACCTCACAATGAAAATGAAGGCTGCAGATAACTATGGAATAGACAGCTGGGAGATAAATATATTTAATGAGAGCGGCATACTCTTTAAAAAATTCAGCGGCAAGGGAGATGCGCCCAAAGAGCTGTTATGGGACGGCAGAGGAACAAACGGTGATATTGTTGAATCGGCTTCGGATTACAGCGTAAAGTTTACTGCCGTAGATTTTGCAGGAAATGTTTCTGAGACAGCAAACGATAAAATTGCCGTTGATATTCTTGTCGTTGTTACAGAGAGAGGACTTAAAATGAGAATCAGTAATATTGAATTTGCATTTGGGAGTTCCGAAATTCAGAATAGAGGCATTCAGATACTTGACCGCGTATATCAGATACTTGAAAAGTACGGGAATTATAATATAGTAATTGAAGGACATTCCGATGATATAGGCGACGGAGAGTATAATCAAAAGCTTTCGGAGAAAAGGGCGCTGGCTGTGAGGGATTATCTTGTTAAAAAGGGGACAGATGAAAAGAGGCTTGACTATATCGGAATGGGTAAGAAATTTCCATTCTATCCAAACACCAATGATGAGAACAGAAGAAGAAACCGCAGGGTAGAATTTCTCCTTATAAAAAAAGAGGACGTTGATAAATGAAAGCTCTGTTCTTTTCCGATATAGACGGAACATTTTTAGACTTTGATAATTATTGTTATAGAGAATCCATAAAAGGAGTAGAGCTTTTAAAGGAGAGAGCCATACCTCTAATATTTATTTCAAGCAAGACCTTTGATGAGATGGAGATACTCACTAATGAATTATATTTGCATTATCCGTTCTCTTTTGAGAATGGAACAGGTTTTGCCTATCCGTCCGGTGAAAGGGGGGAGTATAATATAGAATTAGAAGGACCCGGCGTAGATGAGCTTTGGAAATTTCTTCCAATGTTAGAAAATTTTTTAATGAATAAATTAAGAGCAATAACTTCGTTGTCTGAAGATGAAATCATTGATATTACAAAACTCGATGTAAAGTCCGCATACAGGGCAAAGAGTAGAATGACAACTCTGCCGTTTATTGTTGACGGAGGCAGACTGCTCTTTGATACTGAGATTGATAGAATAAATATATTTCTTAAAGATTATAATTTAGCCGTTATAAAAGGCGGAAGATTTAATCATCTTATCCCATCCAACTGCAAGAAGGGTAATGCAGTAAAAAAAATAATTGAGTTTTATAAATGTGAATATAAAGATGAGATTTTAACAGCATCAGCCGGAGACAGTCAAAGCGATATACCCATGTTTGAGTCAACGGATTTTTCGTATATTATCAGAAGACCTGACGGAAGTTGTATAAATTATATGAACGGGAATATTATGAAAAGTCCGGGTCCGGCAGGTTTTTCAGAAGCTGTTTATGATTTTTTAAATACTAAGGTTGATTTATGGAGACATTAAAAGATTTACTATACGGTATCGGCTCATTTTTTGCTGATAAGATCAGAGTCGCAGCCGACTGGTTTATGGAATTAAATATATTTAATAAAATAATTGTTGTTAATACACTCACGTCTTTTTTTGCAATAACTCTGCCAATAGCAAAATACTATATATTTGAAACATGGTTTTTCATCAACAACCCTGTTGCAGTTTACCTAATCTTTATTACAGTAATTATGCTGGTTACTGTTTTTTTTCACGGTCAGTTAGTTTTAGGCGTAAGGGTTATTTTAAATCTGTGGTATTTTTTATATGTTATTTATATGACTGCCTTCCATACTATTTCAAAAGCGCCCTATGTTTTGAGTAAAGGTTTTGTCTTTAATCTCCTTGCGCCGGTAGTCTATTTGGCGGTATCGGTTCTTTTGTATATGTCCGGGGATGAATATTGACGCATAACCATGCAGGGAATTTACAATGACACTATTTCTGAGCATTTACAAACTTTATATGAAGATAAAGAATTAGATGAAAGTCAAGTTTGTCGGAAATTCCGACAAACTTCTGATAATGGCAATTATACATACAAGTTTTACAATCTTGAAGCTATTATTGCGGTGGGTTTTAAAGTAAATTCCGAACGTGCCATACAATTCCGTCAATGGGCAGCGAAAGTTTTGAAAGATTTTGCGATTCGCGGTTATGTCTTAGATAAGAAGCGTTTGGGAAATGGAATTTTTTTGAGCGACGATTATTTTAAACATTTAATTGAAGAAATACGAGAGATAAGCCTTAGCGAACGGATGTTTTATCAGAAAGTTACCGACATATATGTTACCGCTATTGATTACGATTCGGACAGTTATAAAACCAAACTTTTTTACAAAACGGTTCAGAATAAATTACATTACGCTATACACCGTCACACCGCCGCTGAAAAAGAACACATGGGATTAACTACTTGGGAAAAAGCGCCACACGGTAAAATCTTAAAAAGCGATGTGAGTATAGCAAAGAATTATCTTTCCGATAGAGAATTAAAATCATTAAGCCGGACGGTAGGGATGTATTTGGATTATGCCGAACAACAAGCCGAGCGGCATATTCCGATGACAATGGACGATTGGACAAAACGCCTTGATTCGTTTTTGAAGTTTAACGAATACGGTGTGTTAAATTACGCAGGAAGCGTTAGTGCAGATAAAAGCCCTTCAAAAAAGAACAATAAAAAATAACTTGTTCTATTTCCGTGTTTGTATTTTCATACACAGATGCGCAAAATGCCAAAATATATCTCCTTATTTTATTGTAAACTTGTTTCAGGACGAGACAAAGCAGAAAATTTCAGAAAATATTTACCTAGATATAATAAACGCAAACTCTATCTTGGGATTGCCGCGCTTTCATTTAGAAAGACTACTGAGGAGAATATACTAAAACACGGCATAGCTGCTATAAAACAAGCAAACGGCGCAATGGTAATAAATAGTGAAAATCTAAGGGCATTTTAAAGCAGATGTTAGAAGAAATCTACTTTATCGGGAGCAGCCACTTAAATTTATCTTCAATGTCGCCGTATTGTATTCCTGTTAAATTCTGGTAGAGTTTGGATATTACCGGACCTGCGCTTTCATCACCGGTGAATCTATAATCTTCCCCATTATGGTGAATCGTTGAAATCGGCGTTATTACGGCAGCAGTACCGCAGGCTCCTATCTCGTCAAAATCCGATAATTCGTTTATATTGATTTCTCTTCTTTCAACTGACATGCCTATACTTTCTGCTATTTTTAAAAGGCTGTCATTGGTAATACTCTCAAGAATACTCTTTGATTTTGGCGTAATATAGGTGTTGCCTTTTATTGCAATGAAATTAGACGTGCCGAATTCATCTACATATTTTTTCTCTTTAGGGTCAAGGTATAATATTATGGGATAACCTTTTTTCTTTCCATATTCTGCTCCGGGGAGTCCTGCAGCATAGTTTCCGCCGACTTTGCAGTCTCCCACACCGTCAGGCGCTGCTCTGTCAAAATCTGCTATTACAAGAGCCTTAACCGGTGTAAGACCTCCTTTGTAATATGGACCTACAGGTGTGACTAATATTAAGAAAACATACTCTTCTGCCGGACCAAGTCCGACTCTCGCGCCTGTTCCGATAATAAGCGGTCTGATGTACAGGCTCGCACCGGTACCGTATGGCGGGATATATTTTTTATTGGCAGAAACTACTTTTTCGACAGCTTCAATAAACATCTCCTTTGATATGGGCGGGAGTAAAATTCTTTCGGATGTCTTTTTTAATCTTTTCCAATTCTCTTCGGGTCTAAAAACAACTATCTTTCCGTCTTTTGTTTCAAAGGCTTTCATCCCTTCAAAAGCTTCTTGTCCGTAGTGGAGGCATGGAGAAGCCATGTGGATTGTAATATTCTCATCTTCCACAAGTTCGTCCTTTGACCATTTGCCGTTTTTAAAATAATATCTTATATTATAATCTGTTTTTATATATCCGAATGGGAGATTAGTCCAGTCTAATTTTGCTTTTTCCATACTCATTTTATTACTCCTGACAAAAATTTAATGCGACGAGTGCTTTTCGTATAGAGCCACGCCGAGTTTACGGGCGGATAAATTATCCATCCCTGCCGATTACTGAAAATGTGATTTCTGCTGCACTCCCTATACGATTTGTATATAAAAAAGAATCATGAAAAAAATATTCCTTATATTACAATACAATTATTGCCATAGCATTTGTCAAGTATTAAGAACGGTTTTTTAATTGACGGCATATTCAAAAATCAAAGAATGTTAATTTTATCTCCGAAGCTGAATTAAATGATTGTCGAAGGAGCGCGATATGATTACAATTATGCGGTATGCGTTTCATAAATTTTTTCACGGCATACATCGCCGTTTTACCAAGACATATTTTACATTTTTTGTTTTAGTTTTAATTACAATAATGCCTCTTTCACCCAATGCTGTCGCTCAAGTAAGTTTTACATGCAGCGGCTGTTTAGCGGAGCTTTTTTATCCATGCCTATTCCCATTTGTATATGTGTATAATAGCACTTTAGCTTCTCCGCTTGATTCAATTCTCATTATAGACCCCGCAAGCGAGAGTGTTACGGAAAAACACACCCGCTATATAAAAAAAGGCAAAGTATATCTTTCTGAAGTTAATTGGGGTTACTGCCATTCTATAACGGCTGCCGGTAATAAAGTCGTCATGGGGTCTTACTACGGCGATAATTCTATCCTGATCGTAGATACTGCAAAAGGAACCATTACTGAAAAAGGAGGACTCCCAGACGTCAAGTGGGGTCATGGCGGCAGTATAGCCACTGTTGGGGATAAAGTAATCATGGGGCGTGGAGATTGGTCTGACGCCGATGCCGGTACTTCAATCCTCATAGTAGACACAACAAAAGGAACAGTTGTAGAAAAAGGCGGTTTCACTAAAGATCTGTGGGGCTACAATTTTATGGCAATCGCCGGTAATAAAGTTGTCGTTGGACCCGGCATTAGAACCGCCGGTAAATCAATCCTTATTATAGACCCAGAAAAAGGAACTGTTACGGAAAAACTTGTCTTATCGCGACCGCGACATGTATGGGGCCACAATGCTATAGCAACTGTTGGAAATAAAGTCGTTATGGGACCTGACGAGGGTCGTTCAATCCTCATCGTTGACGTCGAGAAAGAAACCGTTACTGAAAAAAGCGGACTGTCTAAAGCTTTTTGGGGTTACGAAAGTATGACCGTTGTTGGTAATAAAGTCGTCATGGGAGGGTACACTTCAATCCTTATCGTTGATACAGTGACCGGAAAAGTTATGGAAAAAGGCGGGCTCTCTAAGGCGTCGTATGGGTGGGGCCGCAACAGTACAGCCATTGCCGGCAATAAAGTCGTTATGGGGTCAGACTCTGGCCGTATTCTCATAATAGACGTCGAGAATGGGGTCATTACTGAAAAAGGAGGACTTTCTTACGCTTCGTGGGGTTTTCACAGTACAGCCGTTGTCGGAAATAAAGTCGTTATGGGATGTGGTAATTTGAATCGCAGTACTTCAATCCTCATAGTAGATGTCGATACGGAAACTGTTATTGAAAAAGGAGGCCTCTCTAAAGCTACGTGGGGCTTTCACTGTACAGTTGCAGCCGGCAATAAAGTCATAATGGGTAATGGCGATAATACAGGTACTTCAATCCTTATTATAGACCCTGCGAAAGGAACCGTTACTGAAAAAGGCGGCCTGCCTGAAGCTTTTTGGGGTTACGAAAATACTGTCGCTGCCGGAAATAAAGTTGTCATGGGGCGCAGTAACTCTTCTCCTATTTTTTGTCAGCGGTATAGATAACAATTTCAATAAATTTGCAGGATTAGCATGATTATACATTAAACTTAATTTTACCTTATCCTGTTTATATCAATTATTTCTTAAAAACAGCTCTTAAATTTGTTGACTTATGGGGGTGTATATATTTTTTACCTAATAAGTAGAATATCTATAATTACATGAACGAATGTTATATTTAATTATGAGAATTAGTGAAAATAAACTTTAATTAAGGAGTCTAACCATGACATTAAAAAAATCCGATATAATAAAACCTGAAGGTAAACTCGGTATAGTCATACCCGGGCTTGGCGCCGTAAGCACAACATTTATTGCAGGTGTTTTAATGATAAAAAAGGGTATGCATAAACCTATAGGTTCATTAACTCAAATGGGCAAACTTAGAGTAGGAAGAGGCGCAGACGCTAAAGATATAAATATTAAAGACTTTGTTCAGCTTGCATCAATTGAGGATCTTGAATTCGGCGGATGGGATCTTTTTGAAGATAATGTTTATGATTCTGTAAAACACGCACAAGTGCTTTCAAATGATGATATAGATCCGATAAAAGATGAGCTTTCAAAAATTAAGCCATGGAAAGCAGTCTTTAAAAAGGAGTATGTAAAAAACCTTGACGGTAAATGGGTAAAAGAGGCGCCGACTCTTTGGGATCTTGCACAAATGGTAAAAGAGGATATTCTGAATTTTCAAAAAGAAAAGAATCTCGCAAGAACGGTTATGGTCTGGTGCGGGAGTACCGAAATCTATCAAGAGATGATTCCCGGAGTTCATGATACATTAGCTAATTTTGAAAAGGCGTTAAAGGAAAACAATCCCAATATTGCCCCAAGTATGATATACTGTTATGCCGCAATGGACCTTGGAATACCCTATGCAAACGGAGCGCCTAATCTATGTAATGATATACCTGCATTTTGGGAATTGGCTAAGAAAAGGCAGGTCCCCATGTGCGGGAAGGATTTTAAAACAGGCCAAACATTTATGAAGACCTTGCTTGCTCCCGGGCTTAAAACGAGAGTCTTGGGAATGAGCGGATGGTATTCTACAAATATTCTTGGGAATAGAGACGGAGAGGTTCTTGACGATCCCGATTCATTCAAATCAAAAGAGGTAAGTAAACTCTCAGTATTGGAACAGATATTGGAACCTGACGTATATCCTGACCTCTATAGAGATTTTCACCATAAAGTAACAATCAATTACTACCCGCCAAGAGGTGATAACAAAGAGGGATGGGATAATGTTGATATATTCGGATGGCTTGGTTATCCCATGCAGATTAAGGTCAACTTTCTGTGCAGGGACTCTATCCTTGCGGCGCCGTTTGTCCTTGATCTTGCTCTTTTTCTTGATCTTGCCAAAAGAGCCGGACTTTACGGAAATCAGGAGTGGCTCTCGTTTTATTGGAAGAGTCCGATGCATGCGCCTGATGAAGACCCCGAACATGATCTCTTTATTCAGATGATGAGGTTAAAAAATACTTTAAGATGGTTAATGGATGAACCGCCTGTAACCCATCTTGGGGCAGAGACTTATAATTAAGAGTGATAAAAAAGAGGCTGTCTCTAATGACAGATAATCTATTAAAATTTTTCAGACTTGCGCTGTTATTGCTGCTGATTGAAATTCCGCTTTTTGCAGAGAGTTTGCCTGATACAAATTTTCAGCTAAACGACGGAGTTTTAATCAGGTATGATTCCTGTAAAAAAACAATCCTGTATGATAAGGTAGCTGCAATCCATAGAAACGGAGATACCTTATATTATATGAGAAGCAGCGGTGAGAAGTGGATTGCAGGTTTTTTAAAGGATAATTCGGACAGAGGAATTGAATTTAATATTACAGGGAATTTTAAAGTAATCAATAAACTTTACGGCGAGAATAATATTTTCTACTTTCTTGCGCAGCAGACAATCGAACCTCCAAAAAATAACAGGTATAATTTCGGCAGAGTTTTTGCAAGATATAATCCGGATCAAGATACCTTAAATTCGATAGACGGCGTGGTCGATTTTCATATAATTGACGGTAAGCCTTTAATTCTAAGGAGTGATTCTCTTGATTACAATGGTTCTATTATACCGATAATGCTGCGCGGCTGGATGGAAATTTCAGAGATAATCTGTTCAAGGGTTGCAGTAATTAAAGGTGTTATTGATGTTGAGATAGTGGATTTAATAACAGGTAAAAGCATCTACCAGTTTAATAAAAACTCTGCGGCAGATTATAATGATAAGTACAACCTCGTCCTTGAGTTTGAGGATAGAAATATTAAAGCAAATAGTAAAACAAGCGAAGAGCAGAGCATATATTATGAAATTATAATCGACGGAGTTGAGGATAGCAGAACCGAAACCGGAAGGGGCGATTTGAGCAAACTGTTTTATAAAAAACTGCTGCCCGGCAAATATCATATTGTTAAAGCAGAAAGGTGGGAATTAGACAGGGCAAAAGAACGCTATGTAAGAATGAATAATATTTATCAGCCTGACGAAGTAAAGATATTTGTTCCGGAGAACAGGATTATAAAGTTAAGAATAGAATTTGACGGGAAAACTTACAGTATTAATCAATCGGTTGTGTATAGATAAACAGGAGCGCCTAATTAGTTTCATCTAATAACCAGTCCAATATATTTATCTGTTTTATTCCATTGTGAGAATTTTGAGGCATATAATCCATTGTCAGTAAAAATTTCGGATTATGGTCTTTCACTGCGTTTAACGGAGCCAGTTCTCTTGCTAATGTTGTTTGCCCCATAACAGTTTCCGCAACCTGATAGTATTCGGTGCCGTTTTTGCTTTCCACAACGAAATCTATTTCTTTTATAACTATTTCTTCTTTGGTATCTTTATCTGTCCTTTTTACTGTGTTTATCTTGCCTATATAAACTTTACGGTTGCGCCGCAAAAGTTCAAGATATACTATATTTTCTATCATACGACCCGTATCTATATGCCTGTCGCCAAGCAATAAATACCTAAGCCCAACATCGACAATATAGTACTTGCTCAGAGTTTTTAACAGTTTCCTGCCTTTGACATCATATCTGTCTGTGCGATAAAAAATATGGCTGTCGCAGAGCGCTTCAATATAAGATTCAACAGTGCGTTCATTGATTTTTACGCCGTCTGCTTTCATAGCCTTTGATATACTGCTTGGAGATGTTTCTTTGCCTATATTATCTGCTAAGAATTTCAATATTCTCTCTAATCTGCCTATATGTCTTATTTTGAGACTTTCGGCAACATCTTTAACTAAGATAGTATTATATATTCCGGTGAGATATTTCCGTATGTCATCTTTATTATCAAATTCCAATGCCTGCGGAAATGAACTGTTTTCAAGATAGTTCCTGAATTTCTGCTGTAAATTATCCGTTCCAACCGCCGATATGTATTCTTTGAAAGATAAAGGCAATATGGATATTTCCACATAGCGGCCCGAAAGCATGGTTGCCCATTCGCCGGCTTTCTTGCGTGAATTAGAACCTGTCAAATACAAGTCCACATTATCTTTTATAAATAATCCGTCGGCAGCGCGTTGAAAATCGTCCACATTTTGAATTTCATCCAGAAAAACATAGTTTTTCCTGTCTGGTATAAGGCGAATATTCACATAATCGTATAGTTTTTTCCAATCTAACAAATCGGTATAATCAGGATTTTCAAGATTGATGCTTATTATTTGTTCTTTGGCAACATCGTTTTCAAGCAATTTTGTCTGCATCATGGCAAGCAAAGTAGATTTTCCGGAACGGCGAACCCCTGTTATAATTTTTATTATGTGTTTGTCTTTTAACGAACAAAGTTGATTCATATACAGCGGACGATTTATCATTTTAGCACCTGTTTTTCTAAGCTATATCATTAAAATACGAAAAGTTATTAAAATCAAGAAGTTTTTGTAGTATAATACAAAAAGTTATTAAAATGTTGTAGTTTTTGTATTATAGTATGAAAAGTTTGATGATGTTGGGTCAGAGCATGTTCCCCAAAGAGGCTTTTCGTTATTTACTCTTTCATAAATACATAAAAAAGGGCTTTTAAAAAGCCCTCTTTCTTTATTTATATGATTATATATACTTATTTATTAAAGTTAATCATTTCTCTTCTACTTTCATCCTTCTGAATTGTTTTTTGAATATCTTTATATTCGGCAGATTCAAGTCCGTATTGCAGTTCAACAGCGATTAAGATGCTCTGATTTTTTTTATTCTTATAGTATATTACGTCCTCTTCATTTGTTTTATGGCTTCTATCAAGCTGAGCTTCCATTACAGCATAGCAGCTTGAAAGATATCTATATGCCCATATATCTTTTCTGTTCTCTTCTCTCAATGCTATATATCTTTCAAGAATAGGGATACATGGTTTTATGTTCCCAATGTCATATTGAACCGAAACATATGCTCTGTAAAGTTTTGATTTATAATCAATAAACGTTTCATTTGCCTTTAGTTCATTTGACCTTACTTCATCTAAAGTATTTATTGCTCTTGTGAAATATGTTACAGATTTTGTTTTTGCCTCAATTTTTATTCTATGCATATTCATTTCTTGGGCATGTTTTCTATCTATTTCCTGCCAGTACCATTTTTCATTGAGATATTTAGTGTTATTGTAAATATCTTTCAGCCTTGCTATCTCTGCATCCATATCTTCCAGTGTATCAAAACCTTTAGAATATTCATCTACCGATCTTTTAAGAAGAAATTCTGAGTACTCTTTACTTAATTTTTCAAGATCTCTAAGTGTAGACATATATGGTTTATAATCATTTATTCTCCATCCATCTTTTGCCTGATCGAGAAATCTTTTATCAGGCGCATTTTGTTGGTCTGTAGCCTGTTGAGCTAATGCAAAGTTAGTGAATAATATACATGTAAGAAATATAAAGTAAATAGATTTTAATTTCTTCATAATAGATCTAAGTTTCATATATAAACCCCTTTGAAAACCATTTTAAGCTTTATTTTATAATCGACTAAATTATACCAAAAAATTATGTTTTTTATTATAATTTTAGATAATTTTTGAAAATAAAAAAAGATCAATACATTTTTTATATAGTGTTGAGAAATACATAATATATATTAATGTATATTTTCACGCATTATTGCGTTATGTCTCATAAAAGCGGAATGAGCCGGATAAAACGGACAAGCCGGCAGATGAATAAGGCATAATTGATATTTTGTGACAATTAATCTTGACAATTACAGTTATAGTTACCCTTATTTTTTAAAAAATTAAAATTATCTAGAACTAATGAATAAAAAAGAAGAACAAAAGAATTTCTGTTCATATTGTGATTATACTGGTATAGTTTATAATCACGGATCGGAAATATTGGGGAAAAATGTCCTTTCCCCTTGCCCGAAATGCGTAATACCATTATGTAAATGTAAGGGCGAAGAGCCATACTATATTTTTGAAAATGAAAATATTGTTCCGTGTCCATGTAGAAATGTAAGGATGAAGATAGATAAAATATTGGTCATATATTATTCATCCGGTATAGGGAAGTATTTTAGATGGAAAACTTGGAGTGATTTTAAACCTGAAAGTGATCTGGCTCATAAGGCATACAGCGCTGCCTATGATATTGTAAGTAATTTCCCTGATGTAAAAAAGGGGCTTTACCTTTGGGGTAATTCCGGTACAGGAAAGACGCTTCTTTCTGTAATTATCCTCACGGAATTAATTAAACATCATGCAATAAAGGGGAAATTTATTAAGATATCAAGAGATTTTTTCAAGATGTTAAAATCGACTTTTGTTGAGGGCTCTGAAAGATACGGTGAGTCAAGTCTTATAGAGAAAGAGCTTGCAGCAGTTGATATATTGGTTATTGACGATTTTGGCGTACAGAGAGATTCGCCCTGGGAGCAAGAGACATTATACAATCTCATTGATGCAAGATATGAAGGGGAAAAATTTACAATAATTACATCAAATAACAGCCCTGAACAGTCGTTTAAAGAACTCTCCGGCGGGAGAATATTGTCAAGGCTTAGGGAGATGTGCAAAATTATTGAACTAAGCGGAAGAGATTATAGAGAGAAAAAATAGTGGCAGTAGTTTATCTTGGGCTTGGGAGTAATATCGGCGACAGGAATGGTTATATAGAAGCGGCATTGCTGCGTATTGTTGAGGAGTGTAAGGCTTCGATTATTGCAAAGAGTTCAATAAAAGAGACTAAACCTGTTGACTATGAAGAGCAGCCTAATTTTTTGAATCAGGTTGTTAAGATTGAAACGGAATTAGCTCCCTTTGACCTTCTATCTGCGTTAAAAAAAATAGAAAGTGATGTCGGGAGAATTTACAGATTTTCAAAGGGACCAAGAGAGATAGATATTGATATACTTCTCTATGATGATGTAATAATAGACAGTGATATATTAATAATTCCTCATCGGGAAATTATTAAAAGGGACTTTGTTTTAGAACATCTTATTGAGCTTGATCCTCAATTGATTGAGCCTGTATCAAAGAAAAAATATTCGGAGGTATTAAATCATGCCTGTTTTAAAAAATATCAATGATTTTGCTGCATTTAAAAAAGAGAAGGTGCCTATTTCGATGATAACATGCTATGAGTATGGTTTTGCAAGATTGGTTGAGCAGAGCGATATTGATGTTATACTTGTCGGAGATTCGCTTGGAAATGTAGTAGCCGGATATGATACTACTATTCCTGTAACTGTAGATCAGATGATATACCACGCCGAGCTGGTAAGAAGAGGCGCGCCGTCAAAATTTTTGGTTTGCGATCTTCCGTTTATGAGCTATCATGTTTCTGTTGAAGACAGTCTGCGTAATGCCGGCGATATAATGAAAAAAACCGGTTCCAGCGCTGTAAAGTTAGAAGGCGGAGAGGATTTTGTTCCGGTTGTAAGAGCTCTTGTTAAGGCATCAATACCTGTGATGGGTCATCTCGGATTGACTCCGCAGTCGGTTCATAAACTTGGCGGTCATACGGTACAGGGTCGAGACGAGGATAAGCGTAAGGCTTTGCTTCGTGATGCGAAGGCGCTGGAGGAAGCAGGCGCATTTTCGGTAGTGTTAGAAATGGTTCCGGAGAGTCTTGCTAAAGAGATAACGGAATCTTTGTCTATACCAACTATTGGTATTGGCGGGGGACGTTATTGCGACGGTCAGGTCCTTGTAATAAATGACATGCTCGGCATGAATGAAAAATTTAATCCTAAATTTCTTAAAAAATATGCAGATATTTCAAGCATGGCAATAGCGGCTTTTAATGAATATAACAGCGAGGTCAAATCAGGCGCGTTCCCTGCAGAGAAGAATGCGTTTAAGAGTGAAAAAAAGGATGAATCGGGGAAAGTTTATTCAACATAAAACATAAATTTATGGAGTGATAATATGAGTACAAAGATTTCTGTAAATGGATTTGGACGAATCGGAAGAAATGTTGTTAAAGGGATTTTAATGAATCCGGACAAATACGGTTCTTTAGATATTGTCGGTATAAATGATTTAACGGACTCTAAAACTTTAGCGCATCTTTTCAAATACGATTCGGTTTCCGGTATTTTCCGTGGTGATGTTTCTTATGATGATAATTCAATAATAATTAATGGCAAAAAGATTAAAGTCCATTCCGAAAAAGATCCCTCAGCTCTTCCATGGAAAGATGAAGGCGTAAAGATAGTCATTGAATCAACGGGAAAATATACGTCAAAGGATAAGGCGTCGGCGCATATACAGGCAGGCGCGGAGCAGGTTATAATAACTGCGCCGGGCAAGAATGAAGATATAACGATTGTAATGGGCGTAAATGACGGCGTATTTGACAAGTCTAAGCATAAAATAATTTCCAATGCTTCATGTACAACAAATTGCTTAGCGCCGATTGTTAAAGTCATAAACGATAAGTTTGGCATTGAAAAAGGTCTTATGACTACAATCCATTCATACACTAATGACCAGAGAATACTCGATGCTCCCCATTCCGATCTCAGGCGCGCCAGATCTGCGGCGCTGTCGATGATACCTACAACTACAGGCGCTGCAAAATCCGTTGCTTTAGTTATTCCGGAATTAAAGGGGAGATTAGACGGTATTGCAGTTCGTGTTCCTACGCCGGTTGTATCTATCGTTGATTTTGTATGTGTTGTTAAAAAGGACGTTACCGCAGATGCAATCAACGGCGCAATGAAAGAAGCAGCCCAGGGATCAATGAAGGGTATTCTTCAATACTGTGAAGATGAGCTTGTATCGGTTGATTTTACAGGGAACGAATATTCCTCAATATTCGATTCATCGCTGACAAAAGTAAGCGGCGGCAATCTTGTTAAGGTCTTTAGCTGGTATGACAACGAATGGGCTTATTCAATGAGATGCGCTGACCTTGCCGTACATATATCAAAATAAATAAACAGGAGAATAAATTTATGAAAAGAAGGGAAATATTTGCAGGGAATTGGAAGATGTATAAGACATATCAAGATGCGGTAGATCTTGTTAAGGGACTTTCTGCGGGTGTAAAAAAAACCGACGGCAGGGAATATGCCATATTCATTCCTGCGCCATACCTGAGAGATATCTCTTCTTTATGCGCAGATACTCTTTTTGTAACAGGAGCGCAGAATATGTACTTTGAAAATCAAGGGGCTTTTACAGGTGAAATATCCCCTCTAATGGTAAGGGACTGCGGCGCAGCATTTATTCTTATAGGTCATTCCGAGAGAAGACATATATTCCATGAAACAGACGAGGATGTAAATAAAAAGGTAAGGGCCGCATTGACTCACCGATTGCAGCCTATGATTTGTGTGGGAGAATTGCTTAACGAGAGAGAAAATAATGAAACATTGCAGGTATTGGAAAGGCAGGTAAAGGGAGCTCTTCTTAACATAGAAAAGAGCGATATGGCAAAAATTTCCATAGCATACGAGCCTGTTTGGGCTATAGGAACAGGCAAGGTGGCAACGCCTGAGATTGCAGAGGAGGCGCACATATCCATTCGCAATATCATAAAGGGATTATACGGCAGTGATATTTCGGAATCGATACCTGTTTTATACGGAGGATCTGTTAAGCCTGATAATATCGCCGGATTATATAAAATGAATAACATTGACGGAGTTCTTGTAGGCGGAGCAAGTCTTGAAACAAAGGATTTTCTCCCGATTGTTAATGTAAAGAATTAACCGATAGTATTGTATATTTTATTTTAAAACTATATGTATTTTGTATAAAATGCCTAAAACTCAAATAATCATCTAATACATATTTTAATTTTTCTTGATTTTTTAATGTTATTTTTTTGGAATAGGCTACTTAAAATTTTATTTGTTAAATATAAAATCTATGGTTTAATTATATCTTCTGTGATTAAAAAGTTGCTGTTCAAAAGTATAAATAATTTTACACAAAATTATTTTAATGTTAAATTTATTAATCAATTATTAAGGAGTTTACTCAATGAGTAAAAAACAATTTCAAACTGAGGTCAACAGACTTTTACATCTGATTATTCATTCACTTTATTCTCATAAGGAGATATTCCTGCGGGAGCTTATTTCCAATTCATCGGATGCCCTTGATAAACTGAAATTTTTAACATTCACAGACGAAAATTATAAGGGGATTAATTTTGATCCGAGAATTGATATCCTCTTTGATAATAAAGAGAAGACCTTGACCGTATCAGACAGCGGTATTGGCATGAATGAACAGGAACTTGATGAAAATCTCGGAACAATAGCCCGCTCAGGTACAAGAAATTTTATAAACAACATGACAGGCGATGCTAAAAAGGATTCAAATCTGATTGGACAGTTTGGCGTAGGTTTCTATTCGGGCTTTATGGTTGCAGATAAAATAGAGGTTATCTCAAGAAAAGCCGGAGATGATACGGCATATAAATGGATAAGTGACGGTCAAGAAGAATACAGTATTGAAAATACCGAGAGAGAATCTCATGGAACAACGGTAAAACTTTTTCTCAATTCCGAAGGCGAAGAATTTGCAAACAGATGGTCAATACAGAATATAATAAGAAAATATTCAAATCACGTTCCGTTTCCCATATATCTCCATTTTGAAGATACGCGATTTGAAGGTGAAGGCGACGATAGAAAAGAGATAAAAGAAAATAAAATTGACCAGGTGAACTCTGCTGCAGCTATTTGGAGGCGTCAAAAGAGCGAGCTCAAAGAAGAGGATTATTTTGAATTTTACAGACAGATATCCTATGATATGGAAGATCCTCTGCTGTACATGCATACGCAAGCTGAAGGGACCTTGGATTATTCAACGCTCTTTTATATCCCGTCAAAAGCGCCCTTCGATCTTTTCAGGGCTGATTATAAGGGCGGCGTAAAACTCTATGTTAAGCGTGTGTTTATCACAGATGATGAAAAAGAGCTTATGCCGACCTATTTAAGATTTGTAAGGGGTATTATTGATTCCGAGGATTTGCCGTTGAATGTCAGCAGGGAAATTTTACAGAAAAATAAAGTTATGGCTAAGATACGCTCTTCATCTGTAAAGAAGATACTGAGCGAACTTGAAAGCTGCAAGAATACAAACAGAGAAAAATATAATATTTTTTGGAAGGAGTTTGGCATCCCCATAAAAGAGGGGCTTTATCAGGATTTTGAAAACAGGGATAAACTCGTTGACCTTGTTATGTATAAGTCAACAAAGGTTGACGACTACACTACGCTCTCCGATTATGTTGAAAGAATGGGACCTGACCAAAATTCGATCTTCTATATAACAGGCGGCAAAGAGGGCGTACTAAAAAATTCACCCCTGCTTGAGATGTACAGGAAAAAGGATATAGAAGTCCTTCTGCTTGCAGATGACATTGATGAGATAGTAATAACTACAGTGCCTAAGTATAAGGATTTTGAACTTAGATCGGTCAATAGAAGCGATGCGGCTAATGACCTTAAGAGCGATGATGATAAAGAGAGAGAGAAACGAATAGAACCCCTTGTAAATAAGATTAAGGAAAAACTCGGAGACAATGTAAAGAATGTAATTGCAAGTACAAGACTCAGCGATTCCCCTTCATGTATTGTAGCTGACGAGAATGACCCTACGGTGCAGATGCAGAATCTTTTAAAGGCAATGGGGCAGAGCTCTTTTGGCGAATTTAAGCCTGTGCTTGAAATAAATCCTGATCATGAGCTTATAAAAAAGTTAGAGAATTCTAATGACGAAACTTTTATTGAAGATATAAGTTTTATCCTCCTTGATCAGGCAATGCTTGTTGAAGGAATGGAACTGAAAGATCCTCATGGATTTGTTATTAGAATGAATAAAATTTTAAACAGGGCGTTCTAGCTAGAGACAATGCATGTGAAGTGACCCCCAAAAGTTGGACAAAAAATCTAATATTTGGGGGTATTTTTATGGGTAGAAAAACAAAGAATAGCTATGAAAAGTATAATTATGAACAGAAGTTAAAAGC
>Ga0268262_10002841_pt1 | contig 19508 bp, 15 predicted proteins | sample TergutNc150P3_FD_190354 | JGI IMG/M metagenome (GOLD analysis project Ga0268262, IMG submission 190354) | Nasutitermes corniger P3 segment gut microbial community from laboratory colony in Florida, USA - Nc150 P3 (SPAdes) (version 2) | ecosystem: Host-associated > Arthropoda: Insects >...
GCACGGAGGCGCGGCGCAGGGCGTTTTCCCTCTCGTAAAGCTGTTTGTCGGGGTTTTTCTTGTCCGTCACGCGGTGGTACTTTATGCCCGTGTGGATGCGTATGCCCGCCGGGTCTATGTAGGGGGCTATGTAGCGCATGTCCAAGTCGTTGCCTATGTCTTTGTGGAAGTCGCGGTAGTGCGGGTCGCCGGGGTATCCCTCGTCGGCGCTCCACACCGAGCGCGAGCACTCCGCGTCGCGGGCGAAGGCGGCCACGGGGGCCTCGCGGCACCTGACCGGCTCGTAAACGCCGTTCGGCGGGCGCGGGTCGGCGTCCAAAAGACCGTGCGTCTCGGTAAAAAGGTAACGGAGGCCGCAGGCGTGCAGAATGTTCTCTAATCCCCTGTAGTAGCCGCACTCCGGTAGCCATATTCCGCGCGGGCGGCGGCCGAAGAACCCGTGGTACGACCGGACGGCGACGTCAACCTGCGCCCGCACCGCGTTGGCGTTCGACTGCATGTTCGGCAGATAGCCGTGCGTGGCCGCGCAGGTCATTATCTCCAAAACCCCGGCGTCCTGCAATTTCCTGAATCCGGATATTAAATCGCGCCCGTACTTGTCTTCGAAGATATATCGGCAGAGGCGGAAACGCTCCAAATACATCCGCGCCGAGCGGTTCATCGCCGCGTCGCGCCGCGTGCGCCTCACCTCTTTGTCGGCGAGCTCTGTGAGGCGGTTTATGTGGGCGGCGTACCGGTTGCGCAGCAGGTCGTCGCCGAGCATGGCGCACAGCGTGGGCGTGAGAACCATCGTCACCCGGAAGGGGACGGCGTCGGAGAGCAGGTTGTCAAAATAGGCGAGCAGCGGTATGTAGGTCTCCGTAACGGCCTCGTAGAGCCAGTTCTCCTCCATCATGTAGTTGGTCTCAGGATGGCGGATGAACGGCAGGTGGGCGTGCAGGACGACGGACAGGTAGCCGCGCGGAGTCATGTTCGCGCCTCCCCGCTTGTTCCGCATAGGAGGCCGGAGCTCATGGCGCGGGCGAGCGTATCGCTCCCGCAGCGGCTGTAGTCGGCGATGTATCGGTTGCACCGCTCGATCAGAGCGGAGAGCATCTTCGAGAACGCGGAACCGTCGCCGCCGTCCCGGCAGGGGTCCCCGCCGCCGTTGTTAAAAATGAACCGGTAAATGCCGTCTCGGTATCGGAGAAGCCGCCGGTTCCCGTCGTCGCTCCAATTTATTTGACCGCAGCCGTTGTCCCAATTTATTTGATGATAATTATCGATGTTATGACAATGCTGTTGACCGCCGCCGTCAAAGCAATAGTGATTGCCGTTATCCCAATTTATTTGATGATAATTATCCGCGCAATGATAATGCTGTTGACCGCCGCCGTCAAAGCCGTAATGATAGCCGTTGTCCCAATTGACTTGATGATAATTATCCGCGTTATGCCAATGCTGTTGGCCGCCGCCGTCAAAACTGTAATGATTGCCGTTATCCCAATTAACTTGGCGATAATTATCCGTGTTATGGTAATACTGTTGACCGCCGCCGTCAAAGCTGTAATGATTGCCGTTGTCCCAATTTACTTGATGATAATTATCCGCGCAATGATAATGCTGTTGACCGCCGCCGTCAAAGCTATAATGATTGCCGTTGTCCCAATTTATCCGACCGTAATCGGTATCGGCGTAACGATAATTGTCTTGGCGGCTCTCTTGTTTGCAGGCGTTGTTCTCGCGGCCGCCGTTTTCGGCTTGCCGTTGCCGCTGTTTTTCATTCAGCTGTTCGCCTATCCTTACCGCTTCCGCGTTCCCTACGTGCGCCGTTCCCCTGTCGGCGAAGAGGCTTCCGTCCGCTTCGCTTTTGGGCAATTCCCAGTAGACGAAAGTGTTTTGCGGGTCTTTGGGTACGGCTCTCACGTAGGAGTCGTTGTAGCATTCCGGTATGTCGGCGCAGAGCGTGTAGGCCGGCGCGGCGGGTTTCGGGGCCTCCTCTTTGGGCGCCGTCTCCGAGCGTTCGCGCGCGCGCAGAGAGTCCCGCAGGACTCGATTCAACGCGCGGTTGTTTCTTCGAGAGATGGACATCGCCGGGTTCCGTTGAGGAGGTGTCGAATGGTTATGACGGTCAATACTCTTTTGACGCGTCTTTTTGGAACCAGTTGCGGCCGCCGTTCAGTCCGATTTGCAGCTTTACGAAGTTTTCCTCGTAATTGCCGTACTTCGGATCCGACCTTCTGCCGAAACTGATTACGAAGTCGACCATTCCGCCGTCGCGAGGGATCGGCAGACCGGCGCCGGCGGAGAACGCGTACTCGTGCGCTCTGTCGCGGTCTTCTTTATTGTTCGGCAGCGTGGCGTACCTCACTCCGGCGGCGTAGTGCACTCTCTCCCAATACTTTGAGCTGAGGATGTTCGCCGCCGGAATGTAGCGCGCCCCGAAAGACAAGCCGAAGCACTGTTTTGCGTCGTCGGATTTAAAGCCGTTTTCATAAAACTCCCACCAGACGGTGTAGGCGTCGGCCGCGAAGAGCCAGTTGTCGTCCGGCTTGTACGCCGCGCCGACGCTCATGGACGGCGGCAGCGTTACCGAGAAGCTTGTATCGTAGCCGCCGCCCGACGTCGACGCGGCGTCGTAGCGGCGCCCGCCCGTTTCCGTACCGTTGCCGCGTCCCGGCAGCGCGTACTCGCCGGCGAAACCGAGCGTCACCTTTTCGTTAACGGGTATCTGCATGCCGAATCGGAGGCCGCCGCTCGCGAAGGCCGCGACCGCGCTGTCGACGACGGTCGTGGAGTACGACTCCGTCGCGCCGTCCATATTGTAGGAGAGCGTGGAATTAAAGACGTTCCGCGAGTCGAGGTTGAAGAACAGGCCTTCGTAGATGACGCCCAAGCCCACGCCGTTGCGGAAACGGTACGCCCAGCCGGCCTGCCACGATGTCAGCCCGCCCGTCCGGCGTATCTCTACGGAGGTGACGTTGGTCGTCCGCTCGTCGAGCGGAGGCCGGGCGTCGTCCGCGCTCTCCGTGTAGAAGTTCAGGTTCGCGTCGTACCGCCTCTGCATGGAGAACCCTAAGTTTCCGGCCCGCCCTATGGGAATGATCAGGGAGATTAGCTTAGGTATATACCCGGAAGCGTCGTCAGATTTGCCGTTGTCGTAGACGCTCGTCATGTCGTACGAGATGAGGGCGGAGAACACCGACCTGCCGCCCACGGCCGCGTTGGCCGGATTGACGCTCGCGCCGATATACTCGTTTACGACGGCCGTGCCGGTACCGCCCATGGCCGCCGCCGCGCCGGAGACGGCGAGGTCGGGCGCGCCCAGCGGGTACGTGAGCCCGAGCGGCGACTGCGCCCAAGCGCACAGCGCCGCGCAGAAAATCACAGTGGTGACAAGTGTCCTTTTCATCTTTTTATGCCGATTCCCCTATCGTTGACGTGAATGTGTAAAGACAGTTTCGATTTTCAGCGGCCCGAAAGGCCGATCCCACACAATCACGCTGCCCTCAGCGGCGTTCCCGGCGGGGCGCAGGTATATGTATATGTACGGCGCGTACCCGTCGGCGGCCGGCCGGCTGTTGTATTTTTCTATCACGCCCCTCATGGCCGCCTTAAAATCGTGCGTGTTGTAGCTGTCCGGCGGCACTCTGAGCTTTATCGATCCCCCGGCCCTCCTGAACGCGGTTTCGGCCGAATCCCGCAGCCTGCCGTCCGTCCAAAGCTCGTCCGACACGAACGCCGAGTAAACGGACGCGTTCCTTGATTCATCCGGCTTCGGCTGGACGGCCGCGACGGCGTTCATAACCTCGCAGCTGTCTACGGGCAGCTTCTTTTGCGCGAGTTCGGCGAAAACGCTTTGCATATTCAACCGGAACACGGCGGTGCGCCGCGTATGCTGCGACGAATACGCCCTGCCGGAACGCCGCTTGACCGAATCCGCGTTCTCGAAGACCGTGTAGCGGACGAAGCTGCCGATCTTGCCGTCCCGGATCTCCGCCGAGTCGTTTTTACTGCGGCTGTTTTTTACTTTTACGGTGACGATTATATAGGGATCGTTCAATTTCAGCGGCTTGTCGATATAATCCGCGACGCTGAAGGCGAAGCTGTTAAACTTCTTGGTTGTATCGCTCGACCTCCTTACGTTGAATATGCTGTCGGCGATCGATGACGGGAGACTCACGGAATCGACCGCCCCCTTGCCGGTGAGCGAAAAACTGCATATCGTGTCGTTGCCTGATACGGCTGCCGCGACGGCTTCCATATCAACCGGAGCGGATTCGTCAAGCGCGCCGCTGCGGAACAGCTTGATCCGGCGGCCGGCGGAGGCGGTGTCGTCCGTCTTAAAATAGACGCGCGCGCTCACGCTCTCGAACGTCGTGGTATTGGAATACTTGTAGTACAAGGAAGAGTCGCCCCCCTGCGCCGTGAATTGGGCGTGGGCGGCGAGCGTGTCGCCGTCGCCGCTTACGCCTACGATAACGCCGCCGGTCTTAGCGTACGTGCCGAACAGCGGGTCGCACGCCTCCGGCAGGCTGCGCGTGAACGCCTCGTCGACGACGCCCGCGCGGTTGAACAGGGAATCGAGGGTTATCCGGACGAACGCGCGTCCGGGGGCGGCGATCAGGGTGGAATCTATGCCCTCGACCACGCTGCGGCCGGCGTCGAGGATGACGTCGGAGCGCGAACAGAACAGCAGCGGGAGCAGGGCGGCTGCGCTCAGAAGGGCGGCGGCTGACGCCGAATGTATGCGGATTAGGGTGTTTTTGCGGTTTAAACGCATGTTCGGCTTACGGTCCTTTCCTTAGTTTCTGTATCGATGGCGTATTTAGTCATTATCTATTATATATTAGTTACCGTAAAAAAGTCAAATTTAAAATCAAGGTCTTTAAAATCTAAGCCGACAGTATAAAATACCAAAAAGTGCCGTGCAAGTCAAATATTATACTTCGTTTACCCATTTATTATATTTATAAGATTTCGTACCTGGGGGACGGATAGAGCGGGGGTGGCGGGTAAAATGGGGACGGCGGAAGAGTTTGACGGGCGCTCTATATTGATCGCGTCCGGCGATTCGGGCGTTCGCGGCTTCTTGGAGAAGGCGCTGGGCGCGCGTTACGGCGTCACGGCCGTCGGCGGCGGGGAAGAGGCTGTCGAGCTCATAGGGAAGAGCGGATTCGATCTGACGATCGCCGAAACCGCGCTTCCCGGCGCCGTGCAGGGGGCTGCGGTGCTGGAATGCGCCAAGAGCCGCGACGAGTTCGCGGAGACGCTCGCGATCTCGGAAGACGCCGGCTCCGCCGCCGCCGCGGTCAACTGCGGCGCGGGGGCGTTCCTGATCAAACCCGTTGACGCCTCCGAACTGCTCAACCGCGTCGAAAAAATGCTGGCTATGCGGGCCTTCCACATCAAAAGCCTGCTGCTCATGAAGAACGCCGAACTCTCCGACCCGGCCGCGCCCGGGGGCGCCGACGACTTCGCCTCCTTCTACGGCTTCACCCGCAAACTGACGCTCGGCCTCGAAATATCGGAGTTGATGCGGATAACCCTCGAAGAGGCCAACGCCAAAGCCGACGCCAAGTTCTGCGCGATAGAGGTCTGCCTGCCGGATTACAAGGAGATCTATTCCATGCCGCGGACGGGCGAGGCGGATAAGGCGGTCTTGGAAGCCGCGTTCGCCGAGAACTGGGGCGGCGCCTTCGTCGGCATATCCAAAGAGCTGTTCCAAAGCGGCGGCGTCCCGCACTGCGTCTACAAGGGGCGGCGCGGCGAGTTTAGCGCCGGCGCGTACAGACGCCTGAACTTCCCCCTCGCGGTGACCGGCGAAACAATAGGCGGCCTGACCGTATGGATAGCGGCGAACGCCGCCCTCGACGAGAGGCGGAGCAGATACCTGCGCGTCTTGGCCTCCTTCGCGGCGCCCGTCATAGAGCACGTCTACTTAGACCTGCAAACGCGCACAAAGGCGAAGACCGACAGTCTGACCGGCATCGCGAACCACCGCCGCTTCTACGAGGCCTTGGAACGCGAGATCGCCAGGGCCGACCGCAAAAAGAGCTTTTTCGCCCTGCTCCTCGCCGACATAGACGATTTCAAGGCGATAAACGACGCTCGCGGCCACCGGGCGGGCGACGCGGTGATAATAGACCTCGCTAAGCGCATAACGGAGAACGTCCGCGCCGGGGACGCGGTCGCTCGATACGGCGGCGGCGAGTTCGGCGTCATCCTCCCCGAATCGGACGCGGCCGGAGCGCTGGCCCTGTCGAACCGCATCCGCGAATCGATAACCGAAGCCGCCTGCGCCGGCGCCGAAACCGGAATCCCGTACACCGCCAGCTTCGGCTTAGCCGTCTACGACGGAAACAGGCCGATGAAAAAGAACGACCTGATGCTTTTGGCCGGCAACGCGCTGGGCAAGTCGAAAACCGAGGGGAAGAACAGGGTCAATATCCTATGAAAACCGTGGAAAAAGATAAAATTCCGAGGCTGACGATTGTCACCGGCGACGACCCTTTCGCCATGGATCTCTCCAAGAGCAAGTACTTGGAACGGATAAAGGCCGCGCACGGTCAGTGCAAGCTTGAGAATTTCGACTCGGGAATCGAGCGGATCGGCGACTTCACCGCCCGCGCCATGACCGCCTCGCTCTTCCAGGAGATCCGCGTCTGCTGCATTCTGCACGCCCAGTCGCTCTCCGAAAAGGATCTCGCCGCTCTCGACGCGGCTCTGAGCTACGAGATACCGGACGTTTTCATCTTCATCTCCGCCGAGCTTGAAAAGAAGAGCAAGGAAGAAAAAAAGGTGAAAGAGGGCCTGCGTCTCAAAGAACGCGCCAAAGACGCCTCGATCTCCGTGCAGGACGCCGCAAAACCTTACGACAGCAAAATCGCCGATTGGATAGTCGCGCAGGTTCCTCAATTCTACGACAGGCAGATAGGGAAACCGGAGGCCCAGCTTTTGGCCGACACCGTGGAATACGACCTGATCTACTCAGAATTGCAGAAGATAGACATGGCGCTCCCCCCCGGCGCGCGCATAGACAGAAAGATAATCTTAGAGATAACCGGCGCGACGCGCACGATGACCGTCTACGAACTGTCGGCCGCCTTAGGCAAAAGAGACCTCCCCGCCGCGCTTAGAGTCTTAGACTCTCTGCTGTCGTCGAATCTATACGCCCCGTTAGTGATTTCCACGGTATTCAAACATTTTTGGTCGATACTGAAGATAAAAAAATTCATACAAAAAAATCCCTCCCTGCTGAAGCAATACAACTCAAGAGGCTACGGAGCCGACTCCCCGCAGACCTTAGCCGCGTGCGAAATAGGCATAGCCTGCGGATTGATAACGGAGAAGACGAAGAACCGCGTCTACCCGGTTATGATACTCTCAGGAATAGTCAACCAAGCGCAAAGTTTCAGCGACCGCGGGTTGATAGACATTATAAAGACGTTGCAGAAGTACGACGTGGATATAAAAACAGGCCGCGCGGCCGATGACGCGATTAGTTTGCAGATGCTGTGCCATAAGATTGTCATGGCGGAGTGATTGGGGTTGATACGGAAAGGCGGGGAGCGATAAGTGTTGATAATGATCGGAAAACATTGTCTGAATTAGGATTATAGGATAAAAAAACAGATTATAGGATAAAAGTCAAAAGACTGTCTGAACTAGGATTAGTAGGATTATAAGGATTATAGGATAAAAAAACAAAAAAAATGAGATACTTTTTTAGAGTAGAATACGACGGCACCCGATTCTGCGGCTGGCAAAGCCAGCCTAACGGGATCAGCGTCCAGCAGTTGATAGAGGAGGCGCTGACCGTCGTCCTCCGCGCCCCTTGCCCCGTCGTCGGCGCGGGGCGCACCGACGCCGGCGTTCACGCCCGCGCCCAGGGCGTCCACTTCGACGCCCCCGATTCCGCCGGCATCGATACCGAACGGCTCACCATATCCCTCAACGCGCTTCTCCCCCCTGACATCGCCGTTTACGGCATGGTTCCGGTGCGTTCCGATTTTCACGCCCGCTATTCCGCCGTTTCCCGGCGGTACATATATTATTTTTCCGACAGGAAGAATCCGCTCAATTACAAGAGGGTGTGGATGATATACTATCCGGTGGATTGGGAGCGCGTCGCTTCGGAGGCCGAGAGCATCGCCGGGCGGCGCGATTTTACGGCGTTTTGCGCGTCGGGCGCGGATTCGGACGACAAGGAGTGCGACGTGTCGTTCGCCGCCCTGTCTCGCGGCGAGTTCGGCGTGAGGACGTTCACCATAGAGGCGAACCGCTTCATCTACAAGATGGTGCGGTCGCTGGTCGGCACGCTCGTAGACATCGGGCGCGGGCGGATATCCGCCGCTATGGACGCGATAATCGCCTCGCGTGACAGGAATATGGCGGGGGAGACCGCCCCGGCCTGCGGGCTTGTCTTGGAGCGGGTGGGCTATCCGGCGGAGGAGCGCGTATGAACAGCCGGCGGGTTTCGATCACGGTGCTGATAATATCCATAGTCGTCGCTATGGCGGCGGGGCTGTTCGCGGGCGGGGAGGCCATCCGCCTGATCTACACCGACGGCCTGCGCAGCGTCCTCGGCAGCCGCATCGCCCGCGAGGGGGAGCTGCTGTCGGAGCTCGAGAGGATGCGCGGCGACAGCGCGCTGCGGGCGGTGGGCAACAACCGGGCCAACGCGATAGTGTACGCGACGAGCCGGGTCGCGCCCAGCGTGGTCGGCATAGTCGTCACCCAGATACAGGTGGTGCAGAACCCCTACGCCGGCGACAACTTCTTCGACTTCTTCTTCGGCCCCAACCTCAACCCGCAGCGCTACCGCAGCATAGAGAACATCGGGTCGGGGTTCGTGATAAGCGCCGACGGGATGATCATGACCAACTACCACGTGGTGAAGAACGCCTCGCGCCTCTACGTCAACTTCCCCGACGGCTCCCGCGTGGAGGGGAAGATCGTGGGCGTGGACGAGAAGTCCGACATAGCCGTGGTCTCGGCGCACGGCGGCGGCTACACCCCGGCGAGCCTCGGCAACTCCGACAAGTGCCTGATAGGGGAGTGGAGCATCGCTCTCGGCAACCCATTCCTTAACTTCATAAACGACGCCCGCCCCACGGTGACGGTAGGCGTGATAAGCGCCCTCAACCGCAACTTCGCGCCCACCGAGGGCGTCTACTACCAGGGCATGATACAGACCGACGCCTCGATAAACTCCGGCAACTCCGGCGGCCCGTTGGTCAACTCCATGGGCGAGGTCATAGGGATAAACTCGTTCATCTACACCGGCAGCGCGGCCAACACCGGATCGATAGGCATAGGCTTCGCCATCCCCATAAACAGAGCCCAGCGCGTGGCGAAGGAGCTTATCGCCCACGGCAGCAGGAGGCAGGTGTGGACGGGCATAACCGTGCAGGACATAAACCGCTCGGTGGCCTCGGCGCTGAACTACAAAAACTCCGAGGGCGTGATGGTCGTGGGGGTGAAGCAGGGCGGCCCGGGGGAGTCGGCGGGGATCAGGCAGGGGGACGTCATACATAAAATGTGCGACAGGCCGATAATGAGCAGCGCGGATTTGGACGGGGTTTTCATAGACTATTTTGTGGACGATACGGTGGATATAAACGTTATAAGGAACGGGAAGCCGGTTACGGCGGAATTGGTGTTGAGGGAGTATCCTAAAACGCCGGGTAAGAAGCAGTAAAATCAACATTTTTGCGTTATTATGCAGTCATAATATATATTTATAAGCTATAGTGTTTATCGTTAAAAAACAGAAACAGAAAGGGTGTACGGCAAATGGCTCCTCCGTTGAAGGATAGGAAGGTCGGGACGTTGTTTTTGATCGTGCTTTTGGGGATCGTGATGGGGGCGTTTATGAGCGCGCTTGTGAAGGTGATGCTTCCGGGGAGCGACAATGTGGTCAAAACGTTCTTCACTTACGCGCTGCCGTTCGGCGTGGGGTACCCGTCGCCGGTTATTGTCGATTTGATAGCCATAAAGTTCCAGTTCGGCTTTCAATTCGAGTTCACCATGCTGTCGATACTCGGGGTGTTCCTGAGCCTCTACTTCTTCAGGTGGTATCGGTAGAATACTCAATCGGGCGGCTATATGGCATTTTTTGACAAACCGATATCGGACATAGTCCGCGACGTTCACGCCGGCAAGGTCAGCGCCCGTGATCTCTGCGCCCGCGCGCTTGACTTGGCCGCCGGGCGCGGGAGGGAGCTCAACGCCTTCATCACGGTCTGCGGGGAGTCCGCGCTGAAGAGGGCGGACGAATTGGACGCCCTGACACCGGACGCTAAAAAGAAAATGCCGCTCTGCGGGATTCCCGTCGCGGTGAAGGACAATATCTGCACCGAGGGGATAAAGACCACCTGCGCCTCGCGGATGCTTGAAAACTTCGTCCCGCCATACGACGCGGCCGTCGCGGAGGCGCTCTCGGCGGCGGGGGCGGTGGTGGTCGGCAAGACCAATCTCGACGAGTTCGCCATGGGGTCGTCCAACGAGACCTCCTATTTCGGGCCTGTGCGCAACCCCCGCGACCCGCGAAAGATCCCCGGCGGTTCGAGCGGCGGCAGCGCGGCGGCGGTGGGGGCGGGGGTTGTTCCGGCGGCTCTCGGCACCGATACCGGCGGCTCCATACGCCAACCCTCCAGCCACTGCGGCACGGTCGGGCTCAAACCCACCTACGGGCGGGTGTCGCGCTACGGCGCGGTGGCCTTCGCCTCGTCGCTCGACCAGATAGGCCACATCGTCTCAAACGTGCGCGACGCCGGTTTGATGTTGTCTGTGATATCCGTTCCCGACAAACGCGATTCGACCTGCGCCGGGCGGCGATTCGCCGACTCCGAGGAGTTTTACGACGGCGACGTCTCCGGTCTGCGCATAGGCATGCCGAAGGAGTATTTTGGCGAGGGTCTCTCAAACGAGGCGCGTTCGGCCATACTTCCGGTTGCCGAGGAGTTGAAGCGGCGGGGGGCCTCGGTCGCGGAAGTTTCGCTCCCCAACGTAAAATACGCCGTGGCGGCATATTACATAATAGCCGCCGCCGAGGCCTCGTCGAACCTGTCGCGGTTCAGCGGCGTGGGCTACGGCTTCAGGGCGGGCGGCGCGAAAACGCTCGACGATATGTATTGCGCGACAAGGGCGCAGGGCTTCGGCGCGGAGGTCAAGAGGCGGATTATGCTGGGGACGTACGTCTTGTCGTCCGGCTATTACGACGCCTACTACATGAAGGCGGCGCGGGTGCGCACGCTGATAACGAACGATTTCGAGAGGGCGTTCGACGACTGCGACGTGATCCTCGCCCCGGTCGCGCCGACTCCGGCGTGCAATTTGGGCGAAAGCGACGGCGACCCGCTGCGCGTCTACCTGTCCGACATCTACACCGTCTCCGCGAACCTCGCCGGAATCCCGGCCATGAGCGTGCCGTGCAAAGTCCCCGAAGGGGCCATGCCCGTAGGGGCGCAGCTGATGGCGTCCAAATGGCGCGAGGATTTGCTGTTTAAGGCGGGGAGCGCTATGGAATCAAAGGATAACAAGTGAAGATCTATACTGCGGCGATATGCTTTTTTTCATTGCTGGCGATAGCCGGCTGCACGCCCTACGTACGTTACGCCGGCGATCGGCCGGCGGCCGGCCCGTCGAATAGCCAGTCCGGTCAGCGGCAGGAATCTGCGGACGGCGGCGCGGACAGCTTGCAATCCGGCTGGGAACCGGTCGACGGCGGCGACGCGGAGCGGCATAAAACCGGTTGGCTGGCCGCGACGCTCGGCGAGGCGGATCAGGGCCGGCCTTTCCGTAAGAATAAACAGGATAAGCAAAATAAACAGAATGCGCAGGACAAGCAGGACAAGCAGGATAAGCAGGACAAACAAGATAAACAGGATAACGCGAAGGATGACGCTCCTAAGCGTTTGGAGCAGGCGGTCCGTTCGTACCTCGGCGTTCCGTACAAGTACGGCGGAACCACGCGGAGCGGTTTCGACTGTTCCGGTTTCGTCTCCGCCGTCTACCGCGACGCCTACGGCATGCAGCTTAAGCGCACCTCCGGCGCGATGTGGAAGGACGGCGTCCCCGTGTCGCTTATCGCGGCGCGTCCGGGCGACTTGGTCTTCTTCAAGGGCGGCGCGTTCGGCACGATAGACCACGTGGGCATATACATGGGCAAAACCCTCTTCGTCCACGCGTCGAGCAAATCCGGGGTGGTGTACGCCAACCTGAAAGACACATACTACGCCAGGCGGTTCGCGGGCTTCAGGAGAATGTTTTGACAAACGGCGGCGCGGCGATATGAATACGCTGTCTGAGATTAGGATTGGAAGTGTCGATAGGATTAAAAATCTTTGAAGAGGACGATGGATAATGCCGGACATAGTCTTTTCAGGCGCACGGGGCGCTTTCGGCGAGATAGCCGCCCGCCGGCATTTCGGCGAAAAAGCCGACATCGCCCCGGTCCTCGGTTTCGACGCGGTCTTCTCTTCGGTCAGGCGGAAAAAGGCCTCTTTCGGCGTGGTGCCCATAGAGAACACGCTCGGCGGCAGCGTGCACCAGAACTACGACATGCTTCTTGACAGCCGCCTGTACATCGCGGCGGAGCTCTTCCTCCGCGTGAACCACTTTCTTTTGGCCAAGCCCGGCACGCCGATAACCGCCGTCCGCCGCGTTTTCTCGCATCCGCAGGCGTTAGCCCAGTGCGCCCGATTCTTGAAGCTCCACCCCCGCATGAGGCCCGTGGAGGCGGACAACACCGCGTTGGCCGCCAAAGCCGTGAGCGAGGACTCCGCCGCCGACACCGCCGCCATAGCCTCAAGCGCCGCCGCCGCCGACTTCGGCCTTGAAATCCTCGCCCCCGACATCCAAGACCGCGACGACAACGTCACGCGCTTCTTGGTGGTGAGCCGCGAACAATCCGAAAAAAGCTCCGCCCCCCGCAAAACCTCCATAGCCTTCTCCCTGCGGAACACTCCCGGAGCGCTCTTCAAAGCCTTAGGCGTCTTCGCCCTGCGCGACATAGACCTCTTCAAGATAGAGTCGCGCCCCATCCACGGAGAGGGTTTCGAGTACCTCTTCCACTTAGACTGCCGGGGCGACATCCGCGACGAGGTGGTGAAAAACGCCATCTCCCACTTAAAAGAGATCGCGCCGTTTTACAGGCTGCTGGGGTCGTACGATATCGGAAAGACTGTCTGAATTAGGATTATAGGATTATTAAAATAGATTATAGGATTAAAAACACGGTGTGTTGACGTTGCGACGCGAAGCGGCGCATGTTTACCAAAAGTATCTCCCCCTATTTGAGGGGGAGATATTGATAGAGGGGGGGTATCTGGCGGGGCGTTGCGGGGTGTCCCCGCAGGGTGGGTAGCGGAAAAGAAAACGGCGAAGCCGTTTTCTTTGTAGCGAGGGAGGGCGCAGCCCTCCCCTTAGTTGAATTTGATTTTAAAGTTTTTAATTTTTTTATTTGACTTTATTCCCGCCATCATTTATATTATTAATCTTTACGTAAAACGGCAATCATAGCAACCAAAATAAACAGCATTCGGAGGTTTTATGTCCAAGACGTGCGAAGTTTGCGGCAAGCACCCGATGTCGGGGAAGACCATCTCTCACGCCCACAACGTGAACAACAGGATCTTCTACCCGAACCTGCGCACCATAAAGCAGGTGGTCAACGGCACGCCCCAGCGGATCAAGATCTGCATGAAGTGCCTCAAGGCGATGGCCAAATCGTAGCCGTTTCCGCCCTTTTCGGCGGATGCGCGTTGATTCTGAGGGCGTGACGCTATGTCGAACAACCCGGAAAAGCTGCTGATAATCGGCTCCGGCCCCGCCGGGCTCACCGCCGCCGTCTACGCCGCGCGTGCCGACCTGAACCCGCTCCTGATAGAGGGCTTCCAAACCGGCGGCATCCCCGGCGGCCAGCTCATGATCACCGGCGCGGTCGAAAACTTCCCCGGATTCCCTGCGGGAATAGGCGGCCCCGAACTCATGCAGGCCATGCGGGAGCAAGCCGAGAAGTTCGGGACGCGGTTAGTCACCGACGACGTCGCCGAGGTCGATCTGTCGCAACGCCCGTTCGCCGTTTCCACGGTCAACGGGGACAAATTCTCCGCCGACGCCCTGATTGTCGCCTCCGGAGCCGCCGCGAGCAGGCTCCCGCTCGACTCCGAACAAAGGCTGTGGGGGCGCGGCGTCTCCGCCTGCGCCGTGTGCGACGGCGCGCTGCCCGTCTTCCGCAACAAAGAGTTAGCCGTGATCGGCGGCGGCGACACCGCCGTGGAGGAGGCCGTCCACCTCACCCGGTTCGCCTCCAAGGTCTACCTGATACACCGCAGAAACGAGCTCCGCGCCGGAGCGGTAATGCGCGAACGCGCCGCGTCGCACTCGAAAATCGAAATCCTCTGGAATAAGACCGTCGAAGAGTTCTTAGGCGGACAAAGACTAAGCGCCCTAAAACTCCGCGACACCGTAACCGGCGCGCTCTCCGAACTGACGGTCGCCGGAGCGTTCGAAGCCATAGGCCACAAACCGAACGTCGGCTTCCTAAACAATCAGTTGAAATTAGACCCCCAAGATTACATTATCGTAACGCCCGGCGCCTCCCAAACATCAATCGAAGGAGTCTTCGCCGCCGGCGACGTATGCGACCCTCACTACCGCCAAGCGATAACCGCCGCCGCCAGCGGATGCAGAGCGGCGTTGGATGCTCAGAGGTGGCTTCAAAATACTGGCTTCGCCGAGATAAACAAGTTGTCTGAATTAGGATTATAGGATTGCCTACGGCGAGGTAAACAAGTTGGCTTCGCCGAGATAAACAAGTTGGCTTCGCCGAGATAAACAAGTTGGCTTCGCCGAGATAAACAAGTTAAAAAAACAGATTATAGGATTAAAAATCAACGTCAAAAACCTTTCTTTTGAATTTGCGACGCGAAGCGGCGCTTGTTTATCGTCGGGGCGTTGCGGGGCGGAGCCCCGCAGGGTGGGTAGCGGAATAAAAAACGGGCAAAGCCCGTTTTTTATGTAGCGAGGGAGGGCGCAGCCCTCCCCTTATATGAATTTGACGTTGAATTTGATTTTTATATTTTGACTTTTTATTTCAAATCGTGATAATACCCCAAAAGCCTAAGCACGATCCTGTCTTTCCCCGGCGTTATCGTTATCGTCTTCCCCCCCTGCGAAGACGACTGGCCCGGTTTCGGGGTGATGAAATCGACGTAGCCGCTTAGCACGTCGTCGTTTTTGGATATGGTCGCGTGGCCGCCCATCCAGTTTATCCTGCCTTTCCCCTTCAACAGAACCGCCCCGTCTATCTTGCTGTCCGGACCCCACATGAACGTGTTCTGCTGGTTCGGGCTGTTGTTCTTCTCGTCTACGTAGATAAGCCCGCGAAAATCTTTTTCGCACCCGAAATTATTCAATCTCCCCGTTTCCCCCACGTAAATCAAAGTGCTCGCGTTGCTGTTCGCGCCAACGTCGCTGTTGAAATATTTGCCGCTGATGTTGCCGCCGTTCTCTAAGACGAAGGCTATTTTGTTGTCGAACGTGCTCGTCGTAGGATTCGCGAAGTCGATTTTTCCGGTCACCTGAACCAAAAGATGCCCCTCGCTGTAGTACTGCGGGTACGCGGATTCGGGAAATTTCGTATACCAACCGTTGACCTGCGCCAGCGACAGGCCGCTGATGCTGCCGTCCGGACCCGCTCCCGATTCCAATTGGTTGATGGTCAAAAATTGCTTCCCCATGGCCGTTATATTCGCCGGGCTGAGGTCGGGTTCATAGTCTACCCTGTAACGAGCCGCCGCCGTGCCGGGATTGGTCGGGTTATTCTTCGCGGCGTCCGCCTCGTTCGTCATGCCCAGACCGTTCAAGATGTCCGCCGCGCCGAAATTAGATTTATTTCCCGCGCCGTAGTTAATATTCTGGAGCGTGGAATTGTTCATCTCGAAACACTGCCAGCTTACGTCATACCCTTCGTTGGCGCAAGGAGAACCCGCCGTGCTGTTGTCCGGGTTTTTGACAGGCAGCTTATCTGTATAAAACAGATTGCTTTTCTGCGGGCCTATTCCTATAAACTTTATAATGTGGCTGGATACGCCGTTGTAGGGAGGGTTCGACGAACCGTTGAAGATATTTGTGGTCTTAAATCCCTCCCTGATCCACAAGTCTTTGGCGACTTTTAAACCGCCGGAGTAATTGTCGGTGGATATCATCTTGTTGAAGCCTACATGGTCGTTAAACACGGTCGCGGTGTTGATGATGGCGTCGTCGTTAAAAAACGCCGGCACGCTGAAATCCACGGCTTTTCCGATTCTGGCGGCTTTATAAAAGAAGACGCTCCCTTCCCCGGTGCCGCCGTCGGGCAAAAAGCTGAAATTCGTGCCGGAGGAACCCAGCGCGTATCTATCCATAAATGTGGCGTGACCCTTGACGGTTATATCCCCCGACGCGTATTCCATATCCGCGTTAAGCAGCATCGTATTCAGCCCCGACCACTTAGACTTTCCCTCGATCTTCGCGTCTATGGAATAAAAGGCGCGCATTCTCTTCATACACTTTCCTTTTTCGCTTCTCCCGCTCTCCACCTCAAACGTCATGTGCATGGTGTTTTCGTTGAAATCTACGATTCTGCTCTTGAAGAACCGTCCTTCGGAGATTAGATGCATTCTATCTTTGCCGCCGAATATATACGGTTTTTCTTTCGCCTCCTTTTCCGTCGGAGAGGTTACTTTTCCCCCTTTGACGTCGAGAATGCCCTGTATTAAGGCCAGCGCCTTAGTTCTTCGGACAATGTCGGGGCTTTGGATAAACGTTTCGGAGGCCACAATTCCGCCGGAAGCCGCGCTGCTCATATCCAGCGCCGACCCGTAGGCGTGGCTGACAGCGGAATGACTGCCGGTATTTCTCAGCATCGACGCGATCACAATGCCGATGAACACCAGCGCGGCGAGGACTCCGACTATAGCGGATCCGTTGGAATTTCGCATAACCCAACCTTTCCGTCAACCGGCGGAAACGCCCCAGCGCGGTTGCGTAGTGTTTTGGTTGTACGTCTTTTAGACTGCAACCTTGATTTCGTGCAAGGGTGCGATAGTATTTTGTAAATTTTTTTTTGAGGGGAACCATTGATATATTGAGATACCAATTAAATATCGCACGAAGCCAATATAGAAAATTTTGTGTAGGTGCGATATTTAATTGTGGGATGTATAGATGGCGGAGCGAATTGCCACGGTACTTATATGCTAAGGTTGGGACGACCGCTTATCCTTTTCTTACCTCGCAACTCTTTTTACAAAAAGCGATTCCATACTTGATAATATCGTTGTAACGCTCGGCTTCAAGCTCTTTGTCATACTTGCCGTCCGCGATTTGCCTCACCGCCTCCTCGCTCCTTCTTTCTATCTCGCGCATATCCGGCGTGTACTTGAGCTCAAGAATCACGGCCCTGCCGCGACCGCTTGCGTGACGCAAAACAATATCGCACCGACCGCGACCGGTCTCACGGTTTGACTTGGCGGTAAAATCGCGCATTCCAGAGAGTACGCCGATCATTACGCCATGATAAAAATCCTCTTTGGCGTCTAAATAACTTATGGTCTCCAAAAGGAATTTTTCCAATTCTTTCTGCAACGACTCGGTGTCGCCGCCTAAGAGCGCGTTGTAAAGAAGATTGAAATCTTTACGGTTGACCCGATCTTTGAACCATTCCTGTATTTTTGTTTCATAAATGTACCGTACTTCTCTGTTCGGAATAGACAAATCCACAACAATGTTCACGCCGTCCAGACGCTTTTCCCCGACTCTTTTCAGATAACCGGTAAAGAACAGAAAATTCCAAATATTGTCGGAACTGTTATATATTTCACCGTAAGTTACGTCTTCGTGAGACGTTACGGTGATTGTTCCTCCGGCCATCAATGTTTCGAGGCCTACCTTCGTTTCGAGATTCACCTTGTCTATCATGTCGCGAATGACTTCGTTGCCGCTGGTGTTTGCCCAGTAGTGTTGGGGAATATCATTTATGTTCTTAACCCAAGATCTTACCACATTTAAGCTGCTCCATGGATTATACACTTCGGTATCGCCAAATAGATAGCCGTTGTACCAATCCCTGACGACCTGCGTCTTGGCCTCTTGCCCATAATACCGTAGCATGGCATCCATCTCATTTTGCGTGAAACCGAAATATTCGGAATAATCGTTTTTGAGTATCGAAGACACATCTACTTGATTTAACCCCGTGAATATGCTCTCTTTGGAAATACGCAGACAACCGGTCATCGCCGCAAACTGAAGATGCGGATTGTCCTTTAACGCGCCGCATAGTAACGGACGGATAAAATTAATCATCGTAGGATAAAAACCGTGAAACCACGAATTCTCCAGCGGAACATCGTACTCATCTATCAGGACTACGACTCTTTTGCCGTGGTAATTTTCCAAGCATTCAATCAAAAATTCGAGCGAAGATGAGTAATCGTTTATAGAACCGGCTGCGGAAGAGAGTCTTTTAAACAATTCACGGTCGCTATCATCCGATATTTTTTCCACAACGTAAGCGTGTCGCTTATATTCATTGGCGATACACTCTCTTAACCGATGATACGATTGGTCAAAGTCTTCTTTTTTTGCGTCCTTGAAGCTCAAAAATATCACCGGATACTTCCCCTGATGCCCCATATACCGCTCCCCGGCCCCCTCTATCTTCAACCCGCGAAACAGCGACCGCGTATCCTTGCCGCCGATCTGCGCCGTGTCCTCAAAGAAACACTTTAACATTGTCTGGTTCAACGTCTTGCCGAACCGGCGCGGACGGGTGAAAAGAGCGACTTTGGCCTTTATGTCCAATAAGTCCCTTATCAACAGCGTCTTATCGACATAATAATAGTCGGTTTCTATCAATAAATCAAAACACGACTCGCCGATGGGCAGCGGCTTTTTGTTTACGCTTGCGTCTGTGTCCATGCTTTTGCTCCAAAATAATGATTAATCGGTAATTTTGACTCGTAGCGTCATACATTAATATACATTATGGACAGAGCAAAACGCAAAAAAAAATTCCGAATACGACCTCCTTACCATATCAGCCGCCGCCCGCCATCTCAAAACCTCTCCGTCTACGCCGATCACCCGCCCTTTCCGCTCCGCTATTTCAGGTTGTAATAGTAGCCTAAGGGTATGAGAACGATGCGCGTCGTGCAGCTGACTTCTTTTTCAGAACCGCCGTAGCCGGGAATGAAACCGGTGAAGGCTTTTAGGATATCATCGTTTCTAGTGAAGACGGCGGGACCGCCTGGGCTTGAGTTCCAGTTTACTCTTCCTTTGCCTTTCAGCAAAACCGCGCCATCGATTTTGCAATTGTTGCCCCATGTGAATGTATTGTGCGGTTCGTAGGCGGTATGATTCTTTTCGTCTATATATATGAGTCCGCGAAAACTCTTATCGCATCCGAAATTCGTCAACACTCCGTTTTGCCCCACGTAAATCAATGTACTCGCGCTATCGCCGCTATTGTAGTATCT
>Ga0268262_10002842_pt1 | contig 19506 bp, 20 predicted proteins | sample TergutNc150P3_FD_190354 | JGI IMG/M metagenome (GOLD analysis project Ga0268262, IMG submission 190354) | Nasutitermes corniger P3 segment gut microbial community from laboratory colony in Florida, USA - Nc150 P3 (SPAdes) (version 2) | ecosystem: Host-associated > Arthropoda: Insects >...
TGGATAAATAATTTAACTTAGGTGAGGTCGAAATGAAAATACTATTGGTTGACGATTCTTCTACAATGCGCCGCATTCAAAAGAATACACTCGCATCCCTTGGCTACTCAGATGTTGTTGAAGCAGAGGATGGGGCAGATGCCCTTGAAAAGCTCCGGCAAACCCCAGACATCCAGCTTGTGCTGATGGATTGGAATATGCCTAATATGACAGGCATAGAATCTCTGAAGGCAATTAAGAGCAACCCTGCAACCAAGGCTATCCCAGTTATGATGGTGACATCTGAAGCGGAAAAAGCTAAAATTGTAGAGGCTATTCAAAATGGAGCCAGCAACTATTTGGTAAAGCCCTTTGAAGCAGATGCGCTAAAAGAGAAAATAGCCGGAATTGTTAAATAGCCCAAGGAGCTAGTATGCCCAGCTTGGTCTATATAAACGGCGAGTTTTACGATAGAGAAAACGCAAAAATTTCCGTCTTTGATCATGGCTTTCTCTACGGAGACGGCGTGTTTGAAGGCATTAGAGCCTACAAGGGCATGATTTTTCGTTTAACCGAACACGTGGATAGGCTGTTTGATAGCGCAAAAGTTATAGGGCTTATACCCGGCATTCAAAAAAAAGAAATGGAAGATATAATCGTTAAAACCTGTGCGAAAGCAGGTGTTAAAGACGGTTATATGCGTCCCATAATAAGCCGCGGAATAGGAGATTTGGGCTTAAATCCCTATCTCTGCAAAAAGCCAAATATCATTTGCATAGTAGATAACATATCGCTTTATCCGGCTGAAGATTATGAAAACGGATTGAAAATTATAACCGTTGCAACTCACCGCAATTATAACGAGAGCCTCAACCCGAGGGTCAAGTCTTTAAATTATTTGAACAATATAATGGCAAAAATTGAAGCTGTGCAAAGCGGAGTGAAAGAAGCCTTGCTCCTGAATCCTCTCGGCTATGTTGCCGAATGCACAGGGGATAATTTATTCATAGTTCGCAAGGGAAAAATTTACACTCCCTCTGTGCAAAGCGGTTCTCTAGACGGCATAACAGCAGCAGCAGTTGCCGAGCTTGCAGTGAAGAGAGGTTTTGAAGTTATACCCGGGCTTATGAGCCGCTTTGATATTTGGACATCAGACGAATGCTGGCTAACTGGCACAGCCGCCGAGATGATTCCTGTGACAAGCGTTGATGCCCGTCTTATAGGAGATGGGAAAGTTGGTCCTGTTTACAAACAACTTTTGGCAGATTTCAAACATCTCACAGAGACCACAGGAACACCCATAGTCTAGGTTACTATATTACCCTAGATGCTTGACTTTTACCCAATTCACATATACTACCCGCTTGAAGAAGCGGAAAAGAAATACAAAGAAGGTACTTTGAGACAAACAGAGAATTACCTGCTTGCCTTTGTTGAAAGGCATTTAGAAGAAATTTTAGATTTAGCAAGTGATAACGGAAATGTAAATGACGAAGATATTATAGATGCTGTGAAAGGCGAAATTTTAGCAAGAGGTTCTATACAACCAGCAGCCGAACTTGCAGATATAATAAAAGAGATAAACAAGGAGATTTGGTATAGAGGCGAAGCGGGGCATCAAAATCAAAACCCCAAAGATATAGCCGAGGAATGGCAAGCGGAATACGCTGCCAAATGGCACGAAGCTAGACTATTTGAAGCTTTTGTTGTTTTAGAGCATTGTACAAATACTGTGCTAGCAAAATTCAGTGGGGTTCGCTAGTGTCTATATCTGTGGAAAATCTCTACTTCAAGGATTTGAGCCAATATCAAACTCTTACCACTCAAGAGGAGCAGGCTCTTATACAGATACTCCGCGATAACGGCAAAAGAAATATACACAACGCTGCTCTTCGCAAACTTATATGCGGCAATTTGCGATTTGTGGTGAGCGTAGCCCGCAAATATCAAGGGCGAGGGCTTAGCCTGCTAGATTTGATAAACGAAGGCAATTTGGGGCTTTTCAAAGCGGCACTTCGCTTTGACTGCGCAAAAGATATTCGCTTTATAAGTTACGCGGTGTGGTGGATAAGGCAAGCCATACAAAAAGCAATTTTTGAACGAATTGGAGTAATGAGAATCCCACCCAACAAGCTGATACTCGTGAACCGTTTTAAAAAAGCATTGTCCATCAACCTTGGCGACTACGAAAAAACATTCAGTATTCCAGAATTCAAAGACAGCGAAAAAGACATAATAGACATAATGGAAAAAATGATGGAAATTTCGCTTGATACCCCCTCAAATGATGACCCAAGCTCCGATAATGTTGGAACGCTTTTAGATGTTTTGGAAGGAAACACAGACAGCCAAGACGATTTTATGAGGGAAGCCGAGTTGCATACTATGGTTAGCGATATACTCTCTAAATTACCGACAAAAGAGAGCGAAATTATCCGTATGTTCTACGGCATAGATTCGGCAGAAGACTCTACCTTGCGCAATATTGGCGAAGATATGCGGCTTTCACGTGAAAAGGTGAGGCAAATAAAAAACAAGGCAATTCGCAGAATGCAGAAAAATAAAGAATTGCACGAAGACTTAAAGGATTTCTTCTATTAACAGACAATGAAAAAATATTTAACAGATAAAAAATATTTAATCATTGCAGCAGGTGCAGTTTTAATAGTTATAATTATTTTGCTTATTATTTTTAGCAGCGGTTCAATGAAAGTTTCGGCTATTCCTTTTGGATTACCCGCCAAAACAAAAATACACATTGGCGAAAAAGCAAAATTTCCGCAAGCACCAATAGCGGCAGAAATAGATTTGCAACGCGCAAACAATTTGCGAATGGCTGGTGCCCTTGTAGCTGCCCAAGATTACTACGAAACAATATTGCTCAAATATCCTAATTTGCCCATAGCGCTTTTTGGCGCAGCGTATTCCATTATAGCGCAAGATTCCATTTCTGCACAAAAAATCGCAAAAACGAAAAATTTAATAGAAAGCCTTGCGCAGCAAATGCCGGGTTCTGTGTGGGTGAGGTTGCTTTTAACATTCACCATAGAACACGAAGGCAGTTTGAGCCATGCGCTGGAGGTGGCATATGAGCTTGCATCCGACTCTCCCGCATTCTCCGAAGCGAGGCTCAGATATTCCGAGCTGCTTTTGAAAACCGAGCAGCCCTCCAAGGCAGCAAGCGAAGCTAGAGCAGCAATTTCAATATCTGCGGGTTTAGATGCAAGAGCCTATGCAAATCTCGCTTTTGCTTTGCACAAAATGGGAAACATTGAAGAATGTTCCGAGCTTGTGAATTACGCTTTGTCAAGATTTCCTTCGCAAATGGGGCTTTTGCTTTTGCACGGTTATTTGAGCGAATATTCCAGAAACTTTGACATTGCTCTGAGCGATTACAGAAAAATTTTAGTGCTCAAACCAGGTGATGTAAATGCCTTAAACGCCATAGCTACCTTAGGAGAAAAAATCCCGCCTCAAGTAGGTGTTTCATCAAATTACCAAGGTGGCATATCTTTGAAAGACCACGCAAGAGAAGCCGCAAAAATACTTTTGCCTTTAATAGATGAATACCCAGAAAATTTGCCACTTCGCGAGGCACTCGGAAAAATTTACCTAAAATCCAGATTAATGCAAGAAGCACGCGCACAGTTCTCTGAAATTTATTCGCAAGACTTTGAATACCCAAACATAAAAAAACTTTTGGAAGAATCTTCTGAGGAACAGTATAAATCCATATCTCTGTCGCCTGCGTTGTACAACAAAGATTTAACAGACTCGCTCGCAAAAACTTTTGCTTCTATGCGCAAAGGCGAAAAATTGGATAATGACTACATAGGTCACTATTTGGTGCACTACGGTTCAACGCTCAAGGAATTTTTTTCAAAATATTCAATAACCAGATTTAAAAAAATAGATGAGAGAACATTTGTTGAAAGATACAGCGTAGATTCTTTTATATACGAGAATACAATTTTCTTTGATTCAAGAAAAACATTCTACGCAGTTCGCTCTGTAATAAAAGATTCTGCCGAAGTTGGTTCTTTTAATTACGTTCAAGATTTGTTCGGGTATTTTTTGAGGAAAGAAACCGGAATGCTAGGCGAGGGCACTATTACAGAATCTAGAGAATGTTATGGCGATAAATGGAACGGTATTGTGTGGACATCAAGAGATAATTTTGAGGTTCTTATGCAGAGCAGCAAAAACCCCAGAACAATTTATATCGTTAGGCTACACGCAAAGCGTTTTCCCGATACCGGCAATCTATGCTTCTATATAGGCATGGCGCTTGATCAATCTAAGATGTATAAATAGCGGTGATTTACTATATTTTCTCTTAGAATGCCTTTTTTACCTATAATAATTCTCTTTGCGCTCACAATGCTTTGGGCGCAGGAAGCCGATAAACGCAAAGAATTGCTCGGCAATGTGAATATTTCACGAGTGAATTCCATGGACGAAGTTAAAGGTTCCTACAAAAGCCCCAAAAGAGCTATGTTCATGTCTTTGCTGCTGCCTGGTTCAGGGCAAATGTACGTTGGCGGGCAATCTCGCTATGTTAGAGGCACATTTTATTTGGCAGAAGAAATTGCCTTGCTATCTGGTTTATATTACCATTCCATATATAAATACAATGAGCAGACAAAAAAATACAAAGACTTTGCAGATAAAAATTTTAGCGTGTCTAAGTACGAAAAAGCTATGAATGATATTTACAACAATTTGTATCCAAAGAACTTGGAACTGCTTTACGGAGCAGAAAGAAAAAGCTATTGCAAGGCGTTTTATGGAAACAATGATTATTATGTCAATTCTTGTTATAACAATTTTGGGATAAATTCAGGTGAAAAGCCAGACGATAACACTCCGCTATACGATGATGCAGCCTATTACCGAATTATTGCAGACAAAGATTTTGTGCTGGGTTGGTCAGATGTAAAGCCAAATGGGAACGTAGAAGCAAATCTTAATCAAGAAAATCCTGCATACATAAGACTTGGAACTTCAAAAAATTACGATGAATACGTTGCTATGCGAAAAAAAGCAAACAATTTGGCAGACAGACAAGCCATTTTTTTAGGGGTAATAATTTTGAACCACATAGTTTCTGCCGTAGATGCCGCACTATCTGCAAATGCGCACAACAGCAGTTTGTACGAAGAAAAAATATCTTTTTTGGATAGAATAAGACTGGGAAGTGATTTTCAAATTGGCGAGAATTTTAGAGCCGGAGCGGGGCTTAGACTTGTTTTTTAGGATCTTTTTCATTTTGGTAATCGGAGTTCAGATAGTTTTCTCCCAAACAGTTATTTCCGTTGACGAAAGTTTATCACGCAATAGGGATAAAAACCTCGCTTTGGCAATGGCAGCTTCTGCTGTGCTGCCTGGGGCGGGGCATTTTTATTTGGGCAACAATTCAAGGGCTTTGTCATTTTTTTGGATAGATGCAGCTCTATGGTTCTCTGCAAGCACAACTTGGTTTTATGGCGATGACCAGTTAACAAGTGCAAGAGGATATGCTGTTAAATATGCAGACGCAGAAGGCGCGCCTAAAGACCTCAAGTTTTTGACCCTTATGGGGAATTACAGGAGCAGGGGAGGTTCTCTTTACCAAAACTCAAACCCTAGCAACGATGAAGACTACAACCAAGCAATGCTCAGAGCTGGGCGCGAGATAGATGCTGAATATCCTTATGAGCCAGGCTATATTTGGGACTGGGGTTCAAGTGATAATCCAGAAACAACCAAGAGAATGAAAACTTACAATGAAATGCTGAGGCGTCACAGAATTGCAAAAATTGCATTTCAAGTTTCCATAGGTGCTATGGCTCTGAACAGAGTTTTGGCTATTTTAGATGCAATGCGGCTTTACCGGCAAACATCGGCAAATTTTTCACATCTGCAAATAACACCACTAGCAACACCCAAGCAATCAGGAATTTTTGTGAACTATGAGTTTTGAAAATCCCCTACTCTCTGTGCGCAATTTATCCATAGCTTTTGGTAGCACCCAAGTTACGCATAATGTTTCTTTTGATATAAAGCAGGGAGAAATTTTTGCCATTATGGGAGAATCCGGCAGTGGAAAAACAGTGAGCGCAATGGCAATTCCAAGGCTACTTCCTTGCCCAAGCGCAAAGATAGTGAGTGGCGAAATCATTTTTGAAGGCAAAAACATTTTGGAATCAAAAGACATTGAAAGCATAAGAGGCCACCGAATAGGATGCGTTTTTCAAGAACCTATGCAAGCCTTGAATCCAGTTGTCTCCATTGGCACCCAGCTTTTGGAATCTGTGCGTTTTATGCGGGGAGAAGAAAGAGAAACTCGCATAGAAGAACTTTTAACAAAATCCGGTTTTAAAGACACAAAGAGAATTTTCAAAAGCTACCCTCACGAAATGAGCGGCGGAATGCTACAACGCATAGTTATTTGCATGGCCCTTGCGCCAAGACCCTCTCTCATAATAGCCGATGAGCCAACAACTGCAATAGATGCCAATCTTCAAATTGCCATTATGGACATTTTGAGGAATTTATGTTTGGAAGAAAAAGTTGCCGTTCTTTTTATAACACATAATGCACACTTGGCCGCAAGTTATGCAAACAGAATAGCTGTGATGTATAAAGGAAAAATTGTTGAGTGCAACACCGCAAGCGAAATTTTAAATTCCCCCAAGCACCCATACACAAGAGCTCTGCTAGACGTTGTGCCAACAAAGGGAAAAACTTTAGCTGATTTAAAACCCATACCTTTTGATGCGGAGTTTAACTGATAATGGATAAGGTTTTAGTTGTTAAAAATTTATCTGTGACATTCCGTTCAAAAGGTGGAATAGTTTATGCGTTGAAGAATATCAGTTTTAATCTCGAAAAAGGCGAGGTTTTGGCGGTTGCGGGGGAATCGGGTAGCGGCAAGAGCACCATTGCGAATGCTTTGGTTGGGCTTGTGCCCTGGGAAAAAGGCGGAACTTATGAGCTTTTTGGCGAGAGCATAAATCCTTACAAAAAAAAATCCTTTTCCGTTGTTCGTAGCAAAGTGCAAATGGCTTTTCAAGACCCTTATTCTTCGCTAAACCCAAGATGTACAGTTTTGGAAATTGTTGCAGCACCGCTAATTGCACGTGGAATTTCAAAAAGCGAAGCAACAGCAAAAACAAAGAAAATCCTGGATTTGGTAGGCTTATCAAATGCAGATTTAAATAAATTCCCGCACGCGTTTTCCGGTGGGCAAAGGCAGCGAATAGGTTTGGCACGTGCCCTTGTGCTTGAACCCAAGATTCTGATTTGCGATGAAATAACATCTGCTCTTGATGTGAGCGTTCAAGCGCAAATTTTGCACCTTTTAAACGATTTGCAAAGAGAATTAGACCTCTCTCTGCTCTTTATTTCCCATGATATTGCGGTTATGGAGATAATCGCAAAGAGGGTTATGGTGGTTAGGGGTGGCGAAATTATTTCACCACAAACTTAACGCTCTGCTTCCCCAAAGCTTTTGCAAAATACAATCCGCTCGGTAGCGATAGCTTAACCGCTTGCGGGTCAGAAACATTCACGCTTGCAACCTTATTCCCTTTGATGTCAAAAATTTCCACAACACCATTCAATGCCTGCTCGGATAAATAAGTTACAGGAATATTTGAAATAATGGGAGTAGATTCCTCTGAACTTGAACTAGAAACCGCTACCGCGCTGGAACTGCTTGTTGTTGCATTGACAACCGCTACCGTACCGCAGGTAGCTGTTAAACCAGAAGCGGAGCTACAAGTAGCGTTGGCACCTATGGTGTAGCTGGTGGTGTTAGTGGTTGCGCTCACGTCCCAAGAACTGTTATTCCCTGGACGGCCAGTCCAATTTATATCAGTTGCTGTGGCGTTATTGCTGCAAGTTAAAGTAGGTATAGCAATAGTGCTGCCTTTCTCCACAGTTGGTTGAAGGCCAGTGCAACTTAGCGTAACATTGCTAATGGCACTACTGCTACTCGCTTTGCTAGAACTACTGGAAGAAGCTCCGCTCACAGAAGATGAACTTGGAGCTGGGGTGCTGCCGCAACCGCCGATAGTCAATGAGCCGGAGAGATCTGGGGTTGTCCAGTTCTTCATACTTGCTGCCGTGGCTGGTCTGTTGTTCTCATTGAACAATGGGGCGGTGGCTGGTGCCTTTTTTCTATGCAGGTACTTGTCGGAGAAATCTTTGACGGTGGTGGTGTAATTGCTTGGCCATGCACAATGGGACTCGGTGCCAGTATTCATCCAGCCGAAATTCCCGCCAACACCTAATGCTTTGTAAACTTCTGCTCCAGAAACCGCCGATACGTGCGAACCCGGAACGTTTAACCACTGACCGGCAGAGCCGGCTGTTTTATAAATAGCGAGAAAACCGCGTGGTGCTACCAAGGCTATAGCTTCGTGCATATCTATAGGTAGGTTGTTTGGGCTGTTTTGGAATGTGCTAAAATCATCGCCAAGCCAAGGTTGCTCGCCATACGCGGAACTAGGAGACTGAGAGCCATTTGTGCCCCCGCCTTGGTCTCTATTGTTATAAGCAACACGCATTGATGCCATGCCACCAGTGCCAGATTCCATAGGCATCGTTAGTGCCACACGCTGGTCTAATACGCCTGCCACAAAAGCACCCTTGCCATCGCGTGAGCAACCTGTCACACCGATTTTAGTTGGGTCAAAAAGTTTGTCGGGGTCTGCTTCAATAACATCTATAATACGGCTCACGCCCCAAGCCCAAGCAGCCAAATGCCCAGTGGATTTGTTGTTGGTATTAACAGTATAAAACGCACCGCTTTTGGATGCGCGGGTTCCGCCACCGACATTGCTGGTTGTGTAGTTGGCTACGGCTATGCCGTTGCTCGTGAAGTCAGAGGCCGGTGCACCACTATTGTCATAACGGATTACCAATGGATAAGGTGCGGTTCCACTTGATGGCATAGTGACGGAGACCGAAAAACTCGCACTGCCTACTTTCACCGAGATAGATGACCTTGATACCGTGCCGGTAACAGAAGCTGGCTTTGGTGGCTTGGTGCCGTAAGCAGTCTTTTCAAGGAGCTTCAAAAGCTCTTGACGTCTCTGTTTCCATTGTTCCTTGGTTGTCATGCGCGAACCGCTCAACATCGTAAACGGGTCGGGGAGGTTGGCGTTGGAAGTGGTGAAACTGGTTGGCAGAGTTACCGAAATATCTGCCCCCTCGTTTTCCACACAAGAATTAAACATTTGCTGCCCAAAAGATGCGGAAAAAGCCGCCAATAAAAATAAAGAGCCTAACATAAAGGATTTCATAAGAGCCTCCCATGACCTGATATATCCATAATTATAATATACATTTTTTTTCTACCTTGTGCCTAAGAAATGTCAAATTTACCGATAGTATGTATAGTTGGGCGCCCAAATGTGGGCAAATCCAGCTTATTTAACCGCATTTTGGGACGGAGAGCCGCCGTTGTGAGCGATAGGGAGGGCGTTACCAGAGACCGCCATTACCAAGAGGCACAGTTTCAGGGTACAAATTTTACGCTTGTGGACACAGGCGGCTTTATGACGGATTTTCAGATAGATGTTTTGGCAGAGTCCGTTAGGGAGCAGATTTTCACCGCAGTGAAAGAAGCGGACTTAATTCTCTTTATGGTGGATGTGAGGGTTGGAATCACAACATTAGACCAGCAATTTGCAAAACTCATTTTAAAAACAGAAAAGCCTGTGATTTTGGTTGCGAACAAAAGCGAAGATGCAATAGAACGTGCGGAAGGCTGGGCATTTTTGCAACTGGGAATGGGCGCACCGAGAACCATAAGTGCATTGACAGGTTATGCGGTTTTAAGTTTGTTAGAAGAAGTTATTTTGCTACTTCCAAAAAAAGAAAAAACAAAAAAGGAACTAAAGCCAATTTCATTTGCGATTTTAGGCAGACCAAATGTCGGCAAAAGCACCTTGCTCAACAAGCTGCTGGGCGAGGAGCGAGTTGTGGTTTCTGAAATCCCCGGCACAACAAGAGATTCAATTGATTGTGAATTTAAATACAACGGAATCAGTTTCAAAGTCACAGATACCGCGGGGCTTCGCAAAAAAGCACGTGTTGCAAAGCATAAAGACGAGGTGGAAATTTTCAGCAATATGCGAACAATGGAGAGCATACGCCGCTCCGATGTTGTTGTGTTGTTGTTGGATGTAACCAGAGGTTTTGAAATCCAGGATTTGCGAATAATAACGGAAATAAGAAAAGCGGGCAAAGGGCTTATTTTGGCAATAAACAAATGGGATATTTTAGAAAACAAAGATTCCAAAAGTTTTGATTTGATTGTAAAAGACATTAGGGAAAAAGACCCGCTTTTTGAGTGGGTTCCGGTTATATCCATAAGTGCGCGGGAAGGTTTGCGGGTGTTTAGGCTTTTGCAGGAAATTCAAAGGGTTCACGCAAATTGCAAACGAGTTATAGGCAGGGAAAGGGTTGCAGAGACTTTCAAAACCGCCATTGAAAAAAATCCGCATCATTCGCGGAGTGGGCATTCCGTTCAGTTGAAAAGAGCCTGCCAAATTTTAACAGACCCTCCTGTGATTACAGTGGAAACACCTTATCCTGATTTGGTTGACGAAGCCTATAAAAGATATTTGCTAAAAACTTTCTTTGAAGAATTTGGACTAATCGGAGCACCGCTCAAACTCAATTTTGACCGCAGCTTGCATTTGCGCACCGATGAAGATTTGGAAAAATTTGGAGAGCGTAGTTTAAAAAATGATATTTCGCCCCGAAGCTAAAAGAGGCACATTGCCTTTCAATTTAACCCAATACGGTTCAAGCGTTTTGGGCGCACCCTTGCTTTACGCTCCTTGCAAAGATAAATGCAGCACTCTTGCAATAGCCGGAATTCACGGCGAAGAAGCCGAAACAACATTTCTTTTGAGCAGAGTTCTAAGGCATTACACAGAACCCTTGCAAAACACAGCTTTTATTCTATGCGCAAATCCAGACGGAGTTTCTTTAGGAACTAGAGGCAACGCAAATGGCGTGGATTTGAACCGCAATTTTCCCACAGCAAATTGGAGTGCAGAAACCACTCTCAGCAAAGCCACTTTAGAAAGCGAAAGAATAACAGAACTCTCTTCCGGCAAAAATCCAGCCAGCGAAGCCGAAACCAAATCCCTAATTGAAATAATCCAAAAACTAAAACCCACCGAAATCCTCTCCATTCACAGCCCCCTCTCCTGCGTTGAAGCCCCAGAGCGAAGCCCATTAGCAGACTTTTTGGCAAATTTAAGCGAAACCGAATACAAAACAGATATAGGCTACCCAACACCCGGCAGCCTTGGAACTTGGTGCAAGGAAAACTCTGTGCATTGCATCACTTGGGAACTGCCTCGCTTTGCACCGGAGATTTTGTCGCAGAGATTTGCGGAAAAACTGGCGGGGTATTTTCTATCTTAACCCATTATGTCGTATTCCCCAGTTATAGGCTTAGAGATACATTGCCAGCTTGCAACCAAAACAAAGCTTTTTTGCGGCTGCAAGATAGAGGTTAACACAGAGCCTAACAAGCACGTTTGCCCTGTGTGCCTTGGGTTTCCGGGTGCTTTGCCCATTCCAAACAAAGAGGCTGTGAATTTAGCCATAAAGCTAGGGCTTGCACTTAACTGCGAAATAGACAGCCGTGCCCTGTGGACACGCAAAAATTATTTTTACCCCGATTTGCCAAAGGGCTACCAAATAACGCAAACCGGAGGAATTCCTGTTTATGACCATCCTGTTTGCAAAAAGGGTTATATTGAGATAATCAGCGAAAATGGCGAAAAAAAACGCATAGGCATAACCCGCATACACATAGAAGAAGATGCGGGCAAATTGGTTCACGATTTTTCGCCGGAAAGTTCGCACTTTGATGCAAACCGCTGTGGAACCCCGCTTTGCGAAATAGTCACCGAACCCGATATCCGCAGCCCCGAAGATGCGGTTTTGGTTTTGCAAAAAATAAAACAGATTTTGGAATACACAGGCGTTTCCAATGCCAATATGGAAAACGGAAATATGCGCTGCGATGGCAATATATCCATTCGCAAAAGCGATGATGCTCCTTATGGCACAAGGGCAGAGATAAAAAATTTGAACAGCTTTTCAAATTTGCAAAAAGCGCTTGAAGCAGAAATGGCATTGCAGGCGGTGACTTTGGATAGCGGCAAAGAAGTTGAGCAATGCACAAAACGCTATGATGTAAATCAAAATAAAACTACAGTGATACGCAGCAAAGAAGATTCCCACGATTACAAATATTTCCCAGAGCCGGATTTGCTGAGGCTCTTTATAGAGAAAAGTTTGGTGGATAGCATAAAGCTGAGTATGCCCGAACTTCCAGATGTTCGCCGCAGCAGATTTGAACAAGATTTTGGACTTAGCGAATACGATGCCGGAGTTTTAACCGCAGACAAGGAAATCAGCGACTGGTTTGACACCGCTTCCAAAACCTGCAAGAACCCAAAGCTGCTAGCAAACTGGATAACTTCCGAGCTTATGCGTGAATTAAAAGAAATGGAAGGCGGTTTGTCCGCTTTGAAATTCGCTCCCGAAGATTTGGCGCAAATGGTGAACTTAATAGAGAACAATACAATTTCCGGAAAAATAGGAAAAACCGTTTTTGCAGAAATGCTCTCCACCGGAAAAAATCCAGATTCAATAATCAAAGAAAAAGGCTTGGTGCAAATAACAGACTTAGGTGCAATAGAAGCCATTGTTCGCAAGGTTATAGAAGCAAATCAAAGCCAGTGGCAAGAATTCAAGGGCGGCAAGGCACAGTTGAGGGGATTTTTTGTTGGGCAAATAATGAAAAACAGCGGTGGCAAGGCAAATCCTGGGATTGTGAATAAGCTATTGGATGAGATAGGATAGTATTGGAAAAAATTTGGCAGGAAATAGAGCAGAAAACGGAGCAGGTTGCAAATTTGCATTTGCAGCAGAATTTGGATTATGAAAAATTTGCTATTTATTCAATAATAACGCACTCAACCGCAATAGAAGGCTCTACCCTAACGGAGCAGGAAACGGAGGTGCTATTTGAAAGCGGATTAACCGCAAAAGGCAAACCGCTGTTGCATCATTTAATGAATACGGATTTAAAAAACGCTTACGAATTCGCTGTGGAGCAGGCAAAAGAGAAGTTCTTATTTTCAGCAGATTTCTTAAAAAAAATAAACGCCTTGGTTATGAAAAATACTGGGGGCGTTAATAGCACTCTTGGTGGTAATTTTGATAGCAGCAAAGGCGATTTTAGGTTATGCAACGTAACGGCTGGCATAGGTGGAAAATCCTATATGAATTATTTAAAAATACTGGAAAAAGTAGATGCGTTTTGCGAAGATTTGAACAAAAAATTAAATGCAGAACCACAGAATTTAAAAGAACTATATGAAATAGCATTTAATGCTCATTTGGATTTGGCAACTATTCACCCTTGGGTAGATGGCAATGGCAGAACGGCAAGGCTTTTGATGAATTTTTTGCAATTCCATTTTAAAATTGTTCCCACAAAAATTTTTATGGAAAATAGAGCGGAATATATTGCTTCTTTAAAAGAATCGCAAGAAACAAATGACAATTCGCCATTTTTGAAATTTATGGCTTTGGAGCATTTAAGAACTCTCAACCAAATCACGTAGCCTTTCCCTCAAAAATTTCACAGCATAGTGCTTTCTGGAAAGAACTGTGTTCAATGGAGTCCCAGTTATTTCTGCAAGTTCTTTTACGGGAACATCGTAAAACTCTGTTTGCTCAAAAACAAATCTCTGTTCTTTTGGCAGTTCGTCAAGAGCCGCTTGTATTTCCGCTTGAACAACGGAACTTAAATAAGCAGCGTCTGGCGTTGAATAGTCAAACATGAGTTCTGCAATTTCGTCTAAAAATTCATCGCTATCTTCATAGTAATATGAGGATAGCGGTTCTTCTTTTTTCTTTTTGTAATAGTCTATGATTTTGTTTCTTGCAACTTTATATATCCACCCAACTGCATTTTCTATTGCTATGTCGTCTATTTTTAAAAACTTATAGAAAACATCTTGCAAAATATCCTCTGCATCTTCTAGCAAACTCACTTTTGAATTTATGAATTTCAAGAGCCGCTTGCTATTTGATGCAAAAATTTCCTCTGCGGAATTTTTGTTGGGTATATTTTGCGTCATAAATAAAACATACAGAGCATTTGCACAAACATTGCCGTACCCATCATCAGCAATATATAAAATACCATAAGAAAAAATGAGCTGGTAAAAGACGAAGCGATGTTCAAAATTTCTTTATTCATTTGGAGTCTCCCTGTTAAAGTGTTCGAATTTTCTGTGGAATTTGTGAAGATCTTTTGCTTTTTCTTCCATAAAGGCTTTGCGTTCTTCATCGGTCATATTCAGCCATTTTTCCCGCAATTTATGACCTCGGTTAGAACCGTGCCCAAAGGGACCGTGATGCCCAATTCCACCGAATAAAAGCCTTGCCAGCACCAAAATTCCCGCAGCTTGCCAATAACTCAGCAATGGTAAGCCAAAAATTGCCGGCATTAGCCAGTTCCAAAGCAGCATTGTGGCTGCGGCAAATGCCGCTATTGCCGCCACTATGAAAATCAAGCCAAAAAAGTGTGAATGCCTCATAATTGTCTCCTGTTTGTTTACCTTCTACTATAATAGACGATTAAGTTGGGGAAATATTTTAAAAAATTATCTCTTACTATAAGGATGTCCCGTTGCAACGTGATAAGCAAACCTCTCCCTAGCTTTTTCCAAAAATTTTATATAAGACTCGCTCCTATAATCGGGGTATGTCCAGTCAAAGGGGTGAAAATGACCGTTTTCGAAGTATAGGGTAACTTCTGCGAAAATACCCTGCCCCAAATATATCCTATGCCGCTGGTCTTTGGTTGTTGCCAAAAAAAACTGCCCCAAAGTCATATAGCCGGGGTCTAGATTTACAGCCCTGTTCCATATTTTTTCCATTTCATTGGTTTCAAGTTTTATAGCGGCAATGGTTTCTCGTTCAATTTTATCTTCAAAAGACAGAAATGAGCGAATTGGCGAGTCGCCTAGCTCATTTTTGTAATAATTAGTGTGGTCAAACGGAACGGGCGGCATTTCCAAATCCACCGTGCCAAAACGCTCAGTGAGTTTTTGCTTTGCCTCGCTTGCAAGTTCCATATTTGCGGCTAAAATGCCCACAATAAGCCTTACCGGAAGCGGAACTTTTGTGATGCCCATAAAACTCAGTACTCTTCTCTGATTTTCAAGCGCGAAACAGATTCGGGAAGGGCACCCTCATTTACCACAAAAACACGCTCTCCCAAAGTTGGGTTTATATTGACCAGTTCAACTTTAATATTCTGTGCGCGAGTATGTGCGAGTTGCTGCAAAGTATTGGGAGGCAATGCTTGGCGAGCTAACAAATCACTCCAAATTCGGCGAGCGGCTTGCACAAGTGATGCTTCGTCTATGGTTTCTGCATTTGGATTTTGCAAAGCGGCACGCCAGTCTTTTTTCTCGGTGCGTCCGTAATAAGCAAAAAGAGTGTCGCGCAAGGGGTGTTTTTCAAGGGTGGCAGGCGTTAATTTTGTATGCACATTGCGTCCAATGGCTCTTAAAAGCTGAGTTTCTTTCAAAGCCTTGCCGTCTTGAATGGAGTCTGCATTTCCATATACATCCACTTGCAACTGTGGGCGTTGCATCAATGCCTGCGACAAGTTTTTCAGAGCATCTATATTCTCCTTAGCGGGATATTCGGAGCCTGGGGCAAATGCGATTGTTTCAGGGTCTGCATCGGAACCCACCAAAGCCATTATGCTTTTGAAAGGCGCAGAAACAGCCTTGCCCAGCAAATTTTTTATAACTTTCCAAATCAAACTTCCAACGCTGAACTCAGGGTCGTCTAAATCGCCGTCTATGGCAACATCTAAATCTATAATCCCATTTTTATCACTCAACAAAGCGGTGAATAAACGCACAGGCATTTTAGTGGCTTCTGAATTTTCCACCTCTTCGCCAAAATTCAAATGCTGAATAACTATGTGGTTGTTGCCATGTACTTTATTATTTTGTATGGCGTAATCAGATTGCAGTGCGATTTGCCCCTTGGCAATGCGATATCCAGCATATTTGCCGGAATACGGCGAAAACACGGTTAAATCTTGATTTGCGGTCTCTACCTTGAAATCAACTTTTGGATTTTTCTCATGCAAATTAACCGAACCATTTAGAAAAAACGGAGCATAACCACTCATTTTGCCCTGCATAGACAAATTCGCATCGCGGTTTTGCCCAGAGAGATTTCGCAAATTGCCATGAACTGCCATTATGCGGTAAGAAAAGGGAGTTGCGGGGTCTTTATCCGTTACATACACTATGCCATTTCCAAACTTAATGCTGTTGATTATGAAAGGCGTAGATGTATTTTTTGCAGATTTTGTTCTTTTGATTTGCGAATAATTAGCGGTGGAATTTACATACCATATCAAATTTATAACTGGATTTTGAACGTCAATATTGTTAGCTTGCCAATACACATTTGGCATAAACATAATGTTAATTCCTTTAATGGATGTTTTAGTGGCTTTCGCGAGTTCTGCGTTATTTTTACCCAATAAATTTAAATCGTCTATGTCTATATCTCCTGCAAAAAACAGAGAATCTCGTTGCGCAGAACCTGCGGCTGGTTTCCAGCGCATATTCAATTGCGCATTTGCCTGCCCCTGTCGCAAATTCAACCAAGTTTCTTTGCTTATGTAATTTTGCAAAGACATCAAGGGATAATTTCTCACATTGAAATTCCAATCAATTTCCAAAGGGAACAAATGCCCTGTTCCTTGCAAATTCAAATTGGAGCCGTTGAACAGAGCAGTTCCTGCAATATGAATGGAATCTTCGGCGCGGTTTGTGATGCCTGTTAAAGATAATCGCGTATCATTAAAATTATATGCGGTTATAACAGAATCTCTTGAGTCTATGATTTCAATATTCATTCCTTCTGTTTGCAGGGAATTCATCTTTATTTCCCAGCGCGGCAAATTGGAAAATTTTTGCGAAAACACTTTAAACACACTAGCGTTTGCATCAATAGAATCTTCCGCTTTGTTGTCTAAGCGAACAAAGGTAAATAATTCTGGGTCTGGTTGTTTGGGTAAACTATCAAAAGCGAAGCTGGCATTTGCGGAATCAATTACAACATTGCCTGCAAAAAGGGTGCGGTTCAATGTGGAAATTTGCAAAGAATCTGTACGCACAGAAGTTGCACGCATTTCAAATTTTGAGCTATCTGCGATTAAAGAAGGTTGCTTCAATGAGAGTTTTGCATTTTCCAGTACAAAACCAATTTCGGGTTCTTCTACAATACGGTAATTTGTGTGCAAATCCAATTTGCCGCTTTGCAAATTAAAGGGCAAAAGTTCCTGATAAAAATCACGCAGTTGAATAATATCCAAATCGCGAATTTCCAGTTCTCCTTGTGAGAGAAAGGGGTTCCACTGCAAATTTCCGTTCCACCTAAAAAAACCGCCTGTTAAACTTGTGAATTGCAAATTGTAATTATTTCCGCTTTCCGCAGAATATTTGGTAGAAAATTTTTCCAGAGAAAAAGAAATGGGTGCAATTCCAAAACGCTTTTCCTTTTCATCGCGTTTGTCCAAGGCTTCAAAAGAACCGTTTTGTATAATGAAACGTTCAATGTACAATGGCACATTCATTCGTTTTAAAAAAGCATCGGTAGCAAATTGTGCAATGGCAGATAGTTCCTTGCTTTCGTTTTGCAAAATAAGCTGCGAATGCAAGCCGTGAATTCGCAATTCGTCTAAGCGAATACTCCGAGTTGGTATTGATAGCAGTTGGGCATCTATGTATAGAGAATCCCAAGTTAGTTTAGCCGCCTTGTTTTTTGCAGAAAAATCTTGCAAAGTGAGCGCAAATTTGAATGGATATACTTTTATCAAGCCTATATGAACTTCGCTCCCTGTGGCTGTTCCGATTTTTTCTTCCAAATAAGGTTTAAGCACAGAGGGTAAAATGTAGATAGCCAGCACAGCACATAAAATAACGATAACAATCTTTACCGCAAGAATAATGCATAAATTACGAAAACGAAATAGAGAGGGCAATTTCACTAGGGTAAATATAGTAAATCTAATAATTCACACCTCTCCTAATTGGCTTGAATCCTGCATTTTTAATAAATTTCTCTGCCTCCTCAATGCTCCCCACACCTTGCGAGCGCATTACCCTCTCTTCCAAAACAACGCTGCTGATGTCATTTGCGCCTGCGTAAAGCGCAAGCTCTCCCAAAACCTTGCCCATACCGAGAACCGAAACCTCAATGTTTGGTATGTTGTGAAAAAACAGCCTGCAAAGCGCAACGAGTTTTATGTATTCTTCGCTTCGCACGTGGCGAATGGGGAAATTATTTGTTTGAGGCTGGAATACCCAAGGGATAAAACTTTGAAAACCTCCGGTTTTGTTCTGAACCTCGCGAACATAATTCAAATGCTGGATAATTTCCTTTGGAGTTTCGCTTGAACCTATAACTATATTGGCACTGCCGAGCAAACCAGCCTTGTGGCACTGCTCCATAACACTCATCCAATCTTTTGCGGATAATTTGTTTGGGGCGAGGATTTTTCGCATACGGTTTGTCATTATTTCTGCGCCCGCGCCAGGGACAGAAGAGAGACCTGCTCTTTTTAGTTTCTGCAAAAGTTCAGGGAGCGGCATTTTATTGTTTTTTGCGATGTGAAAAAGTTCCACAGGAGAAAAACCGCGTACTTTGAATTTCAGTTTTTTGTTTAAGGTGTTAATTATGTTGATATAATAATCCAGCGGAATTGCCGGATTTACCCCACCTTGAAAAAAAATTGCATCTGCTCCTTGTTTTTTTGCAGCAAGGGCAGTGGAGATAATTTCTTTTTGAGAAAGTACATAAGGCTTTGTGTTTTTGAATGAGCAAAAGGAGCAGGCGATTTTGCACACACTGGTATAATTTATTATTCTAAAAACCGTGTAGCTTACATTTTTTTTGCCGTGAATTTCAACACGCCTCTTATGTGCTTCTGCGGCAAGTTCCCCCCAGCTCGCATTTTTCCACAGTTTCAACGCCTCTTTTGCAGAAAGAATTTCCATCTTTACACTTTGAATTGGGCAACGGTCTGTTTTAGTTCTTCGGCTATTTTTGCCAAATCACTAGAACTTTGATTCACGTGGCCTGCACCCTGCGCGCTTTCTTTGGCTGCTTGGTTCATACTGAGCGTGTTGTAGCTTACGTTGGATGCACCTGTTGCAGCTTCGCTTGCATTGCCGCTCACATTGGTTGCGGTTTTGGCAACTTCGGTTATGGCATCGGTGACCTGTTTTGCTTTGGAGTTTGCCTTTGCCACATTGTTTGCTATTTCATTGGTGCCTCTGGCTACCTCGTCAATGGCAGAAGCCACACGCTTTGCGCTGGTATTTGCTTGCGCCACATTGTTTGCTATTTCGTTGCTAGCGTTGGTCTGTTGGTCAATATGACCTGCTATTGTTTCAA
>Ga0268262_10002843_pt1 | contig 19505 bp, 15 predicted proteins | sample TergutNc150P3_FD_190354 | JGI IMG/M metagenome (GOLD analysis project Ga0268262, IMG submission 190354) | Nasutitermes corniger P3 segment gut microbial community from laboratory colony in Florida, USA - Nc150 P3 (SPAdes) (version 2) | ecosystem: Host-associated > Arthropoda: Insects >...
TTGACGAGGATGCGGAACATCCCTGGCAGGAACAAAAGCTTGGCGCTTTTCATCCTTTATTCGGCGATTTCCGTTTACGGGTTTACGGGCCTGAACTGTTTATGTCAGGTAACACCGCCGCCCCTTATGGCCAAAACGACGGCGTACTGTGGCAGGGGCGCGGTTTTAACGCGCTGTTAAAAAGCGGCGTCCGTTTTGAAGGTTACGGCGTTGAATTGACGCTGCTTCCGCATTTTGCGTTTTCTCAGAATGCTCCCTTTGACATAATGCCGTCCGCTTATGAAAATGAGTACGGTTATATTTGGGGATATGGATATAATATGGGTGTGGACGCCCCGCAGCGCTTCGGAGACAAGCCCTTCTTTGATTGGGATTTCGGTGATTCGGAAATTCGTTATACATGGAAAACATTAACAGTCGGATTCGGGACTCAGGTAATCTGGTTGGGACCTTCGTATCTTAATTCTATACTTCATTCAAATAACGCTCCGGCATACCCCAAGCTTGATATTGGCCTGCGAAAGCAAAGAGTCGTGATTCCATGGGTTGACTGGTATGCAGGGGATGTTGAAGCGCGATTATGGGTTGGGCGGCTCTCGGAATCGAAATATTTTGATAATGATACGTCAAATGATAATAATCTTATTTCCGGTCTTGCGTTTGCATATGCCCCTAGTTTTCTTCCTGGATTTACTGTTTTTTTTAACCAAACATATACTGCAAAATGGGTTCCTGAATCCGCTTTTACTTTAGTTGATCTTTTCATGCCTTTACATCTCGGAGGAGGATATGATAACTTTGATAAACATGTTGGCGCAGGTTTTGATTATTTTCTTCCACAAGCCAGTATTGATTTTTATACAGAAGTCTGTTATAATGACACTCCAGCGCCTGGAATAGAGGCATATCTTAGTAATTTTTCCCATACAATTGCGTTTACTTTAGGGTTTAAAAAAGGTATTTCAATTAATAAAAATAAAAATATTTATTTAGAATTGATTTTTGAATATACTCATTTGGAAATGTCTACTTTTGCCTCTCAATATTTATGGGCAAATACTTTTTATATGCACCACATAATTACACAGGGGTATACAAACGGAGGCCAATGGATAGGTGCCGGAATTGGAACCGGAGGTAATAGTCAATTTTTGGGGTTAAACATTATTTATCCAAAAGGTATATTCCAAATTATTTTATCACGTTTTAATCCAGATAATGATTACTTAGTACGTTATACAACACCAAGTCCGGGATATCCAAATATTCCGATGGAATTAAATGGTTGGAACAATAAAACTGTAAATTCAATTGGCTTAAAAACACTTTATTCTTTTTCTAAATATATTAATTTTACAGGCGGTATTATTTATACTCCTATTTTTAACAATCATTATGATTTCGTAACTGTACATAACATTCATCTTGAATTAGGAAATAAAATAAATTTTTAGTATTCTAATTAATTTTTTATAGGATGATTTTTATATTATGTTTCTAAAAAAAATAAAGAAAATTATTAAATGGCTTACTCCTTTTGGAATTATTGTTCTAAATAGGCAAAAAGTAAAAAGAAAATATTTTCAAAAGGAAAACGAAATAGAAAATTATTTTTTATCATTAGATGCTAAAGATATTTTAGAAATAGTCGAATTTATTAAAAAAAACGGTTTTTCCGTATTTCCTTATGATTTTTCTCTAAAATATAATGAATCAGATATAGATGTTTTTTTCGATAATATAACAAAAACACATTACGTAATTCATGATAAAAAACGTCTTTATTTCCCTGAAGATTTCGATGGAAAGTACATACGTTCATATTATAACTTTTTGCGTATAGAACAAGATAAAGACTCTCCGCATTGCTATGAGGCTGACGGATATGTCGTACAGAAAGGCGATATAATCGCGGATGTTGGAGCGGCAGAAGGCATTTGGGCATTAAATTATGCTGAAAAGGCAGAACAAATATATTTATTTGAATGTGATAAAAAATGGATTAAAGCATTGGAAAAAACTTTTGAACCATGGAAAGAAAAAGTTGTTATTGTTGATAAATATGTTTCAAATATTAACGATAAAAAAAATATAACATTGGACAGTTTCTTTGACAATAAACGAGTTGATTTTATAAAAGCTGATATTGAAGGAATGGAAACAAAATTACTTGAAGGAAGTAAATTAATATTAAAAAATAATATATTAAAATTATTAATATGTACTTATCATTTAAAGAACGATGGTAATGAGATAAGGAAAATATTAGAAACAAATGGTTATATAATAGAATATTCAAAAAGATACATGATATTTATTTATGACAAATATTTAGAAAAACCGTACCTAAGACGCGGACTTATACGTGCAATGAAAAAATAACAGTAATAATAATATTATATAATGATCAATAATTATTTATAAGAATAATAGATTAAACGATATATTTTTACTTATATTAAAAAAACAGAGTCAAAGTGCACCATATACAACTAAAATCAATTACAGTATTAATGTGTGTATATAATGGTGAACGATTTCTTGCCGAACAGCTTGAAAGTATCCATAATCAGACATGCCAACCGGAAGAAGTAATTATTTACGATGATTGTTCTACAGATTCATCAATAAATATAATCAATCAATTTATTAATAAATACAATCTTTCATCATGGAAAATAAACATTAACAAATTCAGGAAGGGCTGGCGATTAAATTTTTATGATGCTATTCTGAATTGTAAAGGAGATTACATTTTTTTTAGCGATCAAGATGATATTTGGTATCCTGAAAAAATATCAATAATGATGGAGACAATTCAAAATAATCCTAATATTCTTGTACTTACCGGATTTTTTAAAACAATTGATATTAATGGCCGGCCTGTTAATGTCCTTGATTGGACAAAAAATAATATATATAACCATAAAGTAATTAAATCTGATATAGGAGAAACTATATTTGTATGGAAGCATAGAATCGGCTGCGCCATGGTTATACACAAAACTATTAAGGAACAGCTTAGACACTTTATTCGAGATGAGACCTTTACACATGATATTTGGGCTCTTAATATCGGCGCATTGCTAGGAGGTTGTTATCATATAAATTATCCTGTAATACAATACAGATTACATGAAAATAATGTTTCGGCTAAATATACAAATAAAATGTTAAACAGATCGGAAAGAATTCATCAGCTTGAAGAAAAGATTAAATTTCTTGAGTATATTTACAATGGGGTCAGATTAATAAATAATGCTATAATAAATCAAAATGAATACCAAGTTTTTCTTAAGTCTATATCTTTTTATAAATTTAAATTAAATTCAATTATAAAATTTAATTTTATAAATGTTTTTAGATTAATTTCATATATAAAAATATATTTTTCATATTATAATCTTAAATATTTTTTTATTGATTTTTTTGAAATTTTCAGATTAAGAGATTTTGCCAGAAGAATAAAACGTTTTGGCAAAAATAATAATGAATAATATTACAATTCCCAAGCATCGTATTATTGCTATTTATCTTCCACAATTTCATCCTATAAAAGAAAACGATGAATGGTGGGGTAAAGGATTTACAGAATGGAGAAATGTTGTTATGTCAAAACCTCATTTTCCTGGTCATTATCAGCCCCATCTTCCTGCCGATTTAGGTTTTTATGATTTGCGCGTTCCTGAAGTTAGAATAGAACAAGCTAAAATGGCGCGTGATTACGGTATTTTCGGCTTTTGTTATTATCATTATTGGTTTAACGGACATTTATTATTGGAACGGCCTCTTGAAGATATGTTGAATTCCGGGAAACCTGATTTTCCTTTTATGATTTGTTGGGCAAATGAGAATTGGACAAAAGCATGGGATGGCGGAGAAAAAGAAATTCTTATTAAACAGAACTATTCCGAAGAAGATGATATAAATCATATACATTACTTAATGAAGTTTTTTAAGGATCCAAGATATATACGTATTAATGATAAGCCTGTTATTTGCATTTATCGTTCATCGTCTATTCCTAAATCTGAAAATACTATAAAATTATGGCAGAATGAAGCTGCAAAAGACGGACTTGAATTGTACATTTGCCGTTTCGAATCTTTTGGTGAATCAGGTAATACTTATAATGTAAATGGAATAGACGCTTCAATTGATTTTCCGCCGCATAAAGATAATGAATATAAAAAACGATATAAAAATAAAGACAATATAAAAAGAGTAATAAACAAAATATTCAGGTTACTGACAAGTTATAATTTATTTCATGACGGAATAAATTACAAAAAATATGTTCAATTTCAAATGAAACGTAATATAAATAAAACATATAAATGGTATCCTTGTGTTACTCCTATGTGGGATAATTCACCAAGAAGGAAGAAAAATACTTTTTTTATATTAAATAACAGCACTCCAAAATTGTTTGGTAAATGGTTACAGCATATAGTACAAAATTTTAAGCCTTATTCCAATGAAGAAAACTTTATTTTTATTAATGCATGGAATGAATGGGCGGAAGGAAATCATTTAGAGCCTGATATGAAATGGGGAAACAAATATTTACTTGAAATTAAAAATTTGTTGATAAATAAATAATTTTTTAAAAATAATATTAATAAAGACAGTAAATTATGACAAATGAAATACAAAAAGAATATAAAGATATCCTTCTTGAAATAATAAACGAGAGGAACAAAATTGTTAAATCTAATTTTTGGCGTTATACAAAACCAATAAGGACTATTTTTACTTTCATTCGTCATAATAAGTTATTATGGTTTTTTGTAGGTGGTTTATACTTTATTTTTGAAAAAGCGGCCAATTCATTATATATATTATATAAACGCAAAAAACATTCAGGTTTATCAAGAATAGGTTATAATCATTGGATTGCTCATAATGAACCTTCTATTAATGATTTAGAATTACAAAAACGTCATATTTTTTCATATAGACCTAAAATAAGCATTATAATTCCTTTGTATAAAACATCTCTTAATTATTTCAAAAAACTCATAACTTCCATTCAAAATCAAACTTATGATAATTGGGAACTTTGTCTTGCGGATGGAAGTCCTGAAAAAAACAAACGGATTGAATCGATTTGTGCTTCAGATAAGCGTATAAATTACCATTTTCTCGGAAAAAATAAGGGAATTTCAGAAATCACAAATGAAGCAATAAATTTTTCAAACGGTGAATATGTTTCTTTTATGTATCAAAACGATACTCTTGCACCTTTTGCATTATACGAAAATGTAATATTAATTAATAACAGGCCTGATATTGAATTTATCTATTCTGATGAAGATATCATTGTTAACGGGAAACGACGCAATCCTTACTTTAAGCCTGATTTCGCGCCGGATACATTAAGATCTTTTAACTATATAAAACAGCTTATTGTCATGAAACGTTCATTTGTTGAACAGTTGGGTAATTTTACCAGTGAATTTGACGGTATGCAGGATTATGATTATATATTACGCGCAAGTGAAGCGACTACTAAAATTCATCATATACGAAAAATATTATATCATCGGCGTTATCAAAAAAAGTCAACTAGTCCCTCTGATTCTGTTTTTGAAATTGGAATAAAGATTTTAGAAGCTCATATGTCCAGAACAGGGTTTAAAGGAAAAGTAAAAAGAGAAGGAATTTTTTTTTATCCAATATACGACATTATCGGAAATCCTTCTGTTTCGATCATAATACCAAACAAAGACAATATATCAACGTTAAAAACTTGCATAGACTCTATTTTTTTACGCTCTACTTATATAAATTTTAATATTTTAATTATAGAAAATAACAGTGAAAATGAGGAAACATTTATATTTTATAATGAATTGGTTAAAAACAAAAAAATTCGTATTTTATATTATCCAGAAAAAGGATTTAATTACTCTAAACTTATAAACTTTGGCGTTAAAAACTGCGAATCTGATTATATTTTGCAGCTTAATAGTGACATAGAAGTAATTACTCCTAACTGGCTGGAATTAATGATAGGTCTTGCCCAACGATCCGATGTCGGTGCGGTAGGCGCAAAATTGCTGTATCCTGACGGAAGCATACAACACGCAGGAGTGTATATAAATACATCCGGATGGTTTCATTTAATCAAGAATAATATTTGCGGTATACAAAATTATATCGCGTTAATCGGCGCTTGTGTAATGAGCAGAAAAGAAGTTTATGAAAAAATAGGTTATATGGACGAAAATTTTTCTGTTTCTCATGGCGATGTGGATTTTTGTATTGCATTGCGGGAAATAGGATTATATACCGTGTTTACCCCGCTTGTTGAACTAATACATTATGAAGGAAAAACCCGTGGATACGACAATACGCTTGAAAAAATAAATTTACAATTTCTTGAATGGGTTTTATTACGCATGAAATGGCCGAATGTTATAAAATCCGGAGATCCTTACGTAAACATTTTTAATAAATAATGAATTTCCGAAAAAAAATCTTAATTAACGGTTTTTTTCTTTGCCGTCTCCTTACAGGCATCGAACGTTATGCGTATGAAATTACTTCTCGTCTTGACAAACTGTGCAGATCTGATGAAATCACAATAATAGTACCTGTTGATGCGGTTAATATTCCAAAATATGAAAATATCCGTATTATTAGATATGGTAAAATTATTCAAAATATTTTATGGCAGATGGTTACCCTGCAATGGTTTCTAATTACCCACAGGGAATATACAGTTCTTGAATTCGGCAATACTGCCCTGCCCTTCGCTCCCGGTATTGTTTTTTTGCATGACATTTACTGCGAATTTTTCCCCGAAGATTTTAAGGGTTTTCGTGACAAAGTGGTGCGAATATACAACCGCCGGCAATACCGCTTAATAGCAAAACATTCAAAACACATTGTTACCGTATCTGAATATAGTAAAAATCAAATTATACAATATTGTAAGGCAAAACCGGAAAAAATATCAGTTATTTATAATGGTTGGAACCATTTTATTAACATTACGCCGGATTATTCTGTTTTTATTGACTTTCCTGTACTTTCAAAATCTTTTTATTTCTCTCTCGGCAGTCTTTCAAAACGCAAAAACATAAAATGGATCATTGAATATGCGCGAAAAAATCCTGACTCAACTTTTGCCGTTTCCGGCGTAAGTCTTCCTACGGTTAAAGCTGATGAGTTAAATGATTCTGCTCCAAAAAATATAATACTGTTGGGCTATCTTGACGATTCTAAAGTAAAAGCCCTTATGGAAAAATGTAAAGCGTTTATTCTGCCTTCCTATTATGAAGGCTTCGGGCTTACCCCGCTTGAGGCTCTGTCCTGCGGCGCGCAGATAATAGTTGCAAAAGCGGCTAGCCTTCCTGAAATCTACGGAAACACGGCGCATTATATCGACCCGTTTAACAACGATGTTGATCTTGACGCTCTGCTTCGCGAACCTGTTGAAAAACCGGACGCGATTCTTGAAAAATATTCCTATGATACTTCGTCGGAAAGAGTATATAATCTTATAAAGGAATATATAAGGGAGTAATAATGCAAGCAATTATTCTTGCCGCCGGCATGGGTAACAGACTCGGTAAATACACAAAGAACAATACCAAATGTATGCTTACAATAAACGGTAAGACGCTTGCCGAACGTGCCCTTGAAGCGTTAAATGAGGCCGGTATTCGCAAATGTATTTTTGTAGTTGGGTACAAAAAAGAAAATGTAATCGCATTTTTGGGAAACCAGTATAAAAATGTAGAAATTATTTATGTGTCAAATGACATTTATGATAAGACCAATAATATTTATTCGTTGTATCTGGCAAAAGATTATTTACTGCAGGATGATACGCTTCTTTTAGAAAGCGATTTAATTTTTGAAAACCGTCTTATTAGCGATATGCTTGCGGACAGTGAACCTACAATTGCCGCGGTTGCGCGATTTGAATCATGGATGGACGGGACTGTTGTACAGATCACTGAAAGCAAGGAAATTGCGGCGTTCATTCCCAAAAAATTATTCACTTTTTATGAAAAAGATACGTATTATAAAACTGTTAATATTTATAAATTTTCGCGTAATTTTTTACAAAATACATATGTTCCTTTTCTTGAGGCTTATTCGCGCACGATGGGAAATAATGAATACTATGAACAGGTTTTGCGCGTTATCGCAACGCTTGATAAATGCGAACTAAAAGCATTTGTTTTAAGCGGTCAAAAATGGTACGAGATAGACGACATTCAGGATAAAAACATTGCGGAAACTATTTTTTCCGGCTCTCCTAAAGAAAAACTAAAGCGAATCAAAAATACTTACGGCGGGTACTGGCGCTACCCTTCTATGCTGGATTTTTGTTATCTGGTAAACCCTTATTTTCCTTCGCCGCAGATGGAAGCCGAATTTAAAGCGTATTTTTCTGATCTTCTGTCTTCTTACCCATCGGGACAGAATACGCAGAATTTACTGGGCGCAAAACTATTTAACACAGAAGAAACGCAAATACTCATAGGCAACGGAGCGGCGGAGTTGATTCGCGCGCTTGCGGCGGCAGTCAATGGGAAAATAGGAGTAATTTATCCTACTTTTAACGAATACACGGAAAGTTTTTTAGCCGCGAATTCTAACGGCCGCGTTACAAATGAAATTGTACAATTTATTCCCCGCGATCTTTCATATACCGCGGACGATCTAAAGGCTCTTTCAAAAAATTGCGATTGTTTTATTCTTATCAATCCTGATAATCCATCCGGTAATTTTATTCCGCGCGGCGATGTTATTAAACTTGCCGTAGAGCTTAAGGCAGATGGGAAAAAATTGATACTTGACGAATCGTTTATTGATTTTGCGGATGCAGAGAAAAACCCGTCCTTGCTGTGTCAGGATATTTTAAATGAATTTCCGAATTTGGTTATAATAAAATCATTAAGTAAAAGTTACGGTATTCCGGGAATCAGATTAGGCGCGCTTGCTTCTGGCGATGAAGATTTAGTCAGGCAAATCAGGAAAAATCTTTCAATATGGAACATCAACTCGTTTGGTGAATATTTCCTGCAAATCATTGGCAAATATCAAAAAGAATACCGCGCATCCTGTGAAAAAATTGCCATAGAGCGCGCCCGTTTTAAAGCGTCGCTTGATGAAATTAAATATTTACATGTTTATCCTTCGCAGGCAAATTATTTTCTTTGTAAATTACGCGGAATTTCCGCCCCCGAACTGACCGAGCGCCTGCTTGACAAACACGAAATTTTTATCAAAGACCTTACAGGTAAAACCGGAATTCCCGATGACTCTTTTATCAGAATCGCCATACGGGATAAAGACGATAATAACAAGCTCGCGGCTTGCTTAAAAAAAATTTTATGAATATTATACATGAAACAGAATCATTAAAATCCCGTCAAATAATTCGATCTAAGGCTCCATTAAGGCTGGGGCTGGCAGGCGGCGGAACCGACATAGCCGATTACTACAACCGCTACGGCGGTTATGTGCTAAACGCGACAGTCGATATGTACGCCTACTGTACAATCGAACCCAATGATTCGGGCAAAGTAGAATTTATCGCCGCAGACTTAGGCAAACAGGAGGAATACAGGGCGGAAGAAAAACTTCCCATCTCCTCTGTTCTGCAGCTTCATTGCGGTATATATAACAGGATCATTTCCGATTTTGTAAAAAAACCGCTTTCATTTAAAATGACCACTTACTCCGACGCGCCGGCCGGTTCCGGTCTTGGCTCGTCTTCCACAATGGTCGTGGCTATAATAAAAGCTTTTGAGGAGTGGCTTAATCTGCCGTTAGGCGAATACGATATTGCCGCCCTTGCCTGCAAGATTGAACGCGAGGACATAGGGCTTGCCGGCGGCAAACAAGACCAGTACGCGGCGACATTCGGCGGCTTTAATTTTATGGAGTTTTATGAGAATGAGCGCGTAATTGTTAATCCGCTTCGTCTTAAACGCTGGATCAGAAACGAGATTGAATCGTCGCTTGTTTTGTACTACACCGGCGTCTCAAGAGAAAGCGCGAATATTATAAATGAACAAATTAAGCATACGCAAAAAGGCGACGCAAAAAATATTGAAAGTATGCACGAAATGAAAAGACAGTCGGTTATTATGAAAGAAGCCCTGTTAAAAGGAGACTTTAAAGGGTTCTCAAATTGTCTTTTAAACGGCTGGCTTGCAAAGAAAAACGCCGCCGCTTCAATTTCAAATTCCTTTTTAGATGAACTGTACCAATACGCGCTTGACAACGGCGCGGAATCGGCAAAAATTTCAGGCGCCGGCGGCGGCGGCTTCATGATGATATACTGTAACCCCTGCAAAAGAATCGCGCTTATCCGCGCGTTAAAAGAAAAACAAGATATGGCAACCATATCAGGAATGGTATTAACGCCTTCCTTTACTGAGACAGGAACTCAAGCATGGACTATATACAACAACTAATTCAGCGCTACCCGTCACTGGAAGGCGTCAAAGCCGATATAAGCGTGGCGTTTGACATCATTGCCAATTCATACGCAAACGGCGGCAAACTGCTGATAGCGGGTAACGGCGGAAGCGCCTCCGACGCGGAGCATATCGCGGGCGAACTAATGAAAACATTTTCAAAAAAACGAAACCTGCCCGATTCATTTATTACCGATATTAAAAAAGTTGATCCTGAAATTGCCGAATACCTTATTCCCCGTATGCAGCCTGGTCTTCCTACAATCGCGCTTTCCGGTCATGCTTCGCTTAACACAGCGTGTATAAACGATATTGACGGTAATATCACTTTTGCGCAGCAAGTTTACGGTTACGGAAAAGAAACAGACGTGTTACTTGCAATATCCACTTCAGGAAACTCAAAAAATGTGCTGTACGCGGCGGCAGTCGCAAAGGCAAAAAAATTAAAAATTATCGCCCTTTCGGGCGGAACGGGCGGAGCGCTAAAAAAAGTCGCGGATGTAAGTATCATTGTGCCGGAAACGGAAACTTACAAAGTACAAGAATTGCATCTGCCTGTATATCATTGTTTGTGTCAGATGCTGGAGAATCATTTTTTTTAATGAAAGTTGTTATAATGGCGGGCGGAAAAGGGACTCGCGTATCTTCAATAGCAAGCGACATTCCCAAGCCGATGATCCCAATTTGCGGCAAACCGATACTTGAACACCAAATTGAGTGCCTTAAAAAAAACGGTTTAACTGATATTATCATAAGTGTCGGACATCTCGGCCAGTATATAAAGGATTATTTTGACGATGGCGGCCGTTTTGGATGCGCTATTTCTTACTATACCGAAACCGAACCGCTTGGAACCGCGGGGGTATTATATAAATTAAAAAATCTTTCAGACGATTTTATTCTGTTAAACGGCGACATTATTTTTGACATTGATTTTTCGCGTATGATTAATTTCCATCGTGAAAAAAAGGCCTGTGTTTCGCTTGCGGTTCACCCCAACAGCCACCCATACGACAGCGCGGTCATTTTCAGTAACAACGATAATCAGGTAACGCGCTGGCTGAATAAAGAAGACGAGCGCACATATTACAAAAATCAGGTAAACGCGGGAATTCATATCCTGTCTACAGAGTTTTTAAAAAGCTGTCCGCAGTCAAAGGAAAAAGTCGACCTTGACCGTGACATGCTTAAACCTTCTATTTCAGGCGGAAAAATATTCGCCTACTCCACTCCCGAATACATAAAAGACATGGGTACCCCGGAGCGTTACGCGCAGGTTACGTCAGATATTGAGAATGGCATTGTCAGAAAAAAAAATCTGTCGGAAAGGCAAAAATGCGTTTTCCTTGACAGAGACGGCACAATTAATAATTTCAATGATTTTATAACCAAACCTGAAGATTTTGAGCTTATCGAAGGCGCTGCGGAAGCCGTCAAAAAAATTAACCGTTTAGGATACCTTGCCATTGTCATTACCAACCAGCCGGTTATCGCCCGCGGCGAAGCAGATTTTGAGACGCTTAATTTGATCCACATGAAAATGGAAACAGATCTAGGCAAACACGGCGCGTATATAGACGATCTTTTTTTCTGTCCGCATCACCCTGACAAAGGATTCCCCGGCGAGCGTCCTGAATACAAAATCGACTGTGATTGCCGCAAGCCAAAGCCAGGTATGATTCTTAATGCGGCGGAAAAATATAATATCGATCTTTTACAGTCGTACATGGTCGGAGATGATATGCGCGATGTTAACGCAGGAAAAAACGCCGGCTGTATTCCTATTTTTCTGACAAATAACAAACCGGCTGAAAATATTAATGATATCAAAACATTTGCCAATTTACAGGACTTCGCCGAAAAATTTTTACCGCGGGAACAGTAATGATACATTTATATCCTCTTTACATTGATCCCGGAACGGGAAGCGCGCTGTTCTCAATTCTAATTGGCGCGGCGGCAACGGTTTATTTTCTTGGACGCGCGCTAATAATTAAAATGAAAGTATTTTTTTCAGGCGGAAAAGCCGCCAATACCGCATCTGTGGAATTTCCCTTTGTAATCTATAATGAGGGAAAACAATACTGGAATGTTTTTAAACCTGTCCTTGATGAATTTGAAAACCATAAAACCGCGTTTTTGTACCTTACTTCCGCGCAGGATGATCCGGTTTTTTCTACTTCATGGAGTTTTATAAAGCCTGAATATATCGGCGAAGGGAATCGCGCTTTTGCGCGTCTTAACATGCTTCGCGCCGGAATCTGCCTTATGACTACTCCAGGCCTTGATGTATACCAGCTCAAGCGTTCAAAGATGGTTAAACATTATGCGCATATCCTTCACGCTCCAAGCGACGCGACTATGTACCGTCTTTTTGGATTTGATTATTTTGACTCCGTTTTGCTAACCGGCGATTATCAGGCAGAAGACATAAGAGCTCTTGAGCGGCAGCGTAACATTCCTGAAAAGAAACTTGTCACGGTGGGATGCAGCTATCTTGACGTATACGCCGAAAAAATTAAAAACCTGCCGGCGGAAGAAAATCATCCCTTTACTGTCCTTGTTTCGCCTTCATGGGGCGCTTCCGCCATTTTAACCCGTTACGGTGAAAAATTACTTGATCCTCTTGCCGCATCAGGCTGGCGCGTTATTATCCGTCCGCATCCGCAATCAAAGAAATCAGAAGCGGAAATAATCGAGAGTTTGCAAACGCGTTACAAAGATAAAAATAACATTGAGTGGGATTATGAACGGGAAAATATTTATTCTCTTAACAAAGCGGACATAATGATCTCCGATTTTTCAGGGATCATTTTTGATTATATGTTCCTGCGCGACAAGCCGGTATTGTATGTCAGCCAGAATTTTGACCTTCGTCCCTATGACGCGGATGATATTGAACATGAGTTGTGGCAGTTCAAAACAGTAAAAGAGGCCGGAATAGAATTACGTGAAGATGATTTTCCGCGAATAACAGAAATAATAAAAAACGCGGGAGACAGCGAACCCCTTAAAAATGCCCGAAAAAAAGCCCGGGAAACGGCATGGCAGTATCCCGGAGAAGCGGGAAAACGTGTTTTTGATTTTATGATGAAAACCGCAGATGGCTGATATTCTGATTATGTTCACGATAATATTTTTGTTGAAAAGAACCTGAAAAAAACGGAAAAATATTTATGACAATATGCATTGACTGCCGAATGATAGACGCAAGCGGAATAGGGGTATACCTGCGTGAATGTCTGCCCTTGTTCCTGCAATCAGGGAATAATTTTCTATTAATGGGAAATTCCAGCCGATTACAATGTTATTCTTCAAACGGCAATGTAAAAATAATTGAATGTAATATAAAACCTTTTTCTTTAAAGGAACTTTTTTTCTTCCCTTTCAAAACAGCGCGGCAAATCAACAGCGCTGACCTTTATTTTTCGCCCTTTTTCAATATCCCGTGTTTTATAACAATTCCCGTTTTCACCACAATTCATGACATTATTTTTTCCGATATGCCTGAATTAACATCTAAAACAGGACTTGCCGCGCGTATCTGGTTTTACCGCAGGGCATACAAGAAATCACAAAAAATATTTACCGTCTCTGAATTTTCAAAATCAAGGATACAGCGTCATCTGGGAACGGAAAAACCTATTACCGTTACTCATTCGGCAATACAGTCAATGTTCCTTGAATATCGCGCTAATATTCAAAATGTACAAAAAACGCAGACTATTGTGTTTATCGGTAACATAAAAAAACACAAAGGGCTTGACATTCTGCTTGACGCGTTTAGCCTGACAAAAGATGAAGGCCTGCCACACAGGCTGGTTATTATCGGCGCAAAGGAAAATTTCCGCACCGCCGATAATACAATCTTACAAAAAATCGGGTCCCTTGGCGGCGAGGCGGTAACATTTACGGGTTTTATTTCAGATGAACAAGTTATGGAACATCTTTCAAAAGCCGCCCTGCTGGTACAGCCGTCATTGTATGAGGGTTTTTGTCTTCCGCCGCTTGAAGCGATGGTTCTTGGAACTCATGCCCTTATTTCAGACATTCCCGTACTAAAAGAAATATACGCCGATTTCCCTGTAACATTTTTCCGCAACACAGACTCATTGGACTTAAAAGAAAAACTGATGGAGTTATTGTTTAATAAAAAACCATCTTCCCCTGTTTTACCGGATGATTTATTATTAAAATATACCTTTGAAAAAACCGCTTCGATTATTTTACAAAATGTGAAAGAAATAAGATAAAGAAACAATATTGTTTCATTAATTATGTATCGCGGCAAGTATCAATGGTTATATGGGATTCTGTTCTCCATGTTTACTTTTTCCTGCTCTTCTACCCCGTTACCTTCCGGCGGACAGATAACCATACCGGAAGATTTTTTTGGAATAGTCCATGCCGCCAGAACTGTAAATCCAAAAGAAGAAAAACTATTGGATGAAATGAAATGCACATGGATACTAAATACTTTTTATTGGCATGGAATTGAACCTGAAAAAGACGTTTTTAATTTTTCTAACTATGATTTATTTGTTGATTATGTCAAAAAGCAAGGGAAAAAAATTGTCGGTGTCTTAGGATACGGGGCAGAATATTCCTTTCATGAAGGAAAAGCAAAATTTTATATATCGCCAAAAAAGATGCCTCTTTTTTTACGTTTTGTTGAAGAAACGGTACGGCGTTATAAAGGCAAGGTTGATGTCTGGAGTATTTGGAATGAGCCTAATATTACTTTCTGGTCAGGAACAGACAACGAATTTTATGAATTAACAAAACTTACAGCTGAAAGAATACGTAAAATCGATCCAGATGCCTATATTATAGGCGGTGTTTTTTGGCGCAGCCCCGCGGGATTTATAAAAAAAATGCATAAGGCCGGAAGTTTTAAAGAACTTGACGCTCTTGCCTTTCATCCCTACGCTGTTAATCCTTCCGATTGTATGAATGTTTACGATAAATTTACAAATATAATTTCTGATTTTAATTATTCAGGCCCTGTATGGATAACAGAAGTGGGCTATCCAACCGGCGGATGGTATCCTACAAAAGTTTCCACGGGTAAATATCCGTCGTACATAGTGAAAACTGTCACAGGAGCGGCAGCCAGGGGAGCGAGGGCGCTTTTATGGTATGAAATGTCAGACGGAGCGGATAAAGGAAAAATCAGTCTGGATTCTGAAAAACATTTCGGGTTAATCAACAAAGATTTAAGCCGAAAGGCGGGTTCTTGGGCTTACGAACTTTGCGCGCGCTTCCTGCCCGGTTCTCGTTACATTCCCGAATTACCGCAGAGGGAAAACATGCCTTCAAATATTATTTCATTTTGTTTTCTTGACGGTATTTCAGGTAACAACGCTCTTATACTTTGGAATGACAAAAGAAGCACCCAAAAAATTGAACTAAACCTTCCGTCAACGGCTCTTGTTCATGATATTTCAACCGGACAGAATACATCCTTGCCGATTGACGCGGTTCTTGGTATTGGAAATAAACCCTTGATTATTACATGGCAGGGAACGGATATTCCGCGCATTACTAAAAAACGTTAAGGTAATATTATGAAAGTTGCAATTGTACATTATTGGCTTGTAAATATGCGCGGCGGGGAAAAAATGCTCGAAGCTATGCTTGAGATGTTCCCGCAGGCGGATATTTATACACATGTATATAACCCCAAAGCGATCTCGGCATTGATTAACCGTCACCGCGTTATTACTTCCCGTATAAACCGCCTTCCTTTCGCGAAAAAACTTTATCAGCTTTATATGCCTCTTATGCCAAACGCGCTCGTTGATTTCAACCTTCAGCAATATGATCTTGTCATATCCAGCGAAGCGGGGCCGGCAAAAGGCGTTGTTCCCAACCCTAACGCGTATCATATTTGTTATTGCCACAGCCCCATGCGCTATGTGTGGGATATGTACCACGAATATTTTAGAAAAACAAATCCGTTTATCAAATTTTTTATGAAACGCATAATTCCCTCTTTGCGGATATGGGACATTACTTCCGCCAACATGGTAGACCGCTTTATTACCAATTCCAATTATGTGGCAAAAAGAATACGCCGTATTTACAACCGCGAAGCGGAAGTAGTTTACGGGCCGGCTCCCATAGAGCCATTGCTTAATATTGAAAGAAAGCCGTCCGATTTCTACCTGTTCTTTGGGCAGATTACGGACTACAAACGCGCGGATATCGCGATAGACGCCTGTATAAAATCGGGAAGAAAGCTGATTGTCGCGGGAGCGGGAGCTAAAAAGAAAGATATTAAAAAAAATGAAAAAAGCGCTTTAGTGCGTTATATTGGAAGAGTAACAGATGAGGAAGCGGCCGTTCTGTTTTCACAGGCAAAAGCCCTGCTCTATCCGGGTATTGAGGATCTGGGGCTTGTTCCCATAGAAGCCAACGCGGCAGGCTGCCCTGTAATTGCCTATCGCGGCGGAGGCGCTTTGGAAACGGTAAAAGAAAACGTAACAGGGTTATTTTTTAACGAGCAGACGCCTGAATCCTTAATTGGCGCAATGGACTATTTTGAACAAAATGAGGTAACATATAACAACCGTGAAGTATTTAATACTCATGTACAGCAATTTTCAAAAAAATCATTTATTGAACGCGTACATCGCGTTCTTGAAGAAAGAAAACGGAGATAAAACCGCGGTATGACCATTTCTGATTTTGACATTTGGTACAGAACAAGATTTCGCCGTACAAGTTCCTCTCTTACGGCAACAGTCTTTATCTTATCGGATTTAATCGCGGTTATGCTCTCATTTGGCTGGGGTTTCTTTTTGGTCAGGATATATTATTTCATTTTTCCCGGTCATATAAATTTTAAATCATTCGTTACATACTGGCCGTATCTGCCCGGCTTTAGTTTAATTTTTTTAATTTCCAATTTATATCCTGGTGTTTCTCTTGCCCCTGCCGAGGAAATGAAAAGGTTATGTATCGGCTCTATTTTTGCCTACGGCGGAATTATTATGTCCCGATTCATTGAAAAGAATGTTTGGGACGCCATAAATACCGCATTTTTAATAAGTTGTTTTTTTTCTACTGTCATACTCCTTTCCGCAAGAAGCATAACTCACCTGTTTTTGCATAAAACCAAACTTGGCGGCATACCGGCCGTTATATACGGGGCCGGCAGTACCGGAAGGCTTGTCGCGGAATGTCTTATGAACAACATCAGAGCCGGCTATACACCGGTACTTTTTTTGGATGATAATCATTCTGACGCGCCTCCTTACGAAAATGAAATTATGGGCATTCCGGTAATTCGCGATACTTCCATAGGTCCTGAGATTGTTAAACGATATAATATAAAAATGGCAATAGTAGCGATACCGGAACTGGATGCCGTAAAATTGAAAAACCTGTTAAATAAATCAGTATCAGCGTTTCGTTATAATATCCTTATTCCCAATTTTTTCAATATCTCCAGTATTTGGATGTCTGTACGGGACTTTTCAGGGATTTTGGGTATAGAAATCAGCCATAAATTCAAATTGAATTACAATATGGGAATAAAGCGGATTATGGACATTTTATTTGTGCTGATTGGCGGTATTCTGATTCTGCCATTTCTTTTATTGATAGCACTGTTGATAAAAATAACTTCATCGGGGACTGTTTTGTATAAGCACAAGCGTCTTGGCCAAAATGGCAATCCTTTTTACGCGTACAAATTCCGCACCATGAAAAAAGACGCTGAACAGCAGCTTGAAAAATTATTGGAATCAGACCCGCTAATCAGGGAAGAATGGGAAAAAAATCGAAAATTAAAAAACGATCCAAGGATTACGGCTGTTGGCAGGATATTGCGGCGTATCAGCTTTGACGAGTTTCCGCAGCTAATCAATATTTTTAAGGGAGAAATGAGCCTTGTGGGTCCCCGTCCTATTGTATATGATGAAATTGAAAAATACGGCGATGATTTTGATCTTATATTTTCCATAAAGCCGGGTCTTACAGGCCTTTGGCAGGTATCAGGAAGGTCTGATACAAATTATCGTGAACGGATTTCTTATGATATATATTATCTTCAAAGCTGGTCTGTCTGGCTGGATCTTTGGATTATTTTAAAAACATTTGGTTCTATTATTTTTGGAAAGGGCGCGTATTAAATGTTTAAAAAAATTATTATTGCTTTATTTTTTCATTTTATGTGCGTCATATATATTTACGCGCAATTACGCGCATTTAACGATATATTCCCCAACCTCAGCCGGAATGAACGTTCAGCCGTTTTCAACGAAACCGGTTATGTAAAAACCTTGTCAAAATCAGGCGAATTTGACATAGCCGGCAGCAATAGATCCGCCATTGGAATTGACTCTGTAATTTTAAATACAGTTCTAAGCATGAATCCGGGCTATATTGTAGAGTCCATTTCTGTTATTTCCGAAAACCCGGAAGAAGTAACCCTTCTTGATGTCTACAATTCCCTTGGAAATATCCGCAATTTAAAAGGAAGATTGTATAACTCACATTCAAGAAAACAATTAGTCCCTTTGTTTGAAGACGCCACCCGCATTACAAGTGAAAAAAATACAACCCCAATCCCAGATCCGCCGCCTTCCAAATCTCTTCCGTTAGAAGAGACGGCTTTCCTCAAGTTAAAAGATGTAAACTTTGGCAATTCATTTTACCGCGGGGAAGTAAGATTGGTTCAAAAAGGGCTTTGTTATACTCTTACTAATTTTAAGAGTTTAAGTTATTTTTTTGTCCCTGTAATCAAAGAAGGTAATTTTATCGCCCTGCTCTATTTTGAACCTATAAAAGAAGGCGTGCTTATTTATGGTTTTGCCGGGGTAAACATTTCTGATTTTTTCGCATCAAAAATAAGTGTGGATTCCGCTATAACCAAACGTCTGGCAGTCATTACATCATGGGCCGCCGAGGGCATTCAAAAACAGTAAATACCCCCTTGCCTAAACAACGTTTTTTTTATATAAATAATTAGACAGTTTTTAGGGGAGTTTCCAGAGTGGTCAAATGGGGCAGACTGTAAATCTGTTGGCTCAGCCTTCGTAGGTTCGAATC
>Ga0268262_10002844_pt1 | contig 19496 bp, 3 predicted proteins | sample TergutNc150P3_FD_190354 | JGI IMG/M metagenome (GOLD analysis project Ga0268262, IMG submission 190354) | Nasutitermes corniger P3 segment gut microbial community from laboratory colony in Florida, USA - Nc150 P3 (SPAdes) (version 2) | ecosystem: Host-associated > Arthropoda: Insects > Digestive...
TTACACGAGGTAAAGGGTGTAAAACTACCATTTTTTCCTTTCCGGCGGACATTTTTTCGGCGTTTAGAACATAAGTGTCTTTCAGGCGGATATAATCATCCTCGTTAAAAAACCTCTCCCTTTGCACACGGGTCATGTACAAAACGTCCATTTCCGGCATGGATTTTTCAAGATTCTCTCTTTCTTCAAATTTTACATTCTGTTTTTTCAAAATATTCTTTATATATTCAGGCAAAACAAGCTCTTGCGGCGATATAAATATCATTTTTATCTTGGGATAACGGGCAAGCGCCTTCGCCAGAGAATGAACGGTACGCCCGAACTTCAAATCGCCGCAGAAACCTACGGTAAAATTCTCGATTTTGCCCAATAATTGCCGTATTGTAAGAAGGTCTGTCAGCGTTTGAGTGGGATGATGATGCCCGCCATCCCCCGCGTTTATCACGGGAACTGTCGAATAACGGCTCGCCAAGAGCGCCGCCCCTTCTTTGGGGTTACGCATAACAATCGCGTCGGCGTAACTTGCCGCCATGCGGATTGTATCCGCCAAGCTCTCGCCTTTAACCGCCGAACTCGATCCCGGCTCGGCGAATCCAAGAAAATTACCCCCTAAACGGAGCATCGCCGCCTCAAAACTAAGGCGGGTTCTGGTACTGGGCTCGAAGAACAAAGTGGCTAAAAGACGCCCTTTTTGGCTGTTTCTGAGGTATTTTTCGTCATTTTCTATCTTTTCTGCCAATGAAAAAAGAAATTCCATCTCACTTAGTGAGAAATCTTCCGGCTCAATTAAGGACCTACCCTTTAGCATCTACCCTCCCCGGTTTTGCGTAAAAAAAAACCGCCCTTGAAAGGCGGATTAACTTAAAATTACATTTTCGTGAAAATTGTCCATGAGTGTTTTATACCGCAAAAACGTTTTTCTGTCAAGTGATTTTATATAAATTTATGCAAATTTATTAAAATTTTATTTGCTAAATTTATGACTTTATATATATAATATATATAGGAATATTAATCAGGCAAAAAGTATATCTACTCAAATTCCGTAAGACGCTATTGTTCTGTTTTTACAGAATATACAAGGAGTACAAGATGAGCAAAAGGATTGTTTTTATCTGCGTATTGTTTATCACTTTTTGCGGCGGTTTATGGGCGGCAGGCAGAAAGGAAAACATTTCCAAATCCGCGGAAGATCCGTCAGGGTTTACGGATACTATCGATATTTCCGAAAGAAAACCGGGTAAATACAATTACTACATAGAAGCTCATGACAGAGCCGGCAATGTTACCCTTTCAGGTCCGGCGAATATTTATATAGACCCTGAGTCTGATCTTCCAAGAACAACTATCATCAACCCCCTGCCGTATATGCGCGTTCAGGGCAACATGAATATCGTCGGTATAGCATTTGACGACGACGGCATTAAACAAGTAGAAATCACGGTATACCGAGGAACAGACGGCAAAGGCGAAGAAGTAATCACCGCAAAAGCGTCCGGAACGGATTACTGGTCTTATTTCCTTGATACCTCAGACAGCGAAATTTGGCATGACGGAGATTATACCGTTACAGCGTGGTCTACCGACATAAATGATCTTTCCGGTATAGCGGATGTTTATCCTTCAGGACAAAAAGTGCCTGAGAAAAAAAAGAAACTTTCAACTGTTTATTGGCGGCTTGACAGAAAAAAACCTGAAATTATTGTAACAAGCCACGAAATAGGCGCGCTTGTTTCCGGCAATATCAATTTAAGCGGCACTGTCGCTGACGGAAACGGCATTGCTTCTTTCAGTTATTCTACCGACGGCGGCGAGAAATATATTACTTCAAAATTCAACGTTAAGAAAAATAAAAAGTCGGGTACCAGCGCGTGGGAAGTTAAGCTAAACACAAAACAATTTGAAGACGGTCCCGTTGTTATCTGGTTTAAATCAAAAGACGGAAACGACAGCATAGGAACCGCGGCTCATCTGTTGTTTGTAAATAACACGGGTCCCGATGTAAAAGTTGTTTATCCCGAACCGACCACAGTTATAAACGGAGTATTTAATATCGCCGGTTACGCGAAACATCCCGTAGGGTTAAAATCATTAACATGGAAAGCGGGAACATCGCAGGGCGAAATTGAACTGCTTCCCGGAAACCAATGGTGGTCAACTCCCGTAGACGCCCGCGCGTACAAGGGCAGTTCAATCGACGTAGAAATTAAAGCTGTTGACGTTTCAGGAAATACCACAGTCTCAAGACAAAGATATAAATTTGATCCTGTTTCGGATTTGCCCGTAGTAACATTAGCGTTGCCCGTAACAGGTGTTCTTAACAGCGACATAGGTCTTGTTGTAAAAGGCAGCGTTAAGGACGACGACGGCGTTTCTTCAATTTTCTATTCGCTTGACGGCGCTCCGGCAAAAGAAATACCCGCTAACGGATATTTCCAATTCTACATTCCCACTCCCGACCCGGGAACTCACAGTCTTGATGTCTGGGCGAAAGACACTACAGGCGTTACGGGACTTAAAACAAGCGTAAAAGGAATCGTAGTTTCCGGCTCTGTAATACAGCCCGGAATCGCTTCCGTTACATATCCTGAAGGCAGAACAAACAAAACCGATGTCTTTTACACAGGTATGAGAATAAAACCTGTAGCGAGAATGACAATGCTCCTTTCTTACAAATCGCCTACTCTTCCCGCTTCGGCGACAGTTACCTTCGGTTCTCAACCGCCGATACCTGTCAAGTTGTTGGGAATAAAAGACGTATTTACAGTGGCTGTTCCCGTTCCCATTGACCTTGCCGATGGACTTACGGAAATTATATTAACAGGAACAGACCGTCTGGGCAAAGAATTTACATTCAGCGAATTTGTTTTTGTAGCGTCAAGCTCAATTGATGACTTGCCGAATTCATTCACCTTCGCCAGACAATCATTCCTTCCAGACAGACGCACCATATCCATAAAAAACGGAGAAACTTTAATCGGTATAAGCCCAAAACAAATATCAAATGTAACTTTGCAAGGTTCAGGCGCCAGTCTTTTAAGCGCGGATGTTGATCAATACGGACGCGTCACGGTTACTCCGGTAGATGACGGCGTAGCCGGACCTTTAACTTTCAAACTTGATTTCGCGGACGGCACTTCATATACAAGCGGTCAATTCAGATTTATGTTGGAATCGTCAGGACCGGCATTAACCATACAAAACGCCAACAGTTTCAACTGGGTAAAGAACAGCGCTTCCGTAAGTTTTAACCTCGCCAGCAAAAGCAATTTAACCGCTGTTGAATATTCTGTTGATATGGGCGATACATGGCAGAGAATTTTAAGCGCCACCGAGATATCGGGTCTGCGCACTCCTGTTAATACAAATATCCAAAAAGCGCTTGATATTTCAGCCGCAAATGACGGCTCAGTCAATGTTCTGATAAAAGCCACCAATGAATCGGGCGCTTACTCAATCGCGGATTTTTCCGTGTTAAAAGACAATCAAGCTCCGCAAGTTCAGACTATTATGCCTATATCCGAGGCAAGGGTAAACGGAACAATACGCATGGCGTTTAAAGCGGAAGAAATGAGCGTTATTCAGTCCATTTCATACCGCAGAAACGCGTCTTCTCCGGCAAGAGAAGTATATAACGACACCCAATGGAACGGCGACTATTCACCGAAGTTCTTTGAAATACTTATGGACTCGCTTCAAATGCCGCTTGACACCAATATGCGTTTTACATTTACGGATAAAGCAGGCAACTCAAGCGACGTAAGCGCATGGTCGTTTGTTATCGATCAGCAAATGGACATTCCCACAGTACAGATAATTCTTCCGCAGGACAATGAAGTAATTACAAACGACTTTATAGTCTCAGGCGTTATGTTCGACGACGACGGCATAAAAGGCTTCCAATGGAGAATCGACTCAAAGCCGTGGAACAACGAAGACGCGGCTTACGGCTTCTCTATTCCCGTCGCGCTGTCAACGTTGACAGATAACGAGCATACGGTAACAATAATCGCGGAAGATATTTACGGCGTAAAAAGCGCGGCTACAACTCGCAAATTCCGCGTATCGTTAACCGAGCCTACGGCGACAATGACGTATCCTCTTTATGATACGGTATTAAAAGAAGGCGTACAGCTTACCGGAAGCGCATTCGACCGCAACGGCATCAAAGAAGTAAGGGCTTCCGTTGACAACGGAAACACATTTAACCTGATAAAAGGAAACTTCGGAACAGCGGCGGAAACCATTCAATGGAATTATCAGTTTAACACAACAATATTAAAAGACGGACCTCACGTAGTATTCATAAAAGTGTTGGACAGATACGACATACCCGCCACATACGCGTTTATGATCAACGTTGACAATACAAAACCGGAAATCACTCTGGACAGTCCCGGCGACGGTTCAATTTCAGTTGGAAACATTTCCGTAATGGGACGCGTGCTTGATCCTAACCTTAAAGAGGCGAGCATTGAGTTAAGAAGTTTGGACGGCGTTAATATTCCGGCGAACTTAAGATCAAGAAAACTTGACTTGAACTCAATGATAAAAGAAAACATTGATATTTCAGCTATGGCTGACGGACAGTACAATGTCGCCGTTATAGCGGTAGACAGAGCCGGAAATATGTCTCGATTCTCGCGTAACGTACAGATGGCGCGCCAGACATACAAAAACTACATAGAAATCCTCTACCCGCTTGAGAACGAAGAAACAAGCGGAGAGTTTAACTTGTACGGCTATGCCGGCGGCTCTTCACCCGCCGGAAGCGTAACAATCAAAATAAACGGCTCCGATTCGCAAACCGCTCCGGTTGACGACGCCGGATTCTTCGCCTTTAACTTGACCGGCGAGTACCTTAATCCCGGAAACAACGCTATTACAATAACCAGCAATTTCGGCGGACCTACTCTGGTTTCGTCAAGACCGTACAATATTACTTACAGAGAAGGCGGACCGTGGGTAGCGATAGACAGCTTCAAGTACGCCGAGTTCTCCTACGACAGAGCGTATCTCTCGGGAAGAGCGGGCTATGTATTAACTGATGAAGATCAGCAGATTCTCGCAAACACAACGGACAAAAAAGTAAAAGCCGCTATACTGGCGAAAACTCTCGATTACACGGAAATAAGTTTTGATAACGGAAGATCATTCATAAAGGCAAGCAAAGCTTTCGCTAAAGACGTTGATTTCCGTTACCGCATTGAAGACGGAGAAATGCCGGAAGGCTACCATTACATTGTTGTAAGAGCGACAATGAAAAACGGTGAACATGTTGTAACAAGAATGGTGGTTCAAATTGACAAAACATTCCCCGTTATACGCCTTATATCGCCGGAACCGGGAAGCAGATACAACCAGAATATTGTTTACTCGGCTTCAGCGTCAGACGACATTGAGCTTACAAGCCTTACATATCATCTGCGTATAGGCGGCAAAGAAGCTTACGAAGTGCCCGGCTTCCTGCAGGGACTTTACATAGAAACCACAATTCCGCCGTTTATAAGACAGATTGCCGTAGCGAATGACGCGGCGAAAGCGGCTCCTTCATTCCCGTTCGCCGGAGGCGCGACATACATGGATATGGGCTTTGGTTTAAGCTTCTTTGACGACAACGTAAAAGTGCAGTTCCAATACGGTTTTATTACACAGGATTTGTTTGAATCATTAGGCGGCGCTCCGCCTCCTCCGGGACTTCGCTACGGCGGAGACGTATTCGCCTTTAAGATACTTGCCAGCGTTTATTCTTTCCCGTTCGCTTCAGTCTGGGGACCTGACTTTGAATGGCTGTTCGGAACTGTAGCTATAGGCGCGAACTTCTCTCTCTTTGACATAAGCCATAAAGATTTGACTCCAAGCAAAGAACCCACATGGATGAGCGCCTTATTGGTGCAAGTGGAATTCCCAAGAGTGAAGATTCCAAAACGCAAAAATTTCAGAACATTCAGTTTATTTACTGAAGGTCAGTTATGGTTCGTACCGACGGACGTTCCCGCCTCTCAGTACGGTATAGACGTAATTATCCCGCACGTTATAATGGGATTAAGACTTTATATATTCTAATATTCAGGGAGGTATATGATGAGGTACAATGTGTTAAAAAAACAAATTAAATGGATTATCTCAGCGGTATTTATTTTAAGCGTGTTTTTTACAACATGCGATATGCCGATGGGATTAGGCGATCCTGTTGATACCGTTCCGCCGACTGTGTTTATTGACAATCCGCAGGATAACACGAAAATGAAAGCTATAACTCAAGGCAACCCTGTTGTTATGGAAGGTACATGGACAGACGATATCGGCGTTACTTCCATGCAATTTGAGTTGATTGACAAATGGCACGGCAATGTACCTGTAAAACCCTCCAAAATAAATTATAAAATAACAAGAACAGGATTTTCCGAAGGTTGGGTTGACGGTAAATGGGTTGCGGAAATTGTTATTGACGCTTCAGTTGTTACCGAATACAGAATAAGAGTTTACGTCCTTGATAAATTCGGCAATAAAGGACTGGCGGAAGTAAATGTGCAAATTGATATTATACCGCCATGGATTAAAGGCATTCAGATTGCAAGACATCCTAATATGCTTGCGGGCAGCACAAGAGACTATTTTGTACAGGATTCTCAAGATTATTCCCCCAAAGACACCGGTTCAACTTCCGGCAACAGAGACTCGCTGCCCAATAGGCAATACTATATTAATAAAGGATTTGATACCAACGACGCCGATTTATGGCTCGAAATAAAGTTGGAAGACCTTAAAGAATTCCAAAATGAATCATTCCGAATATCAACAGAACTTATTTCCACTTTTGACAACGTAGCGGCGACAAAACTTAATATTTACGATGAAGACGGAAGGCTTGTTACGGCAGACGGACTTAACGAAAACAGTCTGTCCCCTGACGGCTATACAGTGCCGGAAGAACCTTCTCTTGTACATCTTCGCAACCCATATTGGGATATTACAAACGAAAAACTCAGAACTTTAAGACAATCTTATAACAGCGGACCGCATTATATTTCTTTTGAAATACGCGCGTGGAGCAAAACCGACTGGGACGACGTTAAAAAAGCGCCCAAAATAGATCCCGCTACCGGTTTACCTGAACCGGGTCGTTCTCAAAGAGCGGGCGGAACAATGTGGTTCCCCGAATCGGACAACCCGCACCCGTATGTAGATAAAGAGATTTATCCCTTTATAGGAAATAACCCCAGAACAATTACTCTTACTCCGAATAAAGCGCAGGCTTTAGATGTAGACTTCTACGACGACGATTTGCTTTCCGAAGTATATCTTGGACTGGTAACAAAAGAAGCCTTTGACACCGCTCGCAGAAACGCAAACCCGTCATTTACAGAAGCTCAGTATCTAGCGTATCTCGCGGTAGACGCAAACTCAAGCGCTCGTACGGCTATCATGACCGCTTGCGGCGCGTCTATTTCTTCTAATCCAACAAGTAATCTTAACGCTACTCCTACTCCTCCGAATATCACAAAAAGATTTACGCTGAATACAACAGCGGAAGGCGAATACCGCCTTATCGCCATTGTAAAAGAAGGAGCGAAAAATACTCCCGGTTATACTTTCACAAACACAACGGCAAAATGGAGCGTATATCCGCCTTTAAGAGTTCAGGTGCAGACGGGAATGGCTCCTCTTATTATTGTAGAAAACCCGTTAAGAGAAAACGCTTTCCCGAATTTAAATTCGGACGGACAGACTTTTGAAATGAAAGGTTACGCGTTGTCCGGCAGCAGAACAGATAGAGTTCTTGTAGGTTGGGTTCCTCCGAATACAACCCCGACTACAATTCAAATTAATGGCGCTTTTGACGCCGCTATAGCCGCCGCGTCGTGGTCCGGCGATTATTATACTCATACCGCTACAGGCATAAAAATATGGGATGCCACTGTTACTCAGGATGGGAAAGAAAATTTCGGCGCAACCGATTACTTTAAAACAAATTTTACCAGAAGGTTCGACATCATAGGCGAGTATTTTAAAGTCGGCGCCAACTATTCATTTAAAGGAACTTCCGACAACTTGTTTGTCATAAAGGCTGTTTCCGACAACATAGGGACAAAAACTTACCGTCTGTCCGCCACAAGCGCCTCGCCTAATATTACTGTTTCAAACCCCGCTGATAATGATTCTTTCCATGACAGAAGCAAAGACCTTGTTTTCAGAATGACAGTAAACCCGGGAACGGACGGCGTAAAAATTGACGACAGTAAAAACAAAATAAGCGATAATAACCCCACTAATTCGGGTCTCAGCGGAACAGCGTTCATCAACGGCGAATGGCAGGCTTCAGTGCCATCTTCTCATATAGTAGGAGACATAGATAAAGGAGGGACAAATCCAGGCTTCTCTGACAACTCCTCAAGAAATTACACTCTTTACGCGGAAAATATTTTAGGCAATTCGGCGCAAGTGCCAAGAAAAGTTACTATGTCTAACGCTCCTCTTGTTACGTTGGTTTCATGCACTAACGGTTCCGGCACTTATGCCGAAGGCGAGGAATTGCTTTTTGAAGTATTGTTCTCCATGCCGGTAATCGTAGTAGGCTCACCCAGATTAAGACTGTATTTCGGAACCCAGGGTGGAACACCTAGCGCTTTGGCGGATTATGTATTACCTTCTACCTCAACGGCGTCAAATACGCTTCAGTTCAAATACACAGTAAAACTGAACGACGATTCTTCCCTCCTGAAAAATTCGCTTAATAATAATGAACTTATTGATATAAACGGCGCTACCTTACGTTCATACTACGGCGGTGATGCCGTTCTTACATGCGCCAGCAATGTCAGCATGCAGGAGACTCAAACAGTAAAATTGGACGGAGTAAAGCCGACAATACGACGAGCTTATTTTACACAAATAGGAACCGCTCCTACTTATTTTACAAACGGAAAGACACTTACCCTTAATTTGGAATGCAGTGAAACTGTAATGGTTTCAGGCGCTCCCAAAGCCACTATTGCCACATTTAACACAAGTACCGGCGCACTACTCAGAACATTCGAGCTTGAGTATTCTTCAAAAACAAAAACCGCTGACAATCAAAGAGATATCCTCTTATTTACATGGCAAGTCTCAGACGGCGGAACAGCGATAACTCAGGAAACCCAGCTTACATGGGCGTCCCCGTGGATAACTTTCGGTTCGGGCGAAGATATTACCGATACGGTCGGCAACACAATAGCGACAACAAAAACTAACAGAACTATTCCGACTACCGCCCTGCCCGCCAATATAGGAGACAGAAGAGGAAACTCTACTACTCAACCGGCAGACGCGAATCCGACTTATAACGCTACTAACAATCCCAGAGGAACTAACACTAGCGATGGAAGAGCGTTTATTTTAACACAAAAACCCGGTACTCCGAGTTTGACTATCTATTCGGCGCAAACCAACGCTCAAAGCGGCGGAAATACAAACTTGTTAAGCGGAACTCCTCTTTTAACGCACGCTGACAGCGCCGGTTTCCTGTATATGCGAGTAACAGGCATACAGGCTCCCAATTCCGCTAACAATTATAATGAAGTTTCTTATTCGTTAACCGGAGGAAGCAACCCGAACTCTGGCGGCGCTCTTGGAGGATCAGGCGCGGAACGTTACTCCACCGCGTCCAACGGCAAAATACCGGACGCGAAATACGCGGACAGAATATTATCAATTTATACTCCGTCTGTGTACCAGTTAGTAGTATGGCAAACAGACAAAGCGGGAAACGAATCGGATAAGGCGACAAGGGATATAACCATAAATTCACGTCCGGCTGACCTTACCAGCGTAGATATTTCCCTTCAGGACGGAGCGCATCCGGCAGGAACAGTAGTTCCCTTTAAACTGTCGTTCTCTCAAAGGATAACGATGAACGCTAATTCACGCGTCGCTCTTACCATTGCGGGCAGAACCGCAAACGCGACAGGAACAGCGACTATTGCCGCCACCGCTCCGGTGTCTACAACCGCTTCATCTTTGATAACAATTAACTGGACAGTTCCAAGCACTCAAGCGACCATGAAGGATATAAAAGTAACAAGCGTTACATTTACCCAAATGACTGACGAGTACGGCAACGCTCTAACAGAATACACCGGAACAGCCGCAGACAACGGAAGCAGGCGTCCTATCGCGGACAACTCTTCATTCCAGCTTAACCGTCCCAATCTTGAAATACGCTCAATCAGACCACGACTTGTGCAAACAACAACAGGCGCGGGCGCTACTACATCACCCGCCATACCTACAACATCAGGAAACGGGCAAAACGGCGGCGTACTTAACAATGGAGCAACCATAAGACTGGTATTCGCCGAAGGTACAAGTAATGTACCGGCTAATATTACAGCGGTCGCCGGTAAATACATAACAATACGTCCGTACGGATCATGGGCGATACCGCCTGTGCTTACGGTAGAAGAATTTAATTCCGTTTACAATTTCGATTTTGGAACGAATAGGACGGATTACCGTGAAACTCTCTCGAATGTTGACAACAACGAAATACCTATATCAGGCTCAGGTAGAGGAAGCGGGAAAAATTTATACAGGAAAAACACTCAGGGCGTTATCAGCGGAAGCGGCGGTTTCGCCCGTCCCGACACCGCTACAAAAATGATTCTTGACTTTACCACAGACCTGTATGACAGCGCCAACGCCGTTAAATTACGGACAATATTTAACGCGGCGGGATGGAAACAGCAGAAAATTCTGGTAACTTCGAGCAATGTAAAAATAACCAATAATTACATTGATATTACTTTGCCGGGAGGAAATCTTGACAAGGGTCGTATTTGGGAAATATTGATAGACGACGGAGCTTTTCAGGACGCGGCAAGAAACGCTTCTGAATCGGTCGCCGCCGGAGACTACCGTTTCTGGTCAGCCGGAACAGCGACTCCCTATGTACGCGCGGACAAAGTTTCCTATGACGCCAGAAATTTTCTGGACAACGGTCATACGGATCTCCAATTTGTTACTACCGCCGGAGTTCCAAACCGCCCGCCTGTTGACACAAGGGTTAGAATCGACTGCGAAACACCGGGAGCGAATATACGTTACAATGTTATAAGAACTCGTTACGCGTTCCCCGCCGACCCGTTTGCTACAACCAGTACCTCGGATACTACTTTCTTTGGAGCGAATACAGGTATTAATACTTCCGGCACTGCGGGAAACGCAAGAAATACCATCGGCAATGACGACGTTACTGTCGCCGCGAACAAAACAAACGATTTCTTTAACAAATTATTGGTTCCCATTACTGTAGATACAGGAACAGCGACATTGACCAACGGCGCTATCCCTTATTCCACTTTAACCGCTTTGGTAGCGGATATGGACGGAACCGCGGGTGGAACAAACGCGCGTCAGTATCAAAGTGTTGACGTTACTACCGGAGCGAGAACTTTTAATAACTATACAACGGGAACTTATAACTACGCTTTTTATGTCGGAGAATTGTTTGGCACAACTACCAATTTACCGACTACTCTGATGGCGACTTCAAATACTGACGCTCGTCTTTGGTCGGGACGCCGTGATTATGTAGTAGCTGTCGCGAAGAAAAACTCTGTTGAGGGAACAGGAGACAACAGAAAACACAGCGGTCCGGCGCTTGACAAATCAGACGGAGGATTGGAAGGGGTATATAAAACTACCCTGATCTATCGTGACCCTCGAAAAGGCAACAACAGAGCTGCGCGGGTACTGGTACAAGGCTTTGACCTTCCCGTTATGCCGTTAGTAGCGGGCTTCCCGCTCAGGGACGCTGATTCCACAGCCTCTGACAATAACGCTTATAACAATTATTTCTCAAAAAGCGCGTGGCGTTACGGAACAGGAACCGGTAATAATTCATTTACCGCCAACTATTTGAATACAAATCCTACTGATGAAGCCGGCAACAACCATATATGGGTAACATGGGAAATTGTAACCGACTGGTATCAGAAGGGCAAAGGGTTTGACGGTACATCAGGAAATTATCTGGACAATGGCGGGCGTAACGCTAACTCTATCGCCGCTACTTACGGCTCGGTAATTTACCGTTACAGACAAAGCTTCTATTGAGATTAAGGGGGAAAAAAATGAAACGTATATTAACGGCGATTATCATTCTGGCTTCGGTTTTTGTAACAACCTGCGATAACATCGCGCTTGGAACAGCCTTAAACTTAAAAGGTCCCGTTGTAGAAATAGCGGGTCCCTTAAGCCTGCCCGGACAAACAGACCCGGAAGTAAGCACATTGTTTGATTTTTGGGGAACCGCGTCCAGCGACAGTACGGTTACCCGAATGACTGTAACGCTTACCTATTTTAACAGAGCGGCGAATAAAATGATTTTAATGGGACGCGAATGGAAATGGGAAGGCGGTTCATGGCAGACACGGGAAGGCAGTAACAGATCATGGAGACGGTATACTAAGGATGTTTACCAGAGTGATTATGAAAACTTTAAAGATAAAATAAGTAATCCCTCATGGAGCGTATCGGGAAAAACCGTAAATTGGAAACTGCCTATATATATGAACCGTATGGAAAAAGGTCAGTACTTTGTTACTGTTACAGCTTGGGATAACGTAGGAAACAGCGACTCAAATTCGTCAAAAAGAATAAAGGTTGAATTCAGCGACGACACCCCCTCTTTAAAAGTTGATCTTCCTTTATTAATAGAGGGCGGCGGCGCTCTTGACGCTCCTACTCCGCCGAATTTTTCGGGACCAGAATTCAAATTTGATCCGTTAGGCAATCCTAGGCAAACTTATGAAAACAGAAGCAATTTTACAAATAAATTCCCGGATTTCAGATGGACAATTGATCATGCGGCGACATTATCAAAACTAACCCTCTCAGTAACAAATGAGCATAATTTGGATATAACGGACATAAGGAAAAAAACATACTATTACGGCGAATTTGAAAACATCGCTTGGGAAACTTCCGGCTCCAACAGAACCACAAAAGGAAACCATATTGATACAGGCACCACAGGCGATAACAACGGAACTCCCTACAGGAAAGTAGGAAACGCTATAACGCTTAGCCAGTCGGCTTTCTTGGATGATATTAACGCTCTTCCAAACGACAGAATAACCCCCTTGCAGATAGTTTCCACAATTGAAGACATAAATTCACTAAAAGAATATAAATCAAAAGGATGGATTCTGTGGCTTCCCGATTCCGACAAACCTTTTGTCGATATTACTTTTGGTTACAAGGTAAAAGACGGACAAACGCCTCCGGCTGACGCGTGTGAACAGGCTGTTATAACCCGCGGAACCAAAAATAACAGATTAAATTTTTATGACGACAAAGAAGGATTGGCAAGCGCGGAAATATTGCTTTTTAAACTGAAGGATAACTCTTTTGAAACAGAAACAACTTTTGATCCTGTCAAAATATCTTTTTCAGACAGACCGACCAGCGTTTCTTCCAACTTCATAGCTGATTACGCTTACGGAATAGGACGCTACAGGATTGAAATTCAGGCAAGAGATTACGGAACAAGCGGATTAAACGGAATATACGGAGACAAATATGTAGCGTATTTTACGATAGTAAGCAATTCGGCTCCCGAAATCCTTGACTGGCCCTCTGAACTGGCGCTCGCTGACGGCGGCAGACACGCCGATACAATATGGGGCAATAATAGCGGAACTTTTACATTTTGGGGCAGAGCCGCCATTGAAGGCGATGAGCTTGGAACCGTAAAAGTTAATCGTGTAACCGTTGTTATGCTTAACTACGAACAAGGAGATCAGATAGGCGCGGCAAACGAGCTTAGGTATATCGACCCCTCATTCTCAGGATGGAACTTGGCTAGAAGCTCAGGCTTCGCTACAGATAGCAACAACAATAAAATTTGGGAAATTCCGGCGACGGCTATCACTCTTATTCCGGGAACCGAGCACAACAAAGGCGACGGCGATCGTGAAGAATACAAATTTACAAAAGACTTTAACTGGTTTACGGACTTAAACGGAAACACCTCTACAAGCGACAAGAGATTTATTGTCCGCGCTTTAAGCGTAGGAGCACTGAACAGGGAATATTACAACACAAAAACAATTACTATACATGGAGATACCACCACGCCTTTTGTAGATGTACAAAAGCTTCAAATACAATTTCAAAACGACAGCGGCGCTTGGGTGGATGCGCCGGTACCGTCATATACATTGCATGGTTTGGAAGATATGCTTCCCGCTATAACAAAGAAAACCAGAATAAAACTAACAGGTACATGGAATGACGATTCAGCCTCTAAATGGACAACTATTCAAGGACGTCCTCGGTCTTTATTCAAAAACATAAGCATACGTTGGGAAGGAACACAGAGGCAGTACCCTCTTTATTCAACAGCAACAACAACTATTACAAATCCTTCGGGAAGCGTACCCGGGACATGGGAAACAGGTTGGTTTGACGGATTTCCTGATGCAGGCAATGCCGATCCTATCGTTAACCTTATCGCTATATTTGAAGACCTTGGAGGCAATCCCGGCAGAGACATGAAATCTGTAGTTATTGAAACAGATACGCCGACGCTTATGAGAGTTTCAAGCAATGATCCAAACGGAAGCTACGGAACAGGAAAAACTGTTACTGTTTTTCTTGATTTTAACAAACAAATTTTCTTGGACATAACAGCCGGAGACCTAAGCACCGACAACCTCTACCTGACTCTTAGTAACGGCGCGAGAGCTGTATATAAGAGCGGTCTTGGCAAGTTAAAGATGAGCGGAGGCACCGCTGTCATTGAACCTACCCCTGTCGCTTCCGAAAAAATTGTTTTTACCTACACTATAGCCGCAGGCGATAACGAAACAAACGGACAAAAATTAAATGTTACATCAATCAATTACGGAGCTTGCCTCCCAACAAGATGGCGAAGCAACAAAGGTTCTCAAGTTGTATTCCGACCTGAAATTTTTACAGCCACTAACGTTATGTCTCTTGCCGGACAGAAAACTATAATTATAGACAAAACACCGCCTCGATTAAATGGAATAACAACCAGCGCGGTCAGCGGCAGAACCTACGGAAAGGGACAGTCAATCGCCTTTACTGTTAATTTTTCAGAAAATATAGATTTGCTTTCAGGAATAAACGGTACAAACACGTATCTTGTTCTTGCGGGCGGTAATCTGGTCGGAAAAAGGGCGCCATACTACGCTAAAGCCGGAGCGGACAGCATTCAGTTCGTATATGATATAGCGAATTCAGACGACTCAGGCAGCAATATTATTTCCGTAACAGGTATCGTTGGATTCGCGAATATTATGGACAAAGCCGGAAACCCGGCTACTGCCGAGTCTACAACTATAGGTTCATACGGAACTTTAGCCGGAAAACAGGTTAAAATTGACACCATATCTCCCGACAAGCCGGTTATAACAGGCATTACCAGCGGCGCTACTTATTACGGCGACGTAGAGTATACAATAACCGGTCTTGAAGCGGGCGGCAGAGTAGAATATAACAACGGTTATACAACCGGCGCAACTACGGGTTGGACATCCGAATCTATAGGCAGTTCAACTACAAAGAAAATAACTTTAAGTAAAAACGGCACATACAATGTAGCGGCGCGGCAGTTTGACACGGCGATGCCGGAAAACGTGTCAGAGATTTCAACAGTTATAACTAATATTAAAATCGACTCCGGTGCTATTTTAACAAAGATAACATCAACAAACAGCAGCGGAAATTATGGTTATGATCAGGCGGGCGTAAAGAACCAAATAAACATAACTCTTGAATTCCGAATCCCTGTTTGGATTTCCGGTTCTAACGGAACAAACGCTTGGATTACAATAAACACAACTGGCGGAGGCACTAACGCCAACCGTGTAAATTTACCGGCATCCGGCGTTGGTACGAACGGCATAACTAAACTGTCTCTTACATACACAATTCCAAGCGGCGCTAACACTTCAGGTGAAAACCTGAATGTAACGGCTCTTAATTTCGTTACTACGTCCGGTATAGACGTTAGAGACGCCGCTACAGGAGGGCAGAGCCTGTTAAGTTGGATATCGTTGGACGGAACTTATGGAGTTTCGGCTGATAATCAGCTTAACAGACAGAAAGAAATAGTTATTATCGCCGATCGTCCCGCTATGATAAATTCAAATCTTGGTACATCCTCAAACGGAACTCAAGGCACATGGTTTAACGGAACCCAACTGGGAATTAAATTTAACCGTGATATTTACCGAGGAACAACGGGTGAAAAACTTATAATCAGACAAGTTAATGCTGATTTCCGTATTCCGGCGGTATTATCAGAACAAAAATGGAGCGATATTTTCTCGGGAAGAGAAGATATGTTTAACGATCAGGGAAACCTTGTAAACTCTCTGCTTACAGGCGCAAACTCTACGGCAAAAGCGAATCTATGGAGACAGCTTGGTGAATGGCTTTACGAGAAGGGAAGCAACGGAGCTACGCTTAACGGTAATGCGCTTAACTCTGATACTTCTACCAAGTATGTACTGCGTTTTTCTGTTAATACCATAAACAACGCGGCAAACAATATTACGGGCATTACAGGCGTTAGCGGATTAACAAGTATTTCAATGTCTAACTTGGCGGATCTTTTCCGCGCGGCGGAAGCCTTAACCTTCGGCGTAAACGACCCAAGTATTTCGACTTCGACCAATACATTAACAGTCGCTTTAAGCGGCGCAAGGGCTCTTCCTGTAGCGGGAGCGACTTATGAATGGATATTCCCGAATGGTTTTGTGATAGACACGCTGAATAAGCCGAATGGAAGCCCAACGAGCGACTCGGCTCCTACCGGAACTGATACTGCAATTTCTTCCTCAGCGAACACAAGACTTCTTGTTTATACTCAAAACGGAACCGGACTTTCATCAATAAAAACGGAAATCCCTGTAATCCGTATAGACAAGGGCGGCGATGAAACGTACTTTAACAACGCTCGCGACGATTTATCGAACATTACCAACACTCGTCAAGCAAGACAGAAATTGCAAGCGGATGTAAAAATGGAATCTCGCACTCCCGGAGCTACTATTTCTTACAGACAAGGTAGCGCAAGCGACGACATAGGCGCTCTTATTATGAGGACAAGTCCGGGTAATAGACCGAATTATCTGCCTAATCTTGGAAGAGCAAACTCACAAGCGGCGTGGGAAGAAGTCAGATTACGTCCGCAGAGCGGAGGCGGAAGTTGGACAGCTACTACAGGACTTAACCATTATACGTCAATTGCGAATAATTGGCGTACTAGCGGGTCCGCTACCGATTACAGTGGTTCTTTCAAAATTGGGGATGACAATTACAGCAGCGGCGGTCAAACATTCTACTTCCAAGCGAGAACAAGAGCTACAAATATGACGGAATCGGATTATGGATACGAGGCTGCTTACCGTTCAGTATTTATTTACAACCATGCCAATATAAATGGCAACGGAACAAATGATAATATAAACGGACAAACTAACACCGATCTTTCCAATGCCGCAAACCGTATATGGATACGAGGCAGTAATACAGCTCAGGGTGAACCTACAATTCCCGACTTCCCGCTTTCACGCAACCCAACTCTTTACAAAAAGATAAAACTCTTAACGCCTATTACACTTCCAAACAATTACTCGGCGACCACTGAACTTAAAGACTCGGACATTAATGCCGGCGCTACTGCCAGCAGCCGCAGCTTGTGGTTCTGGGTAACATGGAAAGTAAATGTTAACACATTTGTAGATTTGCAAACCGGCTACTTGCCGACTGCCGCTACTACTAACGGTACAGCGAAAGGTATTCATGCCCCTGTAAGCAATATAAGAAAATTCTACATGGCGTTCATACCAAGCAATGAACATTACGCTGTACTACCCGGCAGAACCACAGTCGTTGAAACCAGAGGTGTTTACGGGAATCAATGGGACGGCGACCACGGCGCCCTTGACGTTACAAGCCAATCCAACGCCTCTGCGGCAACGGATCTAAATTAGAGCGAAAGGTTAAAAAAATTAAAAGGCTGTCCTGAGGGGCAGCCTTTTTTTTGCAGTATAAAAAGATTTTACATAACTTCCAAAAACGGTATGCAAACCAAATTAAAAGCGTCTTTTAATACCATCATTACCGCCCTGCTTAATTCAAGCCTTGCTTTGGAGAGTGCCTTATCCTCGCAGTTAAGAATCGGGCACTCGTGGTAAAAAACACTGAAAGATTTGGATACATCATACAGGAAGCCGGTTAAACCGGAGGGGTCAAGTGTTCGCGCGGCTTCGCTTACCTTTGCCGGATACGAGGCGAGAGACTTTATAAGTTCCCATTCAGGATCGGTTACAAGCAGGGAAAAATTCGCGCCGAAATCAGCGTCGCCGCTGACTTCAGCTTTGCGTAACATCGAGGAAATACGCGCCCCCATGTATTGCAAATAGGGTCCTGTGTTTCCTGTAAATGAAAGCGATTCTTTTGGGTCGAAAAGCATGTCTTTAACCGGATTCGGCTGCAACAGGAAATAATGCAGAGCGCCAAGGGCGATTTTTTCCGCAACGGTCTGCGGGTCTCCCACTTCCTCTTCCCTGCCCTTCTCTCGTATTTCAGAGAGCGCCATATCGCGCAGGGAGTCGATTAAATCGTCGGCGTCAACTACTGTTCCCTCTCGGCTTTTCATTTTTCCTTCGGGAAGATTGACCATGCCGTAGGATAGATGATGAAGATTTTTTGCCCATGAATAGCCGAGTTTTTCAAGCAAAATAAAAAGAACCTTAAAATGGTAATTTTGCTCGGAGCCTACAACGTAGATCATTTCGTCAAATTGCCAGTCTTTATAACGGTTAATCGCCGTACCGAAATCCTGAGTAATATAGATCGACGTGCCGTCGCTTCGTAAAAGTATTTTTTTATCAAGTTTTTCTTCGCTTAAATCGACGGCGACAGAGCCGTCTTCCTGCCTGAAAAAAATGCCTTTCTCAAGCCCTTTTAATACTTCATCTTTGCCGAGCATATAGGTTTCGCTTTCAAAGTAATATTTGTCAAACGAAACGCCGGTTCTGCCGTATGTTTTTTTCATTCCCTCTATCGCCCAACTGTTCATCTTCTTCCACAGTTCCACAGTTTCGCTGTCGCCGGCTTCCCAGTTGCGCAATAATTCTTGCGCCTTCTTCATAGATTGTGTTTGCGCTTCGGCTGTTTCTTTATCCGCTCCCGCTTTTATCAATTCATCGGTTTCCTGTTTCAATGTCTTACTGAAACTTACATACCAATCGCCGACAAAGCGGTCGCTTTTTACGCCTTCGCTCTCCGGCGTCTTGCCCTGCCCATGCTCCTTATAGGCGAGCATAGACTTGCAAATATGAATACCTCGGTCGTTTATGATACAAACTTTGCGCACCTGCGCCCCGCAAGCCGCCAAAATGCGAGATACGCTTTCGCCTAACACATCATTTCGCAAATGCCCAAGGTGAAGCGGTTTGTTCGTATTCGGG
>Ga0268262_10002845_pt1 | contig 19495 bp, 14 predicted proteins | sample TergutNc150P3_FD_190354 | JGI IMG/M metagenome (GOLD analysis project Ga0268262, IMG submission 190354) | Nasutitermes corniger P3 segment gut microbial community from laboratory colony in Florida, USA - Nc150 P3 (SPAdes) (version 2) | ecosystem: Host-associated > Arthropoda: Insects >...
GCAAAGAACGCATACGTTGTTGAAAACACGAGCAAAGCCCGTATTTTCAACAACTTGCGGGCGGCGGTTCCCGCCGCCTTCATACCGATTCGCACCCTTTTGGTTGCGAATCGGTATGACGCGCCTTTTTCTGCAATTTACCGCCCTAGCTCGCGCTGGGCGGGTATTGATGCGCCGCCTCCGGCGTCGCGTTCATGTTCGTACCGGAAGCGGCCGCCGACGCCACGACCACGCCAGCGCACGTACGGCCGCGTCTTTATTTGCTACCGTCATCCTCTCAGGCACCGCACGGGTTGACCTCGACTACTTGTAGCTACGGTGTGCGGCGCAACTAATACGTGACGGTAATGTTATAGCCGTTCCCGTAGGGAATGGCACGGAGTGCCTAGGCTGCGTTGAGAGTGGAGAGAGCCGCCGGAGGCGGGGAACGGAACGGAAAACGCAGCCGAATCCATGAGAATCCGAGGACAATCATTAGGGGAACCGCTATAAAGCCTGGCGGCGGCCGCTCCGCGTCCGCCGCGCTAACCATCCACGCTGCCGAGCCTGTAGCCAACGCCGACGACTGTCTCGACCAGGCCGGCGGCCTCGCCCAGTTTTGCGCGGACGCGCCTGATGTGGGCGTCTATGGTCCTGCTCTCGCCCAGGTACTCCAGGCCCCATACCTCGTGCAGCAGCTTGTCCCTGGTCAGCACGCGCCTGGGGTTCCTCATCAGGTAGGCCAGCAGGTCGAACTCCTTGCGCGTGAACTCCATCGTCTGCCCCTCCACATGGACCGCCCGGCTTTCGGGGTCGAGGCTTATGGGGCCAAAGACCAGCGGCGCGGCGGTGGTTTCGGGAGCCTCTGCCTTGGGCGCGGCGCGGCGCAGTATGGCCCGCACCCTGGCCATCAGCTCGCGGCTCGAAAACGGCTTGGGCAGATAGTCGTCCGCGCCCAGCTCCAGACCCAACACACGGTCTATCTCTTCGCTTCTTGCCGTCACTATTATCACGGGCGATGCCTTCAGCGCCGGATGTTTGCGGATGGCCCTCAGCACCTCCAGGCCGTCGAAGTCGGGCAGCGTCAGGTCCAGTATGGCCACATCGACTTTTGGGGCGGAGCCTTGGGCGGTTTTCTCCAGGTAGTCCAGCGCGTCCCTGGCAAGGCCGAGGGAGCACACGCTGAAGCCCTCCCTTTTGAAGTGCTGCTCCATGCCGCTCCTAATGTCGGCGTCGTCTTCAAGCAGTAGTATGTGGGGCAAGTTCACTCCTTATACCAAGTTGCATTCAAAGAATGCAACTTGGTGGTCTGCCGGGCCCTTCCCCGGACCCCTTGGACCGCTCGCTCCGGGCGGAATGAATCCGCCCTTCGCTCGAGACCAAGCGGTACGTATTATTACAAGTTTGATGGCAACTAGGTATTAGTGCCATTCCTAGTCTGTCCTTCGGCTTGGCTCAGGTACTGGTGCTTGGCGCTGACGCCCTCCGCTATGAAGATGACCTCCTCGGCTATGTTGGTGGCCATGTCGCCTATCCTCTCCCAGTTCTTGATGACTATTATCAGGTGCGAGGCGCGCTCGATGCACAGGGGGTCGCTCACCATCTTGCGTACCAGCTCGCGGTAGCAGTGGTTGTATATCTCATCGACTTTGTCATCGCTATCTATCACCCCCCTGGCCAGCGCGGAGTCCGTGGCCACGAATGCGTCGACCGAGCGGCGCATCATGGAAGTGGTCTCCTGGCCAAGCGCCTCCAGCAGCCCGGGGGGCAGTATCTGCTCCAGGTGGTTCAGCAGCGGCGCCCTGCGGGCTATGTTTTCGCAGTGGTCGCCTATGCGCTCTATTTCGGGCAGTATCTTGAAGGCCGATGTGACGAAGCGCAGGTCGGAGCCCATCGGCGACTGTAGAGCCAACAGGTCTATGCAGGCCTGGTCCAGCCTGACCTCCATTTCGTCCACGGTGGCGCCCATGCGTAAGACCTCTTCCGCCAGGCCGTCCTGCTTTTCCGTGTACGCCCTTATGGTCAGCCTAATCATCTCCTCGGCCACGCCGGCCATGGCCAGCAGGCCGTCTTTTACGAGCCTGAGTTCGGTGTCTAGGTGGCTGCGGTTCATCCGAATCTCCCAGTTATGTAGTCGTCGGTCAGCTTCTCGGCCGGGTTGGTGAATATCCTCTCGGTCAGGTCGGTCTCTATCATCTTCCCCAGCCAGAAGAATGCCGTGATGTCGCTCACGCGCGCGGCCTGCTGCATGTTGTGCGTGACTATGATGATCGTGTAGTTTTTCTTCAGTTCAAAAATCAGCTCCTCGATTTTCCCAGTGGCTATCGGGTCCAGCGCGGAGCATGGCTCGTCCATCAAGACGACCTCCGGCCTTATGGCAAGCGCCCGCGCTATGCAGAGCCGCTGCTGCTGGCCGCCGGAGAGGCCCAGGCCGGATTCGTTCAGGCGGTCCTTGACCTCGTCCCAAAGGCCGGCGCCCCTCAGACTGCGCTCCACGGCCTCATTGACCACCGCGCGCTCCCTGATTCCCTGCACACGCAGACCGTAGGCCACATTCTCAAAAATGGTCTTGGGAAAGGGGTTGGACTTCTGAAAGACCATGCCCATGCGCTTCCGCAGACCTATTACATCGACACCTGGCGCGTACAGGTCATCGTCGCCCAGCAGCACCTTGCCCTCTATCCTCACGCCGTCAATCAGGTCGTTCATACGGTTGAGGCAGCGCAGCAGCGTGCTCTTGCCGCAGCCGGACGGGCCTATCAGAGCGGTGACTGTATTTTTGGGAAAGGAGATGTTGATGTCGAACAGGGCCTGTTTTTGGCCGTAGTAAAGGTTCAGCGACTCGGTACGCACCAGGACAGGCGCAATATGCACATCCGGGTCGGTGAGCGGCAGGCCGCCCGACGGCACCGGCCTCTTGAATGACTGGGTTGTCTCTTGCTGCGTCTGGGGTTCGCTCATTGTGGCCATACCATGTGAAAACTAGAAAGTTGTCCCGCCGGTGCTGCGCCGCAGCTTTTTCCGCAGGCGGAAGGCGAACAGGTTGAGGGCGAGGACTATCAGGAGCAGCAGCAGCGCCGTCATAAAGACCATCGGCTTGGCTGCCTCGCTGTTGGGGCTCTGGAAGCCCACGTCGAAAATGTGGAAGCCAAGGTGCATGAACTTCCTGTCCAGGTGCAGAAAGGGAAATGTGCCGTCCAGCGGCATGGAGGGGGCCAGTTTGACCACGCCGGTGAGCATCAGGGGGGCCACCTCGCCGGCGCCCCTGGCCATCGCCAGTATCAGGCCGGTCAGTATGCCGTTGCTGGCCCCGGGTATGACCACCTTCCAGAGCGTCTGCCACTTGGTGGCCCCCAGCGCCAGGCTGCCCTCCCTCTGGCTGCGGGGCACTGCGGCAAGGGCCTCCTCCGTCGCGACTATCACCACGGGCAGCGTCAGCAGCGCCAGCGTAAGCGAGGCCCACAGGATTCCGCCGGTCTTGAACGTGGGCGCGGGCAGCCTTTCGGGGAAGAAAAAGCTGTCTATGCCGCCCCCCACGGTGAGGACGAAGAAGCCCAGGCCGAATATGCCGAACACTATTGATGGCACACCGGCCAGGTTGTTGACCGACACGCGCACGATCCGCACCAGCCAGCCGTCCCTAGCGTACTCGCGCAGGAACAGGGCCGCCAGCACCCCCAGGGGCACCACGACGACACTCATTATCATCACCATCATCACGGTGCCGAAGATTGCGGGGAAGACGCCGCCCTCCGTGTTGGCCTCCCTCGGGCCGCTTGAAACGAACTCCCACAGGCGCGACAGATACACGCCAATCTTGCGGATCATGCCCATGGAGTTGGCGGGCACTATCCGCACCACGCCCCCCAGGGGCATCGTCTTCGCCCTGCCGTCAACCGTCTCCAGCGTGATGGTCAGTGCCCTAGAATTGGAGCGCATGTGGTCAAGCCTGGCCTGCAACTGCTCGAACTGCGCCAGCAGGTCCCGCCTCTTTGCCTCCAGCCCCGCCGACGCCTCCGGCGTGAGCCTGCCCTTGGCCTCCAGCCTGCGGCCCTCCAAGCGCAGCGACTCTAGGCCTGCGTTCAGTTCACCGCCCTCGGTCTGCTCCATGGTGAGTATCTGCGCCAGACTCGCCTTAGCGTCCCGCAGCCGCGCCTGGGCGACCTTCAGCGCCCCAGGCCCCTCGGCCAGCACAAGGCCATGCTCCTCGATTTTGGCGAGCCTGCCGATGAAGACACCGCTCTCCAGCCTCTCCACCAGCAGCGCGTCCTGGGGCACCGTGCTTTCGGCAATCTCCCCGACGTCCATCCACCTGAACTCCTGACCGTACATGTCCCTGTTGGCCAGCTTTATCTGCATCCTCTCTGGGTGCAAGTTGGTCATCGCCTCGTGGCCCGTCACCTGCCCCAGCAGTATTGAACCGTCTGTCAACTGCAACTGCCTGATTTCGCTGGGCCAGAAGAACCCCATGCCCTTGACGCACAGGAGCATCACCAGCCCCGCGACCATGAGCAGGCTAAGGGCCAGCGTGGAGCCGGACAGCCACACCCAGAGGCTGCCCCGCCGCCACCATTCAAGGAATCCAGTCATCGCCCTATTCATCACATTGACTCGTAGCGCTTGCGCAGCCTCTGGCGAATCAGCTCGGCCGCGGTGTTAAGCAGAAAGGTCAGCGCGAACAGCAGCAGCGCCGTGAAAAACAGAATCCGGTAAAGTGTGCCCCTGTGCGGGGCCTCGGGTATCTCCACGGCTATGTTGGCCGAGAGCGTACGCATTCCGTTGAATGGCCCCCAGTCCATCAGGGGCGTGTTGCCGGTCGCCATCAGGACTATCATCGTCTCGCCTATGGCGCGGCCAAGGCCCACCATCACCGCCGAAAACACGCCAGGGCTGGCCGTGGGCAGCACCACGCGCCACGCGGTCTGCCAAGGTGACGCGCCGCAGGCCAGGCTCGCCGACGCCAGCGACTTGGGCACAGATGTAAAAGCATCCTCGCTGATGCTGAATATTATGGGTATCACGGCGAAGCCCATTGCAAAGCCAACCACAATACTGTTCCGCTGGTCAAACATGACGCCGTGGCCCGCGTAGAGCCAGTCCCTGTAGTCGCCGCCGAATAGCAGACGCTCCACCAGCGGGGCCATCCACGAACTCAGGAAAAGCGCCAGCACGATAACGGGGACAAGCCACAGGGCCTCTTTGCCGTTGCCGTATTTGTCCCTGAACGCCTTGGGTGCCTTGGACCAGGCCAGCATGAGCAGCAGGATTATTATTGCGGCCGTGGGGACAAAGGCCAGCAGGGCCATCATCCACTCCTCCAGCATGGGTGCCAGCACCAGGCCGGCTATGAAGCCCAGCACCACGGAAGGCAGCGCGGCCATTATCTCAACCGTGGGCTTTATGGCCTCCCTGAACCTGCTGGAGGCAAACTGGCTGGTGTACAGCGCGGCCAACACGGCTATGGGCAGCGCGAACAGCATGGCGTACAGCGTGCCCTTGACCGTGCCGAACAGCAGGGGGACCAGGCTGAACTTGGGCTCGATGTCGTCGCTCGCCCCGCTGGACTGCCACACGTGCTCGGGCGCGGAGTAGCCCTCGTAATGCACCTTCTTCCAGAATAGGCCCCAGCTCACCTCCGGGTGGTGGGCCCTGACGCGCCACATGCGGGGCGATTCGCCCGGCACGAGGACGTAGTCCCCCTTGGGGCTTAGGGACGCAACGCAGGAAACGCCGGCGTCTGCGCGCGCCAGCCTCGATTCGGTCGTAAGGTGGCTGACCGCGAATTCAGTCTCTGAATAGGCCAGGAAGCGCTTGTCGCGCAGGGACTCCATGAAGCCCCTCACGACGCCGCCCAGCGGTTTGAAGTCATGGAAGCGCTGTAGCTCGGACTTGCCTTCGCGCCTCAGCACTTGGTATGCCGCCAGCTTCCCGTTTTTGCCGCCGACCAGCAGACTGCTGTGCCCCAGCGCGAATCCCAGCGCGGTGATTGGCTCTTGAAAGTCCGCCGTAAGTGGCTCCATGCCGGGCGCGACGGCCAGCAGTTGGCCCTGCCCTGTGCCCACAAAGAGCAGCGAGCCGTCCTCCGACCACTCCGCCGCGCTGGGCGCCGCGCCTGGAGCTACGCCGGGCGGCAGGGGGCAGGGGAGCCACTGGATGGGCGCCTCCGGCTCGGCCTCGGCCACCATTAAAGAACCATTGGCCAGCGCGGCCACTTTCAGGGACCAGCCGCCGAATAGGCCCGACCCTCGTATGGCCCTTGCGGCCAGCAGTTCATCGCCAGGTCTGGTCAGAAAGGGGCCTGTCCAATCCACTTGGGCGGAATACCCATCGTCCCCCTGCGTCCATCCCAGTTCCGCCGCGTAGGCCCTGCCGTCGGAGGCTTGGACAACCACGCGCCCCTTTGCATCGGAGTAGAACACCCTTTTCCATGGCAGCGGTGGTGATTGGTCTCCAGAATCCGCCGTGTCCGTTGTGTCTGGCGCCAAGGCGACGCATAGGAGACCCCTGTTTTTGTCAAAGACTGCTGCGTGGCCGCCGGGTTCGTCCAGGAACACCGCGTCCCCAGCGGGGACAGGAGCCACGGGCAATTCTGCCATCCTGGCGCCCCAGAACAGCGGCAGGGCCTCCATCGTGATGAAGACCATGATCCCCAGCACGGCGGCGATTATCAGCACGCCGCCGGCGGAGATTATCCAGGCCATGAGGCGGTCGAGCCTCTTTGCCCTCGTAGCTGCCCTGTCGGGGCTGGTTCCTGGTCTGTTCGGCATTGCTATCCGATGCGGTCTCTGGCGGCGGTCGTTGCAAGTTTGCCGCGCTCTTTGTCGGAGAGTGCGGCGGTCAGCGGCAGGTAGCCGTCCTTCACGACTATATCCTGCCCCTGCTTGGAGAGGACGAACTTGATGAACTCGCCCACCACGGGGTCAAGGACGCCCTTGGGCTTGTTTATGTAGATGTACAGGTAGCGCGCCAGAGGGTATTTGCCGCTCAGCGCGTTTTCGTAGTTGGCCGCGAAAGCCTGCCCGTTCCACTTGCCGGAATCGGCCAAGGGCACAGCCCTCACGCCGGAGGTCAGGTAGCCAATGCCGCTGTAGCCAATGGCGAACTTGTCGGTGGAGACGCTCTGCACCACTGCGGACGAGCCTGGCTGCTCCTTGACCGTGTCCTTGTAGTCGCCCTTGAACAGTGCATGTTCTTTGAAGTAGCCGTAGGTGCCGGAGGCACTGTTGCGGCCGTAGATCGAGATTGGTCGGCCCGCCAGATCGCCCTTGACGCCGACGCCGCCCCAGGTCTTTATGTCCTTGGCGCCGCTCTTCCAGGTCTTTGAGAATATGCCGTCCAATTCCTGCAGCGTCAGTTCCTTGACCGGGTTGTCCTTGTGGACAAAGACGGCCAGCGCGTCTATGGCCACGGCTATCTTGGTCGGCTCGTAGCCGTACCTGGCCTTGAACTGGTCAATCTCTTCGCTCTTCATCTCCCGGCTCATCGGGCCAAGCTGGGCCGTGCCCTCGATGAGCGCCGGCGGGGCCGTGCCGGAACCTTTGCCCTCCACCTGTATCCTGACGTTGGGATACTCCTTGGTGAAGGCCTCCACCCACAGGGCCATGAGGTTGTTGAGCGTGTCGCTCCCGACGGAGTTCAGGTTCCCGGTGACGCCCGCGGCCTTGGTGTAGCCAGGCAGCTTGTCGTCCACCCTGACCGTCTGCGCCGAAAGGCCGGCGGCGGCTACAAGTGCAATTAGAGTTGTTCTGATCAATCTCATGTTGATCCTCCTCCGAGCCAGAATGGCCCCCCGGTGGTTCAACTCTGGGGCACGGACGTAAAATCCGTGTAACAATCCCTCAAAAGTTGTGTGAAATTGGGTATGAACTGTTAGTTTCGCAGCAGTCTAGGTTGTCACCGCTCGTTCAGGCATCAATCCCAAGAACGAGCACTGGAACATCAATGTCGGCTGTTCCGCGTTGTTCCAAGTCCCAAACGAACTGTTCAAAATAGCTCACGCCGCTGCTCATGTCGTCCGCGAGCGCTTTGACGGGCACAATCTCAATCCCAGTGTCAATGTGACCAAGGTTTCTGAATATTGAGATTCTTGCAAAGCCAAGCATTACGTCTGCTCCCGGCCATCCGCTGTCTCTGGCTGGGTTTCGCAAAATGTTTGCTGGCAGCAACTTGCGCCAGAGCCTGCTACGGCCGGGCGCAGCCTACGCCTCCGGCGACTTGCAAAACTGACGTTTTGCAAGTGGCTCTATTGTCATTTTTGCCGCCACGTTATAGACCATAAAGGAATACTTACCAAATTGTACTTCGACACCAAGTTTTTGCTTAATAAAGTCCATTTCGCGGAACGCGCCCTTATGCAAAGGTTTAGGTGTGTAGCCGTCAACATAATATTCAGTAGGATATTCGCATTTTTCACGGACGGGCTTCCATCCGTTGTCGAAGAAAACAGTTTTGAAGAGAGCGTTTAACACTTTAGGAGCGTAAAGCATTTTGCCCTTCATCGTAATCTCTTTGCTTTTCTTTGTTTTTGCTTTGTGGGCATCCACTTGTCCGACAATTCTGCGTATCTCGGCAAGCAAATCTGGATAGTTTTTGGTGACAGCTTCCAGCCCTCCGTTAAATGGGTATTCACCAACAATTCTCATTGCGCCTCCTGGTAGTCGGTCTCCACCCATGACTTTGGTATTTGTGAAACTTTTTCGCGTCCCGTTGGTTGATACACTGGTTTGCCCAGTGGGCGGTAAGGCAATTCTCCCGAAAAAAGCAGTCCCATCCTTCTTTCGGCCTCCTCAATGTACCTTGTTTCACGCTCACATCCGATTGCTCTGCGCTCTAACTTGACAGCGGCCAACATTGCCGAGCCAACCCCACTGAATGGGTCGAGTACCCAGTCGCCTTCGTCGGTCAAAGCCAAAATGCAGCGTTCCACTAGTTCGATGGGGAATTGGCAAGGGTGCAGGGTTTTTTCTGGATGGTTTGCCTTGACGTTTGGGATATTCCATAAACATGTTTCCCATTCCTGTGCCATTAACTTCCAGACATCGCCTGGATTTTTGCCCAACGGATTGCCCGAGGGAAGCCCATACTTGGGCCCTGGTTTGAAGTGGGTTTTGCCGGGATATTTTGATGGCACACGCACTGGGTCAATGTGAAAAACGTAATCATCGGTCTTGGTGAACCAGAGCATAGTCTCATAGCGCCCAGAAAAACGGGTGGAGCAGTGCAAGCCGTGTTCAAATGTCCACACAATTCTATTCCGTAGCTTGAGACCGAATTTCTTAAACTGTGTGTAGAAATATATGTCAAGCGGAAAAACTTCTTTGTTTTCAATGTAATTTCCAACTTGCCAACAGATTGACCCTTTTGCACTCAGAACACGGACAAGTTGTTCAAGGATGGGTTCAAGTTCTTTCAAATATTTTTGAAGATTTGTTTGTGTTTCGTATTCCTTGCCCACATTGTAGGGTGGCGATGTGATAACCAACGATGCAATATCTGACGGGCATTTTTGCAGGCTCTCAAACGAATCCCCCTCCAAGAAAACAATTTCTGAATCGTCAGAAAAGCCTTTCACAATTCTTTTGCATTTATCTTGCCCAATCTTAACCTCATCTTCGCTCAACAGTTGAGTGGACAACATGGCGTTTGCCTTTTGTTTGTGCATTTTGCACCTGGGTGATCAATACTGTGTAAGGGTGAACTCGCCAAAGTGCCCGTTGTAACCGCCGGGGCACAGTTTTGCTGTCCCTCTCGGGGTCACGCCCCACTCCGCGCTGGCTTGTTGGATGGTCATTAGCTCCACTGGCTTCCCCTCGTCAATGGCGGACACTGCCCATTGATGATATTCCACAAATGGAATTATGTCAAAGCTGAAATTCGCAAAATTTTCTGCGGGAACTTCTACGGTGATTGTCGTACACTGTTTGACGTAGACCGACCTGCTTGGAGGCACGTTGAGAATCCGAAGACCCAAGGACACAGGCAATCATCGAAGAAAGCCGGGAAGCCCGCGGCCAACGGACGCGGAGCTGGCGGTGCTGCGCGCACTCTGGCAGGGTGGGGCCAAGCACGGTCAGGCAGGTCCATGAAGTGCTGAAGCAGAAGAAGGACCTTGGCTACACGACGGTTCTATAGCCGTTCCCGCAGGGAATGGCACGGAACGGGGCCAACGCCACTTGACCCGGTTCCCATGCCTCCGGCAACTTGCAAAACCTGCCGGTTTTGCAAGTTGCTCAATTGGCACGGGGTCGAGGCTGGCCCAAAACCCCCTGCCGTGTCATAATGACTACGGTTCTGCGCCTGTGCGCCTGACCCGTTGACTTCCTTTTGGGTCGGCGCCGTGACACATTAATTTTTGGGGGTGGCCATGTTTTTTCCGTATCTAGGGGCGCTCGCGGCCCTGCTGACGGTCGGCGCGTTCGCGCTGCAGCCGACGCCGGAGGGCGGCGCAGACCAAGAAAAGAAAAAGGGCGGGGCCAAGGGGGCCCCGGTCCAGACGACGGTCCAGACGGCCGTGCCCAAGGACCACAAGAACGCGGCCGCCAAGGAAGAACAACTGGACGGGAAATATGAAGGCGGGGACGACGACGCCGAAAAGGATGACCCCGCAGGCCGCCGCGAGTGGTTCGGCCAGTGGTTCGGACCCGTCACGGCCGAGCATCTGGATCTAGTGACCCACGTCGGCGAGCAGGAAATTGCGAAGTGGGGCCACCAGATACCGGGCACGCCCAACTACCGCAAGCCTGAAATGCTGGCCAACGGCGGCATTCCGCCCAACGTCTGGAGGAACATCGGTCCCTTCGATGGCTCCAGCATACAGAACACCCTAGTCAACAACGACAACATTGTGGATTCGGGCAGGCCCACCACCATAGTGCCGCACCCGACCAACTCCAGCATCCTATATGTCGGCTTCGCGGGCGGCGGTCTCTGGCGTGCCACCAACGCAACACTTACAAATAGCGAGGACTGGAACTGGCAGCCTTTGACGGACGGCCTGCCCGGCGGCGGCAACCAGTCCGTGGGCGCCGCGGCGCTGGACCCCGATGACCCCAACAAAGTCTATCTGTCCCTGGGCGACATGATGAGCGGCTCCGCGCCCATGGGCACGGCGCACGGCAGGGGCTTCTACATCAGCAGCGACGGAGGCGCCACCTGGGTGAGGGGAGCCGCCCCGGGCAGATGCACACGCACCAAGACGGTCATGGCCATTGGCGGCGGCAAGGTGCTGGTGGCCGGCAACATGGGCCTGTTCAGGTCCACGGACAGCGGCGCAAACTTCACCCGCGTCACCAACGGCCCGCTGGCGGACGGCGCCGGCGACACCACCCCGACGTCCAACAACTCCAACAACCTTGCCCCCAACCAGTTCGCCTCGGCCTGGGACATACTCAAGCTGAACGACGGCACACTGGTGCTTTCCTACCAGTTCTGCGACGGCGGCGGCGGTTACGAGGGCACGCCCGGCTTCGGCGGCTACGGCGGCTACGGCGGCGGCGGCATAGCGTATTCCACCGACCAGGGCGTGACATGGACCAAGGCGACGCTCCCAACTAGGGGCCCGTCCAGCGATGTGTTCGGCTACGGCCGCATAGCCATCTGCGCCTCCGGCAACACACTGTACGGCCTCTTCCAGGACGGCTCCATACCCGATTCTCAAGACTTCCCCAAGAGCGGCAGCAGTGGCCAGTTGCTCAAGTCAACGGACGGCGGAAGGACATGGGAGATAATCACCGGGACTGGTCTCTTCAATCTATCCGGCGACGGCGGCCAGACCGGCTACAACCACCTGATAGCCGTTGACCCCCAGAACCCCGACTTGGTGTTCGTCGGCGCCAACGTGGCGCTGTGGCGCTCGACCAATGGCGGCGCCAGCTTCTCCCAGTTCGCGCACTGGACCAGCAACGGCGGGGCTTCCAGGCAGTACATCCACGCCGACATGCACGTCGGCGTTTGGACGCCCACCACGCAGACCGGCAACGCCAAGGCCCTCTACGTAGCCACGGACGGCGGTCTTTCCATAGTCAGGAACCCCGGCATAGCCACCATCCCGACCAGCGCCACCCCAAATCCGGAGGTCATTGACCACCGCCGCAACAGGGGCCTTGCGACGCACCTAATCTATAACATAGGCTGCACCAACGCCACGGAGCCGGCCACCGGCGGCTATCAGCCTGTCAGGGACCGCGTCATAGCCGGCTTCCAGGATCTGGGCACACTCGTGAGGAACAATGTGGCCAGGCCGGGTCTGTTCAGGTGGACCGGCGTGGGCGGCGACGGCTTCGGTTGCCTCATCCATCCCTACGACGGCAACCTCATGCTGGGCTCGGTGTACTACTGCGACATCAGGAAGTCCACCAACGGCGGCATGAGCGGCTGGTATTCTGCGGTGAGCGGCATCGGTCGCAACAACAGCAACTCGCCCTTCTACTCCAGGCTTTACCTTGGCATGGCGGATCCCACCGGCGATACCGTCTATACCTTTACCAACACCTATCCCTGTGTATCCACCGACTTCGCCGAGAACTGGACGCGCATGGTCACGACGACGGCCAGCGGCTGGCCCAGCGGCATCAGCAACAGTTCGCCGATCCGCAACATGAACGTGTCGCCGCTGAAACAGGGCCTAGTGGGTGTGCTGGTGGACATAAACGACGCCAGCGTCCCTGTGGCCCAGAGAAGGGGCACCATCATTCTCTCCAGGGACAACGGCCAGACGTGGACGGCCACGCGCTCCGCCTTCCCCAACAACAGGGGCTACCTGAGCAGCATCGGCTTCGACACGAAGAACGAAAACATAATGTACGTCGCCAGTTGCTACCCCTCGACGTGGAACACCGCTGGCCAGACCATGGGTGAGACATTCAACCATGTATGGAAGTCCATTGACGGAGGCCTGACCTTTACACCGGTGGACGGCACGGCCGAAAACCCCAACGGCTTCCCCTTCGGCGTCATGGTTCACTGCGTGAAGGTTGACCCGCTTGACAACCAGGTGGTCTATGCCGGCACGGAGATCGGCCTCTACTACACCCAGAACGGCGGCCAGACTTGGGAGCGCTTCGGCACGGGCCTGCCCATGGTGAACATCTATGACATCTACATAGCCCCCAACGGCAGCTTCATGCGCGTCGGGACGCACGGCCGCGGAATCTGGGAGATGACCGGAGTTTCAGAGTCCGCCCCCGTCATATCTGTCCACCCGTCACCCGTGACGGTGGCGGTGGGCGGGCAGGCCTCGTTCACTGTGGCGGCCACGGGCACCGCCCCGATCACCTACCAGTGGCAGAGCCAGACCGGCGGCGGCTCGTGGGGCAACGTGGCGGGGGCCACGTCGGCCACGTACACATTCACGGCCGCCATGTCCGACAACGGCAGGCTGTTCCGCGCCGTGGCCACCAACTCGGCCGGCAGCGCCACCAGCAATTCTGCGGCTCTGACGGTGACACCAAGTGTGGCGAGCTACGACATAGACGATGCGCCTGGCTTCGATGTGTTCGACGTGCTGAAGTTCCTCTCCCTCCACGGCAGCACCTCCACCGCGGACATAGCCCTGGCCGACTTCAGCGGGGACGGCAGGATAGACGACGCAGACCTGAGGCTCATGCTGGACGCGCTGGGCAAGTTGTAAAGCTATCCACCATCCGTCACTTTGCTATGGAGACTCTGATGAAAAACTGCACATTGGTTCTAATGACATCCGCGGCGCTCGCGTCCCTGCTGGCCTGCGGGGGCGGCCACAAAAACCCTGACCCCCCGTCCAGGACCATCGCCTACACCGACCCCGCGCCAGGGGGCGGGTTCAGGTTCGTCAAAAACGCGGCGCTCAGCACCTCGACGCACCTGGTGCTGGACCTGGTGGCCTCCGACCAGGCGACCGCGTCCAACGGCCTGGCCTTCGACGTGTCCCTGGTCAGCGCGTCCGGCCTGCTCGCGTGGGCGAAGGTGGCGACCTCTGACGCCGCGTACGTCCGCAACGGCGCGGTGTTCGATGTCGGCGGCGCCCCCGCGGGGATCGCCGCCACGGTGGCCTCGGCGCGCCTCAAGGCCGTAGTGGGGCAGAAGGGCGTGGGCTCGCCCAAGAACCTCAACTCGGGCGTACTGGCCAGCGTGGCCCTCGACGCCGCATCCGGCTCCGCCACTGGAACGGCGTCGTTTTCCGTAGGCAAGTTCCAGATAGTCCCGGGCTCAAGGACAATAACCACCGTGCCCAACTCGAGCGTCTCCTTCGGCACAGTCACTGTGGCGGCTGGGTGAGGCGGGACGCCTGCTGGTTTGCTCTGCAAGTTCTCAATTCGTTCGTTCCTTATGGGACGGCGACCATTAGTAAAACGCTTTTTTTCGGAAAGGAGCACGCACAATGACGTGCAAACGAATAGTGCCCACACTGCTCGCCCTTCTGCTGTCGCTGTTTGCCATACTCGGCATTGGGTGCGGGGGCAGCGGCGACCCGGTAAATCCGCCGCCGCCGTTGCCCAGCGGCGAGACCGGCATCACTGGTCTGACCATCTCCGTTGGCGAGCTATCCCCGTCCTTCAGCCCAAACGTGCAAAACTACAGCACGTTGGTCGGCTACTTGGGCGAGGCTTCCATCGGCCTCACGGTGACGCTGAAGGACACCAAGGCCAGGCTCACCATTAACAACGGGGTCTGCGCCAGCGGCTCCTTGGTCAACGTCCCCCTCGTTGAAGGTCTCAATGCCATCAGGGTGATGGTCACCTCCGAGGACGGCAGAAATTCCAACTACATCGCGCTCAACGTCAAAAAGCTCCCGTTCAACACCCGTGTGTACGTGCTGAATGGCATGGGCGGTGTGCCGGTGGGCAACGCAAAACTGACGCTGACCGACAGCAACGGCAAAGTCCTGCTTGAAAACGTGCCTCTGCCGAAGGCCGACAATGGCAAGTTGCTCTTCGGCCTAGAGCCAACGCAGAAGTACAACATCTATGCCACGGGCGACTACTCCTCCGTGGCCTGCTACGCCAACTTCGACCCCGCCGAGGAGGCGAAGCTGTTCGACCCCGTCAACCAGAAGGAGTGCCAAGCGGCCCTCTACTGTCTGCGCAACTCCACCACGTTCTTTGCTCTTGAGGCTCCTGTAATCGAGGAAATCGCCTTTGCCACGTCCAACGCCGACGACCCGCCAGGCGGGTGGAAGGCCATGCCCAACAATGCCACCTACGCAGGGCCCGCGGCCGGCGTCGCTGCCGTCAAAGTGACGGTTCGCACCAAGAATCTGATAGCCCGCAGCGAATATCCCTACGAGTACGATGAGTACACCGCGCAAGATAGGGTTCCATACCCTGTGTACATCAACATTGACAATGTGGCGTCGGCCAATAATGGCGGTCAGGGCGGCACTGGCGGTACGCGCGTTGGGACGCTCAACGCCCCCGTCGTCATAGACGGCGCAGTGTGGTACAGGAGCGCGTACCGCACCGCTCTGCCGTTCCCTGTCAACATCTCCAACAGGAACCACTTCCTCACAGTGATGGCGGCCGACCTCATCGGCAACAGGACGGAGCGGCGCGTCTATATGAACATCACCGACTCCGCCGCAGCCACATTGTCGGATCCGGACCTAACCGGCGTGGTGCCCGAGCGCGATCTTGCCCAGGCCCAGACCTTCGTCGGGCATGGCAACTTTGCGGCCAAGCCCGGCGACGATGTCTCCCCCGACGCCATCGGAGAGGTGGACAACTACAACGGCTGCGCGCAGGTGAACCTGCGGTTCTACGCCCGCACCTCGTCCACCCAGCCCGTTGCCATCCGTGGATTTGAAGTCTGGCGCTCCATAGGCAACGAAAGCAACTTCGTCAAACTGGCCACGACCCACTACGCCACGCTGGCCAGCTCCACTGGCCTCTACGAGTACATAGACAGGACGCCCAGCATCACCGAGGGCAAGATGTACTACAAGTTCAGGTTCTTCAACGGCAACCCCGCCAACAAGGGCTACAGCCAGTTCTCGCACAGTGTGCCGGTGGACGTCCTGCCCCCGTTCATCGCGAGGCCGGCCGCGTCCCACCAGTTGGTCAGCAACAAACTTTGGCCCACGTTCAGGATAGCGGTGAGCGACCCCAGGGCGCTGAGCGTGGACTATGCCCGCCAGCTGCGCATCTGCCTCTTCGTCAAGAACGTCGCCGACCCCTACGCCTTCATGCTGGTGCCCTTTGCGGTTGACTTCGCCCACAGGATCATGCCCAACGACCCGTACGACTGGGCGGGCAAGCCCGCGGTGTTCGCCCAGATGGTCACTGACTACAGCAGCAGCACATCCGAGATCGCTGCCGGCGCTTGGGTCCCCGCATACGACACAAAGGTTGTCCAAATCGGCGTGGACGACGAAGGGAACCCCATCACCAAGACGGAATACACCCCCTTCGCCTACATCGACGACGACGGCAGCATCGTGATCAACACCGACAGCGTGGTCTTCCACGGCAGGGCGGCAGACCCCGCCAACGGCATCACTGCGGTGAGGGGCCTCATCGACAACGCTGTGCGGCTCGCCGCCGGCAACACGGGGGAGACGTTCCTGCCCGGCGCCACATACTTCTACAACTTCTACGGCAGCAACGCAGGCATCTCGTGGAACTCCAGCAGCAACCCCCATCGCTGGACTTCTATCAATTCCTCCCAGGGCTGCTGGTTCGGCAGCTGGGGCACCAACACCCACCTCGCCCCGGACAACACCACTTTCCAGGGCGTGTCTTACGGAAGCAGCCAGATTTACGACTGGGGCTCACCGGAAGGCTGGTTCACCATGATAATCGCCCCTGAAGCGCGCTGAGGACAAGGAGAAAAACATGAACAATCCCATCAAACACTTCTCCCTGGCCCTTGCGTCGCTGGTCGCGCTGGGTCTTATTGGCTGCGGCTCGGCCGGCTCCAAAGGCCTGATGGTCGGTCCAAACACAGACCCAGTGGTCACGCCGCCGTCGAACCAGCCTCTTCCTGAACCCAAGGTGCAGTACGACTTCTTCCGGCCCAAGACCGAGGAAGAGCTCATGGGCACCTACGCCAGCCCCGACAGCGAGTATTTCGGCAGGCCGATAGCCAACTACGGCTACATGATAGCCAAGACGGTGGCCGGCTTCGACCCCGCTGTGTTCGACATGCACGGCGTCGATGTGGTGGCCAGCTTCCCCGCCAACGGCGGCAGGTACTTCTACCTCCACAAGGACTCCGACCTTGTGGAGACCATGAAGAAGGTCAACAGCCTGGGCGGCGTGATGTACATCGAGCCTGAAATCATGAACTACACGACGGCCGGCTTTGTGTATGACAACCCCGACCCGTACGTCGCAGACCTAAAGCAGTACGGTGCCCTCACCACCCACACCAAAAAGGCCTGGGAGACATACGGCTTCGGCCCCAACAGACCCACGGTGGTTGACATTGACACGGGCGTGCGCTGGACACACCAGGACTTCAAGGACGGGTCAAGAAATGTGGTGAAGCACGCATTCTCTTGGTACAACTCCGCCGGGGCCGCGCTGGCGACCGACATCGGCGCACTCAACGCCTTGAACGACATCAATCCGCCCGACCGCATGTTGGACGCCAGCCCTGCTGCTTGGGGCACAGACGGCACCACCAATGGCCACGGCACGCACACGGCCGGCACCATAGCCGCCGTCGGCAACAACGGCAAGGGCGTTGCCGGCATGTGCTGGAACGTGGACTTGGTGACATACAAGGGCCTGAGCAACTCCGGCTCCGGCGGCAGCTTTGCGGTTTACGGCTCCCTGTGGCACTTGGCCAGGTGGAAAAAGAGCAACTACAACCACACCATCCCGGTGAACTATTCCTTGGGCAGCGCCACACTGGGGCAGTTCCAGGCCGACATGGTCGAAATGGCGTTGGAGCACGACATTGTCATGTGCTGCTCGTCAGGCAACGACCAGTCGGGCTTCTCCACCTTCCCCGGCAGCATCGCCGGCACCATCCGCGTCGGCGCGGTCAACTTCATGGACCGTCGCTGTAGATTCTCCAACTTTGGCAATGACCTCTCCGTCATGGCGCCCGGGATGGACATTCTTTCCCTTAAAGGCGGCAACGATGGCGACGATGCCGGCTACGTTTGGATGGACGGCACATCCATGGCCGCGCCGCATGTCACCAGCTTGGTGGGCTACATGCTCACATTCGCGCCGGACCTCAAGCCCGACCAGATCAAGACCTACCTTGAAAGTAACACCGACCCGATAGAGGGCCAGCAGGGCTTCAACAAGCTGTACGGCTACGGCCGCATCAACACATACAAGACCATAGGCGCGGTGATTGCCGACATGAACGCCGACCGTACGCCGGCGTCCGACTACGTGCTGACCCCGGTTAAGGTGACGGTCAAGAGCGCCGAGGGCAGGCCGATCAACGACGCGACAGTCTATCTGTACAACTGCAGCCAGTCAGGCGAAATATCCAACTACACCGGCGTCTCCATCACCGGTCCCTCGTACGTCGACGCCAGGGATGTCAACAAAGAAGACGTCGTCCTTGAAAACGGCGTGGCCAGGTTCAACCTGCTGAGGCCGGGCTACTACAAGGTGACGGCAAACTTCAGTTACCCTGACCTCGCAGAGAACAAAGTCGTTAACCTGACTGCGGCGTCATCTGTCTTCCAGGTCAGGGCGGGCGGCACCGTTGACCCGGTTGCGCTGACTCTCGACACTGGACAACTGCTTTACGTGCAGACCTTGCAGACCGCCAACGCCACAAGGGGCAACACCGCCACATCCTTGCAGGTATTCGACCACGTTTCGAACGACGCCATCATAACCATGAGCGGGGACTTCTTTTGGACCCTTGCGTTCAAACCGAAGCCGGGCGCCACGTACTGGGTAAGGGTTTACCCCTTCAGCAATGCATACTACGGCGAATACGCCCTGTGGGTGGGCACCGCCACCAAGCAAGTTGCCACAGGCACCCGCGCAACCCCAGGGCCTGACGGCATCGCCAGCACCAACGCCCTCGCCCGGCCCAACGCGCAGGAGATACAGATGGACGACAAGTTTGTCTATGGCGACCTGACGAACACCATCGGCCACAACTACAAGTTCACGGTGCCCGCGCCGCCGCCTGAACCGTAAGATCCCCAATGACGGCGGCCGGACATCTCCTGCCGCACATGGCAACACAGAAAGGGCGAAGCCGCTGGGCTTCGCCCTTTCTTCATGTTTGGAAAGTTTCCCCCTTGTGCCAAGAAGCATTCCAGTGTAGCCTAGCACATTCCCCGCCCCACGCGGGTTTGCAGGAAACAGAATGAGACTCTTGCAAAACTCGATAGCGCGTCTGCTCCCGGCCATCCGCTGTCTCTGGCTGAATGTCGTATCTTGTTTGTTTACGGCAACTTCCGCCAGAGCCTGCTACGGCCGGCCGCAGCCTATGCCTCCGGCCACTTGCAAAACCTGCCGGTTTTGCAAGTGGCTCAGAATGCATAGCAATGTGAACCTCATCCTAGCGCCGAAGGCCACCGCTTGGTTCGGCGTGGTTGCGCTTCGCCAAAAATTCGTGC
>Ga0268262_10002846_pt1 | contig 19494 bp, 20 predicted proteins | sample TergutNc150P3_FD_190354 | JGI IMG/M metagenome (GOLD analysis project Ga0268262, IMG submission 190354) | Nasutitermes corniger P3 segment gut microbial community from laboratory colony in Florida, USA - Nc150 P3 (SPAdes) (version 2) | ecosystem: Host-associated > Arthropoda: Insects >...
GGAACGAGGTTTTTGTGCCGGAAGTTTTAATTGCCGCGCGCGCCATGAACAAAGCCACGGAAGCCCTAAAACCCGCCCTCGCGAAAGCCGGCGTTCAGCCTGTGGGACAGGCGATAATTTGCACCGTCAAAGGCGACCAGCATGATATCGGTAAAAATCTTGTTAAGATGATGATCGAGGGCAAGGGAATCGAAGTTGAAGACCTTGGCGTAGATTGCGATACCCAGATGGTGGTAGACAAGGTAAAAGAGGGCAAGGCGAAAGTTCTCTGCCTTTCCGCGCTTCTTACGACAACGATGGGCGTCCAAAAAGATGTAATTGACGCGCTTAAAGACGCAGGCGTAAGAGACAAGGTAAAAGTAATGGTAGGCGGCGCTCCCGTTACGCAGAGTTTCGCCGACGAGATAGGCGCGGACGCTTACACGCCCGATGCCGCAAGCGCGGCGGAAGTTTGCAGAACGTTTTATTGATCAAAATTAAAACAACATATTATGCTCAAACGCGGCGGCGAAATATTTATCGTTAGCCAAGTCCACTGTTTCGGCGCGATTAATCAGTTCATAACAGCGCGGCAAAAAACCGGAATCTTTTAAACTTTCAACGGTTCCCTGAAGACTGGTGTTTCCGCAAATTACGGTTCTAACCGCCGCAGACTCGCCCGCAAATTCTTTGGGGAGCAGTCCGACGGCGGCGGCGTTTTGCGGATTAAGAGAGAAACCAAGTCCCCCGGCGACATATGCCGTACCAAGGTTTTTTATTTCTATTCCCGCCGTTCTGCAAATTGTTTTAACACCTGAAAAAATCGCGCTTTTTGCAAGCTGAAAATGGCGCACGTCTTTTTGCGTTATAATTTTTTCGCCCGCCAAAGAAAAACCTGTTTGCGAAAAATTATCAGCTAACGCGCCTGTCTCATCGATTACATTTTGCCGCCGCATTTCGGCTACAGCGTCAATAAAATCCGACGCGCGTAAACCGCAGGAATCCGCTTCCTCAAAACATGGTCCAGCGGCGGTTGAACAGCAGAAAAGACGTTTCTCGCTGTTTTTCCACACGGCTATTTCTCCATTAGTTCCAAGATCAACAAAAAGAGCGTCCTCACCCTTGCCCATTATGTCAACAAACACCAAACCCGCCGTAATGTCCGCGCCTACGAAGGCGGAAATTCCCGGAAGCAGGGTAATATTTTCCGCGGGGAGCGAAAGCTCTTTGCCGCTGAAATGCCGTTCCTTTAAAAATACCGGAGTATACGGCGCGGTTCCCATCGCGGACGGATCTACGCGGCAAAAAAGATGAAGCATAGTTGTATTTCCGCTAACGGCGCATTTTTCTATGCCGGAAAGATTAAATTTCTGCGTAAAAGACATCAGTATATTTTTAATTTGATTGTTAATGGCGGAAAAAAGTTCTTCTAACTTTCCGGTTTGCGCCGCGTAAATTCTACTTATCACATCCGCGCCGAATACGCGCTGATCATTTAAGGCGGAAAAAGTATCGAGCGTCTGTCCCGTGTGAAGATCGACTAACTGCGCCTGAACAGTGGTTGTACCGATATCCACGGCGGCAGCCGCGCGTGTTTGTGTCTGCATGGGTATATTATATCTTTTATGGACGGATTTTGTCTAATGAAAAGATAATATTAAGTGATTTTTTTATTGCGATAAATCTTGTGCTTCTTAAAAAGTTCGTCGTATCTGTTTCTGTTTTTATTCAGAAAGGCTTCGGCGGCAAACGAAATCAGGGTAATACCAAAAACTATAAACGCCAATATCGCTATATAACTGTACGGTAAACCGGGATTTTGATAGGCGAATAATTTTGTTATGTCATGATCTTTTGAATTAATGCGGGCAAGTATTAGTCCCGCGATAGACAGCGAAAGAATTACGACGGTAAATAAGACGGTGAATCTAACCATTAAATCGCCGTAAAATTTTTTCCTTTGAGCTTTATTCATGATACTTTCTCCTTTGTGTATTCGGCTTCAAAAATAAGTTTTTTATCTTTTCCGCCGGAGCCGTCAGACGATTCATCTCTGTAAACGATAACCAACCGCGGCGCAGAATGTGAAAACAGCCGCTTATACCATTTTTCTTCTTTAATAATTTTTTGCGAAATTATTTTTTCCCGCGGAAGAAAAATTGTTTTTTCTTTCGGCGGTTCCTTCATGTTGGCGGCAAATTGAGTTAACGCGTCAAAAATGCTATTCTGCGGAAAATGATGAAACCTGAAACCGCCGGACGTATTGATAATTAATCCCCAAAGACCGTTCCATTGCTTTTCATCAAATTCTTCCCAGCCGCAAACATACTTCCCTAACCCGCGCGCCAGCACTTTCTCGCCTGTTTTTTCTTCGTATTCCCGCCAAAATGTTTCCGGCGATATTTCATCTTTCTTAAAAAACATCAGCTTAATGTCCTCGCCGCAACAATATCAATTTTACTGCCGTTCCAGTCACCGATTACAACGTCGCCCGCTTTTACGGGAAGGGTAATTTTCACCTTGTAAATATCTTCCAGAAGGGCGGAAATTTTTCCCTTTGGGCAAGGCGCAGCGGTCTTTACCGGCACACGTCTAATAGCGCCGCTCCCCTGCCCATTGATGGCGCAAGTGGCGGTTACAACGCGTTTTGGCGCGCGGATTTCTTCCATCGCGTAAGACGCGCCCCGCAAACATCTGTTTCCGGTTACGGTAAGAGAATCCTGACCTTTGCTATCGTCCACTTCAAGGGAACAACCCATCGGGCAGACAATACATGTTAAATTTCGCATAACACCTCAATTTATACTGAATTCCAAAACGGAATCCGAATTTAAATCCATTCCTTCAAAATCCTTCGGACCCAATTTAAAGCTGATCATTTCCGAAGGCTGAACATGACGCTCCTTTTTGCTCTTAATCACTTTATCGCCCAGGCGTAGCTCCAGAACAACGTCGTTTTTTACAATCATGGAACGCATATAAATAATATTTTCCCTGTCGGGGGCAAGCCGCGCGGGGTTCACATAACGAACATGAGAACCAGCTTTTGTATGTATCTGCAAAGAGGGGTGTTCTCCCCTAAGCCATGACGCGGCGTAGTGTCCCGCGCGTCTGCTTTCTTCGCAGACCCAATCGACAAGATCGTGGACATGGAGCACATTGCCGCTGGCGAAAACTCCGTCTATGTTAGTCATTAAAGAACTGTCAACTAACGGTCCATTTGTTACGGAATTTAATTCTATACCGGCGGCGCGCGATAGTTCGTTTTCCGGAACAAGACCGACGGAAAGCAGAACTGTGTCGCAGTCTATACGGAAACTTTTTTCAGGCGATAGCACGCCGTTTGTCATAGGGGTGACTTCTATGCCTTCTACGCGGTCGTTGCCGAAGACACCTGTGGTCTGCGATGACAGGTAAAGGGGAATGTTGTAATCGTTAAGGCACTGAACAATGTTACGCGTCAAGCCGGCGGGATACGGCATTATTTCAACTACGGCTTTTACTTTGCAGCCTACCCAACTCATGCGCCGCGCCATGATTAGCCCGATGTCGCCCGAACCGATGATTACAACTTCTCTGCCGGGAATGTAGCCTTCTATATTTACAAGGCGCTGCGCAAGACCTGCCGTATAAATTCCGGCAGGACGAGAGCCGGGTATGCGGACATTACCTCGGTTTCTTTCACGGCAGCCCATCGCAAGCAATACGGCGCGTGTTTTTATTTTTACCGCGCCTGTCGGAGATACGCAGTAAAGTTCTTTAACCTGCGACGATTTATCCCGCGTAAAGCGCGTAACGGTTGTGTCAAGGTAAACGGCTATTTTAGATTTTATTACGCGTTCAATAAATCGTTCCGCGAATTCGGGACCTGTCAACTCTTCCGAGAATTCGTGAAGACCAAAACCGTTGTGAATACACTGCATAAGAATGCCGCCAAGGTGATCTTCCCTGTCGATTAACGCGCAGGAAAAACCTTGCGCTTCCAGTTCAAGAGCCGCCGCCATTCCCGCGGCTCCCCCGCCGATTACCGCCGCGTCATATTGGAGTTCTTTCATAACACACCGTCCAATATGCGGCTTTTACCGCCGTGTTTTGTAACTTCTTCCCATGAAAGATTTGCTTCCCTCATAATTATTTTTATTATCTTGTAAGTACAAAAGCCGCCCTGACAGCGTCCCATTTGCGCGCGCGTAAAATACTTTACTCCGTCCAATGTTGTATGCCCCAGCCTTACGGCTTGAATAATCTCCGCCTCGCTGACATTTTCACAGCGGCAGACAATACTGCCCCAAGCGGAATCTTTTGCGATGTAATTATCAAGCTTCTCAAAATCAAGTTCCCTCACGCGCGGGTGATCTTCAACATAGGGATCCCAATGCGGCTTTTCCGTTAGCTGCAATCCCATATCGACTAAAATATTTTTTACATACTCGGCTATCGCGGGCGACGCCGTAAGTCCGGGACTTTGAATTCCCGCAACCTGCACAAAAGCGGGAACTTTTTTTGAAGCCTCGATATAAAAATCCTCTCCAAGACAAGGACGAAGCCCCGCAAAATTTGTAATAACATCGTTATGGCTTAAAGACGGTATCATGGTCTTTCCCGAAACTATTATCTGTTCCAAATTTTTGGCTGTGGTAGAAAAATCGTTTTTATCATCAACAGCGTCCGCAGTGGGACCGACAAGAGCAGTCCCTTCCACCGTCGGAATAACCAACATTCCTTTTGAAACCGTAGTGGGAACGGGAAAGACCACTCTGGAAGGGCAGGCTTTTGTAAGCCTGTCTAATAGAAAATATTCGCCCTTTCTCGCGGTAATAGTAAAATCTTCCGCCTTGAAGGCTTTAGACACTTCGTCCGCGAATAGTCCCGCCGCGTTAATCGCATAACGCGCTTTTACTACCCTTCCGTCTTCCGCGCAAATACTCCAAAAATCCCCGCTACGGCTCGCCTCATTTACTTTAAAATTCGTAAACAACTCCGTCCCGTTCTTGCGCGCGGACTCCACCAGCGCAAAGACAAATCGGTAAGGCTCGATAATCCCGCCGCCCGGCGCGTAAAGCCCGCCGACCGTATCCGCGGAAAGTTTCGGCTCAAGCTCCAGTATCCGCGAGCGGGAGCAAAGCTCAATCCCTATTACCTCGTTTTCCACCCCTTGCAGATAAAGGTGTTCTATTACCTTCATCTCCTCCTCATGCAGGGCGGCGACAATTATCCCGCATCTGCGGAAGGGAAAATTCAACTCCCTCCTTAATTGGTCGAACATCAAATTGCCCTGGATTTCCAGCCGCGCTTTTAGGTGCTTTCTGTTATGGTGAAAACCGCCGTGAATAATCCCCGAATTTGCCTTAGAAGTTCCAAAAGAAACGTCGGCGGCTTTTTCCAGAATAGCGGTTTTAATATTGTAAGCTGAAAGCCGGCGCGCGATATTCGCCCCGGAAACTCCGCAGCCTATAACGGCAACATCAAAGTCCATACTATATCATATAGCCTAACCGCAAATAATTCCATATAATAAAACTATGAAACAGGTCAGAAAAAGGCTGTTCATCGACAGAAAAACCGGCGCCGGCAAACGGGCAAAACTTATCCGCTGGGCGATTGATAACGGCTACAACACTCTTGTTTTTCCGCTAAACGATAAAATTTTCAGGGGCGGGAGCGCCAAATATATAAGACTGGCAAAACATTTCGCTTTTTATATCGAAGCCGGCGGGCATGATCTTTCCTTGTTACTGCCGCGAAGTTTATTTTTATTTAACAAGGGTCTGTTTCGCATGGAACAGGGTAAAAGAAAAATGAATAACCATTTTTGCCCGACCAACCCAAAAACAACGGCAATAATCAAAAGGCGCGCAAAAAGACTTTTTTCCCGCGCCATGCACAAGACGTCGCCCGATCGCATTTTTCATCTTTTCCCCGACAAGGACTGTGAAACTGTCTGGTGTCAATGTCCGCCCTGCCGCGCCTTCCGTCCTGTCGATCAGTACTTGATCGGCGTTAACGCCGCGGCGGACGCGCTCGCAAAACTGGATCCGCAGGCAAAGCTGGCATACGTTGATTTTGACACAGAGCCTGAGGCGGCGAGGGTAAAGACCAGAAAGAATATGTTTATTTGCGAGTGAAAAAAGCGGTGCCTGGCGCCAAAGCGTATCCATAAAGTGTCCCCCTATACATTGTTATATGGTGATGATATAATTATTGAGTAAATATTGGAGGCTGGTCATGCAAAAAACAAAAATTAAAACTATAGAAAAGTATCTTACTTCTTTACCGGATTCCGCATCGGAACATGTTGTCGCTTTTGTTAGTTACTTAAGCTATATGAAGAATGTAGACAGCGAGTTTCCGTATCCCGACGAGTACGCGGCTATTAAACAATACCGTCAGAAAAAAGATAAACTGAATTCTTGGGACGATGTTCAAGGTAAAATTTGATGTCTTACTGCTTGCAAATTCAAGATAGAGCAATAAAATCTATAAAGAAAATATCAGAACCGCATAAAACGTTAATTAAAAGAAAGATAGAAATGTTAAAAAAATTTACAAAAGATATGCCGAATATTAAAGCTTTACAAGGCGCTTATAAAGGATTATATCGTTTGCGTATCGGCAACTATAGGGTTCTCTTTGATGTGATAGATAAATCCACAATAATTATACTTGATATTTTTGCAAGAAAAGAAGGATATTAAGAGAGAAACGCCGTTGCGCTCCAGTCCCTGTCTGCAAATCGCAGACCAAGGATCTGACTATTCGCCGCTCCCTTTCAAGCCGCTCCAGTCCCGCCGCATGAAGCGGCGAGCGGGCATTTCGCTTTAGCCAAAAAGCCGCAGGCTTTTTGGCAACTTGCTTGAGCCTGTTAAACTAAGGGCGAACAAGCCGGAATCCAAGAGTGCCGCTCCAGCCGTACGGGTAGCTGCGGCTCCGGATCGTGGAACGCAGGTACTCGGCTGAATAGTCCCAGCTCCCGCCGCGCCTCACGCAGTTAGTCCCCGAGGACGCGCCCATAGGATCATTGGTCGGGATACTCGAATAATAACTTGAATCATACCAGTCCCAACACCATTCCCTCACATTCCCATGCATGTCATATAATCCCCATGCATTTGCGGGTTTCAATCCCACTTCATGTGTTTTACTTCCGCTGTTACTTGTATACCACCCTGTATTGTCGCTGATCGTATCCCCTGTGTTATACGCTGTCGTTGTTCCGGCTCGGCACGCATATTCCCACTGCGCCTCGGTCGGCAAACGATACCCGCTAGAACCGGCAACTATCTCAACCGCGTTCCATGTCGCGTTACTGCTCGTTGGAACTGTTCCCCATACAGCAGGATCGATACTTCCGTTAATTCTGTATGCCGGGTTTAATCCTTCCATCATGCTAAGTTTATTGCAGAATACCAACGCGTCATACCAACTTACTCTCTCCACCAGTCGTTCACCTTGAATTTCACCTGCTTGCGGGCTAGAGCTAAAACTGCTGGGATTTGTCCCCATAACCATCTGATACTGCTCTTGCGTTACCTGATACTTGCCCATATAAAATCCGCTCAGCGTTACCGAATGTTGCGGACGTTCATCAGATGATCCTGATTCAGTACTAGGACTGCCCATGATAAAAGTTCCGGAGGATATTGAAACCATGTCTATCATGCTGGTAATATTTGCCGTTACACTTGCTGGCTGCGCAGAAAGAATATAATTACCTGCGTTTACTCCGCTCAACGACCAACCACTGAATGTAACAGTTTTGTTGCTACCAACAGTTGCGCTTGCAAATGAGGCAGTTCCTGCAACAACAATTACATCATCACCAGCTATTTTACCGCTTATTACCGCCGTTCCTGTAACAGTTGCTGTTGTCGTACCGTCATAAACTTTGTTACTTACTGACAGTCCTGTTATGGTAACAGGTTTGGGGTTAACTGCCAGCGTATATTCCACTTGCGCATGTGCATATTTCACGTCCGCCGCTTTTTCGGCGGTAATGATTGCGGAACCTGCTTTCTTTATGGTTACCTGTCCCGAATTGTTCACTACAGCTACAGTTTCATCACTGCTGGAATATGTGATTGCTCCGGTTCCTTTGTATCCGCTCTTAACAGCGTTTGTAAACGCCGCATCTCCGTATATTTTGGCTATATGTCCCGCGGTATCGGTAAACGCAATTGGATCAATTTCCAGATTTGCGCCTTATTTGCAACCGTGTATGCAAGCGTAATAGTATCGCCCGCAATACCGGAATTAGGCGACGCTGTAACTGTATCGCCTTGTTCATTATCAATTAAATCAACCACGATATTATATACCTTTGGATTTACCGTAACCTTTATCGGTTTGCTCGTAGTTTCTTTTCCGGTTTTCTTGTTTTTAATAACAACATAATAATAAGTAGTCCTTTCTTCATCTGTAGGCGGTTGAAAAGTTGAACCTGTTTCGCCTTCTATCAGCGTTCCGCCTTCGTTGCTGTTTTCATCATTTTCATACCACTGGAACGTATAATTGTCTTCATCATCCACGTTGACAGTCAGCGTTATTTTTTCGCCTTCGACACATTCCACTTCAGAATTTCCGGAACTGTCACCGGAACCGTCAACAGAAATGACAAAAACATCATCTGCCGTCTTATTGACAGGAGACGAAAGTATTTTTTCAATCTTCTCTGGAAAAAACGGGTTGTTACAGGCGGTTACGATTATGGTTAATACCGTTAAACAAAACAATAATTTTCTTTTCATGATTTATCTCCTTAAAATTTAAATCCGACTAATGCCCCAATACCAAAAGCAAAGGGGTAGCCTATTCTGCCGTATGGTTCTATATAAAGATTTGATTCAAAAGGTATACGGAAACCGCCTCTCAGTCCGCCCAAAAACATGGCGGTAAATTCTTCTTCTTCCAGTATCATATACGCTCCGCAGTCTGCCTGAATAAAAAATCCGCTATTACCGCCCAAGAAATACCAGCGGAACAACGCGGCGGGCTCTATTACCGTAATGCCGGAAAAATTACTGCTTGCGGTCGCGTTTAAACCAATCGCGAAAGAATGAGGAAGCGCGAAGTCGAAAGCCAAGACAGCGCCGCCCGCGTAATTTTCACGTGAATTCATGTTCCACTCCGCGCCGATACCGATAGCCGCTTTTTTCTCTTCTTCCTGCGAATAAAGATTCACACATAAAGCGAAAACCAGCGCGGTAAGGAGGATATACTTTTTCATGATTGTACCTTGACGGCAGCCAATAGCGGAAATTTGCACAAAAAAAGAGAATATATTAGTATTTTTTGATTGGTTTTTAGTGGGGGGGGCACATTATGCAGTCCGTCAAGGACTGCGGAACCTCAACCGAGCCCATAGGGCGAAGGTTCCCCTCTTGATGAACAAATTCCAAACGCCCCGGCGCCACACAGAGTACCCCGGATGAACAAAATGAGGCGAGATTTATCTCGCCGTCCGCGCCGCGAGCATAGCGAGGTATATTACACTTTTTAGAAAATTTATTAAACACGAATAAAACCCCTCTCTTAAAACAGCACGCCGTTGCTACCTATGGTATCTATTGTATTATTATTGTATATTTTGTAGATTTTGTCAAATGGGAAATATCATTATTTACCGCGAACAATGACAAGATATGACTCTAAAAGTTCATGTGAATAATAAAACTTATCTGTTGACAAACCGATAAATTTGTGCGATATTTTAAACAGGCGGTAGCCGAAACCGTGATATTGAGGTCCGTACACTCGCAAGAGTTAGCGGTGATACCCATTATCGCGGTTTTTTATTTGTCTTTATTAACACTGCGGTTTTTATCATTTGTTCCAGCAAGTAAATTGCTATTATTCTAGGTCTTGTACGCGACTTTTGTCTCCATTCTTTTATAACCTGTGTTGTAATTTCTATTTTCCATTTTGTATTTTGATTTTCTACAACTAAATGAGGCGTTTTAATATAATGAGATTTTACATACTTAATACACTTTTCTCTTAGTTTATCGACAGAGAGTAATTTGTCGTCATCGGTCTCATGAATTTCAAGTATAGATACGTTTGTTTTATTATTCACAAAATAAAGTATACAAAAAACTATGTACGGTTATCAAGTTGAATACATTTATCAGACCACAAACGCCCTTGATTGTAAAATATCAGGCGGTAAATTTCTCAAAAATAAATTTATTTTCAGTCAAGCAAAATGACGCTTTCAACCCATATAGTAGTATGGAAAAGAAATTTTACCACGAACAGACACGAACCAATGCGAACAACGACAAGATATGCGCTAAAAGTTCGTGAGTGTTCGCGTGGTTCGTGGTTATAAAACAATATTCTCCACTCGTTCTCTATGGCTAACATTAATTCTGTCTTGTCCACTCTGAAGTATCGCTCACAGGCGCGGTTGTGGTATATGTTCCCGGACCACCGTTCCCGTTTTCATAGTATTTTTCACGCAAATCGCCAATACCTTCAAAAGCGTCTCTATCAAAACTGTCACTACCTTCAATCGTTACACTGGTAAGATTTATGCAGCCGTAAAAAGCTTTTAAATTTATGGTAACGTCATATGGTATGTTTATATCAGCAAGTCCGGTACAATAGGCAAAAGCGCCTTGAGCAATAACGATGACGCTATTTGGTATGATTACGCCGGTAAGATTGGCGCAATATGCAAAAGCGTTTTGTTCAATTTTGGTAACGCCGTTGGGTATGGTAAATGGAGTGTCTTTTTTTCCTGGAGGATAATCAATTAAAATAGTCTTATCTTTGTTATACAATACACCGGCAACGGAAATGTAAACGGGATTTTCAACGTTAACATTTATTGAGATAAGGTTGACACAATTGTAAAAAGCGTTTTGTTCAATGAGGGTAACGCTCTTTGGTATGGTTATGCCGACAAGATATTTTACCTCTAAAAAAGCTGAAGAATTAATAATCTTAAGCGTATTGCCTGTGAGTTCAAGATTAATAAATTTTCTCACATCGTTTATAGTTGATTCAATAAAAGAATCAAGCGTGCCATTAGTAGAATCTATTATATCATCTAAATTCAACTTAACATAATAGGGATTCTCGGGAGAATTGGCAGGCATGGAATTAAGGTATTCTACAAATTCTTCACTAGAAAAAAATGTTTTAATATCGTTACGAACAAGCCGGAAGCCAAGAGCGTTGCTCCGGTTATGCGGTCCTTTGTCGTAGCCCCGATCCGCTGAACGCAGTCCCGCGGCTGAATCAAACCAGCTCCCGCCGCGAAACACACGGTAAGACCCGGAAGACGCGCCCATAGGATCATTAGTTGGACTGCTCGAATAATAACTTGAGTTGTACCAGTCCCAGCACCATTCCCACACATTCCCGTGCATATCACACAGTTCAAAGTTATTAGCGGGTTTCAACCCTACCTCATGTGTCTTTCTATCGCTGTTAATTTTATACCACCCCGTATCGCCGCTAATATTATCTCCTGTGTTATACGCAGTTGTTGTTCCCGCTCGGCACGCATACTCCCACTGCGCCTCGGTCGGTAAACAATATCCGGCAGAACCGGCGTTAAATACTACGACATTCCATTTATCATCACTGTTCGTTGGTATTGCCCCCCAATACGCCGGATTAGTTTCGCCGTTAATACTGTACGCGGGGTTTAATTCTTCCTTCATACTCAATTTGTTGCAGAATACTATAGCATCATACCAGCTTACATTATAAATTGGATAATTATTACCTTTACCATAAGCGGTATCTGTCCGATCCTCTCCGTCGCCCATTACTGCAATCCACTGCGCTTGCGTTACCTGATATTTGCTTATTTTAAAACTGCTAAGCGTTACAGAATGCTGCGTCTCATCACTATCCCTGTTACTTTCGGATGTTGGACTGCCCATCGTAAAGGAGCCGTAGGATATCGAAAGCATTTCTATTGCGCGCGCAGGTTTTTCGATATCAATAGGGTTTTCGATATCGACGGGGAACCACTTAGCGTACAAAGTCATGTCTTCTACAGGGGTTTTTGAAAAGTCATATTCAAAAAAGAAAGTTCCATTGTCTTCATACCAGCCCGAGAAAATACTATATGGCTTAGCCGGATCGGCGGGTCTTTTTACACGCTCGCCTTTAAACAATTTCTGGCTTTCCACATGACTGCCGCCGTTGCTGTCAAAGGTTATGGTTTTTTCCTGAAGGATTTCCGCCATCCAGAGGTTTTCACAGGCAAATAACAGGGCGCATAAAACGCAGGCTATTGGGATAAAGGATTTTATGTTAACTATGGTTTTCATTTATATATTTTTATTATACATCAAATTTCATCGTTTGTAAAATCCAGCCAAGGCAAAAAATACGAAGAATTTAACCGCGAACCAATGCGAACAACGACAAGATATGCGCTAAAGGTTCGTGTGGTTCGTGGTTATAAAACAATATTCTCTGATTGTTCTCTATGGCTGCTGTCTTATCCACACTGTGCTTGACGTGTCTGGTCTTGTATATGTTCCTATGCCTCCGGCAGCATAAGCTGTTTTCAAAGATGTAGTGTTTGCAGCGTCAATAAACCAATCTGTCTGCTGAGCAAGATTAATATTTGCACTTTCAAACTTTATACTGGTAAGGCTGGTACACCTGCTAAAAGCACCTGGTCCAAAGGAAGTAAGATCGCTTCCTATGGTTACACTGGTAAGGCTGGTACAATCAGAAAAAACCGTTTGTCCAATGGAAGTAACTTTGTTCGGTATGGTTATGCTGGTAAGGGCGGAGCATTTTAAAAAAGTATTAGTCCCAATTTTGGTAACATTGTCCGGTATAATTACGCTGGTAAGGTTTAAGCATCCGGAAAAAACTTCATCCTCAATAGTGGCAAAAGTACTGCCGGAAAGGTCAAGCTTGACATATTTTTCAGGATAGTCTTTAAGTACTTTCCCTAAACTTCCATTTAGATCGGAACGACCGCCTAAATTGTCAACATTCAACTTAACATAACAGGGGTTTGTTGCAGTATTTTCAGTCTGTCCCATAAGATAATTATTAAAATCTTCAATACTGAAAAATGTTGGCGTTTTCGTCCATGTATTTCCGTCGCTTGCTCTGGTATATGTTCCTATGCCTCCTCCTGCATCAATGTATTTCGCACGCAAGTTACCAATAGGAAACGCATTAGAATCGAATAGACTTTGCTCAATTTTCCCTTTAAATTCTACTTTGATAAGTTTTCTGCATTCCCAAAAAGCATTCTTTCCAATACTTTTAATATTATCCGGTATAATTATGCTTTCAAGTTCTATACAGTTTGAAAAAATAGAATCCCTAATACTATCAACGTTGGCTGGTATGTTTACACTTTTTAGGCTGGAACAACTATAAAAAGCATACCCTCCAATTTCTTTAACGCTGTCTGGTATAATTATGCTGGTAAGTTTTTCACAACCAGAAAAGGCATACTCTCCAATTACTTCAACGCTGTCTGGTATAATTATGCTGGTAAGACCTTTACAGGCTCGAAAAGCGTTATTATCAATTTTTTTAATACTGGTTGGTAAGGTTATTCCGACAAGTTTGTCGTCTCCGTCATTAATATGAAAAATAAAATTAGGAATTTCTGTTATGGTACTGCCGGAAAGGTCAAGGTTGACATATATTCCAGTATTCTTGAGTACATCAGCAATGCCCATAAGGTCGTCCGCATTGCTTATTTTCATATCAACAAGTAAAGGATTGCTGGAAGTGTAAGTACTGGCGGACAGATTTGAGAGATAATTCCCTAAAGCCGCACCGCTGGTAAAGACGCTGATAATCTCGAGCGTATGTCCAGTCGGTAGATTATTTACAGCCTTCCAGTTGAGATCCGCCGCCACGTCAAAGGTTATTGTGTATGAACCGGCTGGCGCTTTTTTTATATCATCATTAGTTATAAGTAAGGAAGAGGTACTAGAAGAGGTTGTGTATTGAACGGTTATTGCTCCTGTTGTTTTCCCTGTTTTATGCTTTATTTTTATCGGGGTAATGTTGCCTATTGTCTGACTCCAATTATTACCGCTGTAATCAAAATCATTTGTTTCCGGTGTTGCCATTTCAACCGTCAATGTACTATTAGTATTTGCATATAAACCGCCCACATATACGGTAACAGGGTATCCGTTATCATCTGTATGGGAAAGCGTTGTACCGCCGCCTTTGGACTTTGCTGATATACCATAGGTTTTGAAACCACCATATTCTACATCCAAAGTATCGTTAACATTGTTACCAAATGTCAATGTTACCACAAGTCCGGAAAGTTCGAGCGTATTGCCGTGAATGTAATTTTTTTTATTTTGGTCTGTTTTGACACTTATTCCGGTAATAGCTTTTTCTGTTGTCTTACTGAATTGGTATGACAAGGTAACTGTTGAGCCGGTGTTATCGGAAAAATTCGTATTCTGGAAACCGTTTATGGTTGCGGCAGTCAATCCTTCAAACGTGTAAGGATGATTCGCCGTAAGCTTAACTGTGGCGGTGTACTGCGTTTCGCCATTAAAGGGGTTATCACTCGGAGTCCATGTAACCGTACCGCAAGTATAGCCAACACTGCCTACCGTAGCCACACTAGCATTTGTATTAGGAACCGCTCCTGTTATAGGGCTTTCTACAAAAATAGCAACACTCGTTATATACTGATCTTCCGGCGTTGCCGCCCTCCACTTGGCATACAATATCATGGGATTTGTCGGGATAAAATTAAAATCGTATGGCTTATCAAATGACCAGTTATCCTCGTACCAGCCTTCAAAAACCCAACCATCCCAAAACGGATCAATGGGTCTTTTTACCCGCTCGCCTTGAAGCAATTTCTGGCTTGCCACAGGACTGCCGCCGTTGCTGTCAAAATATATGATTTTTTCCTGAAGGACTGCCGCCATCCAGGGGTTTTCACAGGCAAATAGCAGAACGAATGTTACGCACGCTATTGGAATAAAGAGTTTTAATTTATTCGCCTGTTTCACCGTTTTTTGCTCCTGTAAAAAGCGGAATTTATCGTAAATCCGCCAAAAAGAGGATTTAACAAACCAAATATCTATAATATTATACTATATATTATATCGCATTTATTATAAAAAAATATAATAAAAAGATAAAAGGAAAATATGTCTGACACATTAAAAAAACGGTTTCGACCGCGCTTTATCGACAATACTTACCGTCCCGACGCTAAAATAGGACGGTTTTTAAGCGTATTGATTCTTTTTGGGGTTTCCTACGGGCTTTACCGGGGAATTCAGGATAATTACCTTGCGGAGATAATCCACGTTACCCCGTTTGAACGGGGGATAATCGAGTTTTTCAGAGAAACTCCCGGTCTGTTGCTGATATTCATTCTTGCGCTTATGTACAGATTCGCGGACAGCAAGGTTTTTAAGATAGGCATCGCAATCGCGGCGGGCGGGTGCGCGGGGCTTCTCCTTTCAAGTACGACTCCTTTTTTTATGACAAAATTTTTTGTTGTGGTTTTTATGGTGCTTTTCAGCACGGGAGAACATACGATAATGCCCGTGCGGGCGACAATATCGATGGACATCGCGAAAAAAGAAAAGGCGGGCGCTTCTTTGGGATTGTCAAATTCGATAAGCCAATTCGGTAACATAGCGGGTTTTATTTTTGTAACGGTTCTTTTTTTCATTCTCGGTAAAATGGGGTTTAACAGGAAAGATATTTTCGGGTACCGAATTGTTTTTTGCGCGGCTGCCGCGTTGATGACGACGGCGGCTCTTGTCGCCTCGGCTCTGCGGGAGACTACGCTAAAAGCGCAAAGGCGCAGATTTTATTTCGCGAAAAAGTTTTACAAGTATTATATGCTGGAAATTTTTTATGGGGCGCGCAAACAGATTTTCCTTACCTTCGCGCCGTATGTGTTAATTCTGCAATACGGAGCGGATCCTTCCATTATGTCGATACTCTACGCTATTTGCGCCGTCTTTGGAATGTGCTTTAGTCAGCTTATCGGGAAAATAATCGACAAGGTTGGATACAAGGCGGTCATGGTCGCCGATACTCTCATTTTAATAATTGTCTGTCTTCTTTACGGGTTCGCGCACAGATTGTTTTCGCATAATGTCGCCTTTATGGTAGTTTGCGTTAATTTTGTAATGGACTCGATTATTTCCATAGCGAGCATGGCGAGTAACATCTATGTGCAGCGTATCGCGTCCAATCAGGAAGAAATTACCGCTACCCTTTCAACGGGTATTTCGGTAAATCATATCATCAGTATTTTTATCGCGCTCATGGGCGGCTGGATTTGGAAGGTTACGGGCATTGAGGTTCTTTTCTCGCTCTCCGCATTCTTGGGTTTAATAAACAGCATTTACGCGGCGACGATTAAAAAAGAAGACGAAGTTTCTACCTGATTACCTTAATCGCCTTGGACGGACATTTGTTAACGCACTCCATACATTGCGTGCATTTTTCATAATCAATATGCGCGATATTATCCACAACGGTAATCGCTCCCGCTTTGCAGTTTCTTTGACAAAGCGTACAGCCGATACATCCCGCGCGGCAACTGTCTCTAACCGCTTTTGCCTTGTCTCTTGAGTTGCACACAACGCGGACAGCGTTCCTGTCCGGAACTATTTCGATAAGATGTTTCGGGCAAACTTTAACGCACTTTCCGCATGCGGTGCATTTTTCCCTGATAACTTTGGCAATGCCGTCCGCCATTTTTATCGCGCCGAATTGGCAGGCGTTTTTACAGCTTTCAAGCCCTATGCAACTGTAAGCGCAGGTTTTATTTCCGCCTGTGGCAAGCTGAGACGCCGACACGCAGCTTTTAGGACCGTCGTATTTATAATTTCTTCTGGTGTTATTATCCGAGCCATCGCATTTAATAAACGCCGCTTTGCGGTTAACAGCAGCCGCGTTAATTCCCAATTCATTCGCGATTTTTGTGGCGGCGGACTGACCTCCCGGAGAGCATCCGCTGTAACTGGCTTCGCCTGTAACAACGCGTTCCGCGAATATACTGCAGCCGGGAAAGCCGCAGCCGCCGCAGTTAGCGCCGGGCAGTATTTTTATTATTCGATCTACTTTCGGGTCGGATTCAACGGCGAATTTTTTCGCGGAGAAGCCCAGAATTATTCCAAAGAGAAGCGCTAAACCGCCGACGCCGATAATAGGAATTATAAGACTAATTAACATCTGCCTCTCCTTATATCAAACCTATAAAGCCCATGAAGGCAATGCTCATAAGCCCGGCGGAAAACAACGCCAGCGGAAACCCTCTGAATATTTCGGGAATATCGGGATCGGCTTCATACTTTTCGCGGATACTGGCAAGCACCACTATGGCAAGAGTGAAACCTAAACCCGCTCCAATGCTGTTTACGATAGATCCGACAAATGTAAATTCGTTTTTTATATTGATAAGCGTTACGCCGAATATCGCGCAGTTTGTCGTAATCAACGGAAGATACACGCCTAACATTGTATAAAGAGTCTTAAACATTTTTTTCATAAACACTTCGACAAATTGCACAATGGAGGCGATTATCAAAATAAAAGCGACTGTAAGAAGATAGGTAATATTGTACGGAACCAGAACAAATTTATAAAAAGTATAAGTAATGGCGGACGATATCGTCATTACAAATATAACGGATAATCCCATACCGATAGCGGTTTCGGTTTTTTTTGAAACGCCGAAGAAGGGGCACATGCCCAAAAACTGAACAAGAACATAATTGTTAATTAAAATCGCGCCGACTAATACAAAAAACATTGTCATTTTTTACCGCCTTTTTTTAAGTGAAGCGACTTAAACTGCATGTAATTGCGTACCATGATTACAACACCAAGCGTAAAGAACGCTCCCGGAGGCATAACCATGATAAGCACATGCGCCGTGGGATCATGTATAAGCTCAAACCCGAAGATTGAACCGCTGCCGAAAAATTCGCGTATAACACCGACGATAAAAAGTCCCAAAGTAAAACCCAACCCCATGCCGAGGGCGTCAACCATCGAGGGGAAAAGTTTATTTTTTGACGCAAACGCCTCAACGCGGGCGAAAACTATGCAGTTTACGGTAATAAGGGGAATGTAAATACCAAGCGCTTCGCTTACATTTTGCGGCGCATACGCTTCCAATAACAATTGAAGAATAGTAACAAAACCGGCAACTACTACAACCGAAATCGCAATGCGAATCTCACTCGGCATAAGTTTTCTTATAAGAGAAATAGCGGAACTGGCGCAGATCATTACCGCTGTAGTTGAAAGCCCCATGGTAATAGCGTTAGTCGCGGAAGTTGTAACGGCAAGCAGAGGGCATAACGCCAAAACTTGCACAAGCACGGGGTTTTTATTGTAAATACCGTCTTTAAAAAGTTGAATGTAATATCTCATAACTCCACCTCTTCAAAAAGTAAATCGGCATTTTCTTCTTTTTCAGGCTCAGGCTTTATTTCAGCCGCCAAGCACCACTCTACCGCTTCGTTGACGGCGTTTGTAATCGCCCTTGAAGTAATTGTCGCGCTTGTTATCGCCTGAATCTCATCCCTGCCGGGAGAAGATTTTGAAACTCTAAGCGGCGAAAGAGCGCGTCCGCTGAATTGACCGTAAAAATCTTTTTTAACGGCAAGCGCCCCAAGACCCGGCGTCTCGCTGTGGCGCAATATGCGTATACCTGTAATTTTTCTGTCATCCAAAATGGAAACGCCGGCAAGAAAATCAATCTCGCCGCTGTACCCTGACGGGGAAAGTTTAAAAATATAGCCTGTCATGACGCCGTTATCCTGATAGCCTTCGTATACGCCTCTAATGCTTCCTGAGAATTCCGCCTGTATTTCTTTGAAACCGTCGGCTTTAGGCAAAAGCTCTTTCATCGCTTCTTCTTGTACTTTGTTTTTTTGTTTTTCGATAGCTTCATAGGTTTTGTTATACACAAAACTTAAAGCCGCGACAGTTATCGCCGCGGCGATAAAAAGCGAAGCCGCCGGTTTAATTATATAACTCATTTTTTCTTTCCTTTGCCGTATACGCGCGGTTTTATGTATTTATCGATAAGCGGCACAAAAAGATTCATAATAATTATTGAGTAACTTACGCCTTCGGGATAACCGCCGTGGAAGCGTATAAGGTATGTTAAAATTCCGCAACCGATTCCCATAACGATTTTGCCTCTCATAGTAATGGGAGACGTCGCGTAATCCGTCGCCATAAAGAAAGCGCCCATTATTAAACCGCCGTTCAACACTTCAAACAGCACGTTCCCGCTGAAAAAGCCCGTTCTTCCGAAAATAAAAGCGAATAACGCAAATGTCCCTATGTAAAAAACAGGTATTCTCCAATTAATAATTCTTTTTACAAGCAGATACACTCCGCCGATTAAAAGGGCTACCGCGCTTGTCTCGCCGATACAGCCGCCTACTTTCCCGAAAAGAAGAGCCATGTAATCTGAAAATTGCGGAACAAAAGTCGGATCGCGTTTTAAGATTGCAAGATATGTGGCGCTTGTTACTGCGTCCGGCGCGAACGTCC
>Ga0268262_10002847_pt1 | contig 19490 bp, 19 predicted proteins | sample TergutNc150P3_FD_190354 | JGI IMG/M metagenome (GOLD analysis project Ga0268262, IMG submission 190354) | Nasutitermes corniger P3 segment gut microbial community from laboratory colony in Florida, USA - Nc150 P3 (SPAdes) (version 2) | ecosystem: Host-associated > Arthropoda: Insects >...
ATCGAAGCCGTCTTTATTTGCGATGGGTCTGTTTTAAGAGCCATGCCCATTGACGAGAAGAGAGTTACATTAGCGTTACAAACAATTTCGATTAAATCGAGTTTGTGGTTTAAACTGTCGATTGCGTCTATCACATAATCTGATTTTTCAATAGGGAAGTTATCTGCGTTTTCGCGGCAGAAGAGTTCGTCCCAAGCTGTGATGTCGCATTCGGGATTAATTTCCAAAAGCCGTTTTTTTAATGATGACGCTTTCGGCTGTCCAAGAGTTAAAGAAGTCGCCTCTACCTGACGGTTCACATTTGAGGCGCAAACAAAGTCATTGTCGATAATACCGATTTTCCCTATCCCGGAACGGACAAGCACCTCGGCAGCCCAGCTTCCCACACCGCCCGCGCCGAATACAAGCGCGTGGGTATTGTTCAATTTTTCAAGACCCTCTTTGCCGGTGAGCAGAATGAGTCTTTCAAAGATGGGATTAATCATTTGCACTTTCATTATCTAAAATATTCATCCAGTCTCTTTGTCCATATAAAAAACGTAATATAATGACTTCTTTTTCTATAACTATATAAAATAACATATAATTTTTTACCATTACAAATCTGAATCCTTTGGAAGCCAAATATTCATTAGGTACTGCCGGATATAAAAAAGGGTTTTCTTTTATTTTTTTATAGGTCTTTTTTGTTTCTTCTTTTAAATTATTTGCGGCAATAGGGTTTTGTAAATCATGTTTAATATAATTAACGGCAGATTTTAATTCTTCAAGATAATATTTAGAAAGCTGTAATTTATACATTAAAGCCCTACATTAAATCAATTTCTTTATCCATTTCTTCTTCAGTTAGATAATTACCATTTTTAACATCATTTAATGCTTCTTCTAATAAATTGTACAGTCGTTGTTTTCCTGTAATTGTTTCATAAGTCTCAATACTCATTACGGCAAGATCACCCGCACCATTTTTAGTAATAAATACAGGTTCTCTATATTTATGGCAAAACTCGGAAATTTCAGAATATGAATTTCTTAAATCAGCACTTTTTCTTATTACTGGCATATAAATTCCCCAAAATATAATCTATAACTATATATTATCAATATTTTGATATTAAATCAAGTAGAATTTATTATGCTTTTTCCTTGTAATTTTCACCAAGAAATGGTAATATACTCTCTAGGAATTGAAGGTTTTAATGAAAAACGGTATAAAAAAAATATTTTTAATTCTTTTTATATTATGTTTAATTTTTTCGATTGCGGCTTGCTCTTCCCCAAAATCATTGGCAAGAGAAGCGTACAAACTTTTAAAACAGATGGAAAACGCAAAAAGTGAAAAAGAATTAGAATCCATTTTTAAAAAACTGGAAAATATTGAAGAAAAAGCGAAAAAACTTTCGGAAACTGATTATAAAATATATGCAAATGAAGTTCAACGACTTGGCGGATATTAAATGCAAAGTGCCTAACATCCATATTATTAAAAGAAAATAGGAGTTTTCAGGTCGCTGAGTTTGTCGAAGCGACCTGCTCCTTTCGATACCGCTCTTCCTCACTAAACACGCACCCACAGTACTTTTGCATATACATACTCGCGGCGCGTGCGCCAGCTTGCCCCTCCCGAAACAACGGACGGAAATCCCTGTATAAAAACTCAACTTTGTATTTTTCCGCCATCTCTCCGCCTAACCGCTTAATCTCCTCATGATCCTGATACGGGCTTATAAGCAGAGTTGTGCAAAAGGCGGAAAACCCTTCCTGCGCCGCAAAAGAAGCGGTCTTTTCAAGCCGCATACGGTAACATTTTTTGCACCTCTGCGGATGAGCAATTGAATCGCTGTCAGACTGTGAATAAACTTCGCTTAAAAATACCCTAAGCCCGTATTCATCAACGGACGTAAGAGCCAATTTTTCACTTTTTGCAAAATCATTCAGGCAGTCCCTACGTGATTTATATTCCGTATACGGGTGAATATTCGGGTTGTACCAAAAAAAATGCGGCTCTATTTTTTCAGCGCGAAGACTGCCGATGCAGGAGACGGAACAGGGAGCGCAACAGCAGTGAAGAAGGAGTTTCATATCTTAAATAATTATAACATACTCAAAGGATCAACATCAATTTCAAGGTAGGCCTTGCTTTCTTTGCCTTTTTCATAAATGGATACTAGTTCCCGCGCCATTGAATGAATCGCGCCAATGGATGGACTGCGAAGAATTAACTGCCGCCTGTAATTATTATTTATAATACCGATGGGGCATTCCGCAGGGCCTAGCATGTCGGCGTCTTTGGGAAGCATTTTTGCGGCGATGGAAGCAAGCCTTGTAATAGCCGCGTTTGCGCGGGTTTCCTCTTTGGCGCGGATAGTAAAGCGAATCAGTCTTGAGTAGGGGGGAAAGCCGAGAGAGCGGCGCTGTTTTAACTCGGCGTTAAAAAAGCCGGTTACGTCAAGGAGGCATGATCTTGTAATTACAGGGTCGTCGGTGCGCAGTGTCTGTACAATTACTTTGCTGTCGGGAAAATATCTGCCGGCGCGTCCTGCGACTTGAACAATCAAAGAGAAGGTTCTCTCCGAGGCGCGAAAGTCCGGCATATGAAGGCCTGTGTCGGCAAATACTACGCCCACAAGCCGCACTCCGGGAAAATTCAATCCTTTTGCAACCATTTGCGTTCCAAGAAGAATGTCAATCTCTCCTTTTTTAAATAATTTCAACGTTCCCTCAAGTCCGCCCTCGCCGCTTTTTTTTGAGGCGGTGTCCGCGTCAACACGGCGAAGGCGCAGGTCGGGAAAAGTACGCCGCACTTCTTCTTCAATCATTTCTGTGCCAAAACCTCTGTAACCTGCTTCAACACAGCCGCATTCCGGGCAGACTGTTGGCGGAGCAGTACTGTAGCCGCAGTAGTGGCACATACAACGGTTACGGTTTTTATGCCATGTAAGCGATACGGAGCAGCGCTTGCAGACAAGGTCCCAGCCGCATTCAGGACATTTGTAAAAATGAGCGAAGCCTCTGCGGTTCATAAACAGAATAGTCTGCTTTCCCAAACCGGCAGTCAGGCGGATTTCATCTTTTAATTCTTTTGAAAGACAGCCTTCGGTTTTAGCTAGGCTTACGGCTTTTATCTCGGGCATTCCTCCGCCTGAAAGACGGCGGGAAAGGTCAAGCCTCTTTATGCCGCCTTCCTGCATGAGTTTCCATGCTTCAGCGGAAGGAGTCGCCGATCCCATAACAAGACGCGCCCCTTCTTTTGAACAGCGGTGAAGCGCAATTTGCCGGGCGTGGTAACGCGGCGTGTTACCCGATTTATATGAGCCGTCATGTTCTTCGTCGATTATTATAAGCCCAAGATTAGGCACTGGAGCGAAGACCGCGCTTCGCGGTCCTACGACAATCGGCGCTTTTCCGCTTTTTATCCTTGTCCATTCGGCAAGGCGTGCGGAAGGAGTCATTCCGGAATGTAAGGTGGCGGCAAGCGAGCCAAAACGGTTTCCAATCATCTGCGCCGTTTGATGGGTTAGCGAAATTTCAGGCACAAGATAGATAACTGATTTTCCCTCATTCAGCATAAATTGCGCGGCGCGAAGAAACACTTCCGTTTTACCTGATCCCGTAACGCCGTAAAGGTAGAACATCGGCGGCAGATTGGAGTCGGTATTTTCTATGGGAGAAGTAATCGCGTTTAAAGCCGCCGCCTGTTCGTCAGATATTGAAAGCAAGGGAGAAATTTCCTCATCACCTGAGGGCAGGGTAGGGACTTTTTCCCTTCTTCCTGACGGAATCATCGAAGAAATCGCCTGCCCTGTGCCGCAAATATAAAATCCCGCTATCCATTTGGCAATTTCTATTTCTCTCTCGTCGAATAACGGTTCGCCGTCAACCACACGGCGGATTTTTTTTACAGCTTCTTCTTTTACCCCTTGCGGCGGATTATCACGCTCTCCGATGATATAACCCAGGCAGTCCCTTTTTCCGAATGGAACCATCGCCCGTTTTCCTATAGCCGCTTCATTTTTTTCATCGGTATGATAGGTGAAACTGTTATCAAGCGGGATGTCAAATACTAAATCAAAATAGGCTGCCAATAATTTGCCCCATTAATTAAAATTTTGAATGAAGGAGTTTTAAATCTTCCCATGCCGGACGCTTTTTTTCTTCGTCACGCAAAAGCGCGGCGGGATGGTATGTGGCGATGAGAGGAATCTTAATATCTCCAACTTCAAATTCCTTAAACTTTCCGCGTATTTTTCCTATTGTTTCGGTTGTTTTTAAAAGCGTCTGCGCCGCGATTCTTCCCAAAACAAGAATAAATTTCGGTTTTAATAAAGCAATCTGCCGCTGAAGATAATGTGCGCACGCGGCTGTTTCCTCAGGGTAAGGGTCACGGTTAAAAGGCGGACGGCATTTTACCACATTGGCGATAAAGCAGTTTGTCTTACGCGAAAGGCCGATAGAATTAAGCATTTTGTCTAAAAGCTGCCCGGCTCTGCCGACAAAAGGCCGCCCCTGCCTGTCCTCATCCTCACCCGGACCTTCGCCGATTACCAGTACAAGCGGCTGTAAAACCCCTTCTCCCGGCGCGGCGTTAGTCCTTTTCTCCCAAAGCTGACAATTCCTGCAAACCTTGATTTCCTGCGCTATTTGTTCAATAGTATCAACCTGCTCTTTTGACACATCGTCACAAAATTGATACTCTCTTGCAGCAGTTTGATACCCCGTAGACAGGTGATCTGAAGCCAAATCAAGAAACTCCGCTATTTTTTGCTTATCATCCTTAGTCATTATCAAAGACTATAACATAAAGGGGTATTATTTTTTTTATTTTCTATTGACATATTTTTAAATTTCTTATACAATTCCTATTAATCACATAGGTATTATGTGTGTACTCTAAATTAGGAGAATAACTATGAAAAATTACAAATTTGAAACGCTCCAGCTTCATGCTGGGCAGGAAAAACCCGATCCAACTACAGATGCGAGGGCTGTGCCGATTTATGCGACGACATCCTATGTTTTTAAAGACTGTGCGCAAGCGGCAGGAAGGTTCGCTTTAACTGAAGGCGGAAATATTTACACGCGGTTGATGAACCCAACGTCTGACGTATTTGAACAGCGGATAGCGGCTCTTGAAGGAGGCGTAGGCGCGTTGGCTACATCGTCAGGGGCGGCGGCTGTAACTTATGCAATTCAGAATATTGCTACGGCAGGGCATAACATCGTATCAGACAATCGTATTTACGGCGGAACCTATAATCTTTTCGCCCACACTTTGCCTGACTTTGGCATAAAAACTGTCTTTGTAGACGGCAGTGATCCGAAAAACTTTGAAAAGGCCATAAACAAGGACACCAGGGCGTTGTTTGTGGAGTCTTTGGGAAATCCCAATTCCACCATAGTTGACCTTGACGCTCTTGCGGCTATCGCTCATAAAAACGGTATCCCGCTCATCGTAGACAATACTTTTTCACCGCCATGCCTGTTTAAGCCTATTGAGCATGGAGCGGATGTGGTTGTCCATTCAGCCACAAAATTTATCGGCGGTCATGGGACGGCAATCGGGGGCGTGATAATAGATTCGGGAAAATTTAATTGGGCGGCAAATGATAAATTCCCGGGCCTTTCAAAACCAAATCCAAGTTATCACGGCGTAGTTCTTACGGATGCGGTGGGAAATCTTGCCTACATTATAAAAATTCGCGTTACGCTTATGAGGGACACAGGCTCGACAATAAGCCCCTTCCATTCATTCCTGTTCCTGCAGGGATTGGAAACCCTCTCGCTGCGGACTGAACGCCATGTACAGAACGCGCTCAAAGTTATCAGTTTCCTGCAAAAGCACCCGAAAGTAGAATCCGTAAATCATCCTTCACTGCCGAATCATCAGGATCACGCCTTATATAAAAAATATTTCCCGAATGGCGCAGGTTCTATCTTCACTTTTGAAATTAAAGGTGGCGCGGATCAAGCGAGAAACTTTATAGACAAACTGGAACTGTTCTCCCTTCTTGCCAATGTTGCCGATTCCAAATCGTTAGTCATTCACCCCGCAAGCACCACGCATTCCCAGCTTTCCGGCGATGAACTTCTTGAACAGGGAATAAAACCCAATACAATTAGGCTATCCATTGGAACCGAACATATAGACGATATAATCGCCGATCTGGAACAGGCGTTTAAGTGAGAAGTGAATAGTGAGAAATGATAAGTGAGAAGTGAGAAAAGAGAAGTGTCGTTGTTCGTAATTTCAGCGTGTAATCCATCTCTTAGCTTGCTTCTCCTTGTCCGCAATCTCAGCGTTGTTTCTCACTCTTCGCTTATTGCACTTCTAATTTCTAATTTATCACTTTATATATAGTATTCGTTCGCGCCTGCGTCTTTATAATCGTTTAATATATTTTGAAGGGTAATTCCGTCAAGGTATTTGTTTATTGCTTTTTCAAGTCCCTGCCATACAGGCAGTGTTTTACAGTAGGTCTTTTTCTCGCATTTATTTGGATCATCCGCAAGACAAGAAACAGGAAACAGTCCTCCTTCGGTAATTCTTAAAATCTGTCCTACTGTGTATTTGTCCGGGTCTTTTGCAAGCATATACCCGCCCTTGTTGCCTCGGTTGGTTCGTAAAATATCAGGGCGGCTCAACAAGGTAACAATTTGCTCAAGATACTTCTTGGAAATACCCTGCCTGATTGAAATATCCTTTAAGGAAATAAAACCGTCGTTTTTATGCTCAGCCAAATCTAAAAGCATGTGGAGCGAATACCGCCCTTTTGTCGATATTTTCATATTCCCTAATATACCATAGATTTACTATGTTTTCAAGCTATTAAGTTGCATAAAACAGAGAACGAGTCTATATTATACATAAATGAAATTGGTAATACCTGTTAAAATACCAGAATTTTTTTCAAAACGCCCGCTTTATGTACAGCTTTTATTTACTTTTTTTTCATTTTTTGCAATGGTTGTTTTAAGCTATATCTTCACCAGCAGAATTGTACGGATCAACCTGGTACGTCATGTTGAAAGCGTACTTGACTATGTTGAGTCCCAAATCTACGCTGAGCTTTTGGAATCACAAACAATACTGGACGATTTTGCGCAGTCCATACAAAGTTTAGTCCGGCGCGGGGATAATTCCGCAGAACTGATCGCTTATAACATAGATATATCAAGTCATTTACTCTCAAAAAAAAATCCAACTTTCAGCACAAACGGTCCTTTCGGCTATATAGAAAATTCTCCGGAGGGGCCTTTCTTTTTTAACGGCATTGGTTGGAAACCGCCGGATGATTGGTACCCGCCTGATCGCCCCTGGTACAAAGCCGCCATTAAGGCCGATGGTGACATTGCGCAAACTGATCCGTTTATAGATACGGTAAACGGCGAAACTGTTTTTTCATACTCACGCTGTCTTTTTGACGGGCAGGGAAACCGTTTAGGCGTTGTCGCTATTGATGTACGGGCAGGTCATATCGGGGAAAGAGTCGCTTTTACCGATTTCTCCAGAGACAAAAGCTACGGAGTATTGGCAAGTCAGGATTTTACATTAATTGGCCACCCAAACCCGGATTTTGTCGGAATGAAAATGTACGATCCTGTAATCCCGCTTTCAATTGTAGTTGATCATTTGATAAAGAACGGGTATGTCTCGGGAATACAATTTAACACATGGAGAGGCGATCCCGTCGTTGGTTTTTTCAGAAAACTTAAAAACGGCTGGAGTTTGGGCCTTATGACGCCGACAGAGATATACTATAAATACGCATATAACATGGCGTTAATACTCGGTTTATTGGGCGCCGCGCTTGCGGCAGTGTTGATTGTAATTCTTATCAGCGTTGACACGGCAAAAAACAAATCGGATTCGGAGAGCAGGCATAAAAGCGCGTTCCTTGCAAATATGAGCCACGAGATACGCACGCCGATGAACGCGATTATCGGCATGACCACAATAGGGAAGTCCGCTTCAGACTTGATTCGTAAAGATTACTGTTTTGCTAAAATAGAAGACGCTTCTAATCATCTGCTTGGAGTTATTAACGATATTCTGGATATGTCAAAAATCGAAGCCAATAAATTTGAACTTTCCGAATCTGAATTTGATCTTGAGAAAATGCTCAGGCGGGTAGTGAATGTCGTCAATTTCCGTATAGACGAAAAACATCAAAAATTTTCAGTGCATATCGATAGTTCCATTCCCCGCATACTCATAGGGGACGATCAGCGGATAGCGCAGGTGGTTACCAATCTGCTGGGAAACGCGGTTAAATTCACTCCCGAACAAGGGACTATCACTCTTGCAGTGCGCCTTGCCGGAAAAGGAAGCGACATTTGTACGCTGCAAGTTTCTGTAAGCGACACCGGAATCGGCATAAGCCCCGAACAGCAGGCAAAACTTTTCAAATCCTTTGAACAGGCTGAATCAAGCACAACCCGCAAATACGGAGGCACGGGGCTTGGGCTTGCTATTTCCAAAAGCATAGTGGAATTAATGGGCGGCAGTATTTGGGTTGAATCAGAACCTGGAAAAGGCTCTACGTTTTTCTTTACCATTCAATTAAAACGCAGTAATAATGAAAAACACAGGCTTTTATCAGACGATGTCAATTTAAAAAATGTCCGTATCCTGACAGTTGACGATGATAAGGATGTATTAACTTATTTTAGTGAAATAGCGCAGGGCTTTGAATTAATGTGCGATACCGCCATAAGCGGAGAAGAGGCTCTTAAACTCATAGAAAAAAAAGGCGGCTACAACATCTATTTTATAGACTGGAAAATGCCGGTTATGGACGGCATACAACTTGTCCGTGAAATAAGATCGCGCATTAAAAAAAATGCCATTGTAACAATGATTTCCGCCGCTGAATGGAGTTCGGTTGCCACGGAAGCAAAAGCTGCCGGCGTTGACAAATTTCTTTCCAAGCCGCTGTTTCCATCTACCATTGCGGAGATGATTAATGAATGTCTCGGCGTGGACAAACAACAGGTGGAAAAATCAAAGGCTGCTGACATTGCCGGTATCTTTGCCGGTAAGCGCATACTGCTTGTTGAAGATGTGGAAATTAACCGGGAAATTGTCCTGGCTTTGCTTGAACCGACAAAGCTGGAAATAGACTGCGCCGAAAACGGAATTGAAGCGGTTAATATGTTTACCAAAGCCCCGCTTAAATACAACATGATTTTTATGGATATACAAATGCCTGAGATGGACGGCTATGAAGCGACCAAACGTATCAGGGCAATGAATAATCCGGCTGCAAAAACCATCCCGATAATTGCAATGACCGCTAATGTATTTAAAGAAGATATTGAAAGGTGCCTTACAGCCGGAATGGACAACCATGTAGGCAAACCCCTGGATTTTGACGAAGTTTTAGACAAATTACGCATATATTTAAAAACAACCACTAAATAAATCCCCAAAACCTCACACAAAATATAGTACTGCCTATTGACAAGTACGCTATATATATGGTACTATATATAGCGTAAGTTATTAGACGGGAGACACTATATGCGTTGCCCCCATTGTGGGACTGTTGAGGACAAGGTAATTGAATCTCGAACCTTAGCGAACGGTGATGCCGTTCGCAGACGCAGGGAGTGTATTAACTGTAATTATCGTTTTACAAGTTATGAAAAAATTGATGAAAGACAATTCATGGTGGTCAAGAAGGATTTAAGGAGAGAGCCCTTTGACCGCGAAAAATTGGAACGGGGAGTGGTACGGGCGCTTGAAAAAAGGCCGTTTTCACAGATGCAGATTGAGAATCTTGTGAATGAAATAGAGGATGAGACGGCAATTATCAGCAAGGGAAGCCGTGAAATCTCCAGTTCGGTCATTGGAGAGCTGGTTTTAAAGAAACTTAGTGAACTGGACAAGGTGGCATATATCCGTTTTGCCTCGGTTTATAAGTCTTTTAATGATTTGGATGAGTTTATTGAGGAGATAAAGCAAGTTGGTGAATAACCTTGAGGTTTATTGCCGGTTTTGGGTGGGGGTTTCTGTCTCATAATGGGATATTCCTTATGAGTAACGGGAAAAACCGGCAAGCCCCTTCATTTTGAAGGGAATTTTCTTAAGACCGTATAAGAGCATAATGCTTTTATACGGTCTTTTCTTTAATGACACCTTTAATAATTTATGATATGATTAAGCGGCGTTTATTTACATTGCGCCCGGAGGAACTGGATGAAAATAGGGCTGGATACTTTTGCCTGTGACGGCGGTAAATCCGGAGTGGGTATGTATTTAACCCAATTTTTAAAAAGGATAAAGCCATCAGAAGCCCTTTTTGAACTTTTTGGCTGGGAATATGACAGGTATACATTCAGTGAAGTGGCGCCGAATTTTGAATTTATTCCGCAGTGTTCAATTCATGGAAAGACGGCGAATTCATTGTGGCATGTTTACAGATACCCGGACTTTGCCTTGAACCGAAAATTTGACGCCTGTTTTTTCGCAGCCGCGCACAGGCACCTTCCGTATAAATCACCGTGTCCTACTATAGGCGCCGTCCATGATATGGCGGCTTATTATGGCAGCCGTAAAACAAGGGTTCATCTTGGCGTGTTCTTAAGAATGATATTTCCCAATTCTTTGCGCAGGCTGGACAGAATTATCGCGGTAAGCGAATTTGTAAAAAAAGAACTTGTAGAACTGGCGCATGTAAAAGAAAACAGAATAGAAGTGGTTCCAAACGGAATTGATCACGAATCGTTTTATCCGCGTCAGAGAAACGAAGAGAGTGTGATTTTAATTCAGCCTTTCAGTTTTAAGAGGCCCTATGTGCTTTGCGTGTCGCGAATTGATCATCCTATTAAAAACCATATCCGCCTGATAAACGCTTTTAACATTTTTAAAGAAAAAACAAAATTTCCGCACAGGCTTGTAATGGCGGGCGGAGACAGCAACAATGCCGCTCTTGTAAAAGAAGCCGCCGCTTCTTCTCCGTGGAGAAGCGATATTTTCTTTACGGGGCATTTTCCGCCGAAAAGCCTGCCTGAACTTTACGCCGGCGCGGATTTTGCCGTTTATCCGTCCATGTACGAGGGTTTTGGCATGGGAGTAGTTGAAGCTATGGCCTGCGGAGTGCCTGTGTTATGCGCCCGCGCGGCTTCGTTGCCTGAAACCGCCGAACACGCCGCGCTTTATTTTGATCCTTTAAATGTGGAAGACATGGCGGACAGAATGATTACAGTCAGCACAGACCGGAATATTTACAATGAATGCCGCCGCCTTGGCCTTGAAAGGGCGCAGGCCTTTTCATGGGACAAATGCGTAGGAAGAACATTACAGATAATTTACGAAACGGCGGGAAAATGATTCTTTGTAATATTTTTTGAAACGCAGACTTCCGCGCAATGACCGCATCCTGTGCATTTTGAATAATCAATCTTCGCGTGATTATCAATTATAACAAGAGCATTATCCTTACATTCCCTTACGCATTTACCGCAGGCGATACAGCCTGTCTTGCATTTTTTTCTTGTTACAACGCCTTTTTCAATGTTATTGCAGGCAAGAATCACTGGTATATTTGAGTTCTCTATCCAGATTAATTTATTGGGGCACGTTTTAACGCAAAGGCCGCAACCAGTGCAAAGACTTGGAATAACGCGCGCAAGTTTGTCTTCCACGCAAATTGCGCCGCTTGGACACGCGAATTTACAGTCGCCGAAACCAAGGCATCCGAATGTGCATGCGGTATCTCCGCCAAAAAACTGTTTTGCGGCGACGCAGGATTGTACACCCTTGTAATTCATCTTTCTAATACGATATTGCTCTGCGCCTATACAATGAATAACGGCGCTCTTTCTTTCTATGGTTCCCGCTTCAACTCCAAGAATCGCGCTTATTTTTGATAAAACTCCGGTTCCGCCCGGTGTGCAAAGATTAATAGCCGCTTTTCCGTCCGCTAGAGCCTGCGCGTAACCTGAACAGCCCGGGTAACCGCATGCGCCGCAGTTGGCTCCGGGTAAAATTTCCTGAAGCTGAATGACGCGCTCGTCAACTTTTACATACATTAGTTTTGACGCGACGGAGAGAATAATGCCGCAAATTGCGCCGATAGCGGTTATGGAAATTATCGACAATAAAATCATATTCATACTACAATCCTGTTACTTGAATAAATTTTCTATTACGCCGTTAAACCCAAAAAACGAAAAAGAAAGTATCGCCGCGGATATAAGCGTAAGAGGAAGCCCTTTAAAAGATTCGGGAGGATCGGCATTTTCCGTATATTCCCGAATACCGGAGAAAATTACCATGCCAAGGAAGAACCCAAGACCCGTGCCAAGCGCGTTTACAAGAGACTCAAAATATGTGTATCCCTTGTTGATATTTAAAATGGTTACTCCCAATACGGCGCAGTTTGTCGTTATGAGGGGAAGATAAACTCCAAGCGCCTTGTGTAGGGAAGGAACAAATTTTTTAAGAGTGATTTCTACAAGCTGCACAAGAGAGGCGATAACAAGTATAAATACGATAGTTTGCAGGAAGCCAAGATCATTTTTGTCAAGAAGATGTTTTTGTATCGGCCATGTAACGGCGGTTGCAAGGAGCATTACAAATATTACCGCGACACTCATGCCGATAGAGTTTTTTAGCTCTTTTGAAACTCCAAGAAACGGGCAAATACCCAAGAATTGGCGCAGAACATAGTTGTTAACAAGAACCGCGCTCATCAGTATTGTAACAAAAATTCTAAAGTCCATTAATTACTCCCGGAAATAAATTTACCGCAAACCGCCGCGGAAGGGCAGTTATCGCAGCTAAAATCACCTTTCTTAATAGCCTTTCCATTTGAAATTTTATTGACAAAAGCTATTAGAAGCCCAAATACGACAAATCCGCCCGGCGCAATTGAAAAGGCCGCGATGTTGTTATTGATAAGCACAGGCAGTTCAATGCCGTACCACGTTCCATTTCCGAATATTTCGCGTATTGACGCCATGGCGAATAACGCAAGTGTAAAGCCCGCTCCCATGCCTATTGCGTCAAGAGTTGAATCCAAAACGCTGTTTTTATTGGCGAACATTTCCGCCCTTCCCAGGACTATGCAGTTAACTGTAATAAGGGGCAGAAAAATACCCAATGCCTCATACAGGTTATAGGCGTAAGCTTCGACAACCATTTTTACGATGGTTGTAAAACCGGCGATAAAGACAATATAACATGGGATACGCACCTTATCGGGAATCGCTTTTCTTAAAACGGAAACGGCGACATTTGAACCAAGAAGAACAAAGGTGGTTGCAAGTCCCATTCCAATGGCGTTTTCAGCCATAGTAGAGACCGCAAGCGTTGGGCATATGCCGAGTATAAGCACCAGAACAGGGTTTTCTCTTATTATTCCGTTTGTCAGGATTGAGAGTCGTTTATTCATAATTTTTCCCTCATTATAATATCAAACGCAATGAATGCGTCGCGAATGCCTTTTTTATAAGCTGTAGACGAAATAGTCGCGCCTGAAATCGCGTTAATGCCGTTCAGATTTTTATCCTTGCCGATATATTGGCCTTGATGTTGATCTTCGAATACGGGGGTCGCAATGCCTTTTGTTTCCGTCTGAAAAGAAAGCGCGGAAGTTTTTATTATTAATCCCTGAGGATTGATGCCGCAAATAAGTTTTATGTCGCCGCCGTATCCTGCGGATGTTATCATAAAAATATAACCTATATTGTTTGCAGTTTTGTAAATTTCCGTAATTGTTGACGGTATGCCGTTTTTGCCGCGCAAATTGTCAATATTTAATAACTCAAATCCGCTTGCCTGCGGGATAACTTCCTTTCTTGCCGCCGCCGCGCGATCTTCGGCGGCTTTTTGAATAACAGGATTTGTTTTACTGTTTACAATTGACAATGTGCCCGATACAAATAGGCAGATAAGCGCAAGAACTATTATTGGTTGAATTAAGTTTTTGTTCATGCCTTTAAACCTCCAAGCGCTTTTTTATAAGTGATCTTGTTAATAAACGGAACAAGCGTGTTCATGATAAGTATGGAATAAGACACTCCTTCCGGGTAACTCCCAAAAAGACGGATTAATACGGTTAGTATGCCGCAACCAACGCCAAAAATGGCGCGTCCCAAATTTGTCTGCGGTGTAGTGACATAATCAGTAGCCATGAATATCGCGCCTAAAAACAAACCGCCTGAAAAAATATGATGAACGGGATTCACTCCCGCCAACGCCGTCAGCGCGAATACAACCGCGATGAATGAAACAGGCGCGTGCCATGAAATAACGCGGCGGAATAAAAGATATAAACCGCCGAGCAGGAGCGCGGCTTCGCTTACTTCTCCAAATGAGCCGCCGTGGAATCCTAAAAAGAGATCCAATGTATTAAGACCGTCGGCCTGACCTTTAAAAAGAAGCGCAAGGGGCGTGGCTCCCGTGATAATGTCAGTTGAATTTTTCCATACAAAAGGCTCTATCCATGTCGTCATCGTTACGGGAAATGCGAGGAACATTACAACGCGCCCGGTTATCGCGGGGTTTGCGAAATTTTTTCCAAGTCCGCCGTAAAGTTGTTTAATAAGAACAATTGCGGTAAAACATCCGAAGATTGCCTGCCAGACGGGAATTGTTACGGGTAAATTGTAAGCGAGTAACATTCCTGTTACTACGGCGGATAAATCGTTTATTGTATTTTTTCTTTTTAAGATTTTTTCAAAAGCCCATTCAAAAAAAACACAGGATATTACGCAGACTCCGGTTATTAGAACGGCGCGGGGGCCAAATATCCATACCGCTATAACAAACGCGGGAAGAAGCGCGATAATAACGTCAAGCATTATGCGGCTTGTCGTGGCTTTATAGCGTATATGAGGCGCGGGTGAAACAATCAAATTAACAGGTTCCATTATTTTGCCTCCTTTTTCGCTTTTTCATAATTATAAAGCATATCTTTTGCAAGAATCATTACCTGTACAAGAGGCCTTTTTGCGGGACATGTATAAGCGCAGCAGGCGCATTCCGCGCACATATTTACTTTGAATTTTTTTAGCAGTTCGGGTTTTTTAAGTTCGTAGGCGTTCTCGATATTAGGCGGCATAAGGCTCATTGGACATCTTGAAAGGCATCGTCCGCATCTAATACACGGAGTTGGTTCGGGAGGTAATGCTGTTTTTGCCGTGAAGGCGAGTATCGCGCTTGTAATTTTTACAATTGGAATATCAATGCCGGGAATCGCCAAGCCCATCATCGGGCCGCCCAAGGTTATTTTTTTTACATTGTCATTGAGTTGTCCGTCGATAAGCAGTTTGGATTTTTCATCGGTAAGTTGTTTGGATTTTTCGTCGTTAAGCTGTTTATCGCAGAAATCAAGTAAATTGCGGACGGGAGAGCCGATAGGGGCTATTATATTACAGGGTTTTTTTACCGCCGGTCCGTCAACGGTTACGCATCTTGTAACAAGGGGGAGCCCGGTTTTTATATACTTTGTAAATACTGCGACGGTCGTACAATTTACAACGATGCACCCTACGTCGGGAAGCCGTCCGCCTTCCGGAACAATTCGTCCCGTTACATTATAAACCAACACTTTTCTTTCACCTTGAGGGTATAAAGTGGGCAGTACCCGCACCGATATTCCTTCTTTGCCTTCGCAAAGCGCTTTAATTTTTTCTATCGGTCTGGGTTTATTTTTTTCGATGCATATAATTATATTTTTAGGTTTTAGGTATTCTTTCATAAGCAGAACGCCTTCCCAGAGCAAATCTGTATCGTCTACCATTGTTCTTGTATCGGAAGTGATATATGGTTCGCATTCCGCGCCGTTAACCAGTATATAATCAAGCTTAACGCTTTCTTTTAACGTAAACTTCGGCGCCGTAGGATAGCCCGCGCCTCCAAGACCGACTACGCCGCTGTTTCTTACGGCTTCCAGAAACTCGGTGAGGTTAGTAACCTTGGGCGGCGCAATACCTTCCCACAGTTCCTGCTTTCCGTCCGAAGTGATTGTAATTGATACGGCCTTCTCGCCCGTAATAACGTCAAGGGTATCAATGCTTTTTACGGTTCCTGAGACGCTGGCATGAACGGGCGATGAAACAAATCCGACGGCCTCGCCTATAATTTGCCCTACTTTTACATAATCTCCAACGGCGACAATGGGTTTTGCCGGCGTTCCTGAATGCATGGACATTGGCAGTTTGACTTCCGCCGGGACCGGCAGAATCTGCGGCGCGTTGTTTGCCGTGTATTTACAGTGGGGCGTCCTTACGCCGCCCAGCTTTTTCATAATGTCTCCTTAAATATTTAGTAGGATAACATTTTTTCAAAATTTGTTAAAGTAGGGTAAATCGGCATTATTGACGTAATTAAAATAAAATCGCTATTCTAAATAAGGAAATACATAAATGGGACAATATGACAGTTGGGATAATTTAACCAACTTTATAAAAAAGAATATCGGAAATTTTCAGGATGAATTGGCAAAGCCGCCCTTTGCCATAAAAACCAAACAACATCCGTCTTGTCCTAATCTTTATATGTTCAAATACAGCCAGTTCGAGTCGGATTTTTCCAATCCGATTGTCCGCTGCTGCCGCGGTTCGGTATATGATATTCGCCAAGACGGAACAGTCCGCCCTCTGCTTATGCCGTTTTTTAAATTTGCCAATTACGGAGAGGCGGGCGCCGACCCCATCGACTGGAATAACGGTTTGTATGTGCGTGAAAAACTTGACGGTTCCCTTATCAAGCTTATAAAAGTCACGGAGCGCGAAGGATTTCCTCAAGAGCGCGATTTGTGGACCACTAACGGTAGTTTTGAAATTGAAACGGAAGTGCCTGAGTTTTATCCGGTTGAAAACGATGAAAACCTGCCGCCGCCGCATACTTTTGCTTCTCTTCGCGATTACGCCCTGCGCGGTCATGAAAATGAAATAAAACGCCTGCCTGTTTTGTGGACTTTTATGTTTGAACTAACGTCCCCATATAACAAAATAATTGTTCCCTACCATAAAACAAAACTGACGCTTCTTGCCTGCCGCGATCCGCAGGGTACTGAACATACTCCCGAATGGGCGGTTAAAAATTTCGCCCTTACTTTTGATACTCCAAAAATTCATCAGTTAAAAAACATAGATGACGTGATCGCGCACTGTAAAGCCATTGACACCAATGACCGCGAAGGCGTTGTAGTGCAGGACGGGAATTTTAACAGAATAAAGATAAAATCCGAACATTACCGCAGTCTTTCTTCGCTTAAAGGGGAAGATCATTTTTCTGATGAAAAATTATTTTCCGCAATCAAGGAAGAATGGATTGACGACGCGCTTGCCGCATGGCCTGAAATTAAAAAGCGTACCGATGAAATTATCGCGGAATGGGTAGATTTCAGGCGCAAAGTAAGCGCGCTTTGCAAGAAAGCGGCCGGTTTTTATCAAACCTGTAAAAATGAATTTCCTGACGACCCCAAGGAAGCGAAAAAGCGTTATGCGCTAATTGTTATGGGAAAATACAAAACGTTTTCCACGTTTCTTTTTGAAACGGTCAAGGAAGACGGCGATATTGAACCTGATTTTAACAAGATCGGGTACAAAGAATTAAGAAGCTACTGGATGCCGGCAATGGAAAGCATAGGGCAGGGGAACAATTTTGAAGGGTAAAACCGGTGGTTCCAACAAATATGTTTACATCTACACCGACGGCGGCCTTGAAAAATGGGCGTATGTGGTTGTTAAGGATAACAAAATAATTTTTGAAGAGTCGGGTATTTTCGGGATTTCCGCTTCCACCAGCAACGATGACACTGAATCCGAAGGAATATTCCGCGCCGTCAAATACGCGAAAGAACATCCGGGTAACTATATTTTAGTTACCGACTCTCAGGCGATTATGGCTAAAGTAAACGGAAATATGGTAAATGTTACCCGAAATCCAAACATCAACGGAATTCGCACGATACTGAAAGAGTTTAAGGAATCGCAGGCTCCTGTCAGTTTTTCAATAAAATGGGAGAAAAGGCTGTCTAATGAATTTATGAAACGCGCGGATTTTCTTTGCCATTGATAATCCATTTTCTGAACAACGGCGAAATTTTGACGCTAACACAAAAAAGAAAACCGCCCTTTCGGACGGCTTTCTTTATTTACGCTTTATGTTTGCCACTTATGGATGCATCGCACCAGGTGACGCAGGCGTTGTTCTGGGATTACCGTTAAAATATGTGGTTGGGAAACCTGCTGGTAATGTTGTTATTAATTTATCTATGGCACCTACAGGCCTATAATTAGTTGTATTAATCGGCTGGGTGATACTTAAACTCGAAAGCGTTTTGTCAGTTGCCGCCGCCGTGAAACCGCTTTGATTTAACGCTGTTCCAAACGCAATATCAGACACATTGTATCCGTTGGATACTACATTTCCGCCAGCTTTGTATACTACCGGTCCGGAAGAGGTGCCATTCGCCCCAGGAGCGGTATTCATGTAGAATATGTTTCCCACCAGAGTAGTAGTTCCTGTTGTACCTTGATAAATTGCTCCTCCACTTGTTGCGGCTTCATTTTTGTAGAATGTGCATCCTCTTACTGTTAATCCATTTACATTATAAATAGCGCCGCCTAAGGCGGTAGAATTCAAAGTAAAGATACAGGAGTTTACGGCGAGGATTCCCCTATTATAAATAGCGGCACCTGCACCACCTGAAGAAGTATCTTTTCCGCTTTGAAAATGAACACGATTAATATTCACGGTCTTATCATTTGTAATTAATATTAATGAATTTCCTGTACTCGCAAAGGTTGAACTAGGTTTAATTGTCACTCCATTCCCTTGAATGTTTATGGTGGTTGCGGCAACTGCGGTGCCAATAGTCAACTCACTTGACAATTGAATTGTCGTTACACTTGAACTGATTGTGATTGTAATTGTACCTCCAGTAGCACTATTGGTTAGGGCTTCGCGTAATGATCCAGCGCCTGAATCGGCGCCAACGGTAACCAAGAATGAAACATTCGTATTAATGATGTACGGTACGGTAAGTACGCCGCTGGTAACGCCATCTTTGAAGGCAAAGGCATTTAATGTGGTACTCGTGGATATGGGTATTGAGTCTGTGTACAGATTATCATCAATTATAGCGGCAAGAAAATCAAGTTCACTAACATCATTAATGTAATAGATATCCGCATCTTCCGTGTCAGTATCAAGGGTTACGTTTTGTGTGGAGGTGTAAGTTCCTGTCGACACACTAGCCGTAGGTTTCACCACAGTAGCGGGCGCATCTTCAGAAAAAACATATGATACGCTCAATAAATCACTATTGTCCTTGCCGGATTTGACGGTAATGGCTTTTAATACAATTGTCGCGTCTTCATCTGAACTTATGATAAAGGGGTCTGTGTACTCTTCGCTGCTTGTTGTCGGCGTAGTTCCGTCTGTAGTATAATATATGTCCGCACCCGTCTCAGTAGTGGTAAGGGTAATAATAAGGGTTTGTTCAGTGTTGTAGGTTACCCCCCCCCCCCCC
>Ga0268262_10002848_pt1 | contig 19488 bp, 18 predicted proteins | sample TergutNc150P3_FD_190354 | JGI IMG/M metagenome (GOLD analysis project Ga0268262, IMG submission 190354) | Nasutitermes corniger P3 segment gut microbial community from laboratory colony in Florida, USA - Nc150 P3 (SPAdes) (version 2) | ecosystem: Host-associated > Arthropoda: Insects >...
CGCCATTGTAAAAACAATGCGACTTGCCATACTCGTCAACAATTACATTCCCACCACATGTATTGTCACTTCCAAAACTCACTCCCTCACATCTACCAGTACCCAATGAGCTACAGATATAATTACCGTTACCAGCCTTATAAAAACAATAAGTACCTTGAGCGTTCAGGTTAGATGAACTAGATCCAATGGGAGTATAAGCCCTATCATACCCACCGCAAGTATTATCCGTCCCATAATTCGTTCCGTTGCATTTGCCAACGTTCATGTATTCGCAGCTATAATGCCCCATACCGTCATTGTAGAGGCAATAGGTCATCCTATAGTCGCTGCAAGTTACGCAGAGCAACTCGTTTATATCACCGCCGCAGCCAAGGATAATTATGGCAATGAATATGGGTGAAATCTTTGCAGCGAAAGAGAAGCGGGCAAGCGCGCATTTAGTATTTTTCATAGAATCTCCTGAGGGTAGAGAAATACGTAGGTAATATACATTTTTTTTACGCTATTTGCAAGGATTTTGTTAAAAAATGTGAAAAAAAGTTCATTTTGTGAAAAAAAAGCCCCTGTACTGAGGTTTTTTGGGGCTAAGTGCCATGCCGGGGGTAAAAATATTTTGTGGATTAACCAATGTTTACTATATTCAAATTATGCGTAAATTTATATTTATAACTCTTTTCTCTTTGATGCTTTCGCTCAGTTTGCTCTCTTGCGGTATGCACAGCGTGCTTTCCGATGATTTATCAAACTCAAAAATAGTGGAGGCATTGCAAGAAGCTCTTTTTTTGGGTAGCAAAACCGCTGCTAATAGTTTGGGAATTCCTTGCGCGAATAATTCGGGAGGGTGCACCACAGGTTATTTGGGAAATGAACTGGTGGAAATTTTCTTGCCAGACACCATTAAAAATGTTTTGGATAAAATAGACTCTTTCACGGGAAAGCTCGATTCAATAAATTCGCTTCTGAGTTTAGGCGGTTCTCTTTTAAAACCATCTGCTGATGCTCAATCCCTTTCTTTTGGCAATTTATGGAACGGTTTTTCCGATATGCACGGATTGGGAGGCAGAATAAAAGAGACATTGAACAGAGGAGCCGAGAGTGCGGCTCCGCAATCTGTTGACCTGTTTAAAAATGCTATTTTTGAAATGTCGTTTAGCGATGCGCGTAGCATTTTGTTTGGAAATGATAGTATTGCAGCGACTTCTTATTTGAAGCAAATGACATTTACCGGCTTACAGGGAATTTTTGGTGGCATACTGAAAAGCTGCCTAGACGCTTTACATCTAAACAATATTTGGAGCCCTGTAGCATCGAGTTACAATTCATTCGCAAATAATTATGCCAATAACTCATTGAGCACCGCCGTTAACACTTATAACTCCCTCCATCCCGGTAATAAAATTCACATGCCAGCTTTGCCTTATAGTAGATTGGGGGAAGACCTTTCCGGTGATTTGTCAAATTTCGCAACAGGCAAAGCTTTGGATGGCTTGTTTTACATGGTAGGCGTGCAGGAGTCAAAGCTCAGGGCAGACCCGTGGGGAACGGTTAGAGCTGTTAGCAGTTTTATAACTGATGCGATTGGCGATCTGCTGGGCGATGTGTTCAGCAGAGCTAGAGAGGGGTAGGTGGTGGGAGAGGCGTTGGCAATTGTGATTCCCGCTTGGAGACCACAATTTTTTCGCCTTGCACTTAATTCCATTGCAGCACAGACAAATAAAAATTTCCAATGCTATATTTTTGACGATGCCGCTCCAGAAGAAATTAAGTCCATTTCTAATGACTTTCCTGATTTTCATTATACAAGATTCGGCGAAAATATGGGAGGGCGAGACTTGGTAGGGCATTGGCATAGATGTTTGGCATCGGTAAAGGAAGAGTGGGTATGTCTTTTTTCAGATGACGATATCATGGAGCCAAACTGCGTGGAGGAATTTTATAAAACTCTGAGTTTATATCCAAATGCAGCGTTATTCCGTTTTGCCAGAAGCATTATTGATGCAAGCGGGCAAGTAATCAACGCAGCTCGACCGATAAAAAACCAAACTGGGCTGGAATTTCTTAAATCCCACTTGAAAGGAGCTAGCTCGTGTTTGCAAGACCATATTTTTAATCGAAAAAAACTGGAGATAAACGGAGGTTTCGTCAATTTCCCTTTAGCTTGGAGTTCAGATGCTGCAACTTTTTGCTTGCTTGGCAGGGAACACGAAATTGTAGCCATCCCATCTGCTATAGTGCAAATTCGCATGAGCGGTGCTAATATCAGCACTATAAATACCTTGGAATTTTTGAAGAAAAAGATATATGCCCAGAAATTATTTTATCTATGGAGCATTCAAAATTTAAAGTTATCATTAGCGCACAAATTGGCATTTTTAAGGATGTTTACCAGATATGCCAGCAATCATTTTTTGCCGTTTTTTCAAATGCTCTTTCAAAGCCCCAGAATATTGATGCTTTTTTTGGCGGCATTGTCAGTGCCGATATATAGGCTTAGTTTTGTATGTAAAGTAAATTTGCCAAAGTAAGGGAAAAACAATGAATATAGGCGTATTTGATGGGCTGTTAAAATTTCGCACGAATTTGCTATTGATAATACGGCGGAATTTTCATAGATTTCAAAATTCGGAATTCAAAATTCAAAGTGAATTGAAACAGCCGCTCGCTATTTATTATAGAATTAGCGATGCTGGTTATGCTAAAACAAAGCCGCCGTATATAAACAATGAAAATTGCTTGCGCAATGCTGTAAAATGTTTTCCCATTGAAAATTGCAAGTGGGTGATTATAGCGGATAATTGCTCAAATGAAACTATGCAAATGATAAAGAAGTATGTTCCAGAACATTCCATCCATGCTGTTTCGGTTGGTCATGGCGCGGGCACATTCCGATTGGCTTATCAAATGGCTTTGGAATTAGACGATAGCACGCCGGTATATTTTCTTGAAAATGATTATTTGCATAAATCAGGTTCGTATGAAGCGTTATTAGACGGGCTTTCGCAGCCTTATTCTTATGTAACATTATATGACCATCCTGATAAATACGATAGCAAGCATTTTGCTGTAAAAAATGGCGGGGAAAAAACTCGTGTGCTTATTGGCAAATATTCTCATTGGAAAATTACGCATTCCACAACTATGACATTTGCCAGCACAGTAAAAACGTTAAAGCAGGATTGGGCTATATTTGACCGCTGGACACGGACTAAGCACCCGTATGATTGCCAGATATTTGTGGAGCTTGCCAGTAAAAAACATAAGCTGATAAGCTCATTGCCAGCCTTTTCAACGCATGGAGAAACCGCTTTCTTAGCTCCGTTGGTGGAGTGGGATAAGATAGCATTGGAGAATTAAGCATGAAGAAAATATTATTTGATTTTATAACCTTGCAAGATAATTTTATCAACGGTGGGTTGCTTTATACGCAAAAAATATTTTATGAAATATTGAACAAAGAAGTTGAAATTTACGGATTATATGACGGGAATGCTCCCATCAATGAAAAAATAGCTGCAATAACAAAACGATACAAAATAAATTTAATTAACATTCGATATAAAAATATACACGAAATGGTTAATGATATGCAAATAGATACTTTTTTTATAGGGGTTGCTCAACGCTACAGTTTTTTTAATCTATGCGATTTTAAATGCAGAATAATCATCGTTTGCCATGATATTAGCGATAAATCTTTGGAGTATTATGAAATTTCACAATTCAAGCCTTTAAAGATTTTTGCAAAAAAATATGTAATAAATGAGAAAAAAAATAAAATTAAACTTATTATAGAATTCTTTTTATATCCATTGCTTTTATTCATAAGTCATATAAAAAACAAAAAAAGAAAAGTATCTCGCTATGAAAAATTAAAAAAATTGTTTCAGCAATCAAATGTATTTGTTGTTACGGATTCCGAATACATTAAATACAGCATTCAATATTTTTTAGGCGAGCCAAAAAATGAAATAAAGGTATTTTACGCACCTATTAGCAATGAAAATATTGGCAAAGCAACGGAAAATTATGATAAAATGGAAATAGAGAATAAAAAATATTTTTTATTAATATCTGTGCATAGGGATTATAAAAATGCAGGTTTGTTTATAGAGCAGTGGGAGAAATTTTGCTTAAAGACAAATAATGAATATCACTGCGTTTTGGTTGGGAAAATTAAAGCAAATATAAAAAATTGCATTGTTCTAGAAAAAGTCAGTTCAGAGGAGCTTGCTTATTTGTACAAAAATGCTTTTGCGTTTATTTATCCGAGCTTCTCAGAAGGGTTTGGCTATCCCCCTGTAGAAGCTGCTGTGTATGGTACACCGAGTATATGTGCCAACGTTACTTCCATACCGGAAATCTGCGGCGATATGCCTATTTATTTTTCTCCGTTTTATCCCGAAGATTTATTCAGGGCAATGATAAAAATGGTAGAAAATAGGGAATTCTATGTTGAGAAAACCAAAAATAGATTTTTAGAAATAGAGCAAAGGCAAAAAGAAGATTTGCAAAAATTAATTAATATGATTTTGAGTTAATGTTGTTATTTTTCTATATTTGCACTTACATGACACAAGTAGGAGAAGAAATATGTTTAAAAAATTCTACTATAATATTCGCAGTTCTTGGTTTAGCGAATTAGGAAAAAGACAATTTCAAATTCAACCAACTTCTATAACCAACAACTATGCGGAAATAGAATTAGCTGAGCGTCTTAAAGACGCTATTCGTTTGGAGCGGTATGGCTACAAGGTCTATTCTCAGTCTGACGAAGATGGGATAATTGCAGAAATTTTTAAGCGAATTGGAGAGACCAATAAAAAATTTGTAGAATTTGGCGTTAATGACGGTTTAGAAAGCAACGGTCATTTTCTTTTACATAAAGGCTGGCAAGGTTTGTGGATAGAAGGGTCTCCTAGTTATTGCAAGCAAATTCATGATAAATTCAAAGAACCTATTGCAAAAAAACAGTTAAGAGTTGTCAATGCTTTTATTGATAAAGATAATATAAATGATTTAATAGCAGATGGCAATATGAATGGAGATATAGATTTGCTTTCTGTAGATATTGATGGCAATGACTATCATATTTGGAAAGCTATTAGTTGCGTAAATCCAAGGGTTGTTTGCATTGAATATAATGCTAAATTTCCGCCAGATTTTGAATGGGTAATTAAGTATAATAAAAAGCATATTTGGGATAATAGCGATAATCAAGGTGCGTCTTTAAAGAGTTTGGAAATTCAGGGAAGAGAATTAGGATATCAATTAGTTGGAACCAATCTAAACGGCATCAATGCTTTTTTTGTGAAGAAAGAATTGGCAAAAGATTTATTTATACTGCCAGCTAATTCGGAAAATTTATGGAATCCAGGTAGATATTACAGCGGTTTAAGATATATTTCTGGTCATACATCACGTTATTATGTGGGGGAAGTTTTAGGAGAAAAAAATGATAAATTATGAATTGCCGCAAATGAAGTACCAAGAACAAAAGGGGCTTATTTCTGTGATTGTTCCTATTTATAACAGTGGAATTTATTTAAGAGAATGTCTAGATAGTATTTTTGCACAAACTTTTACAAATTGGGAAGCACTCTTAATAGATGATGGTTCAACAGATAATACTGGGAAAATAGTTGATGAATATGCAGAGAAAGATTCTCGCTTTATTGCTATTCACAAGCAAAATGGAGGAGTTTTATCAGCTAGGAAAGCGGGGCTGGAAAATTCAAAAGGTGAATTTATAGCGAACTTGGACTCCGATGATGCCTATAACCAACAATTTTTAGAGAAAATGTATGGGAAAATAACGGAGACAGATTCTGATTTTGTATGGTGTAAAAACCAACTTGAGGATAATTATGTTGATGACCATTACCATGTAACAGATTATAAATGGAATGAGGATAAATCTAAAAATGTTGAAGTTATGCTAATGCTCGCACGAGGAGTGAGTTGGCTTACATGGGATAAATTGATAAAGAGAGAAATTTATGCCAAAGTTCGCTTCCCAAACGTGAATGTTATTTTTGGCGAAGACCCTATACAAATGCTTCAAATTGCCTATCATTCAAACTCTGCGGCATTTATTTCGGAAAATCTTTATTTCTATAAGAAAGAAGGTGCCAGCACAAGACCAAATATAATTTCTGTTATTCAGGTTGTGATTAGCATTGACGATATTCTTAAAAATCTTTTCAATGGAATTATTCCTGAGAATATAAAAAATTTTTATTCTAAGTTTTGTAGAAGGCTTGCCTATCATTACTATCTGTTGGATAAAAACGATAGGGAAAGATTCAAAGATAGATTAAAGCCATTTTTGTCAGATTCTATAAAACGTGAGAAGAATTTAAGCTTGAAAGTATGTCTATTTCTAGCAAATAAAGGAATAGAATTTCCGTTTATGTTGTGGGAGAGTATTAAAAAAATGGCAAAAAAGGGTACCAAATAGGAATTGATACAAAATGATTTAATCGTGGTCAGAGCTACAAGTTAAACTTCTTTTTTATCAAACTGAAAACCATAGTTCTTTCATTTTTGTCTAGCCCAAAGAAAATTGAACTGAATATAAACGGCAGAATAAAGCTTATACTCGTTGCAAGCATCGCTTGCCAGCCCTCTGTATTGAGACTTATGAAAATCGGCAATGGAATGGAAATTAAAACCACAGCGGATAATTTTAAAATTACTTTATAGATAAATTCAGCAGTCGAAAACTTTATTAAAATTTTCGTAAAGAAAACAATTACTATAATACGAACGATGTTAACCCCGATATAAACTGTTGGAACAAGCACTGGTGAAAAACCGAGTTTAAAGAAAATATATGTGAAAATAAAAATTAGCACTGTTAAAATACTATCTGTAATTAAAAACAGTTTGATTTTCCCAGAAGCCATTATGGAAGGATGGCACGAAAATAAAAACATACATAAACACCAATCAATAACTCTGATTTGGCAAAAGATAACAGCGTATTCAGGAACCGTTTTCAACCATATATTTAAAATTAGATCCATATTTAATACGAGTGGAATTGTAATGGCATAAGAGAGCAAAAAAGAAAATTTCATAGCACGAAATAGCAAACTGTGTAAATATTCTGTGTCGCCTCTTGCGTAAGATTTTGTTATCTGTGGATTAACCGCTGCAAAAAAATTATTGGTAAATTGCGCTATCCCGTTGGTAACCTGTGTCATAATTCCATACGCCGCGTTTGCCACAACTCCGTGAAACATATTCAGGAGCATATTAACTCCTTGCAAAGCAGCAATTCCAGACATTCCATTTAAAGTTGTCCAGCCGCTAAATCCCATCCTTTCCAAAAACATTTTTTTATCCCAAAACCACTTAAAATGAGTTTCCTTAAAATTCTTATGGCAATATATTATGTAAAAAATAGCTCTAATAGCATAAAGGCAAAAAAGCAAGATAGAATAAAATTTCAATTTATCTATGGGAGCAAAACCTAGGGAAATTGCAATTGCAAGAAAAAACAGGGAATCTGCAATTCCTATGTAAGCATAAACTTTCATTCTTTCGTGCGCATTTATCGCAACCAAATACGGTATTTGCAAAATGCCTATGCAGGCGGCAAAGATGGAGAATTGATAAACGAAATTCGCCGCTTCCATTCTCTCTGCTGGAATAACTAACTGCGTGTTCAAAAACCATAGCCCAACGCTTTCTCCCAAGATAAAAATGATGAGTGCGGTGAAAATATGAATAACTATGCTTAAATCAAAAGTCTTTTTCAGTTGCTCAAAATCGCCTTTTCCCAAATCGAATGTGAAAAATCTGCCGGTTGCAGAAGACATTGCATTTTGTATAAAAGAAAATAAAACAATAATCCCGCCAACAACGTTGTAAATACCAAAATCGCTCACACCAAGCTGTGCCAAAACTTCCCGGCTTGTATAAAGCCCTACCGCAAAGGTCAAAAAGCTGCGAAAGTAAAGAAACAGCGTGTTTTTTGCTATGCGTTTGTTGTTCTCGGAGGGGGTCATTTTTTAATTGCAATAAATCCGAATTGCTTCGCAAGATTAATCATATTTTTATCAAAACTACAAATATGAACTTCACAATCGCTACTATCTCTAATATCTAAAGCTGTAGCTATATGAATAGCATCCAAACTTTTACAATTTGCATATCTTTTCCAGATATCACGAGCGTCTTCAGCTTTGTTTTCTCTAAATAAAAATGAAAGTAAAAGCGAAGAATCAAAATAGGCTAGAACCATTACTTAAAACCTGTCAGAACGAGCAAATTCATAATCTGGCCACCATGCTTCACGTTCAATCCGCCTATCTTTTGAAATATCTATACTACTGATATCGAATTTTCCTTCTGGCGGTATAAGCCTGCCAGATTCAACTTCATTGGCAAGCCATTGCATTACTCCTTCCTTCTTGCTGATATCAGTTTTAGCTATTTCTGTTTTTGTTGTTGCAAGCATAATAAAGCCTCTAGTTGTAGTTCTATTAAAAAATACAAAATTATAAAGCCCTACTATAAAGGTTTGGAATTTTATATATTATTTTTTAAGAATTTTAACCAGCGAGGTTCAGATTGTCCGAAGATGTTATTTACAAAGCACAGATTGAGGCGTTAAATGAAAAAAGAAAAAAAATGAAGCTCGGTGGCGGAGCTGAAGCTATTGAGAAGCAACGCAAAAAAGGCAAACTTTCAGTTTGGGAGAGAATAGAATACTTCTTTGACGCTGGAACTTTTGTAGAAGTTGGCGCGTACATCGAACTCAGAAATGAATTCTTTGGACTTGGCAAAAAAAAGACGCCCGGTGACGGCGTGGTAACTGGCTTTGGGCTTGTGAATGGCCGCTTGGTTTATGCGGCTGCTCAGGATTTTACCGTTTTAGGCGGCTCGCTTGGGGAAATGCACGGCAAAAAAATTGCAAGCCTTATGGACATGGCTATGCAAAACGGCGCACCATTTGTCTCTTTAAATGATTCCGGCGGAGCAAGGGTACAAGAAGGCATAGGCGCTCTCTGCGGCTACGGCGATATCTTTATGAGAAACACAAGGGCAAGCGGCGTTGTCCCGCAGATTTCCTTGATAATGGGACCTTGCGCAGGTGGCGCGGTCTATAGCCCCGGCATAACGGACTTTGTGGTTATGGTGAAAGACACCTCCTATATGTTCATAACGGGCCCGGAAGTCATCAGAACCGTAACAGGCGAAAGCGTGAGCATGGAGGCTTTGGGCGGTCCGGAAATGCACTCCGGCAAGAGCGGGGTAGTGACTTATGTTGGGGAAAATGACAACGATGCTCTGGACTGGGTAAAAAGGCTTCTTTCCTATTTGCCAGGTAGCAATGCAGAAAATCCTCCCTCTGTAAACTTTGTGCCTCAGATTGAAATGCCTGTGGATATAGAAGAGCTTGTTCCTGCTAATGTGAATAAACCCTACGATATGTCTGAGGTTGTGAAAAATATTCTGGACATAAATTCCTTTTTGGAATTGCAGGAGAATTATGCTCGCAATGTGATAATTGGCTTCGGGCGTTTGGGTGGAACTTCTGTTGGCATTGTGGCGAATAACCCAAGGGAATCTGCGGGTTGTTTGGATGTGAATGCCAGCGACAAGGCTGCACGTTTTGTGCGTTTTTGCGATGCTTTTAACATTCCTCTGATAACGCTTGTGGATGTTCCGGGATTTTTGCCGGGCACCGACCAGGAATACAACGGCATAATAAGGCATGGCGCAAAATTGCTTTACGCTTATGCAGAAGCCACCGTTCCAAAGTTGACGGTTATTTTGAGAAAGAGCTATGGCGGAGCGTATATCTGTATGTGTTCCAGGCACTTAGGCGCTGATTTTGTTGCAGCTTGGCCCGGTGCCGAAATTGCGGTTATGGGTCCAGATGGCGCGGTGAATATCGTGTTCAAAAAAGACATCGATGCTGTAAAAGAAGCGGGTGGCGATGCAGAGGCAAAAGCCACTGAATGCAAACAGGAATACATAGACAAGTTTGCAAACCCCACCATTGCCGCATCCCGTGGCTATGTTGACGATGTTATTGAACCGGCGAAAACCCGTAGCGTCCTTTTGGCGTATTTGAGGGCACTCTCAACAAAGCACCAAGAAGGACCAAAAAGGAAACACGGGAATATACCCCTATAATGGTGAATTTAGCGCAACAATTCAACGATTTTTTGTGCAACGCTGTCCACGATTTCCGGAGAAAGCGAGTATTGATGGTTTTGCTCTAGTTGCTGAACACGCTGAACACGCTCATTTCTGTTTTTTTCCCACTCGCTATCATTGTGGGAGGAATTCTCCAAAATTTTCATAGCCAAGGGGGAAAGAGAGAGAGTATCCCCGGAGCTCAATACTATATTTTCGGTTTTTTCTGGAGAAACGCTTACTTTTACGGGTTCAGCCTTAACGGGTTCTTGCTTTGTTGCCCCTGAGGGAGCTGCATCCGCGCGTTTTTTTTGCATAGAACGCTCCCACTCGCTCGGCATCGCCGAGTTCGGATTTCTTATCAAATCCGCTACGCGAGTTATGATTGTAGGTGCGTCCATAGTTCTATCCTCAATAGGAATATCGGCATAAATTTAGAAAAACTTTAACATTTTTATTTAAAAAACAGGTCTTTTGCGGCGGTAAACATGTCTTCTTTTTCCTCGCTGTCGCGGCACTCAGCATAAATGCGAACTTTTGGCTCTGTTCCGCTTGGGCGAATTAGCATCCAAGAATCATCGTTAAAGATTATTTTAACGCCATCTATGGTTAATAGCTCGCGTACGACTTTACTCTTTTTGCCAATGGCAATTTTTGTGCCGGGTTGCGCAGATTTTGCGATTTCCGATACTTTTACCAAGAGCGGCTCACCAACCATGGATTTTTCTACTTCAAAACCCGAACGTTCGGGGTAAAGGCGGCCATATTCCGCATATAAAAGGTCTAAATATTCGCCTAAATTTTTACCCGTTACAGCCATTATCTCCAAAGCCATCAAAAAACCAAACATGGCGTCTTTTTCCAGAGTATTGTTCAAGCCAGTTATGCCATCGGATTCTTCAAAGGCTATAAGCGCCTTGGGGTTTGCGTTTCTTTTTAACCAGGGGCGAAAATTTTTAAAACCAACGGGGGTTTCCATAACTGGAACGCCCAACTTTGTGGCTATGATATTTGCAAAATTTGATGTGGCAACGGACTTTGCCAAGACGCCTTCTTCCTTGCGCCAAGTCACCATATAGTGAAAAGCTATTGCTCCAAAACTGTTCATGTCTATTTCGCGAGTGCCATCATAAAAGCGAATGCGGTCGCCATCCGGGTCGAAAATTGCACCGAGCCTGAATCGGCTTTTGCTTGCGTTTAAAAATTGTTTTACCCCTTCCAGATTTTTGGAAGATGGTTCCGGAGCAATGCCGCCGAACAAAGGGTCAGTTTCGGTGCGCAGGCTGGTAAGGCATTGCGGGTTATTCAGCATTGCGGCGGGTCTGCCTCTGGTTGAGCCGTGCACATGGTCGCAAACCAAATCTATGCTCTCTTTTGAAAGCAGGGATAAAATTCTGCCGTATTTTATGGTTCCCTGTTTTTCCGAAAAAGACTTGTAAATTCTAATAGGGTCTATAATTTCCCAATTTATGGAGTCGAGATTTTCCCAGACGTGAGTGTCCATTAAAGTATTTGAATTTGCGGTTATTTTGTCCGTGATTTCAGGACCCGCAGGACCTCCGTCTGCTGGGTTGAATTTTATGCCGTTGTAATGGCTTGGATTGTGAGAAGGAGTTATATTTACGGAGCAAGCCGCACCCAAAGACTCTATTGCCGCGCTGAATTCTGGAGTTGGCATTTCGCCGCCGTAATAAACCTTTATTCCCGCCTTTATGAACTGGTCTGCAACCACTTCGCAAAATTCCTTGCCCAGTAAACGATTATCATGACCAACCACCAAACCCTTTGTTTGCAGCTCTTCAAATGAATTTACTCCCAAAGCCTCAAATGTAGCGGAATCCGCTTCCCTATAAACTTGCAAGATAGCTTTTGCCACCACCTGAATATTTTTAAGCGTAAACTCCGAGCCTATTTCGCCACGCCAGCCACTTGTGCCAAAGCTAACTTTGGTGGGAGCAGTAGATGTTATTGCGGCTTGTTTCACTTGTTCAACAAGCTGGCTATTGCGCACAGAATTAAAATCAGGAGACTGGATTTGTTTCCATAGCTTGGATATGTTGGGTTTTGGCATATCGAATAATATAGTAAATGCAGAGCACTTAGCCCCAAAAAGCCTCTATACTGGGCTTTTTTTGCTAAAAAATGGGGGGGTCAGCGTTTACTATATTCCCACTTATAATGGCAAATAAATTTGAAATTTTTATTTCTTATAGGCGCAAAGGCGGTTATGATACTGCCAAGTTGCTTTATGATAGGTTGAGATTAGACGGTTATTCCGTTTCCTTTGACATAGATACCTTGCAGAGGGGGAACTTTGACAAGGAATTGGAAAATAGGGTTAGAGAATGTAAAGATTTTTTGGTGGTATTGAATCCCGGTATCTTTGACAGATTTTATGACCCGAACCACAACCCCAAAGATGATTGGGTTCGCCGAGAAATAGCCTGCGCACTCATAGATGATAAAAACATTGTCCCGCTTGTATTGGATGGCTTTGAATGGCCCAAAAATCCATTGCCACCCGATGTCAGTGATTTGACCAGAAAAAACGGCATAGACCTTAACCCCAAGCATTTTGAAGCTGCTTATGCAAACTTAAAACAGAAATTTTTAATTTCACAACCGCACTGGGTGGTTAAGCACAAAAAGAAAATTATCTCCATTCTCTCCGTACTCTCTTTAGCTATCATAACTGCGGTTGTTTATTTATACTTCGCATTTACCGAAATGTCCGCGGAAATGGCTGAAAGAAATGAAAGAGCCGCACAGAGAAAACTGGAGAGACAACAAGAACGTGATTCTCTCGCCAGAGAAATGGAAAAAAAGGATTCTATTATACGATACAGAGATTCGCTTGCAAACGTCCGAAGAGAACGGCGTATGCAAGATTCCATCAGGCAAGATTCACTGCTGAAACTAGCCCAATCGCAAGCTGAAAATTCCAAAATTGCAGGTAAAAAGTCTTCAAATAAATCTCTGCACTGGATTGGTACAAACGATGCAGTTGGGCGGGAAATTTTTGAAAAATTAATTCCTACAGGAATTCAAAAAACAGCGTGTTCCGGCAATGGCATAAATATAAATGTCACCAAACCGGATTGCGAAAAAAACGAGGGCAAGGTGGAATGTTCTTATTCCCCGTCATTGGTTTTAACCGATTGCAGCAATAAATTGGTGGACATATTGAACATAAACACGGAATTCCGAACCGGATTGCAAAATGATGAAGCCGCTGCAAAAAGAGAACTGGCAAATGAATTGCGCAATGCGAATTTCAGCAATCTAATTTCAAAAATAGAAAAGCGCAGATGAAATATCTCTAAAAAACAACCACAACTTCGCTATCAAACCTGCGCCGCCTTAATTCCCTTTTGCTATCTTTTATTCTCAAAATATTCCCGTAGTTATTCCTCCACTGGAATGCGGATTTTTCAGCAAAGCCCAGAGTTAAACCAGCCCTTAACTGCGCCTCAAAATCCTTGCTCTCCAACTCTTCAAAATAAATGGCTGACTCCGCCACGGGAATTATCTGCTGCAAAATTTTTGTTTTGACTTTTATGGGAAAATACTCCTGTACCCTTGCGCCCAAAACAAAAACATCTTTGTCATCTAAATATTTAATGGCGGGATTATTGCCGAATGTGAGTTCTGTCTCGCTCACGCATAGCTTTGAAGAATGCTTAAAGGAAAGCGAGGTGGCAAAAGCGGTCAAATCTTCTTGCGGATGCGTGTAATGCCCGATTATCGCGGCTAAAATCAAATTGGTATTTTTTGTTTCGTATTCAACGGAGTAATTCTGGTGATAGCGAAGCGTGTCTTTGGACCAGGAAAACCCACCTGTTATCTGCCATGTTTTAGCAATGCTGTGGCGATATTGAAAGCTCAAATCGTGGTCCAAAAGCCCAAAGTATTCCATGCCATCGTTTATGATTGAGCGTTTATGGAAATAGCGTTCATCAACTCCGGCTCTTTCCTCCAGCCCAAAGGCTTTTTTCATATAGCCAACTCGCACCCTGCCAAAATCGGCAAAATTGTATTGCCCATAGAGTTTGTCTATAGTAAGTGCACTGTCTTTGTTTTTGTATTCAAGCCCAAATTCCGCTCTGACTTTTTTTACGGGAATAGCGGAAATTTCAATTTGCCCATACCCTATCTTTTTATATTCGGTCTCATCTTTATTCACTTTGTTATTTATGTCAAAACCAACTTCCAAAACGCCGCTTGTTTTGATTTTCGTCCCTTCCTCTCCAATAGCAATTGCAAAGAAAAAACACAATAGACAGAGCAAAAGGCGCATCACCTTATCCTCTTCTGTAAATCAATTTCACTTCGGCGCTGTCGCTCAAATAATTCATTTTCATAATCACAACTTTAAGGACATCATAGCCAAAACGATTTTTTATGTCTTCAAAGAGTTCCTGTTTTTTATCACTCGCGAGCAGTTTTGTATTGTCATAGACCAAAATTATCTGCTCATCGCGCCCTATAAAAGTTCTTTCGCATATATATATGCTGAGGCAAAGCAAAATATCTGCCAGCAGAATCGCATATATAGAGAGTTCGTCCGTGGCGAGCGAGTTTATAACACCTAAAATTATGGAGGCAAAAAGAAAGGTCATCTCGCGAACTTGAATTTGCTCCGTTCTATAACGCAAAAGCGAAAGTATTGCAAAAAGCCCAAAGGCAAAACCTGTCTTAACCTTCACCGAGGCTAAAAGCGAAGTCACCATAAAAATCAAAATGTTTGATACTATGAAGCTAAACGAGTATTCCCTTATGCGATGTTTTTTGGCAAATATGCCACACACCAAAATGCAGATAAAAATAATGTCCAACGCAAAACGAATTGCAAGCGATGCCACAAAATTCCAGTCGTTTAAACCAAAAGACAAAATCACGGTAAACTACTCCTTTCAAAAGATAGATTTTTCAAACTCGGCAAAAATCTGTTTTTCCTCGCATCTTCGCGTGTAAGGCAAACTCCCATGCAGTATTTTGAAAAAGCACTGGGTTCCTTGTGAATTTTGCGAAGAAAATTCTGCGCTGTGCTGCGCTCCGGGCTTCTGTCCCTTTTCAATTCCACTATTGCCATATCCTTAAGCAGAACTTCCGTTTTGCCAAATTCATATCTCAAATCGAAATCCAAAGTAGCTCTTTCGGGAAAGCGCTTGTTCAAAAACGTTATGCGGTTAAAGAAAACGAATAAGGACGGTGCCAGAGCCTCAAATTTATAGCCGTTGCTACTTGCCAAATTCATAAAAGCATCATCGAATTTTGAAACTTCTCCCAAAACGGGAATTCCATTTTTTTCAATATCTCTGCGCTGGCGAAATTTAACGGTTTTGCCGGTGTTCAGTTTTTGCTTTATTTCATTGAAAATTTTTCCGTTGCTCAAATATTGCCTTGTGCGAAATTTGAACCTGTTCGCCCTTTTGTTGTGGTGCAGGTTAAAGCAATGCAATTCGGGGGTGTCGAAATAAACCGTTCTGTAGCTTTGAATAATTTTATCGTTTATTTGGAGCAAGGAGTAGTCGTTTTGGATATCTTTAATAAAATCAAGTGCGGCATCAATTTTCAGAACATATTTTGTATCAAACCTATTCAAAAAAGACATCAATTTGGATTCTTCAAGTGAGGAGCGTGAAAAGGATGCTAAAATATCAGAATCCACCTGCTCCTCCCTTATCGACAGCCGTTAATTTATCTCTCCCCGTTACTGTTCCATCGCAATCTATGGCGTTCTTTTTCCTCGATTTTACATAAACGATGCCACCGTCAATTTTCAAATTTCCGTGAACTCTCATGCCGTCATCGTCTGCATCAATATTGACATTTCCAGCGCTTATAATAATATTTCTATCTGTATTTATTCCTTTTGCTTTGTCCCCAAGGCTTTTTATAGTTAACTCGCCGCCTTTTATAGATAGGTCTGTGGCTAGTTTTATCCCTGTGGCAGCACTTGTATCAGGAGGGGTTACGGAGTTATCTATGCTTCTGGTTCCGCTTGTTTTTATGGATAATTTTCCACCTAAAAAATCCACATAATTACGCGACAATATCCCTTTTGAGCCATTGCCTGAAACGCTTATTTGAACTATGGCTTTGTCTTTTATTATGGTTGGTCCCTCGCTTATTATTCCGTGGGATTTTATGTCTGTGGTAGTGGCTGCAATTTTTCCACCGGTAATCATCACCGCGCTATATTCATTTTCGCTTTGAATGGCATCGCCTTTGCTTGTGATTTTTAAAACACCGCCTTTCACTTCAATCATGTCGTTTGCATGGATGCCGTCGTTAGCGGCTCCGTTGATAATTATTCTTCCATTTCTTATTTCAAAATCGTTATCAACTGCTATAGCGTGTTTATATTTTGCTCGCACTTCCAAAGAGCCGCTACCATCAAATAGGAGTTTGCCTTCGCTAAAGAAGGTGCCTTTTGCCTGTTCTCCGCTTGGAATATTATAATTTGGACCATCTGCTAGAAAATTTTGCGTTCCGTTGAGCAAATGGACAAGTGCCCGTTTGCCTCCTTGAATGTTTATAGCGGGACCGGTGTTGTTTGTGATGCTAACGCCGTTCAAGTAAAGCCCTTTTCTAACATCGCCATAAATTTTAAGCGAGCCGTTGTTGGCGATTCCACTCAGAACAAAGTTGTATTCCGTTTCTGAAGTATTAATTCTAACAACTACATTTTCTCCAGTTGGATTTATAGAAACTTCGCTGAAAGTATTGGTTATCACAGGGGCATTTCCGCTTTTATATTCAATTTTAATGACTTTTTGAAGATTTAGGTCCTCTAGCCCTGGAGTTGACTGCAATGCTTCGTCAGAAGAGTCAAATGGCCAATCCGGATTTGTGCCATCTCCGTTACTGCTGCTACTTCCGTCGTTGTTCGCGCCCCATGCGCCGTTGTCGCTGTCATCACCGCCGGAGCTGGATGAACAGGACAAAAACATCGCCAAACCTAATGTTACGGTGAAGGCGAAAAGCATGGTGTAACGGAATCGTAACATTATTATAATATAATTAATTATTTCTATATTAATTTATATGAAGAAGCCATTTCATATTCTGTTAGCCTTGCCAAGCCTGCTAATCGGGATTTTAATGGTAATTTCCTGCTCCGAACCTAGTGTTGACCCAATCGACCTAGGTACCAGCAACTCTTTAGGAGATAATGATTTAACTTCAAGCTCTTCGCAGGAAAACAATTCTAGTTCCAGCAGTGTTCAAAGTAACAACGGTATCAGTAGCAGTAGCAAAGAGACTTTGCCATCCGTAACAATAGCTCTTCCGAAAAGCGGTTATTATTCTGCAGCGGACTTACCTTTATCTGTCAAAATACCTCCAGAAACAGGAAATGGAATTGTTCGTTGCGAAACAAGTGGAGCAGCTCCAAATGTAAACAGCCTTATAAAATCGGATTCAACTTTGATTTTTTCAAAAAAAAACGCAGTTTTGCAATGCGCTTATTTTAAAAATGGAAAAATTGCAAGCAAAACAATTATGCGAACCTATATCATAGAGCGTTTGCCAGATTTGCCCATTGTTTCCATAGCAGTGGACCCGGTGAAGATGTTCGGATCTAATCCCAAAGGCATTTACAAAAACGATTATAAACCCGGTGCAGGTTGCAGTGGCAGTTTTTACTCAGATGAAGAAATTCCCATGTACATAGATTTTTTTGAAAAAGGGGCAGAGATTAAGTGGAGCTATCCGGCAGGAATCAAAATTCACGGTGGCTGTTCAAGGAAGTGGTCAAAAAAATCGGTAATAGTTAGCTTTAGAGAGGAATACGGGCAAAAAAATTTGAATTATCCCTTATTCCCCGAACATCCCAAATTGACGAAGTTCAAACATTTTATGTTGCGGAATAACGGCAACAATTACGAGAATGATTTTATACGCGATATGCTTATGAGTTCGCTCACAGAAGGGCTGGATATAGACTATCAAAAAGGACGTTCTGTGGTTGTGTATTATAACGGGGAGTATTATGGCATACACAATTTGCGGGAACGCACCAACGGCGATTACTTTGAAACCAACTATGGCATAAACGAAGATTATATAGATTTAGTGAAAGTAGAGAAAGTAGATGGAAAGCCCGAAGAGGTGAGCAAAGGCTCCGATGCTGACTATCAGAGCATTATAAGCTGGCTCAATGGAGTCTCACTCGCAGATTCTAATAATTTTAAAGAATTGGAACAACGGATAGATATTGACAATTTTACAAATCATTTTCAAAGTAGAATTTTTTATCAAGACTGCGACTGGCCCGGAAAAAACATGAAGAGGTGGCGTTCTAGTTTGACTCGCTCAAAATGGAGATGGCTCTTATACGACACAGACCACGGTTTTGGCAGTTGGGGCACCCAGGTGTCAGGATGTGGAACAATGGAGTATATAACTTCACCTACAACTACACCGACAAGTCCAAGTAATCCGAATTGGCCAAACCCGCCACATTCAACATTCTTAATCCGCAAACTCTTGGAAAACACAAGCTATAGATATGCGTTTATAAATCGCTTTTCACTGCTCCTTGCAACATATTTCACGCCTACGAGAATTAATGCAAGGATAGATACACTTATGAATAGAATAAATAGTGAAATACCATACGACAAGAAGAGATGGACTGACAGGGGATTCTACCGCGACCTTAGTACAATAATAAGTTTCGGCAATAGCCGCCAATCAGATATGCAGAACAATCTCACAACTTTTTTTAAATATGGCAGCCCTGTTGATTTTACTCTTTCTGTAACTGGCGGCGGAAAAGTATTTGTTCATAACTTGCTGCTACCAAGTACAAGCGTAAAATTCAAGGCTTACCCCAACGCCCCAATAACAATAAAAGCCGTAGGTGCGGGGTTTAAGAACTGGAGCAATGGAGTTACGGCTCCCGAGCAAACAGTTACTATAAAAAAAGACTCAATAATAACAGCGAATTTTTGATTAAACTTTACTATATTAACTACATACGAATTTAAACGCAGGAGCGTTATGCCTAATGTTATTATGAACGACCCTAACAAGTGCGTAGGTTGCAATCGTTGCGTTGGAGTTTGCCCAATTGACGAAGCGAACATTACTTGGAGAAATTCCGATGGAAATATCAAAGTCAAAATAGACGCTAACAAATGCATTGCCTGCGGAAGTTGCTTGACATGCTATCACGGTTCCAGATATTATGAAGACGACACAAATCGCTTCTTTAAAGATTTGAAAGCTGGGCAAGAGATAAGCGTTTTTGCTGCACCTGCCATAAAGAGCAATTTTGATGACTATGGACGGTTGTTCACATGGTTACGTTCACTGGGAGTAAAA
>Ga0268262_10002849_pt1 | contig 19481 bp, 18 predicted proteins | sample TergutNc150P3_FD_190354 | JGI IMG/M metagenome (GOLD analysis project Ga0268262, IMG submission 190354) | Nasutitermes corniger P3 segment gut microbial community from laboratory colony in Florida, USA - Nc150 P3 (SPAdes) (version 2) | ecosystem: Host-associated > Arthropoda: Insects >...
GGCGACCCGCTCACTCATTTAGTTCGCAATGCTTGCGATCACGGCATTGAAAAACCCGAAGATAGAAAAGCCGCCGGCAAAACCGAGCCTGGCAAGGTAACTCTCTCTGCATATCACGAGAGCGGTCAAATTCACGTGGATATTAAAGACAATGGCAAAGGCATGAATCGCGATGTTATTCGCCGCAAAGTTTTGGAGAAAAAGCTAAAAACCGAAGACGAACTCGCAAGAATGAGCGAAGCAGATTTGCTCAACCTGATATTCTTGCCGGGCTTTTCAACCGCTACAGTAGTCACCGATGTTTCTGGTAGAGGCGTTGGAATGGATGTTGTGAAAACAGGTGTTGAAAAATTTGGCGGAACGGTTTCGCTATCTTCCGTTGAAGGCGAAGGTTCAACAGTGAAACTCCGTTTGCCCTTAACGCTTGCGATTATTCCTTCCTTGATTGTTCAGAGCGGAAACGAGCGTTTTGCTATTCCGCAGGTAAATTTGGAAGAACTCGTGTGCCTCTACGACAAAGATGCCTTCACAAGAGTTGAATGTGCAGGAGCCAGAGAAGTGTTCCGCTTGCGCGATACATTGCTCCCAATGGTGCGCTTAAAAGAAGCGCTTGCTCGCGAAAAAATGTTTGACGAAGATGCTCTCTCTGTGGTTACGGAACAAAATTCCGAAATTCGCAAAGAACTTGCCGACAAATATAAAGAAGCCGAAGATGCCGGGCATCCAATTCATTATTCGCTAAACTTTGCTGTTTTGCGCTCTGGAAGTTTGCGCTTTGGTTTGATTATAGACCACATTCACGGCAGCGAAGAAATTGTTGTTAAACCAATGCACAGAGCGGTGAAAGGCATTTCGCTCTATTCTGGAGCAACGGTGCTTGGAGACGGCAAAGTAGCCATGATTTTAGATGCTACCGGCCTAGCAAGGCACTACAATGTGCGTGATGTTGGTGGCAGCAGAGATAGCAAAAAACAGAAGACTGCAATGGAAGACGGTGCCGAGCTACGTTCCCTTCTCCTATTCTCCAATGGCGGCAACGAACAATTTGGCGTTTCCATGCAAGACGTTAAACGCGTAGAAGCTGTGGAAACCGCCGCTATAGAGAAAATAGGTTCTCAAGAATACATAACTTTGGATGGTGTTTCCACACGTGTTGTTCGCTTAGAAGATGGACTCCGCGTTCAGAGCAGTTCCCAGCCAGAAAATATGTTCTTCTTAATTCCGCAAAATGCTCGCAAACCTTATGGCTTGCTAATTGAAAAGCTAATAGACAGCGGTCATTACGAAGTTAAACTGAACAAAGAGAGCTACCAGGCAGATGGCGTGGAAGGCACAGCATTAATAAAAAAGAAAATGACAGTTCTTGTCAATTTGGAGCAACTAATGCACCTTGTTGATGGAATGTGGTATGGAGGTCAGGTATGAGCTACGAAGATATAGACTCAGCATCCAATTCAACGTTGCAAATGTGCACGTTCCGCATGGCAAACCGTTTATTTGGCGTTAACATCCTCGATGTAAAGGAAGTTAATGAAAACACCAATGTAACACCAATTTATCACGCTCCGCCTGATATTTGCGGCTACATAAATATTCGCGGGCAAATTTTGCTTGTGGTAAATTTGCGCGAAACCTTTGGCTTTGACCAAGGGCACAAAACTGGCGCAGGAACCGCGAGCAAGGTTGTTGTGTTTAAACACAGCGTGGATGAACCTTTTGGCATTCTGGTGGACGAAGTTTGCGATGTGGTTTCTGTTGAGCAGAGCCGCATAGTGGACAGACGTGCCAATGAATCTGGTGCATCAGATGCTCTCAAGGAATTTCGCCGTGCCAAAGATGGCATTGTAATGGGTGTTTGCCCACTTGAAAGAGAATTGCTTTTGGTTTTGAATGCTCGCCATATTTTGGGAAAACAAAATCCAAAAGCAGATAAGGTAGCATGATTTGTCTAAAACAATAGCTATTTGCAATCAAAAGGGTGGAGTTGGCAAAACCACAACTGCGGTTAACTTAGCTGCGTGTTTTGCTGCATTAGAAAAAAAAACTCTTTTGATTGATATTGACCCACAGGCCAACGCAAGCCAGAGCGTTGGCATAAACGAGGTTCAAGAAGAAGATATTTACGAAGCTCTTGTTTTGGCAGAAAAGCAAGAAGAGGTGACTCTAGAAAAATTGTCTGAAATTGTAAAATCGGCAAATCAGGAATATAAACTCAAGTGTTTGAGCATTATGCCTTCTAGCCCTGGGCTTGCAAAATTGGAAATTGAACTTGTGAATGCCTCTAATAGAGAACGCAGGCTGCAAAGGATTATTCAAGCAATAAAATCCGATTACGAATATATTGTAGTTGATGCTCCACCCAGTTTGAATTTATTGACCATAAATACTCTAACTGCGGCAAATAGCGTTATTGTACCAGTTCAATGCGAATATTTTTCCCTTCAGGGGGTGGCAGAGCTTTTAAATACAATAAGGCTGGTGCAAAATAATCTAAATTCCAGTTTGAAAATTGAAGGAGCGCTTTTAACAATGTTTGACTCCAGAAATTCTCTTTCTAAACAGGTAGCCGATGATGTGCGTAAAAACTTTCCGGGCAGGGTTTTCAACTCAATAATTCCGCGCAATGTAAAACTCGCAGAAGCTCCATCTTATGGCAAGCCTATTTTGCTTTACGATATTCAAAGCGCGGGTTGCGTGGCTTATATGAAATTTGCGGAGGAATTGTTAAATGGGTAAAAAAGCTATGGGCGGTGGCGGATTGGCTTCTATTATTCGCGATCATGAAAGCATTACCACAGAAGCAATAAAAATTCCGCTTGAGCAAATTGATGCAAATCCATTCCAGCCTCGCAAGCAATTTAAAGATGAATCTTTGCATGAACTTGCAGAGAGCATAAAGCAGCATGGAATTTTGGAACCGGTTCTGCTCAGGAAAAATGCAGGCCGCTACCAGATTGTTAGCGGCGAGCGCAGGGTTAGAGCCGCCAGAATTGCGGGGCTTGGCGAAATTGAAGCCAGAGTTTTTGATTTGCTTTCCGATAAAACAATGGCGGAATGGGCAATTATAGAAAACATCCAGCGCGAAGACCTTAACCCTATAGAAATAGCAGATTCTTACCAGCAACTTTTGGATTATCACGGATATACTCATGAGGATTTAGCGATGAGGCTTAATAAATCTAGAGCGGCAGTCACCAATTCGCTTCGCCTGCTAAAACTGCCAGAGCAGGTTAAAATGTGGATTGGCGAGGGCAAGCTCTCGGCAGGTGCGGCAAGGCCCTTGCTTTCGCCAAACATAAAAAATCCCGAAAAGGCGGCAAAAGAAATTATTGAAAAAGGTCTTTCGGCAAGAGAAGCCGAAGTTTTTGCCCAAAAACTGGAAAAGGGCAAAGCAAAAAGAAACAAAGTTGATTCTATGATAGACCATGATATGCAAAATTTTTTAAATTTCCTGCAAAATGCCTTTGGAACAAAGGTTGAATGTAAAAAAAATGCCATTATAATTCATTATTCCTCTTATAACGATTTAACCCGTATTCAACAATCCATAAACTCAAATATATGAAAAGACTATACACCATACAGATAATTCCAGAAGGCGCAACAAAGGTGCATACCTATCGCGTTAAAAGAGTTTGGATTAAACTCTTCGCTTGGATTATCAGCGTTGCCGCTATTTTGCTTTGCATACTTATATGGAAATTCACAGAAATAAATATGCAGCTTGCAAATTCATGGAAATTGAAAGCCGATAACGAATGGCTAATGGAACGCCACGCCGAATATGAATCTGCATTTTCAAATTTAGATTCCATTTATGCCATGGAAACCCAAATACAGAATATTTTAAACATATATTTGGAAAACGATTCAAATAAAATCCGTTCCATCTTAGACAAAAACCGCCTTATGCACACATCATCTAAAAAAGTTCAGCAAGATTCAGATTTTGAAAAGGAAATTACTTTGAATAGGCAAAGTTTGGATGTGTTCCCAAATATGCTTCCAGTCATGGGAGTCATTAGCCGGCATTATTCAGATGAGCATAAAGCAACTGATTTTGCAGCGGCAATGAATGAGCCTGTTTATGCCACAGCTAGCGGCAAAGTTATTTTTGCAGGCGATAACGGAAATCTGGGGCTTGTGGCTGAAATAGACCACGGAGGATTTATAACCCGTTACGCTCATTTAGCGAGAATTGCTGTGAAAAAAGGAGCTAGCGTACGCAAAAGCGAAACCATTGGTTTTGTTGGCAACACCGGCAACTCCAGCGGCCCACATTTGCATTACGAAATTATGTACAACGGAAAGCCTGTGGATCCGGAATCGTATTTTTAAATGATATTTTTCGGGTTTTTCGTAAATATATTTGTATATTAGCTTTATAGGCCTTTAAAAAGGAGGTTTCTAAACGTGGAAATATCCCTCAAGTTCCAAGTGTGTTTGGTCTTTTTGTTTTGCTTTGTGTGGCAAAACGCATATTCGCAACTTCTTTACCAAGAAAAATATAAAGAAGCCAAATACTTTCCTCCTTACGATCCCAATGTGGTGATAATAAGCCCTAAATTAAAAAAGTGGATGGATGATGATCTTGTTAAAGTTAGCGATGATGAACTCGGCTGGACTGCCTTAATGACGGCAGAAGAGATTTCCGCGCTGATGAATAATTACAAGGAACTTGCTATTGAAGGTCATAGAGAAGTGATAGAAGGAGCAGGAACTAATATAAGTTCTATTTTATCAACAATCCAGTTATCAACTTTGAGTCATTACAATGGCTATGATGGCGATGGAATGCTTCGCCCTCCATTGGTAAACTCAAGCAATTACATGGGTAGTTGTTCGAGTTTTTTACCAACAAGTTCCCATCATAATATAATTGTCACTAATTAGGAGGTAAATCCAATGAAAACATCACTTAAAACTTTCACCTGTGCTACAATAGTATCAATCGCATTCCTAGCTTGCGATGATACAGGCACCAACAATAACATAGAACAAGACGGCTCTATATCGTCTAGTTCTAGTGTTTTATCCAGCAGTTCTTCAAATGAAGATAACTGTGTACCCAATGAATATGAAGATGAATGTATTTCGACCAGAATAAGTTTGGGAGTGAAAGTATGGATTGAAGAACAGCTTGCATCTGAAAAAAATGATAGACAACTAATCAGCGTTCTTGATTATTATCCACCAGAATATGAATATAGCGCTTGGACAGCTTATGCGGTATATTTTAATACGGAATACTTTAATGGTGGACCATGGTATGGTGGTATGGAATCATGCATAGAAGAACGCGGAGAAGGAATTTGCTATTACCTCATAGACGGTCGTGAAGTGTACGACATAGAAGAATACAATGAATGGATGAAAAAATATAACAAGGAAAGGGAAGAAAAAAGAAGAGTTTCGCCTATGATAGGAGAATTAGTATCCGAATCAGATTACTCATGGATTGCGTTAATGACGGCAAAAGAAATTGTCGAATTAGCAGAAAAATATAGAGGATTAAGTATTGATTTTATTAGGGAAGTCATAGAAGGTTGAGATGAAATAATTCCACATCCTCAAGTAGGGAATTAATTTTACTATATTTACTATAGTGTTTGGAATAATTCAAAAAAAGGGTGATGAAAATAATCTTTGTGGCAGGGTTATAGGATATGTGAAAATACCGCCTCCTGAACCGGGTAGCGGCATGGAAACTCCTTTTGATGCTCTTGTTAGCCCAGATGGAATTTTAGCCATACAAGGTGATTATTCCAAAATTCCAGACTTTGATGCTTTTCGCAATAATTTGCAGCAATCGCTGCCAAAAGGTTTGCAAGAAATATTGAAGCACATATTAGAAGACGATGAAATAAGAGAAAATCTGGACAAAGCAAAAAAAATCAGCTTTAGCGTTATTCCTCAAAAAGGAAGCGATAGGCTGGGCGATTTTTTTCCGGTGCCTGCGCAGCTCACGCTATTTCAATCCGAAGAAGCACTGCTTGCCGAAGAAGGTGATATTTATTTTTTGGGCGAATATGCCTCCATGAGCAGCGCCCATCTGTTCTTAACAGGTTTTCCAATAATTTATCAGGCAAAATATAGAGAGCAAACAGAACTACAAAAAGTAAAAGAAGTAGATGAACTCTTGGCGGGAATTGGGGAGGGAAAAACTCATAATTATTCAGAGGCAGAGGATCTGGCTATTCATTTAAATGGAGATTTAAATAGCTTCACCGGAAATTTGCTGAATCTTTTAGATACCCAGATTTTGCCGAAAATGATGTATATCATAGAAAGAAACGATACCGAATATTTCAAAGCTGGCATAAATTCCTTCCGCAATTTTATGCATTCGTATCCTCACCAGCAAGATATTGAAAAGATGGTTTCTATATTGGAGAGCATAAACGAAAAAAAATACTCAAGTTCAAAAGATTCCAGAATTCTCACCCTGCTTTGCAAAAAAATAAGTGCCCTGCACCATGAGGAATTTGAAATTTTGCCAGAAATTCAAAAAGAGTTGGAGGCGACAATTGAAAACTGAAAAATGCGAAATTGATGGCCTTTTAGTTGTTGAGCCAGATGTTTTTCCAGATTCGCGCGGTTGGTTTTATGAGTCGTACAATGCGGAGAAATTCAAAGCCATTGGCATAGACACGGTTTTTGTGCAGGACAACCACAGCCGTTCAGTGAAAAACACCCTGCGCGGCTTGCATTATCAAAAAAATCCCGGACAGGTAAAGCTTGTGCGCTGCACTCACGGCAAAATTTGGGATGTAGCAGTTGATATACGCAAAAACAGCCCCACTTATGGCAAATGGCATTCAGTGGAACTAAGCGAAGAGAACAAAAAATTCTTTTATATCCCAATAGGTTTTGCTCACGGATTTTGCGTACTTTCCGATTTTGCCGAGGTTCAATACAAATGCAGTTCTGTATATAATGGAGCCGAAGAAGCTGGCTATGCTTGGGACTGCCCAAAGATAGCTATAAAATGGCCCACAAGCGAGCCTATTTTAAGCAAAAGGGATTTGGAAAACCCTAACTTGCCGTAGGTTCTTCGGTTGTAACAACGCCTGTGGCTTCTACCTGGGCGTGAACCTTGCGCTCTGCAATGCGAGCAGCTTTGCCATGCAGTTCGCGCATATAATAAATGCGAGATTTGCGTACGCTGCCGTGGGTATCTACTACTATGGAATCTATTAAGGGGGAATGTATTTGGAAAATGCGCTCAACCCCAATGCCATTTGAAATTTTGCGAACTGTTACGGAGGTGCTTATGCCGGTGCCTTTGCGCTGAATAACCACGCCCTTGAAGGGCTGAATGCGGCTTTTTACCTTGCCATCCGCAGTTTTTTCCATAATTTTAACATTGACCGTGACGGTATCGCCAGCGCGAAAATCAAAGGTACCTTTCTTTTTGTTCTCCTGATGCAGAGCCTCAATGTTAAGCTTGGACATAAAAACCTCAAAAATTTGGAGTTACAAATATAGAAAAAAAAAAAAGAGTTGTCAAGTTTTTACTATATTTATACTACCAAAATTTTAAAAGGGATTATTTATGCATCCAGACCTTAAAAATAAAGTAAAAACCGCACAAGAAGCAGCGGCTTTAATCAATAATGGCGAAATTATAGGTGTTAGCGGCTTCACCGGAGCCGGATACCCAAAAGTTGTCCCAGCCGAACTTGCAAAAAGAGCCGGAGAGCTTAAAGCAAAAGGTGAGGAATTTAGCATATCGCTTTATACCGGAGCCTCCATAGGAGACGAGTGCGATGGCGTTTTAGCCCGTGCAGGCATAATGAAAATGCGCCTCCCCTACCAAAGCCATGCAGATGTTCGCAATAACATAAATAAAGGCTTAACAGAATACATAGACATGCACCTATCGCATTCTGCGCGCATGATACGCATGGGCTTTGTTCCAAAGCCCACGCTTGCGATAGTTGATGCCTGCGATGTAACTCCAGACGGCAAAATTTACCTAACTGGCTGTGGAGGCAACACGCCAACATACCTGCAAACCGCAGAACGCATAATAATTGAGCTAAACACCCATTATGGAGATACCCTAATAGGCTTGCACGATGTATTTATCCCTGAACTCAGGGGAGATGTTCCCGTTCACGCCCCCGGAGACAAAGTGGGCAAAGAATATGTGCAGGTGAATCCAGAAAAAATAGTGGCTATAGTGGAGACAAATTTGCCAGATTCCTTAAAACCATTTGCAGCCCCAGACGAAGAATCAAATGCCATAGCTACCTATATTTTAGAATTCCTCGCGCACGAGCGCAAAAAAGGCCGCTTGCCCTCCGATGTTCCTTACCAAAGCGGAGTTGGCAATGTGGCAAATGCCGTGCTTGGCACAATGGCAAAAGACCCAGCCCAAGCACCTGTGGCTCTTTACACAGAAGTTATTCAAGATTCCGTTTTTGATATTCTAGAGGCAGATAAACTCATTATTGCAAGCGGTGCCTCCGTTAGCTATTCCCTTGCCGGGCAAGAGAAGTACAAGTCAAATGCACACGCCAAAAACTGGAAGAGCAAGTTCGTTTTGCGCCCTCAAGAAATTTCCAACAATCCCGAAGTGATTCGCAGGCTTGGGGTAATTTCCATGAACACAGCGCTAGAAGCCGATATTTTTGGCCATGTAAACAGCACCCACGTAAATGGTGCCAGAATGATGAACGGCATAGGTGGTTCTGGAGACTTTGCCCGCAACTGCTTGCTCGGATTCTTTATGACCCCAAGTACTGCAAAAGGCGGAAAAATCAGCGCAATAGTCCCGATGGTGAGCCACACAGACCACACCGAGCACGATACGATGATTTTCGTATCTGAACAAGGCCTTGCAGATTTAAGAGGGCTTGCTCCAATTAAAAGAGCACGCTTGATTATTGAAAAATGCGCACATCCAACTTACCGGCCGCTTTTGCAGGAATATTTAGAATATGGCATAAAGCACTCCGCATTGCATACTCCGCACACTCTAGACAAAGCTTTTGATTTCCACAAAAGGCTAATAGAAACGGGAAGTATGATTGGATAACTGAATGGAAATCGATAAAGATTTTACCGTTCTAGCCGTCAGTAATAATTATACTGGCTTGGATATTTTAAACAGTATTCTTTCGCCATATTATACAATAAAAATGACATCTTCCACTAACGATGCTTTAATTACGTTAAGCTCAAGCAGTATAAATTTGGTTATTCTAGACTGCGCAATGCAAAACAACGAAGGTTATGGTTTTTTAACAGAAATAAAATCTCGCGAAGATACAATGCGGCTTCCTGTTATTCTTATAGGCGATTCAGACAAATCTGAATTTGAGGAATTAGCTTTTGCATTTGGAGCGGTGGATTACATAAGCAAGCCATTCAGAGCTTCAATAGTCAAGGTGAGGGTCAATAACCAAAGGCTAATAGTAAAGCAAATAAGAGCCATAGAAGAGCTTGGCCTAATAGATCACCTAACCGGCATTCCCAACAGGCGAGGCTTTGACAATAGAATTCATTTGGAATGGCTAAGGGCAATTAGAGATAAAACTTGTCTTTGCCTAGCCATTGCAGATATAGATTATTTCAAGGCATATAACGATGAATACGGACATGCGCAAGGCGATGTTCTTTTGCGCACGCTTGCCCAAAAAATCACCTCTATGCTAAAAAGACCCGCAGATTTTGTGGCGCGCTGGGGAGGAGAGGAATTTGTGGTAATGCTGCCAAACACAACCAGCAAAGGCGCTAATGCTCACTTAGAAGAAATTCGCAAATCCATACAGCAAATGGTGGTGCCAAACTTGCCATCTGCAACCATAAGCATTGGCGTAGCTTCCATTGTTCCTTCCATAAATTCCTCAGTAAATGAAATTTTCAATATGGCAGACAAAGCCCTTTACCAAGCCAAAAATACGGGGCGAAACAAAGTGTGCCTCTTTACCTAAGCAACGCCTTCTCCGAGTTTTGCTTCCCTTATCTCCACATCTTTTCTTTCCCACAAATTCAATTCAATGGGCTTAATTTTTTCACCATTTTTATCGTATATCAAAACAATGGATGGTTTATTCTGCTCTTTTGTGTTTGAACGCATCACTATGCCTATATAGCCAGTTAATTCTCCCTTTTCATCTGAAGTGACCATTACTCTATCTCCAGCGCTAAATACGGGAATCATTGAAAGCAGGGTTTCGACTATGGCAGAATTGAGCTTTGAGCCAGAAAGCCGCACCAAAAATTTTATGCTGCCTATTGGCGTTTGGGCAATTGTACCTGGTGGCGGAGCTATAAGAGAGATATAATCCAAAGCAACGGAGGCTATTTCTGCAAATCTATTTATGGTTCCTTTAATGGTTGGCCCTGTTGAACGTACAGGCGGGCTATTTGTTCCAACTAGCTTGCGAGGATAGCCGCCTCCATCTTGCCTCTCGTGATGCTGCAAAGCCACATTTGCGCAAATCAAAGAGAGATTGCATATTCTAATAACTTCATAGCCAAAATTTGTATGCTGTTTTTTAAGCTCCAATTCTTGCAGAGATAATTTCACATTTGGGCTCAATAAAGGTTCTGGCAAAAGGTAATAACCTATGTCCATAAGCAAAACCGCCAAAACCATGTCTTCTATTTCGTCTGGGGTAAAATTGTAGCGTTTTGCGAGCAATGCTGCAATTATGGCGCAATCTATTGACTGTTGTTCGTAAAAATTTCCAAGAGAGCGAGTGCCCGTTAAGTGCAAAAGCGAAGGGTCTGCCTTTTTAAGTTCCTGATAAATTTCCGCTGCAACTTTCCTAAAAGCCGCAATGTTAAGCGCGTCTTTTACCTCTTCTGGTTTGCTGAGAATTTGCTCTGGTGTGGGAACAGCTTCTTCTGGGTTGGCTTTAACAAGCCCTATTTTTAAGCGGAAATCCAGAATGGTTTTCCTCAGCAAAAGAACGCTCTGGTTAATGGTGGCCTCGGAAACCAAATCCTCGCTTTCCAGGTCTTCCAACCCTTCTTCTTGCACCCATATTCTGTCTATGCCAATGGCTGCAAGTTTTGTGCTGACATCTGGTGTCATTCTGAAACCATTAGAAAGCATTATCTCCCCGCTATCGCGGTAAATGCTTCTGGCAAGAACGTGCCCGGCTCTAAGCTCTTTCAGCGCAATTTGAAACATTAGTTCCTCCTCTCGGTCATTGCTTCAAAAAAATCTTTAAGCAAAGTGTTTATGTGGTTTTGTGGTAATTTTTTTAGTATTTCAGTTGCTTTGGATAAATGCTCACAAGCTATTGCCTTTGCTTCTTCAAAGCAATTTGAATTTTTCAGTTTTTCAACTATTAAAGTTGCGGCATTGGGGTCTGTAGCATTCTTAACAAGCATTTCCATTTCTTTTTTTTGATTTTTCTGAAAATAAAGCAAGAGCGGAAGCGTTATTAAACCGTTTTGCAAGTCGCCAAAATTATTTTTTCCCAAGGCTTCCGCGCCAATGCCATAATCTAAAATATCATCTATTATTTGAAAGGCTATGCCAAAGTGCAATCCTAAATTTCCACATTCTTCAACTATTTCATTGTTATAGCCAGCTAAAATAGCTCCGCTTTGCGCGCAAGATACGAGCAAAGAAGCAGTTTTGCCTTCTATTACGTGTATATAATCTTCAAAAGAAATATTTGTGTTTCCGGCTAAATCCACCTCTAAAATTTCGCCGGCAACAAGAGAACTTGCGGCATTAGCAAGGCTTTGCGGAATGCGGCGGTCTTCTTCATTAACAACAAACATAAGAGATTGAGCAAGCATGTAATCGCCCGCCAAAACGGCTATTTTGTTTCCAAAATCGTGATGCAGCGAGCTTACGCCACGGCGAAACTCGCTGCGATCTATAACATCGTCGTGCACTAGGCTTGCCAAATGCAGCATTTCAACGCTTGCAGCTGCCCTTGCCATTCTTTCCAAATTTTCTATTTTGCCATTGCTCTGCGAAAGCAAAAAAAGCAAAATTGAGCGAAGCCTTTTGCCTGGTTTTTCCACCGTTTGCGTAATGCGCTCTCTCAAACCTTTTGGAGAATTTTCTGCAACTTTGCGCATCATTTTATCAGAAAGCTCTAGAGAAGGTTTAACCAGTTCTCTGGCTTCCTTAATCACGCATTGATATTTATCCAAAAAAGCCAAATTCTTATTCTCCGTTTTCCTGTCGCTTCTTTGAAAATACGCTTGTCGGGTATTGAACTCTTGTGTGTGTGCTACCCTCTAAACCCTGCAAAAATCCCTCGCCAAGCTCCTTTAAATCACTTATTGTTAAACCAGAATCATTCAGTTGGTCTTCAAACATTTTATCTTCTATAGTTTTTTGAATCATTTTTGACAGTTGTTCTGGTTTTGAATTTTGCATTGAGCGGCTTGTTGCTTCTATTGCATCGGCAAGCATCAGCACGGCAGTTTCTTTGCTGTGCGGTATGGTGCCTTTGTAACGAAAATCAATTATATTTATTTCTTTGTCGGTGTACATTTCTTTAGCCTTGTCGTAAAAATAATATGCCACATTGGTTCCGTGATGCTCTCTTATGCCGGCTATAATGGAATCTGGCAAGTTGTATTCCTCGGCAAATTCCACTCCTCTTTCTACGTGCGCTCGTAAAATTTTTATTGAATCATAAGGAGATAGATTATCGTGGGGATTGTAGCCAAATCTTTGATTTTCCGTGAAATATTCCGGCCTCATGGTTTTGCCAATATCGTGGTAAAGTGCCATTACCCTTATTAAAAGAGTATTTGCCCCTATGCGTTCCCCTGCTATTTCGCCGAGATTCCCAACTTGAATGCTGTGGTGAAAGCTTCCCGGAGCATATTCCGATAAATGCCTTAGCAATGGATGGTTGAAATCTGATAATTCCACAAGCCTTAAATTTGTTGTTATTTGAAAAAGCCTTTCAAAAACATTGCAAAAAACAGATACAAAAGTTACACTTAACAATAAATTAGCAGCACCCAGCAAAAAATTTTGCCAATAAACATCCCAAGATATGCTGTTTCGCAAAAGCAAAATCCCAAGCAAAGACACAGCAAAAATAACAATTCCAGTTCCAAAAGCCTGCATAAACCTAACTCTGTATCTTATATTATTCACTATCAAACTCATAGCGAAAGATATGAAAAACGCAACTAGGCACAGAGATAAATCGTAATATGCATAAATTCCAATTAACACCGAACTCCAAAGAGCTATTGTCGCAGCCGTTCTAAACGGATAGAGAACTGATATTAAAATAGGTGCAAAAGCAAAGGGATAAAACCAAATTATATTCAGGTATTCGTTTTGAATAAATATAGAAAAGAAATCGTGAACTATTCTAAACAAAACAATTTGAGTTATTAGTATAATAGATATTGCCCATATTTGCAAAGGGCGAACGTTTTTATTTAAACGAAAATACCACAGATAAAAAGAAAGCAAGAAAATAAGCATAAAATACAATATGTACTGCCCATAAGTAGCCGTATAAAAAAACGCAACAGAATCTCTTTGGATTGCATTTTGCATAGCATTAATCTTTTCCAAAGTTTCTTTTGTGACTATTGAACCTTGTGATATTATTTCCATTCCGCGAGGGATCATGCCCTTTGAAGGGTTCACCTGCGCTGCCGCAACTGCCTTGCGGGTTTCTGTTTCTTTATCCAAATAAAATATATTTGGCGAAACAAACACATACAGAATTTCATAAAATGCGCTAGTTATCCCTGGGTTTGAGCTAAAGGTATTTTTATTTTTGTCTAAAACTGCATCTATTAAAAATTCCTTAAGACGAATAAAAGAACTTTCCACAATTGAATCTTTGCCGTTTTTTATTAGCAAAACTTCTGGCTTTGAATATAATATATAATTAACGGAATTTAAATTGCGAGATTCTTTAAACATTATAACGTCTTTTGTTCTCTCTGCTATTAAAGTATTTGAAATGCCTTGCGAAAGCATAGTTTTAAAAATGCTCTTCAAGGTATCTACAGCTGCTTTATTTTGAACAAGTTGATTTAAGGCAGCTGAGGATATTTTACGAACAATGGCCTGATATATATCTCCAGCAGCAGCTATCTTCCTCGGCTCCACAGCCGTTGCTCCAGATATTTCTGACTGCAATTTGCCATAAGTTTCAATTTGCGATATAAGCAGGTCAAAATTTTCAGAAAGTTTTTTTGTCGCTTCTTCGCTATATTCAAAAACCGGCTGAATTTTATCTTTGGCTTTTTTCATTTCGTCTTCCAATTCTTGCGGGCTTTTTAAAACATCAAAGGATATTTGCGCCACAACTGAACGAGGCGCGCTTTGCCCAATCACTGGAAGTTCCGATTTATGCGCTATGTCTTCTGTGGGAAATAAAATAATGGTAGATATTGCAAATATCACAGCACAAAACGCAAAATGAAAAAACGATTTACTCATAACTCATATCAGTTCCCATAGCGAATTCGCTATGTTTGCTGCGCTTTCTGCCATTTCCGCTTCTTTTGTGGGAACTCCCTGCAATTTTTGCTCCAGCCCTTTGCAGTTAATCATTGTACCGGAGTTCTCAATCCAGTGACGAATGCCTATTGCAAGAGCGGCTCTTTTTGCGGTATTTCCGTTAAATGGACTTAAAGCTATATGTGTTTCAATTTTATCCAAAACAGTTGCTTCTTTTGGAGTTTCATCCCATAAGTCTGCAGAAACAGTTATTAAAAGTTCAAATTCTTTTATCTTTTGAGAAAACTCTTTCAAGTTTGCATTAATGCCCTCTTTTTCAAAGCAAGCCCTATTTGCAACAGGGTCACCAGAGCGAGCTATTCCATCTGCTGCCTGAACTGGCAAAAAAGAACCGCCAAAAAGCTGCGCCTTATCGCCTAGCTTGCCAGCAAGCTTTTTGAATGAAGCGATTTCTTCTGCTGTGCATGAGGCACCGAGGACTATGGCTATTTTCCCTTTAGTTTCTTTTATAATCTGCGCGGCATGAGGAATATCGCCGCTTAATAACCTATTTTCATGTACCTGTTGAACCACATCCCTAGCCGCATTTGAAAGCCAGCTTCTATTCACCTCTGCATTGCAGCGCGGCGTGATTCTATAAACAACTCCATCTGCATAAGCAACCCATATATTTGCGCCAAGTGAATCGTCCATAGATATGGTTGGAACTTTGCTCAAAGCCCAAACACGCTTCCTAAAACGGAAAGCCTTATCTGTTAATGCTCCAACAGGGCAAATATCGCTCACGCATCTATCATAAGGGTGGTTTAATTTTTCGCCTGGGAAGGTTGTGATGTAGGTATGCCCGCCTCTTGATGCCAATTGCAACTGCTCATCGCCTGCAATGTGGCGCATAAATCTCACGCATCTATCGCATTGAACGCAACGTTCTTCGTCTAGAGCAATCCTAGGCCCTAAATCAACTCGCTTGCCGCCTCTGTGCTGCCCCTTGCTATCGGTGGAGGAGTGTTCGGGGTTTCCGTGGTAGAGCTTTCTCACCTCAGGGTTCAACCTGCTATTTGAGGCTCCCGCCATTATATAATTCTCTTGGAGCATACACTCGCCGGCTTTGTCGCATATAGGGCAATCCAGCGGGTGGTTTACAAGCAAAAATTCCAAAACCGCTTTGCGCGCTTCTGCAACTCTAGGGCTGCTTGCAGGGGTTGCAACCTTCATGCCTGCATGCACAGGTGTGTAGCAGCCAATGGTGAGTGCCATTCCCCTAGGCCCTTCCACCTCAACCAAGCACTGGCGGCAGTTTCCGCTAACAGGCAAATACCCATGATAGCACAAATGCGGTGTTTCTATCCCAACCGCTTTAAGAGCCTCTATGAGGTTTGTGTCGCCAGGAACCTGAACTTCCTTGTTGTCCACGGTAATTGTCACCAGCGGCGAAGAAGCCGTTGGCAATACAGGCATGTTATAATGGTTGCTCATATAGATAAGGTAATATATAAAGTTCATAGCCGGTGCTTCTGCCACCATGCGAGTTTTCGCGATTTTTGCCCATTTTGAGGTATTCAGCATTTTTCTACATTTCTCTATATGACCCCTGCTCGCCCAAAACTGATAATGACAGGGCTTGACCATAAAGGAGCAAGCCTTGAAGTTAGGGAGCAATTCGCATTAACAAAAGAAAAAACACGGCAAGTTCTAGCCGCCATTAAAGAAAGCGATATTGTCAGTGGTTGTGTAATTGTATCAACCTGCAACAGAACGGAATTGTACGCTTCCGTTTTGGATTGCGATGTTTTTGAGCCTACCAAAACATTGTGCAATGTTCTTGGCAAAAAATTTTCCGATTTCAAGCATTTTTTTACCGAAAGAATTGGCGAGTTGGCTATGCAGCATCTATGCCGCGTGGCTGCCGGACTTGACTCGCAGATTATGGGAGATGCCCAAATAATTACACAAGTACGGGAAGCCTTGGAATTATCCCGTGAGCAAAACTGCACGGATAGTTACACAGAAACGATGTTCAGGCTGGCAATCCAGGCGGCGAAAGCTATAAAAACCAATGTTGTGCTTAAATCACAAGGGGCAGATTCCGTGCCCGGCAAAGCCGTGGATAAATTGAAAATGCTTTGCCAGTCGCTGGCAGGCAAAAACGCCGTTGTTATAGGCAATGGGTGGATGGGAAGGCTCGTGGCGGAATTGCTAATTTCTGAAAATGCAAACGTCACGGTCACCCTGCGAGAAAACAAAAAAGCATTTATGCAAATTCCAAGCGGAGCAAATACGATAAACTATAACGAAAGATACAAAGCGATTGAACAAGCGGATATTGTAATCAGTGCCACGACAAGCCCCCATTTTACGCTTTGCCATAAAGAACTTGCCAGCTTAACACAACTGCCGAGTATCATTGTGGATTTGGCGGTTCCAAGGGATGTTGAGCCTTCTATCAAGGAAATTCCTAGTCTTGCATTATTGACTATAGATGATATATCGGGCGAAAGCCGAGTTCTTCCTGCTGAAAGCATTTTGATAATAGACGATATTATTGGGGAACATATCAAAAAATATTATCACTGGTTTGAGTTTAAAAGAGAAAATGCCGCGTGAAAACATTTTTTCCGCTTTTTATAGATATATGCGGCAAGAATGTGCTGGTGATAGGCGGTGGGAAAATAGCCGAAGGGCGGATAAAAATTTTGACAAGTTTCGGCGCTGAAATCACAGTTATTTCGCCCAAGGTTACCGAATACATAGAAAATGCCAGCATCCGCTTGATTAAGCGAAAATATAAAAAAGGTGATATAAGCAACTTGACTCCCTTTCTAGTTATAGCCGCCACTGATGAAAGGCAAGCAAACCACAGAGCTATGATGGAAGCGAAAAAGTTGAATATCAATATATCGGTGGCAGATTGCAAGGAAGAATGTTCTTGCTATTTTCCAGCCATTGCGGATAGCGATGATTATATCGCAGGGCTTGTATCAAAAAATGGCAATCACTCAGGTGTGAAAAAAAAGATAAAGAAAATAAGGAGGATTTTAAACCGATGAACAGAACAATACGTATAGGAAGCCGGAGTAGCACTCTGGCAATCACGCAAGCCCAAATAGTTATAGATGTTGTGAAAAAAACAAATCCCTCGCTTGATTTTGAAATTGTTGGCATTAAAACAACAGGAGATAAAATACTTGACAAACCTTTAGATTTGGTTGGAGGCAAGGGGCTATTTACCAAAGAACTTGAGCAGGCCTTATTGGACGGCAGCATAGATATAGCCGTTCACAGCTTCAAGGATATGCCCATTGAAGAGAGCAATAATAATCTGTCTATCGTGGCTCTATCCAAAAGGGAATCTCCCTTTGATGTACTGGTATTGCCAAAAGACATTTCAGAACTGGACAACTCAAAACCCGTGGGTTCTTCAAGCCTTAGAAGGACAATCCAATTTGCAAAGCTGTATGACGGATTTGAAATAAAAGCAGTGCGTGGAAATGTGCCCACACGTTTATCTAAATTGGATAACGGAGAATATTCCGCATTGCTCCTCGCAGAAGCTGGGCTTAACCGCCTCTCCCTGCAAAATAGAGTTTCTCGCGTTTTCACAATTGACGAAATGCTCCCAGCCGCCGGGCAGGGAATACTCGCGGTTCAGGGCAGGCAGGGCGAAGATTATTCTTTCCTCAACGGTTTTCACAGTTATGAATCGGAAATTGTGTCTAAAGCGGAAAGGCGGTTCTTAAAAAAATTGGGCGGAGGCTGTTCCTCTCCAGTTGCGGTATATGGGCAAATACTGGGCGATGAACTTTTGCTCACCGGAATGTATGTTGATATTCACGGCAATATAGAAAGGGGAAAAATCAGCGGCGACAAAGATAAAAGCGAACAACTCGGCGAAACGCTTGCCGTGCGTTTGAAAGAAAAGGCAGGTGGCAAATGAAAGTCACTCTAGTCGGGGCAGGTCCTGGAGGCATAGGGCTATTAACCCTTAAAGGACTTGAAACCTTGCAAGCCGCAGAGGTTGTGTTGTACGACCGTTTTGTCAGCGATGATATTCTCGCCGTGATTCCTAGTTCTGCCGAAAAGATAGACGTGGGCAAACATGCGGGCAGCTATTATGTGCCGCAAGATATTATAAATAATCTTCTGCTGGAAAAAGCTAAACAGGGAAAAAATGTGGTTAGATTAAAGGGTGGAGATCCTTTTATTTTCGCACGTGCTGGAGAGGAATTAGAACTTTTGGCGAAAAACGATATACCTTTTGAAGTGGTGCCGGGCATTACTTCTGCCATAGCCGCTGGGATTTATGCGGGGATTCCTATAACTCATAGGGACTATGCTTCTTCCTTGCATATAATAACCGCTCACGCCAAAAACAATGAACCCCTGAATATAGACTTCGGTGCTCTTGTGAAATTAAACGGCACATCGGTATTTTTAATGGGGGTTTTGGCGATAAATACTATTTGCGAAAACTGCATTGCCGCAGGTATGGACAAGGATATGCCAGCAGCTATTGTGGAAAATGTTGGAGCAAACTCACAACGCAAATTTTTGGGAACGGTCTCTAACTTGCCTGAAATAGCCCGTGCAAACAAAGTGAAATCTCCTGCCGTTATTATCATAGGCAAGGTGTGTGAATTTTCGGAGCCTTACGATTGGTTCGGCAAAAAACCGCTGCGCAATAAACGCATTGTTGTCACATCGTCCAAATTGGCTAAGTCTCTTGAAGAACTCGGTTGCGATGTAATTGAAATTCTGTGTTTTAAAATCGCTCCGCTCACAAACCCAAAAAATATAAAAGACTATTCGTGGCTTGTTTTTACAAGCGGCATAGGAGTAAATATATTTTTTGATTGTCTCAATGACATAAGGGAATTAGGAGGCATAAAAATAGCTTGTGTTGGAATTGAAACAGAAAAGGAAGTGAAAAAGCGTGGAATTAAAGCGGACTACGTTCCCGCAGAATACAATGGAGCGGCACTGGCACGTGGTTTAACAGGTCTTGTAAAAAATGGCTCAAAGGTACTTATCGCAAGGGCGAAAAACGGAGACCAAA